>Ga0181529_10005847_pt1 | contig 12731 bp, 12 predicted proteins | sample PEATcosm2014_Bin_36_FD_119763 | JGI IMG/M metagenome (GOLD analysis project Ga0181529, IMG submission 119763) | Peatland microbial communities from MTU Mesocosm Facility, Houghton, MI, USA - PEATcosm2014_Bin10_30_metaG | ecosystem: Environmental > Terrestrial > Soil > Wetlands > Peat | place... | reverse complement strand
TGGGGCTCCCAGATCCGCTCCTATGTTTTCCAGCCCTACACGATGGTCAAGGACCACAGGAACAAATATTCGGTCGGAAACGTTCAGGCCGTTATGGACGGGGATATCGACCCCTTCATCGAGTCCTTCATGAGGTGGCGCTGGCAGGGCGGAACGGCGGGCGAGGGGCAGCCTGAGGAGGAAGCAGACGAGGACCTCTAGCGGAGGGCGCGCAATGGGCCGGGCCGCGTTTTCGGCGGTGGGGCTTTCCCTCCTGGGGTGCGCATATCTCTTCTCTCAGAGCCCGTCCCAAGGAGCCGCGCCCGCTACCCCTACGACGTGGACTATCGGCATCGCCCGCTTCGCTCTCGCAAGCGAGAGCGACCGGCCTTCTCTGCTTCAGGAGACTTTCGCGCGTCTCGTTGCTTCCGACCTCGTTTCTCTCCCGGCCAGGGCGATACCTGCGGCAACTGCTCGCGAAAGCGTCGGGCGCCTGGCCGCGCAAGCGAAAATCGGCGCGGGCGCCGACCTTGCGGCCAAGCTGGACGCCAGGGCTGATTCCTTCCTCCAGCCTTCGCTCGACTCGGCCGCACGGGCCGCGGCCGAGGACGCGGCCCAGGCCCAAGTGGAGATTGCCGAACAAAAGCTCTCGAGCCTGGAAGCGGGCACCGGGCTGCCTCAGCCTGCGCCCGGAGAGCTGCGCGCCAAGCTCTGGGATGGCTTCGCAAAAGGACTGCTCCTCGATCCGCCGTCCGGGACTCTCGCCCAGGCCGCCAAGGCCGCGGGGGCAGACCTTCTCGTGACGGGTGAAATAGCTCCGGACGATGCGGGCTACGCTCTCGTCACGGTCAGGGGTTACGACGCCGCTCTCGACCGAGAGGTTTTCTTATGGAAATGCCATTGCGCGGTGGACGATCCCGGTCCTGAGGCCGCAGATATCGCGAAAAAGCTGGAGGATTGGACGGCTGGACGCGACTTCGCGCGGGTAGAGCTCTCGATCAGCCCAGCGGAGGCCGAGCTCTGGGTCGACGGCGAGCGATTAGAGGGCACGGTTCCCGTCTTCTACGCGTATTCGCCTACCACTCTGCGATTTGACCTCGCCGAGGCGGGCTACGCGAAGAAGCACGTGGACCTCGAAGTAGCGCCTGGCGACAGGAAGACTCTAGAGATTACGCTCGATCCGGTCGTGGCCGGGCAGGCTTCGATTTCCAGCGATCCGCCCGGGGCGAAGCTCTCGCTCGACTCGGTGCCCATAGGAGCCGCCCCGGCAGAAGTTGAGCTGGACGGCAGCCGGCGGATTTTGACGGCCTCGGCTAAAGGCTTTGAGGGCCAGAGCTTGGTGTTGCCCCCCTCGGGAGACCAGGACGTGGCGATCAAGCTGCTTCCTTCCGACGGGCTCGGCCCGGGCGGCCGCATCGGGAAGGCTAAAGACGACTTCTATCGGTCGCTCGGCTGGTTCGCCCTGACCATCCCAGTTACCTCGCTGCTGGCGGGGATATACGGAGACTATAGCGACGCCTACGACAGGTCGGGCTCGTCCGTGCTTTATGTATCGCGCAACTCGAGCCTCATCGCTGCCTGGGCCGCGGGCGCCGCCTGCGCCACTACCTTCGTCTTCATGATACCCAAGCTGATCAAATACCTGGACTCGGCCCACTAACCTAGAGGAGGAGCGATTCCCATGAGCTTCGCAGACCGGATCAAGAGCCTCTTCCGCCTGGGAGCGGCGGACGACTCGATATTCGAGGACTTGGCCGATTTGCTCGTCGAGGGCGATCTCGGCCCAGCCTTGGCCTTCTCGGCCGCCGCCGAGCTGAAGGCCGCGTGCCGGAAGGCTCGGATATCGGATCCCCCTGCCATCAAGCTGGAGCTGAAGGCGATCCTTGGGAATTACGGCAGGGAAGCAGTCGTAAGGCCGGTCCGGGGCGGGATCTTGAGCGTCTTCCTGGTGCTCGGCGTGAACGGCGTCGGCAAGACGACGACATGCGCCAAGCTGGCCGACTATTACAGGCGCCAGGGCCTCTGCTCGGGAATCGTGCTGGCCGCAGGCGATACCTTCCGGGCGGCGGCCATAGACCAGCTGAAGATCCACGGCGAAAGGCTGGGTATCCGCGTCGTCGCGCAAAGGCCGGGCTCCGATCCCGGCGCGGTGCTGTGGGACGCGATAGACGCGGCCAAGTCTTGCGGCGCCGACCTCGTTCTCGCGGATACCGCAGGGCGCATGCATACTCGCGCCGACCTCGTGAAGGAGCTCTCTAAGATCGACAAGATCGTGGCTTCCCGCGCTGAAGGCGCGGACTACCGGCGTCTTCTCGTACTGGACTCCACGACGGGCCAGAATGGGCTCAAGCAGGCCGAAGTCTTTTCCCAGGCGCTCAAGGTCGACGGTCTTGTCCTGAGCAAGCACGATTCGAGCGCCAAGGGCGGCATGGCGATCCGCCTCGCGAAAGAGCTGGGCTTGCCCACCGCCTTCGTGGGCACCGGCGAGTCCTATGCGGATCTAGAGCCCTTCGTCCTCGACTCCTTCCTTGACGGATTCCTCGGAGTGGGCGCTTGAGCAGAAGCCGGCTGGCGGGAACTTTGGCGGCCGCGCTCGCCCTGGCCGCGACCGCCTTCCCCTGTCTGGCCGAGCCGGCGCCCCTCGCGAATGTCGCTCCTGCCGCTTCCGAGGGCAAGACAGCCGAGTCGGGCGAGCCGGACAGGACTGAGACGATATCCAGCTCCAAAGGCGCTAAGGAACTCATTTACCGGAGAAATGTCCTCTTGGAGGAGATCAGCTACGACGCCGCGGGAGCGATCGTCGAAGAGCGGATCTTCGGCCCCGACTCCCTCCCGGTCGAGACGAGGACCTATGTTCGGCTGAGCGGCGGGAACGCCAAGATCGCGAGGATCGAGGCCAAGGACGGCGCGGGGAGACCCATCGGATCGAGGACCTACCGCTACGACAGCGACGGACGGCTGCTCGGCGTGAGTTCGGAAGGCAGCTTGGGCTCGGGCTCGGCGGGCATGATTGCCAATCAGGGGATACCGCAGGGCGCTTGGGTCAGCGCCCCAGGACCCCAAGTCCCCGCATCCCAGGCCTCAGGCTCGGCGCCGCCATCCACGACCACTATCCTAGGATACGATGAGGCTGGCAGGATCGCCATGATCGAGACCATGAAAGACGGTACTTCGGTCGCGATCGAGAAGAGGAGCTACAGCTCGGCGGGAACGCTTCTCTCTAAGAGCACCGAGGACACGGCGACTGGACTGTTGTCCGAGCTCTCGTATAACGAGAAGGGACTGCTCTCCGTAAGGATAGACACGGCGGCGACGGGGTTGCAGCAACGATACGAGTATGCCTACGAGGATTCAGGCAGGCTTGCGGAGGAGCTCTCGTTCAAGGCTGGACACCGCAGCGCGAGGACGTTGAGCTACTTCGCGGACGGAAAGCTTGCGAGGGAGGAGTATAGGCTCGACGGGACGATGCTTCGGGCGATCGCCTACGATGACGAGAGCAAGGACACGAGGGTCGAGGAACTTTACGACGAGGGCGCGGTCTTCGTGAAGTCGAGCTATGTCGGCGGGCGCAAGACCCGCGACGAGTTCTACGCCGACGGCGTCCTCGTGAGGGCTCGGGACTACTGATGCGCGATCCTCGCTGGATCATCTTCGTCTCACGTCGCTGGTTCTCGGGCAGAAGGGAAGGCGGCGGCTCGGCCTCGGCCCTGCTCGCGGCCTCGGGCATCGGCATCGGGGTCGCCGCGCTCATCGTGGTACTCGGGGTCATGAACGGCTTCCAGATGGGCTTCATCGACTCCATTCTGGACATCTCGAGTTTTCATGTTCGCGTCGAGTCTGAATCGCATCCGGGAGTCATGGGCACCGACGAAGCGCTTGCGGGCCGTATCGCTGCGATCCCCGGCGTGGTCAGCGTCATGCCCTTTTCCGAACGGCAATGCATGATCACCTCCCCCGAGGGAAGATCCTTCCCGCTCACGATACGCGCCATGCCCGACGACGCGGCGAGACGCGATCCCGCGATGATGAAGGCCCTCGGCCTCGAGGCGAAAGGACAGTGGAATTCCGGGGGCCTCATCCTGGGCGCGGAGCTCTCCCGCTTCCTCGACATCGCGCCCGGCACGCTGGTTCACCTCCTCGTCGTGTCGTCCGGCGGCGAGGAAGGCGTGGAGGCGCGCAGCGTGGAGGCGCGGGTGGACGGGTTGTTCCGCTCGGGTTATTACGACTTCGACTTCGGCATGGCCCTCGTCCCGGACTCGTCCGCGATAGCCGAAACTCTTTTCCCGGCCTCGGCAGGTAGGCGTTGGTCATACGGCGTCAAGCTTGCCGACCGCTACGGTGATGCTGTCGCCGCGGCGAGGATCGGCTCGGCGCTCGCCGGGACAGGCGCCGAGGTGGAGAGCTGGCGAGACTACAATCGGGCCTTCTTCGGCGCCCTCAGGACGGAGAAGACGGTCATGATGATCCTCGTTGGACTCATCTTCCTCGTGGTGGGTGTCAATATCTTCCACTCCATGAGGCGAGCCGTGGCCGAGCGTACGGAAGACATCGCTGTCCTGAAGTCCATGGGCGCTGGCCCCGACGAACTCAAGCGGGTCTTCGTCTTCGACGGTCTGGCTATCGGAGCCGGTGGGGCCCTGGCCGGCCTGGCCCTTGGTCTCCTCATCGCCGTGAACGTCAACCAGGTCTTCGCCCTCGTCGAGTCGCTCGTCAACGCACTAGGCACCTTGGCGGCGAGGATTTCGGGCGGTCTCGGAAATGGCGACTTTCGCGTCTTTTCCCCGCAGTACTTCTACTTGATGGAGGTGCCCGTGCGCGTGCTCTTCCCGGAGGCCTTCTTCGTCACGGCCGCGGCCATCGTATCGGCCGTCGCGGCGGCGGCGTCGGCCGCCACCGGCGTATCGCGACTCGCGCCCGCGGAGGTCCTGCGCTATGAGTGAGACCCTCGTCGAGTGCAGCTCGCTCGAAAAGGTCTTCTCGAGCGACGTCGAGGACCTCCGGGTCCTCCATGGCCTCGACCTCGAGGTCGAGGCTGGCTCGAAGGTGGCCATCACGGGGGCGAGCGGCTGCGGCAAGAGCACGTTGCTCTCGATCCTCGGCGGGCTCGATCGCGCCACGGCCGGCAAAGTGCGCGTGGGCGCTTGGGAGCTTGGGGCCGCCGACGAGCGCGAGCTCGGGCGCTATCGCGCCGAGATGGTCGGTTTCGTCTTCCAGTTCCACTATCTTCTTAAAGACTTCACGGCCCTTGAGAACGTCGCTCTGCCTTCCTACATGCGGGGCGATTCCCGCGCCAGCTCCTTCTCCAGGGCCAAGGACTTGCTGTGCGACATGGGGCTCTCGGATAGGCTCGGCCATGTCCCCTCCAAGCTCTCGGGAGGGGAGCGTCAACGGGCCGCGATCGCCCGCGCCTTGATCAACGAACCGAGGCTCGTGCTCGCCGATGAGCCGACCGGCAACCTCGACCAGGCTAACGCCGCTTCCGTGAAGGATCTCCTCTTCGGCCTGCCCGAGCGCTACGGGACAACCCTCGTCCTCGTGACCCACGACCCCGCCTTGGCCAGGGACGCTGACTTGCGCTACGAGCTCGCCGGCGGGAAGCTGTGCAGGCCGTGACGAGGGGTCGCGCTCGAGGCGGAGCCCCGAGCCTCGGCCCCGTGTTCTTTCTCGCCGGAAGGATCCTCGGCCAGGGGGAGGGAAGGGGCAAGACGAGGCCGCGCGGTAGCGAGGGCTTGCAGGCCCGGCGCTATCTTCGAGGGGCCCTCGCCGGGGTAGCCTTAAGCATGGTGCCGCTTGTCGTAGTCCTCATCGTCTCGGACGGAATGATCCAAGGCATCACATCGCGCTATATCGAGGTTGGCACCTATCATCTGCAAGCCGAACCCCAGGTTTTCGTCGACCAACGAGGACTCGAAAGCGCCGCGCTGAGCCTCAGGCTGAAGGCGGGAGTGCGGGCCTTCCCCGAATTCGAAGGTTACGGCCTCGCGATCTTCGGGTCGTCCTCGGCGGGAGTGATGGTTCGAGCGGTTGATCCAGCCTTCCTCACTGACCCGGGTACGCGCGCCTACCTCGCCGTAGCCTTTGGAAAGGGCGAGCTCGATTCGGGCAACCAGATACTCCTCGGCGATCATCTAGCGAGCCAACTCGGCGCCAAGGTCGGGGATGCGGTGAGCATCGTAACGACCTATCCGAAATACGGGGCGAGGACCGGAGGCTTCGAGCCGAAGGTCTCGATCTTCAAGGTAAGGGGCATCGTTTCGGCAGGGTACCGGGAGCTCGACTCGCTCTGGGCCTTCGTCTCGCTCAATGCCGCCTCTAGAGTATTCGCTCCCGGATCTTCGAGGCCCCTGGTCGGTGTGAAGGTCGCCAATCCGTATGGCGATCTCGAGCTCGCGCGCGAGGCCGTCTCGCAAGCCTTGAGCGAGGATTGGCTCGTCGCCACGTGGCCCGAGGTCGAGCGGAATATCTACAAGTCATTCTCGACGACACGTGCCCTTCTCCTTCTGGTTATGGCCCTCGCGGTCGCCGTGGCCGCGATCAACGTGGGTTCCGCCCTCGTCATGCTGGTCCTGGAAAGGCGCAGGGACATTGCGGTTCTAAAGAGCTCCGGGGCTGCGCCTCGGCAGATAGGGATGGTCTTCCTTGTCGCGGGCCTGGCCATCGGCGGAGCCGGGACTCTCATTGGGATCGCCCTGGGGTCACTCATCGCGTGGAGGATCAACGACCTCGTCTCCCTGGCCGAGTCCCTGGTCAATGCATGCACCAGGCTCTGGGCCCTGGTGACGGGCGGAGCGCTTCCGAGGGAAACCCTGAGACTCCTCGACCCAGCCTACTACCTGCAGGTGATACCCGTTCGTATTGGTCTGGCTGAGCTGGCTGCGATCGCTGCTGGAAGCCTTACGCTCTGCCTCCTTGCCTCCCTATTGCCTGCCAAGCGGGCCGCCAGGCTTCCCCCTCTCGAGATCTTCCGCAAAACCTGACAGAGTGTCGGAAATCACCGCGAGGCCCTGTGGGCGCGAAGGTAATTCTTGGGAGTGCTGGGCAGGCTTTTGTAACGAGCTTGGCTCGCGGTGTTTCGAATATTTCAATGGCCTGTCTAGGCGCTTCACTTCCCGGCTCCTCGTGGCGCTTTTTTTTTATGCTAAATAGAGGTATAGTGCATCAGTCTTCAATCGGCCGCCTTGAAGGCCGGCGTATAGACAGCGGAGGGATCATGGTCAAGAAGGATGCCGCCCAGGCCAGTGCCGCTTCGAGCGATATGGACGAGAAGCTCAAGGCCCTCGAGGCCGCTCGGCTCCAGATAGAGAAGCAATTCGGCCAGGGCTCCATCATGAAGCTCGGCTCGCACGAAGCGACCAAGGGCATCGACGCAGTGCCCTCGGGCTCCATTCTTCTCGACGAGGCCTTGGGCGTGGGCGGCTACCCGCGCGGCCGAGTCATCGAGATCTACGGACCGGAGTCCTCGGGCAAGACGACACTCGCGCTTCACGCGATAGCCGAGGCTCAGAAAAAGGGCGGCATAGCGGCCTTCATCGACGCCGAGCACGCGCTAGATCCCACTTACGCCAAAAACCTCGGCGTCAATATCGACGAGCTTTGGGTTTCCCAGCCAGACTCGGGCGAGCAGGCCCTCGACATTACCGAGTCCCTGGTACGCTCGGGCGCCGTGGACATCATCGTCATCGACTCGGTAGCCGCGCTTACGCCACAGGCCGAGATCGAGGGCGAGATGGGCGACGCGCATGTGGGCCTCCAGGCGAGACTCATGAGCCAGGCCCTCCGCAAGCTGACGGGAACACTTTCCAAGTCCAAGACCATCCTGGTTTTCATCAACCAGATCCGCATGAAGATCGGCGTCATGTTCGGCAATCCGGAGACCACGACGGGAGGCAACGCCCTCAAATTCTACGCCTCCGTCAGACTCGAAGTTCGCAAGATCGAGACGATCGAGAAAGGCGAGGAAGAGGCGGTCGGCAACAAGGTCCGCGTCAAGGTCGTCAAGAACAAGGTAGCTCCTCCCTTCCGCAAGGTCGAGCTCGAGCTCATGTTCGGGAAGGGCCTCTCCTGGGCGGGATCCCTGCTCGACGCGGCGGTCAAATACGACATCATCGAGAAGAAGGGCGCTTGGTATACCTGGGGCGAGGAAAAAGTGGGACAGGGGCGCGACAACGCCAAGCTCTACCTCGAGCAGAATCCCGAGAACGCAGCTACCATCGAGAAGAAGGTACGCGAGATCATATTTGCCCCTCATACGGCGGGGACCGAGGGCGGTTCTGGAGCGCCGCCTCCCGCACCGGATGTTTCGGCGGCCTTAACGGCTATCCCAATAGCCAAAGGCGCCCCGGAGAAGGCTGCTGCGCCTGACAAGAAGGGTCCCGAGCCCGCAGCGGCTGCTCGTGGTCCCGGCCGGCCGCCCAAGCAAGCGACTAAGCCGGCCGCGGCTTCGGCCGACGACGAGGGCTTGTTCTAGGCGTGGCACGAGTCTTCCTCGCTCTGGGTTCCAACCAGGGGGATAGCCCCGGCATTATCCGCTCAGCCTTCGACGAGCTCTCGAGGCTCCTGGCCGAGCCCAGGCTGTCCCGACTTTGGAGAACCGCGCCCCTTTACGTCGAAGACCAACCCGATTTCGTCAATGCCGCGGCCTCGGGGGAAACGAGCCTCGGGCCGCGAGAGCTCCTCGCGGCGACCCAGGCGATCGAGAGCGCCTTCGGGCGGGACAGATCGCGCGGGCGGCCCAAGGGCCCTCGCAGCCTCGACATCGACATTCTCCTCTACGATGCGCTCGTCCTCGCCGAGCCCGGTCTCGTCATCCCACACGCCGGGCTCAAGGAACGGCTTTTCGCACTCCTGCCCTTGCTGGACCTCGACCCTGCGCTACGCGATCCTTCCAGCGGAGAGAGTTACGCGTCGATCGCTAGGACTCTGCCCGACCAGGGTATTTACCTAATGGGATAAGCCGGCTATCATCCAAAGTTCGATGGCAATTTCGGACGCTTTGATAGCCGAAGAATCGGCAGGGCAGGGCAGGTCCTTTCGCCTCAAGGACTTCGAAGGCCCCCTAGACCTCCTCCTCTTCCTTATCAAAAAGAACGAGGTGAGCATCTACGACATCCCTATCTCCTCGATAACCGAGCAATACCTCGGTTTCCTCGACGAGGCCGAGGGCTGTGACCTCGACGATCTCTCGGAATTCTACTTGATGGCCTCGACGCTCATATACATCAAGTCGCGCATGCTTCTGCCTTCGCAGGGCGATCTTGAGGACGAAATCGAGGATCCCCGCAGGGAGCTGATCGAGAAGCTCATCGAGTACCAGAAATACAAGCGCCTTTCCGAGCTCATGGAGCGCAAGGAGATGGAGGTCGAATGGTCGGTCGAGCGGCGGAAGATCCAGAGACCGCTGCCCTTCGCCGAGGAGGAGGACATGTGGGCGGAGGTGGATGTCTGGGACCTGCTGCGCTCCTTTTCGTCCCTCGTCACGAACCTGTCCTCTGAGAGGATCATGGACCTCTACGAAGAGGTCTCGATAAACGAGAAAACCGCCCTCATCCACGAATTCCTGGAAGCAAGGAAGGGCTTCTCGTTCACCGACCTCGTCACACGGCCCCGCTCGACGATGGATATCGTTTGCGCTTTCCTCGCAGTGCTGGAAGCGGTCAAGTTCCATATCATCGCCATATTCCAGCACAGGCTCTTCGGCGACATCGAGATCCGCGCCTACGCGGGGCCTGCCGAGGTCCTGGCAGGCGGCGCAGCAGGTGGGGGGCATGGAAGTCAATCTTGAGAAGGAGGCGGCCCTCGTCGAGACCGTGCTGTTCCTGGAATCCGAAGCCCTCGACGAGGCATCGCTCTCGCGCATAACTGGGCTCGGCGCGGATGTCGTCGAGGCGGCGCTGGAGCTGCTCGTCGAGCGTTGCTCGAGCCCAGACCACGGGCTCGAGCCGGTGAAGGCCGGGGGAGGCTGGATCCTTGCGCCCAAGGCCGAGCTCTGGGAATCCCTCAAGGATCGTTACGGCAAGAAGAACGAAAACAGGCTCTCGAGAGCGGCGCTCGAGACGCTCTCGATCGTCGCCTATTCCCAGCCTATTACGCGAGCCGAGGTCGAGGCCATACGCGGCGTCTCGGCCGACGGGATGATCCGCTTCCTCCTCGACAAGGCCCTCGTCAAGGAGGTCGGTAAGAAGGAGGCTCCCGGACGGCCCGTTCAGTACGGCACCACCAAGGAATTTCTGAAGTACTTCCGGCTGGGTTCGATCGCGGATCTACCCAGGCTCGACGAGCTCGAGCGGAACCGATTCAGCGAGGAGTCTCCAAGTTTATCGCAGCGGGAAGGTCCCGGCGATGAGGAAAAGCTCGAGCTCGAGGACGCGATGCCTGCCCACGAGGCCGCGCCGAACGCGACCATGAGAGTCGAGACAGCGCCCGCTGAGGCCGCGCCGAACGGGGACGCGCCGTCGGAAGAGGCAACTTCGCCTTCTACTGAGAGCTCGGATGATTGAGGAGGGCAAACATGGCCCCGCTTCCAGTCCATCCTCCGCAGAGGGGGAGGGGATGCGCCTTCAGGTCTATCTCGCGCATGCCGGCATCGCGTCGAGACGCGCCTGCGAGAAGCTGATCCTCGAGGGCCGCGTCTCGGTCGACGGGACGATCGTGCGTGAGCTTGGCACGAAGGTCCGTGCTGGCGACAGCGTTGCGCTCGACGGCAGGACCGTCATGCCTGGAGAGCGCAAGCGGTACATCATGCTCAACAAGCCGGCGGGCTATATCTCCGCAGCGTCCGATCCCGAGGGGAGGCCAATAGCGCACGAGCTTCTTGTCGGTGTCGAGGAGCGGGTCTACAATGTCGGCCGCCTCGACCAGTGGTCCTCCGGTCTACTGCTCTTTACCAACGACGGTGAGCTTGCCGCCTTGCTCGGCCATCCCTCGGGCGGCGTCGAGAAGGAGTACGAGCTGGTCGCCGACGCGCCTCTGGGCGAGGATTTCTTCGAGGGCTTCACGGCAGGCCTCGAGATTGATGGAATCGCTTATCGCGCCGCCCGCGTGGTTCGGACGGGCCAAGCCACTGCCCGGGTCATCCTAGTCGAAGGCAAGAACCGGGAGATCCGTCGCGTGCTTGAGCGCTTCGGCCGAAAGGCCATGAGCCTCAGGCGCGTGAGGGTAGGGCCGATCTCGCTCGGCGATCTGGCCGAGGGCGCTTTCCGCGAGCTCTTGGACGGGGAGGTCGCTGCCCTGCGCGCGGCCGGCAAGGAAAGGGAATGACCATCGCGATAGACGGGCCCGCCGGCTCGGGCAAGAGCACGATAGCCCGAATGGTCGCCGAGGGGCTCGGCTTCACCTATGTCAACTCAGGCAGCATCTACCGCGCGATGACCTTGCGAGCCATCCGTCGCGGAATAGACTGCGACGATCGAGCTGCGGTCCTGGCATCCGCTCGCGAGGCGAACGTCGACTATCGGGAGGACTCTCTGTACCTTGACGGCGAGGCGGTCTCCGCCGAGCTGCGCTCGGCCGCTGTCGACGCGCATGTGGCCCAGGTATCGGCGATTCCCGAGCTCCGGTCCATAGTCAACGAAGTCGTTCGGCGGGTCTCCGCTTCCAGGGACGCGGTCGTCGAGGGACGCGACATGACTACCGTCGTATTCCCCGACGCCGAGCTAAAGTTTTTCTTGGACGCGAGCTCCGAAGCGAGGGCGCAAAGGCGTTTCCGTCAGGGCTCGAGCGAAGCCTCCCTCGAAGATATCAAGCGGAATATCGAGATGAGGGACGACATCGACCGATCGAAATCGATTGGGGCGCTTAAAATCGCTCCGGATGCGGAGTATTTGGACAGCTCTTACTTGACCATACAGGAAGTTTATGACAAAGTATACGGGAAAATTCTTCATCTAAGGGAACAGTATGGGCGGTAAGGAAGTGGAGATGGGTGCCGTCGTCCCCTCCAAGGACGACATCCAGACACAATTGCAGGAGCAGTACCTCAAGAGCCTTGAGGGCCTGGAGGAGGGAGATCTCGTCGACGGCCACGTCATCCAGGTGACGGACGACTTCATCTTCGTCGACGTAGGCTACAAGTCCGAAGGCAAGATCCCGACGATCGAGTTCGGGGACGCGGCCCCGAAGGTCGGCGATGTCGTCAGCGTCATACTAGTTAAGAAAGAGACACACTCGGGCGAGATCGTCGTTTCCAAGAAGAGGGCCGACGAGAAGATCTATTGGCGCACGGTCTCCAACGCGTTTAAGGATCACCTCCCCGTCGAGGGCGTCATCGACAAGGAAATCAAGGGCGGCTTCGAGGTCAACCTCGGGCACGGCCTTCGCGGTTTCCTGCCGGCCTCCAAGGCGGACGTCCAGCGCGTCGAGAAGGGCGACCGGCTCATTGGGGTCAAGTCGCAGTTCTACCTCGAGCGGCTCTACTCCGAAAAGAAGGTCAACATCGTCCTCAACCGCCGAAAGTGGATGGAGGAGGACATCGAGAGGCGTCGTGAGGATTTCTTCCAGAACACGCAGATCGGCGACACCGTGAAGGGCGAGGTCAAGAGCTTCACCTCCTTCGGCGCCTTCATCGACCTCGGCGGTTTCGACGGCCTCCTGCACATCAACGACATGAGCTGGGGCCACGTTACGCGTCCGAAGGACTTCGTGAAGAAGGGGCAGGAGATCGAGCTCAAGGTGATCCGCATGGAGCCCGAGGAGAGGCGCATCAATCTCTCGCTCAAGCACTTCACGCCGGATCCCTGGTCGACCTTCGAGGAGCG
>Ga0181529_10005846_pt1 | contig 12732 bp, 8 predicted proteins | sample PEATcosm2014_Bin_36_FD_119763 | JGI IMG/M metagenome (GOLD analysis project Ga0181529, IMG submission 119763) | Peatland microbial communities from MTU Mesocosm Facility, Houghton, MI, USA - PEATcosm2014_Bin10_30_metaG | ecosystem: Environmental > Terrestrial > Soil > Wetlands > Peat | place... | reverse complement strand
TCTTTCAACTCCAGGCGCACTTCCGTCTGGATGGAAGGATTCAGCAGCCGGTCGTAGGAATCTTCGATGGCCTGTTCCAGGTGCGGCACGCATTCGCCCGCCGAGTGCACCAACTGCGAGCGCAGCCACGCGAGCGGCTTCACGCGATCCATCTCGATTTCGAAAATCAGCACGCCCTCTTTGGCGCCGCGCCGGATGGCCAGCATGCGGTGCGATGGAATCTTGTTGGCCGGCTCGCTGAACTGCGTGTACAGTTGGTATTTGCCTTCGGGGTCCGGGACGCCCTCGATGGCCCGGCTCACCACCAGGCCCTCGGCCATCATCATGGCGCGCACCGCTTTGCGGTAGACGGCGTTCTCGCTGACCCATTCGGCCACGATGTGGCGCGCACCCTCCAGCGCCTCCGCCGCCGAAGCCACGCCTTTCTCCGCGCTGACAAACGTCTCGGCGAGATCGGCCAGCGAGCCTGCGCCCGTCTGGTCCCGGAGAAACTCCGCCAGCGGTTCCAGCCCCTTCTCGCGGGCGATCGACGCCTTGGTGCGCCGTTTCGGTTTGTAAGGCAGGTACAGGTCTTCGAGCTCGGTTTTCTCAAGCGCCGCCTCGATGCGCGCCTTGAGATCCGGCGTGAGCTTTCCCTGCTCCTGGATGGTGTCGAGGACGGTCTTCCGCCGCTCCTCGAGCTCGCGGAAGTACTCCAGCTTTTCCTGCACGTTGCGGATCTGGACTTCGTCCAGGTTGCCGGTGGCTTCCTTGCGATAGCGCGCGATGAACGGCACGGTGCCGCCTTCGTCCAGCAGTTCCATGGACGCGAGCAAGCCCTTCAGCGGGACGCCGATCTCGCCGGCAATGTGCAGGAGCACGGGGGTAGAAAGTGCGATTGGTTCTGGCATGAATGAGGGTGCTTCTATTTTCTCATTTGCGGCGTTCGGTGCATGGAACGGGACGCCGGCGGGTGTGCTATCTGCGTGCTTTGGCTGGCGGAGGGAGCAGGCGCACCGCCCGAACCACTGCGCCCGATGGAAACGAGATGGGCCGCCGCGAGCGCACGCGGCCCGGCGGGTGCCGGCGCAGCCTACTCGTACTCGCGGATTCTGGCGGCCAGGCCCAGGAACATCAGCGCCGCAATCGCGGCAGCCAGCACCGAAGCCTTGATCTCCAGCCAGTCCAGCACCGAGAGTCCCTTGCCTACCGCTTCATCGAAGGCGCTCTGGTTGATGTCCAGCGTCGCGCCGAGCGCCCTATCGAATCGCTCGAACGCCCAGTCGGACTGGCCCACTTGCGTGCCCATACACAAATCGACGGCCTGCTGGTGTTTGCCGCCGTGTTCGAACCCGCGAATCTGCTTGTCCACGCCAAGATAGTCCTCGTAGCGCAGCAGTGTGTCGACGGCAGCTTCGCGCTCCCCCGGAAAGGTAATATTGTTCAGCTCATCGGCGAGATAGCCGGAGAAACCGTCCACTTGAGTAGCGTTCCGTTCGGCGGAGGCAACTTCCGCGATACTGACGTTGGACGGCAGTTTTGCCAGGAGCGCGAATTTGGTAAAGAAGTTGCGCTCGTACTCCGCCGCGTGCTCGGCGTCCAGCAGGTAGCGGCTCTCGTCGCTGTTGGCCCAGTAAGAAACGGCGCGCGCCCGCCACAAGGCGTGAACCGACGTGAAAGCGTCCTCCTTGGCAACCTTGAGCTGATGCCGCTCCGTGGCCATCGCGCTCATGGTATATTGCACCGTCCCGGCCACCAGCAGCGTAGCGGCGGCCAGCAACGGATTCAACGTGCGCCGCGTGCGTTGGGTGAGAAAGATCTGCGCCGTGACCAGGGCGCCCAACAGCACCAAGCCAACCAACCCCAGAAACAGACGCGCCGCGGTGGAATTGCCCGACTGCCCTTCATACGTGCGCTCCAACACTTCGTTGTTGGCCTTATCGAGCGCGTCCGCCGCCGGCAGCAGAGTTTCGTCCATCAGTTTCGCGCCGTCGCGATAGGCGGCGGTGAATTTTGCGTCGCCCCGCTCATGCAGGTCGCGCGCCCGCTGAATCAGCCGCTCGTAGGTGCCCATGCCCACCTGGAGGGATTGGATCGGGGTGCGCTCACTCTCGCCATAGGTGATGTTCTCGGCCGCCGCAATCAGCGCCTTGGCGGCTTCCACACGCCTCGATTCGTACGCCTTGACGGCGTCGGACATCGTGCCCGGAGCGCCCAGCAGTTCGTTGGCGGCATCGGCGTCCATGTCCGCCAGCGCGGACTTGATGTGCTGCGCCGCAATGATGCTGGGCGCCGAATCCTTGCCCACCGTCTGCATGGCGTAGCGATGCACGCGGGCGCCGGCGATCGCGGCTATCAACAGCAGCGCGTCCAGCACCACCAGCGCGATCCGGCCGGCCTTCAGGATTTCGAGCGTATTCCACCGTTCGGCCGGCGGCGCCGGGGGGCTCGTCAATGTCGTTGCCATACCACACTCCTCACAGAACTGCCTGCACGGTGATCTTGGTCCAATGCCCCAGCGCGATCTCGTCGCCATCGCGCAGCGGATAGTCGACCATGGGTTCGACATCCTTGCCATTCAGCCGCGTGCCGTTGGCCGCCCCGATATCGCGCAGCGCCAGCGAGCCGTCGCCGCCGCGCTGGAGTAGCGCATGGCGATGCGACACGGCCTCGTCGAAATTCAGAGGGATCTCCGGATAGATGGCGCGCGAGCTGCTGGTCCGGCCGATCACGCTCACCGCCTTGTCGAGGTTGATGGTGAACGGTCCGACTCCGGCCGGCGGCTCGGGACTGCCGGGCCCCCGCAACGCCGGGTCCACCGCGACGATCGCCATCCACCCGGCCGGGGACACGGCGGGCGCAACGGGCGCTGGGGGCACGCCCGGCGCAACTGGCGCGGAGGGCGGGGCGGGCGCCGCTGGCCCGGCGGGTGCAAGGGGCGGAGGTGCAGCGGAGGCAACTGGCGCAACCTGCGCAACGGGCCCGGCGGCCGGAAGCGCGACGGACGCACCGGACGCGGCGGACGCACCGGGCGGAGGCGCGACGGACGCACCGGACACAGCGGCCGGGGGCGTAGCGGGCGCAGCGGGCGGAGGAGCCGCGACTGGGATCTCGCCATGTGCCCCGGTCGAAAAATTGTAGCCGCACACCTCGCAGAACTTCCCGCCGTCCGGCGCCCGGGCCGCCCCGCAGTCCGGGCACACCTCCCCGGACGATTGCGGCACTGCCGCACCCGCACCGGAAGCCGGGGGCGCCCCAGGCGCCGGCCGGGTTGGCGCACCCTGAATCCTGGCGCCGCACTCCGAACAGAAGTCCGGCTCCGTCGATTGATGTCCTTTCGGACAGGCAAACACGTCCATGTCGATTCTCCGCTTACGAACTCTTGGCGATGCGCGTGGTTTTTGTGGAGCGCGTCTCGAGCGCCATGGCGTCTTCCTTGGCGACCGACCCCTTCAAACGCACCGTCCCTTTTTCGGCATCCTGCACGTCCACCACCGTGCGCAGCAGTTTGGCGGTCGCCTCGTTCCCCGAATCGTGGGCGATTTTCACGGCCTTCCCGAGGAGCGCCGTGGCCTTGTCCGTGTCGCCGTGCGCCCGCGCATCCAGACCTTCCTGAATCGATTGCGCCAGATCCGCCTGTCCGGTGTAGTGCGCCACCACGTGGTCGATCTTGGTGGACTTGGCTTCGTCGTCGGTCCACACCGCCAGAATGCGCGCTTCGGCAACCTTGTTTTCCGCCCCGCCCTGCCAGTACACCAGGCTGGCGCGTCCGGCCAGCACCTCATCGCCCACCGCTCCCGGCGCAACTTCGATGCAGAAATGAAAATCGCGCGATTCCCCCTTGCCCCAGGCGCCGGTGGGATACTCGCGAATCTGCGGCTTCGGCTGCCGGGCGCGCGCCGTCAGATCGACAATCTCGGGGCTGACCTCCTTGCAGAACTTCACGTTGGCGCCTTGCGGTGTCCACAGACGCAGAAAAACGTCGCTCACGGTTTTGGCCAGAGCTTTCTCCAGAATGGCCCTGAAGTCCGCTTCGATCTGCGCGGGTGACGGAATAATGTCCGTGGTGCCCAGCAGTTTCCCCGCGATCTTGCGCAGTTGTTCCACTTCCCAATCCGTGCCGACGCCGCGGCAATCGCATTGGAACACGCCTTCGCACGCGGCCAGCGCGGCTTCGAGCGGCCTGGCGTCGTCCTTGTCGTTCTGCCCGTCGGTCAGCAGCAGCGCCTGCCGCACGCCGTTCGGCAAAATGCGGAACTGTTCGAGGGCCGCCTGCAGCCAAAGAGAAATCGTGGTCCCTCCGCCCGCGCGGATGGTGCGGATGGCCGCCAATGCGCGCTGTTTGCCGGCGGCATTCGCCAACGCCACCGGGGCCACCAGACGAACCTCGTCCGAGCCGGTCACGATGAAGAAGCCGCAGTCCTCCGGCAGCATGTTTACGAGCTGCGTCATGGCCGCCTTCGCCGCCACGATTTTTCCGCCATCCATCGATCCGGAAACATCGCAGAGGATGCCGAACAGCCGGCCGGCTGCCGCCGTTGGCTTACCGCCAGTGCCTTCGCCGGCCGTGACCGTCATGATGGCGTGGACTTCCCCCGCGCCGGCGGGCAGAAATTCATTCTGAAATACCTCGGCTTTGAACTCGTTTGGCATGCAACTCTCTCCTAACTCAGGTTCTGCGGTTCCCAGCGCAGCACAATCGCCGTGACGTTGTCCTGTCCTCCCTGCGCGATGGCGAATGCGATCAAGTGGCGCGCCACCGCCAGGGCTTCGCCGCTCTGTCGATTGGCTTCGTCGACGAGACGCGCCATGGCTTCCGGCGCGGCCGCGTAATTCCATAGGCCGTCGGTGCACAACAGCAGAATCCCGGGCGCCGGGAAGGCGAACTGCGCGGCGTCGGCATCCGAATTGCCTTCCGCATCCGCGCCCAGCCAGCGCGTGATGGCGTGGGCTTGCGGAGCCTTCTCCGCCTCTTCCGCCGTCATTTCTCCCGCCGACACCACGGCGTTCATCCAGGAGTGATCGCTGGTCAACTGGCGCGCGCCTTCGGGTCCGATCCAATAGGCGCGGCTGTCGCCCACCCAGCCCACCGTCGCCTGGCCGCCGGCCACCAGGGCTGCCACCACTGTGGTCGATGGCGGATTGTCGTTGGCGTCGCGCGCGGGGTGCGCCGCCAGGGCCGCTTCTCCCGCGGCAATCGCGCGGCGCATGATTGCCTCGCCGTCGGAAATGCCGCCGTTCGCCAGTGCGCCGGCCAGCGCTTCCGCCACCGTCTCCGACACGGCCGAAGAGGCCAGTTCGGAATTTCGGGAAGCGGAAACGCCGTCGCACACCACGCACGCGTAGCCGCCGCCGGCCTGCCGGATGCCGAACCGGTCCTCATTGCGGGCGTGCTTCAATCCGCGGTCGCTGACGGCGGCGAAGGAGAGCGATAGCGCCACATCCATGCGATCGGTGGCCGGGCGCCGGGCGCGGTGGCCGCAGCGCGAACAGAATCCGTCATCGTCGATCTCACTGGCAGGCGCCCCGCAGGCGCACACGGCCGGTTCGGCAGTGGGACCCAGGCGGGCGCCGCAGGATTCGCAAAACAGGTCGTCGTCGGGTAAGGTTGCGGTGCAGTGGGGACATTGCATGGCATCTCGCTCCTGATCGTATTCAGAACAGCGTGCGCGGCCGGACTTGGTTCGCGCGGTCTACCAGGCGGATTCGCTCCTCTCCGGCCGACAGCCGGGCCACCGCACGCAGCGAGTTTTCGAGCCCCGCCCGCAGACCAATTTCCTGTAGAGGGCTGCCGAGAACCTTGACGGTGGGGTCCTCCTTGACGGCCCGCGAGAGGACCGCCTCGAGAGCGGCGCTCAGAATCTGGCTGTTTAGCGTGAACTTGCTCATCCCTTCGAGCGGCAGACTCTCCGCCAGGGCCGACGCCTGCGCCAATTCGCCGGCTCCCGGCGCCGTGTGGTCCCGCTGAATCAGGAGACGGGCCGCCTCAATCCGCGAGCGCAGATACGATGCCGAAGACTGTGGAATCCGCTGCAGCGCGGCCACCGCGGCTGTGCGGTCCCCGCTGGCGTAATGGCAGCGGGCCAACCCGAAGACTGCGGAAACGAATCCCGGGTCCGTGCGCGAAACCAGATCGTACATCTTGATGGCCACGCCCAGATCGCCCGACGCTTCCGCGGCGAGCCCCAGCGCCAGCTTCGGCGCCATTTCGCCCGGCAGGTCGAAGTACACCTGGTCGAAATGTTTGCGCGCCTCCGCCGAATCGGACGCGGCAAGCTTCATCCGCCCCCGGAACCAGAGCACGCGCCAGTCCCAGGGGTCCTTGTCGCCCAGTTCCTTGAGGATTTCCTCTGCCTTCGATCTTTCGCCCGCATCCGCCAGCGCCGCCGCCAGCCGCAGCGGCGCCTCGCGCGATTTTAGCGCCTGTTTGCAGGCCAGCCGCAGAGCCGCGATACGCTGTTTGGAATCGCTCAGCGCGGCGGCATTGGCGGTCGCCTGCACGCCTGGGTCCTCCGCGTCGAGCGCCGGCAGCGGCAGATAACGGCAATCCGGCTGCGGGGACTTCATCTCGTCGCCGGACTCCAGAGCCAGCAGGTCCGGCCCGAAAAACAGGCTCGGCGCCGGCCGCGGCGTTCCGCTTTCCACCGCCACCACTTCCCGCAGCACGCCGAGCAGTTGCTCCGCCATCTCTTCCGCCGTCTCAAACCGGTCGTCGGCATTCTGCGCCGTGGCCTTCAACAGGAAGCGGTGGAGCGATTCCCGGCCCGCGAACACCGGCTCCTCCTGTGCGCCGGGAAGGGTATACAAATGCTCCTTGGAAAAACCGCGGATATCGGTCAGCAGCACGGCCAGGGTGCGGCCTATGGTGAACAGGTCCGATGCCGGCGTCGGACCGGAGCCCGCTTCCGGAGCGCTGTAGCCGACGGTGCCGTAGATGTCGCCCTTGGTGTCGTCGATGCGCCGCACGCCGCCCATGTCGATGAGCTTGACATCGTCCTTCTCCATCATGACGTTGTCCGGCTTGAAATCGCAGTAGACCAGGCCCATGCGATGCAGATAGCCGAACGCAGGCAGGATACGGTGAATGTAGGCGATGGCCTCGGCCGGCGGGAGCGGACCGCGCTCCTGGCGAATCTGCTTCAGCGTCTTGCCGCCCACGTACTCCATCACAATGAAGCCTTCGCTGCCGTTTTGCACGAAGTTGTAGATGCCGACGATATTGGGGTGCTTCACGGCGGCGAGGAACTGCCGCTCCGCCACCGCCGCGGCCGCCGCCGATTCATCCTGCGTATTCAGCAAGCCTTTCAGCACGACGTAGCGCGACAGCACCTTGTCGAAGCCCAGGTAAATCCAACCCAACCCGCCGAAGGCGATGGGGCCGCGGACTTCGTACTGGCCGGCCACCACGTCTCCGGCTTTGAGTCCCGGCACGAAGTTGTACTTCATCCCGCACTTTCCGCAGAAGCCCGCCTCCCGTTTCAGCGGCGATTCGCACCCCGGACAGAAGCGCTTGCGCTCGGGTACCTTCGGATCGAGCATGATGGCCCGCTCCGGTTCGGTGGAAGGCAAATCCGGAAGCGTGACGAGGCCGGCCCCAAGCTGCTTCCGGGTGGTGCGCGAGGAGGAGTGGCTGGTTCGTCGCGAGCCCTGCGACGAGTGGCTGACCGGCGACGATCCGGTTCCGGTGGTGATGGCACTGGAGGATGTCGAGCCGGCGTACGCCGGCACTGCCGCCGCCGCGGCTTTCGCTTCGGCATGGCCGCACACGTTGCAGTAGCCGTCCTCGATGACGCCCGAGCATCCTTTTTGCCTGCAGGGATCTCCGTTCATTGCGGATCTGTTCCTCCTAAATAGGGTTGGGCTTCTTCCCGCCGTTCAACACCCGTTCGTACCCGGCCACCGCGGCGGCGGCGCGGTCGAGCGGCGTGGGCCGCGTGTACAAAAGCTGTTCCGCCTGCCGGGCCGCTTCCACCAGCGTGCTGTCTTCGGCCACTCCATAGGATCGGGCCTTTGCCTGCAGCGCGTCCAGCCGTCCGCGCAATTCGTTGCGCGCTTCGATGGGGGCGCGGTTGGCGGCCAAAGCGGCCCTTTCTTTCGATACGCAATCTTCCGCCGCCGAGTTCCAGTTTCGTAATCCGACCGCCAGCGGCTCCCACAAGCCTTCGGCGCGCTTCTTCTCCAGCCGGTCGAGCCATTCGCTCAGCGCCTGGACCTTTTCGCCGGCCTCCGGCGACGGCAGCGTTCCGCAACCGGTAATCTTGGCGCCCGCCTCGGCGTACGCAGCCACCGAGTCGCGATGCAGTTCAACAAGGACAGCCATCTGCCCGCGCGCGGCGGTCAATCCGTTGGCGACCTGCTGGCGGATGCGCTCTTTTGCCTCCACCGCCGATTCCACGCGCGCCAGCACCGGCTGAATGTCGGCGTCCAGGCCGGCCGACGTTCCCAATGGGTCGGCCTGCACCCGGGCGCGCAGTTCCTGCAAGGCGCGCTCCGCTGCGGGAAGATCGGCCGGAGGCGCGCACCCCAGCGCATCGGCCCGCTGGCGCAGCGATTCGATGCGCGCCGCGGTCCTGCCCAACTCCGCCCCCAAGCCGTTCCAGGCGGCGTCCACCGCGAGCACCACGTCTTTGGCGGCCTGGAACGCCTTTACCATGGTATCCAGCAGTTCGTCCGGCGAGACACAATCGGCGCACTGGACGCCGCTCAGCAAGGTGCGCTGTTCCAGGGGCACGTCCACGGCGGGCAGGCGAATGGATTTGCCGCGGAGAATTTCCTCGATCTCGCGCAGCTTCTGTTCGCTGCCGAACAGGGTGGGCAGGTTGTGGCGGAGCAGGTTCGCGCGCTTGATGGTGTCATTCAGCAGCGCGAAATACTGGAACGCCGCGGCCATGGCGCCCAGCGCGGGTTCCACGCGGGCAGCGGTCACGCCCGTAATTGGCGCCTTCGGAGCACCGCCCGAGCCGGTAAGCTGCTCACAGGTGGGCTCCGATTGCAAATCCATCAGGTTCTGCGCTGCCGCCTCGAGCCGGCTGTTCCAAGCGGCCAAGGCGCCATCGATTTCCTGCAACGTCATGCCGATGCTTTCCAGGGCGATCGCAAAGCGGGTGACCGGAGTCCGATTGTATCATGCTGCCGCCGCGGGGAACCGGTGGGGGGCGGGGCGGCGGGATGGCCGGGTAGCCGCGTTGCCAGAGCGCGCTAAAGCGGCTGGAGTCGTGCGAGGCGGTCAAGCCATTCGCGAAAATGCGGGCACTCCCTGCGCATCGCGGCAATGCCGATGGATTGGGCCGCGACGGTGCCGTGCAGGACCTTGTTGTATCGTGGATACGCTGCGAGGATGCGCTTGGAGGGCGCGGTCAGAGGGCCGTCATCGATATCCTCAGGCGTGGGGAAACTATCGCGGATCTGCTGAAAAGGCCTGGCGAGTTGTTCCTGCCTGATGGCGGTCGCGAACACCGGCGGACTGCTGAACAGCAGTCCTTCGTATTCGTGCAGTTGAATGTAGGGAAGGAACCTGATGTCCGGCCGAAGCTCGGGGATGCGCGCGCAGATGTCTTCTTTGACGGCGCGCTCGATCTCGACGGCTTTTGCGATGTTTGGCAGGTTGCCCGCTACGGGGGTCCCGGGAAAACCGTGCCCGAGGCCGTAGTAGTCCAGCAAGGTAGAGCAATACGCTGTGGTGTCCTGCCTAAGATGCAGGAGCACGTCTTTTCTGACGCGATCGTAGTTGGGGCGCCCGCCTTTTTGGCCGGGTACACCAAGAAGGATCGGCGTTAGATAGATCAGTTGCGGCCAAAACTCTCGAGCGAGGACGTTGTTGACAAAGGACTCCTCCGTCGGGCCCTCGACTACGATCCGGACGCGAATCACCGCGTGTCCTTATCCGATACAAGCTGCGGCGCGTTTTCGCTTCCCGGCCTGCCGCCGAGAACATTCTTCTGCCAGAGTTCACCCAGGGAATACTCTTGCAGCCAGACTGACAAGTCGCGCGAGTCGAGCCGCTCGAAATGCGACTCCGCCTGGTGACGTTCCACCACAACCACGTCTTCCGGCGCAAACTCGTTCAGCAAAGGCGCAGACTGCGTCGAGACGATCACCTGCCTGCGATACTGCTCTGCGGCCTGCTTGAACAGATTGCCGAGCAAAGCGATCGCGTATGGGTGCAGCCCCAGTTCGGGCTCGTCGAAGAGCATGGTGGCGGGCCGTACCGGCTGCAAAAGGGCCGTGGCGAGGCAGATGAAGCGCAGGGTGCCGTCGGAAAGCTGATTCGCCAGAAACGGATAGTCCGAGCCTTGTTGCAGCCATTCCAACTGAATCAAGTCGGGATTGGCAGGTACGGGGCGAAGCTTGAAATCGTCGAAGAACGGTGCGGCGAGGCGCACGGCATCGCGGATCTGCGCGTAGTGCGACGGGGCGCTTTTGCGAATCCCGTAGAGAAAAGCCGCGAGGTTGCCGGCGTCGGGCCGCAGGACTTCGTTATCGTTAATCGGCCGTTGGCGGCGTACGCCGGCAGTGAGGCCCGTGTCGTGGAAGTGATACACGACCCAGCTCGCGATCGCCTCGTACACGTAGTGCGGCGTGCCGCGCTCGGCGCCCCTCTTGCCTGGCTCGTCCTTGAGAAGCTTGAGCTTGGCTTCGGCATGGCCGGAGCCCAGGCTGTCGCGGATATTGCCGTAGTCGGCCCGAAAAACAGTCGTCTCGCCGGCAAAGACGAACTGATTGTCCGTGGTCGGCATCAGAGAGAACGAGTAACCGTTATTGCCGAAAGACATCTCTGCGCTGAAGCGCTCGGTTACCTTGGGTCCAAGATACAGGCAGGCATCGGCGCCGCCTTCGGTGGTGCGGATCGCGAGCTGCAATCGTCGCTCGACAATTTCCTTAAGCAGGCGAAAAAAACTCACGAAATTGCTCTTGCCCGCGCCATTGGCGCCAATCAGGACGTTCAGTGAGCGGAAATTAAAGTCTTCGAGCTTGCGAATTGACTTAAATCCCTCAATCGTCAGTTTGTCGATCGTTTCGCCCATCGGACAATTCTCCCCGGTCCCTTAATACACGATAGCCGTTTGGACAGCCCGGTGGGTAGGTCGGGTGTGCCAGGCGGCCGGGATCGGCGTTCGCGCCCCAACTGTCCACAGGGGCCGCGAGGGCGCCGCTCGTGCGAAATCTCGTGCCTCGTCCGGCTCCGGCCACCAGATCTCGGGCGATGGATAGCATGACGTACCGAGCCCGGCCAGAAAGCCCGGCGATGCGGGCGGCGCCGGGCGGCCCGCTTGCAGGCGTTGCGGAGCGAATAGACCTTGCGGGCCGCCATCGATTCTCAGAACCTGAGCCCCAGCTCTATCCACGCCCTCCGCGGAGCGCCGGGCGTGAAGAACGTGGCGCTCTGCGCCGGAGCGCTTCCGGCGTAGGGGCCGGTGGTGTAGGCCGGGAAGGGCAGGGACTGGATCGCGCCCTGGCCAGTGAGTGCCGTGTTGGCGAGTTGCGCCGCCGTGTAGTAGTGACGGTTGAACAGATTGTCGATCTGGAGGGCGAGTTGCAGCCATTTGGTCAGGTCGTAATGAGCGCGGAAGTTAGTGATCGCATAGCCGGGTGAAATGCCGGGTCCGAGATAGTAGACTCCATCGGCCTGGTACGCATTGTTTTCGTTCCCGCGCGCGTAAGAGCTCGATATAGCCACTTCGTTGAGATCGAACGCGAGCTTCGAAGTGGCCTGGAAGTCCGCGAAGGCCTTCGCGGTGTGCTTGGGGATCAGTGGAATTCTATCCCCTGGCTGGACGGTGATGACGCCGGCGAGTCCCGGATATCCCGCCAATGCGAGATTGTTGGTGTCATTCGCCGCGCCATCGAGCGTTTCGGCCCTTTGGTAAGTGGCTATAAGATAGGTGTAGTCAAGTCCCCATGTGACCGGACCGGCACGGCCTCCGAGCGCGCCATCGAGGCCCTCCCGCCGAGTTTTGGCGAAGTTCCGGAAGTAACCAGTGCCGGTCTGCGGGGCCGCGACGAAAAGGATGTCGTTGCGATTCTCCGCCTGGAACGCGCCCGCATTCCAACTCAGATTATGTAGGAAAGAGACCTCCGGCCTGCCGCGCAGTCCGGCTTCCCACGTCCCCGTAACCACCTGCGCCAGCGGCGGGTCGCTGGCCAGCGCATTGGGTAGACTGCAAGGGTTGTTGGGATCGGCGCAGCCTAGCTCGATAGCCGTCGGGGCGCGGCTGCCCTCGGTGTAGCTCGCATAGGCATTCACGGTGGAGACCGGGCTCCAGGCGATCCCGATGGCGGGGTTGAATCGCTGAAACACATAGTCGCCGTCGAGCGAGCCGGGGCCGGCGATAGGGTCGATGCGGTCCGTGTTATCGACCGTAAACCGGTTATAGCGCCCGGAGACCGTCAGGTTCACGGTTTTCGCAAGGGTGAGCGTGTCGGTGAAGTAGAGGCTCCAGTTGGGAGTGAGACCGCGAAGGTTGACGCTCGACCCATCCTGCCATGCCGGGACACTGGTGAGAGTGTAATTGGGATTGACATATCCATACCCCGTGTTCTGGGTATAGTCCACGCTTCCGCGGTCCAGAGCCGCTCCGGCGGTGAACTCGTTGCGGCCGGTCTTAGACGAGGCGATCCACGTCAATTGCCCGGAAAATCCGTACTCGTTCTGCACCTCTTTCGAGTAAATGGTGACGCCATCGCATCTCTGGTCCGGGTCGCCCAACTGCAGCGCTTCCGCAATGCAGGCCCACTTCGGAAACGGCGTGTTCG
>Ga0181529_10005845_pt1 | contig 12733 bp, 7 predicted proteins | sample PEATcosm2014_Bin_36_FD_119763 | JGI IMG/M metagenome (GOLD analysis project Ga0181529, IMG submission 119763) | Peatland microbial communities from MTU Mesocosm Facility, Houghton, MI, USA - PEATcosm2014_Bin10_30_metaG | ecosystem: Environmental > Terrestrial > Soil > Wetlands > Peat | place... | reverse complement strand
GCCGGCCATCGACGCGAAATCCCTCCAGCACGTGACTATATACACGGACGGGGGCTGCCTCGGCAATCCCGGCCCGGGCGGCTACGGAGTCGTGCTCATCTATGCCGAGAAAAGGCGCGAGATCTCCGGCGGATTCCGCCTCACGACGAACAACCGCATGGAGCTGACGGCAGCCATCGTCGGGCTGGAGACTCTCAAACGTCGCTGCAAAGTCGCCATCCATACCGACTCGCAGTATCTGGCTAACGGCATCCAAAAGGGCTGGGCGATCAATTGGCGAAGAAACAACTGGATCCGCGACGGCAAGGACGTGCCCAACGCCGATCTCTGGGCACGGCTGCTCGATCTCTGTGACGCGCACGAGGTGTCGTTCGTCTGGGTGCGGGGCCATGCCGGCAACAAGGAGAACGAGCGGTGCGACGAGCTCGCCGTAGCCGCTGCATCCGGCCCGGATCTGCCGCCAGACGAGGGTTACGCGCCGCAGCTCGGCGCTGCGTCGCACAGGCAATACGCCGGCAGCACGCCTAGACCTCCGGCAGAAAAGCCCACGGAGGCGGCGCAAAAGGACGTGCGGGCCGGAAACTCCGGAGGACCCTTAACGGAGGCCGGTCAGCCCTGCCGGAAGTGCCGAACGCCCGTCGAGCGAAGGACGCCCCGCCAGAGGCCGAAGCCCGGAAGCGCCTACTACTACGAGTACTACCTCTTCTGCCCCGGATGCGGCACGATGTACATGGTGGATGCCGCAAAGCGCAGGCTAGCTTAACCGATCGTCACGGGTTTGCCGGTCTTGATCGACTCCAAAGCAGCCGTGGCGATGCGAACCGCCTCCAGGCCGTCCTTCGGCGTGATGCTCGGCGTAACTCCGCGTTCCAGGCAGTCCAGGAAGTGCTCCAGCTCGAGCTGGTAAGGATTCGCGTTCGTCGGGCTCTCCGGAATCGCGACGGCCGCTCGCTTCTCGTCCGCCTGCGCCAGGGCCACGCGCAATGGGTCGCCCGTCGGCTGATTGAAGTTGAACTCCAGCAAGCCCATGTCGCCCGCGACCTCGAACGTCACCTTGAAGCCGCCCGGATCGGCCCACGTCCCCTCCACGTGCGCGATAGCGCCGCTCTTGAAGCGGAGCGTCACGAGAGCGTAGTCGAACGCCGGAAGCTTGCTCGCCGCCAGGCCTTTCGCAAAGACGCGCTCCACATCCCCGAAGGTCCAGCGGAGCCAGTCGAAATCGTGAATGATGAGATCCAGGATGCAGCCGCCGCTCCATTCGAGGTTGGCATACCAGTCGTTCCAGGCGCGCGGCATCGGCCCGCCTCGTCGCGTGCGGATCGCCGCCGGAGCGCCCACCGCGCCGCCGTCGATCTGCTCCTTTGCCGCCAGGAACTGCGGAAAGAAGCGCAGAACGTGCGCCACGAATAGCGGCACGCCCGCCTTCTCCGCCGCGGCCGTCATCCGCTCGCAATCCGCGACGGACCTGCCCATCGGCTTCTCCGAAGAGATGCCGCGAATCCCCAACTCCCCTGCCCGCTCCGCCGCCCGGCAGACGTAATCCACGTGCCAGGGCGTGGGACAGCACACGTCCACCACGTCCGGACGCGTCTCGTCCAGCATCAGATCGAAATCGGTGTACGGCTTCGCGTTGGACGCCTCCGCCAGCGCCTTCGCGGCCTCGGGGCGGATATCCATCACTCCGGCAAGCTCCGCGCCCTCGATCGCGCCATAACACCTTGCGTGCATTCCGGCCATTCCGCCCGCGCCAACCAGCGCCACTCGCAGCATCGCTCCACTCACCTCCCACACGTTTGGGCCATTATAGCGGCCAGCCGCCGCGTTGTAAAGCTATACCGCAACCTTGTACTGAATTTCACAATCGTTCCTTGACGAGAGTCCGGGCCGCAGGTATACTGCCAGAGAGGCTTGGCCCGTACGCAAAGGCCCGCCGCCGTCGAATAAGGGGAAAACAGGCGCGAAAGGCACGCACGTGGCCCACCATCCCAACGGCAAAGTACCCGTCCCTACGCTCGAGCGCCTCGCGACGTACGTGCGCTTCCTCATCGATCTCGCCCATCTCAATATCGAAACCATCTCCTCCGCAGAAGTCGAACAGCAGACAGGGATCAACGCCGCCCAGTTCCGCAAGGATCTCTCCTATTTCGGCGAGTTCGGCAAACCCGGCGTCGGCTACAACGTAACAGACCTTCAGCATCGCATAGCCAGGATACTCAAGATCGACCGCGAGCAGCGCGTGATCCTGGTCGGCGCCGGAAACCTGGGGTCGGCCCTCGTCGGCTATCCGGGCTTGAGGGAGCACGGTTTCAATCTCGTCGCCGTGTTCGACAACAACTACGGCAAGATCGGACGGCCGCTCTGGGACCTCGAAATCCTGGACGTGACCCGGATCGTCGAGGAAAACCGGATCTACGGTGCGCGGATCGGCATCGTCGCCGTTCCCGCCGGCGCGGCGCAAAGCGTCGCCGAAAGGCTTGTGGAGGCGGGCGTCCGGGCCATCCTCAACTTCGCGCCTGTCCGGCTCCGGCTTCCTGAGACTGTGGTAGTGCGCAACGTCTCCTTCCTGCAGGAGCTCGCCGTGCTCTCCTACCATCTCTCTTCGGAGCTGCCGGCGACTATCGAGCGAACAGATCCCGGCGCCAATGGAGCGCAGTCCGAATCCGGTATCGAGCGCCCCGCCCCGGCATCGAGCCAGGCGGGCTTGTGAGCAGACCGCGATGCCCGCGCTCTATCCGATATTTCTCGACCTCGCCGGATCGCTCTGCGTCATAATAGGCGGCGGACGCGTTGCGGAGCGGAAAGCGCTCGGGCTGCTCGAAGCCGGCGCCACGGTGCGCATAGTCGGCCTCTCGTTCACGCCCGAGCTGGAGCGGCTGGGCGCGGAGGGCCGGATCGAACTCGTCCGGGCGCCCTGCGAGCCGGCTCACGTGCAGGAAGCCAGACTCGTGCTCGCGGCGACGGACGACCGCCGCGTGAATGCGGATATTGCGCGCACGGCGCGCGCGCTGGGCGCTGAGGTCAACGTCGCCGACTCGCCCGAAGAGAGCAGCTTCCACGTGCCGGCTGTATCCAGGCGCGGAGCGCTCACCGTCGCCGTATCGACAGGTGGAGTCAGCCCGGGCACGGCGGCGTCGATCGCGCGATCGATCGAGGAGAGCCTCCCGCCCGGCATAGCGCCGCTATTGGAGCTGCACAGGGATCTCAGAGAGGTTATTCGTAAACAATATCGCTCTATCGCGAAACGCCAGGCTGCGTCCCGGGCGATGGTCCGGGCCGATGATGAGCTGCGGGAAATGATTCGCGAATCCGGCATGGAGGCCGCGAAAGAGCGCGCGCTCGAGATCGTCGCAGAGGCGGCGGAATCTGCGCGAAGTCGCACGGAGAATCGAGATTGCTTCTCGTCCTCGTCGGACTGAATCATCGCACCGCGCCGATACACATTCGTGAGAAGGTCGGCTGCTCCGCGCACGATCTGCCCGGAGCGCTCACGCGCCTCGCCGCCATGCCGGATATTTCGGAGGGGGCCATCCTCTCGACCTGCAACCGCTCCGAGGTCTACGCCTGCATCGATGCGCCCCACTCGGACGCGGCGTTCTCCATCCTGATCCGGTTCCTCTCCGCGCTGCATGACGTTCCCGAGGCCGCCTTCTCCACCCACCTTTATCGCTTTGAAGATCGCGACGCGGTGCGCCATCTGCTTCGCGTTGCCGCCGGAATCGACTCTCTCGTGCTGGGCGAGGATCAGATCCTGGGCCAGGTGCGCTCGGCGCACCAGGCCGGCCTCGCTGCCGGAACGGTCGGCCCGCACCTGAACGCGCTCTTCCAGCAGGCGATTCAGTCCGGCAGGCGCGTCCGGAACGAGACGGCGCTCGGCCGAGGCTCGTTCTCCATCGGACATGCGGCGGTCGATCTGGCCAGGTCGATCTTCGCCGATCTCACGCACGCCAGCATCCTGATGCTCGGCGCGGGCAAGATGAGCGAGCTGACCGCCCGTCACCTTCAGGAGAGCGGCGCGCCGGTCGTCATCGTCGCCAATCGCACCTACGATCATGCGGTCGAGCTGGCCGCCCGGCTTGGCGGGCGAGCCATCCAGTATGACGGCTTCGGCGACGCGCTCGTGGCCTCGGACATCGTGATCGCCTCGACCTCCGCCCCACATACCATTCTGGACCGCAAGAAGCTGGCGCCGCTCGTCCGCCGGCGGCGCGGCCGGCCGCTCTTCCTCATCGACATCGCCTTTCCGCGCGACATCGATCCGGACGTGAACGCGCTCGACAACGTCTTTCTCTACAACATCGACGATCTCAAGGCCGTCGTAGAGCAGGAGACGCGCGGCCGCGAGCGCGAGGTGTCGCGCGCCGAGAACATTGCGGACGAGGAGACGGACGAGTTTCTGCGCTGGTTCCGGGCGCGAGCTGCGGCGCCTGTGATCACGCAGATCCAGGACCGGATGGAATCGGCGCGCGGTGAGGAGATCCGTGTTCTGAGAGCGCAGCTTCCCGGCCTCACAGACCGGGAATGGCAGAAGATCGAGGCGGCCACGCGCGCGCTCGCCAGGCGGCTTGCTCGCAGCGCCATATTGCGGCTGAAAGAGGAGAGCGGGGGCGCGGCGCCATTTGAAGCGCAGTACGATCTGCTCTCCGCCGCGCGCGAGCTCTTCGCGCTTCCAGGCTCGGCCGGCGGCGATTCCGGCGAGATCGAGCCGGCCTCGCCCGCCGCAGACAACCAGGAGATCGCGGGCGAGCATCCCCCGCGCTTCGGACCTGAGCCGCCGATCGGCGATGCGAGCGATTCCCAGAGCGCCTCCCAGGAGGCCGCCGCAAGGGCGCACGACGCGAGAGAGGAGGCCCAGGCATGATCCCGGCCGCTCTCGACTGCCTGGCGCTCCTCGTCTATCTTCTTGCCGCGGTCTGCTTCGGCGCAGGCATGCTCCTCCGCGCGCCCGCAGCGCCTACCGCTCCCGGCGCAGATCGGGCGGCGCCGATGCAGTGCTGGGCAAAGCCCCTGCTCCTCGCGGGCATCCTGATCCAGATCGGCGCGACGGGCGTCTGGTGCGTAACAACGCGTCTGTCGCCCTTCGCCAGCGCGTTCGGCACGCTTGCCGTGCTGGCACTCGCCATCGCCGTCGCCGTCGCCCTGCTCGAACTCCGCCTCCGCGCGCCTGCCATCGGCGCCGTCGCGCTCGCCGTCGCGAGCGTCGTCCTCTCGCTCGCGATCGCTCGTGCAGGCGGTCACGTCGCGGAAACTCCCCTGCTGCATGACGCGCGCGTCAGCCTGCACGTCATGGCGATCCTGGCCAGCTTCGCCCTCTTCGTGCTCGCGTTCGGATGCGCCGTCCTCTATCTCGCCGAGAACCGCCTCCTGAAGCGCCACGCCGCGGCCGCGAGCTGGCGCATGCTGCCCCCGCTGAAGACTCTGGATACCGTGGCCTACAAGTCCGTCGCCTACGCCCTGCCCCTCCTAACGCTCGGCATCGCCCTCGGCCTTGCGCGCGCCTTCGGGGCCGGCCTCAGCCAGCCGCCGCGCGCCTTTCTGCTCGATCCGCATACCATCAGCTCCATGGTCACCTGGAGCCTCTACGTCTTCTACATGGCGGCTCGCCTCCTCGCCGGCTGGCGCGGAGTCCGCCTGCAATACGTTCTCGTCGCCGGACTTCTGCTCGTCCTTGCCGTTTACGCCATCCCGACCACGACGCACAAGTTCAGTTGAGGCCCCCACCCCGCACGACGTCACCTGATAGCTGACGCTGCGACCCCTCCCCCAAGAACAGGAGAGGGGAGATGACCTCGTGGGCGCAGCCGGGGTGAGTAGGCGGGATTTTGGCGGGGTCCCGCGTGCAGAACTCAGTCGCGGTGATCGGCGGGGTCTTCAGCTTCGGGCGACTTCTTGCTCGCGTCGCGGAGCCAGCTCGCCGGCGGCCTCACCATCGCAACGCGGAACAACGCCAGAGCCGTCGAGAGGGCCACCAGGAAGACCGCGACGCACCACGCGGGCGAAATCGGCTCGTCGGGCGCTCGCGGCCGGGTAAGCGCCTTGAAGGCCACCGCCGACGCGACGAGCCAACAACATGCAGCCCAATACGGCATATTCCTGAGACGCGCGATAAGCCGTGAAACTAATCCGTCCGTTCTCAAAAGGACCTCCCAGCGGCTCTTGACGCCGGACATAGCTGCCGCGCATCCGGGGTCATCGTAAGCGGCGACCGCGTCACCCTCGTTTCAGCGTGACGGCCGCGCAGCAGGTCCAGAACGCACGAGGGGGCCTCGACCCCCTTGCCGTCCGCAGTCAGGTCCTTCGGGACCTGATTGCTGCGGCCGGTCGTTACTGGAGTGCGCAAATGTCACTCATTACCTTGACACAGGATATACCGCACGGCCAAAACTGTCAATGGGCAGACAAGTCCCCCGAGACATTCCAACCGCCCCGCGGCACTCCCAGCGCACGGCCGATTCTATGCTAGAATCTTACCCTTAGCCGCCGGGCGGATCGAGCCGGGAGACGCGCAGCAGATGGACGAACATCCGATCGAGGACCGCGACGTGAATCGACCCGAATCCCCGCTCTCCGCCTTCCAGCCGCCGGTGCGCGCCTGGTTCGCGCACACCTATCCCTCTCTCACCCGTCCGCAGAGCCTGGGCTGGCCCGCCATCCGCTCCGGCGGCCACACGCTCATCCTCGCCGCGACCGGCTCCGGCAAGACGCTCACCGCCTTTCTATCCATCCTCGATCGCGTCCTCTTCGAGCCGCCTCCCGAGCGCGGGCGCCGCTGCCGCGTGCTCTACGTCTCGCCGCTCAAGGCGCTCGCCGTCGACATCGAAAAGAACCTCCGGGCGCCCATCCAGGGCATCGTGCGAACTGCGGCCGATCTCGACCTCCCGGTCCACATGCCCACCGTCGCCATCCGCACCGGCGACACGCCCGGCCGCGAGCGAGCCGCCTTTCAGCGACGGCCGGCGGACATCCTCATCACCACGCCCGAGTCTCTCTATCTGCTCCTCACCAGCGCGGCGCGCGAGACGCTCCGCTCCATTCGCTGGGTCATCGTCGACGAGATCCACACGATGGTCGCAACGAAGCGCGGCGCCCATCTCGCCCTCTCGCTGGAGAGGCTTGCCCGGCTCACCGACCAGCCCTTTCAACGGATCGGGCTCTCCGCCACTCAGCGGCCGCTCGAGGAGGCCGCGCAGTTCCTCGGCGGCTTCGAGCCGACCGACGACGGCGTCGAGATGCGGCACGTGCAGATTGTGGACGCCAGCGGACCGAAGCGGCTCGATCTTCAGGTGCGCGCGCCCGCCGAAGTCCTCGCCAACTATCCCGTCATCCTGGAGCTGATCCGCGCCCACCGCTCCACGCTGGTCTTCGTCAACAGCCGCAGGCTCGCCGAGCGGCTCGCGGCCGCTCTCAACGACCTTGCCGGCGAGGAGATCGTGCGCGCCCATCACGGCTCCATCGCCAGGGAGCAGCGGCTGCGGATCGAGGACGACCTGAAACTTGGCCGGCTTCCCGCGCTCGTCGCCACCTCCTCGCTTGAGCTCGGCATCGACATGGGCGCGATCGACCTGGTCGTGCAGGTCGATACGCCGCCGGGCGTCGCGAGCGGGCTGCAGCGCATAGGCCGCGCCGGCCACCGCGTCGACGCGCCGAGCGAGGGCGTCATCCTGCCCAGGTTCCGCGGAGAGCTGCCCGCCTGCGCGGCGCTCGTCGAGCAGATGCTCGCCGGCGCCGTCGAGCCCCTCCGCATGCCCCGGAACCCTCTGGACGTGCTCGCCCAGCAGATCGTCGCCATCTGCAGCATTCAGAATTGGCCGGCGGACGAGCTATTCCAGCTCGCCCGCAGCGCCGCGCCCTTCTCGACGCTCACTCGCCCTCTCTTCGATTCCGTCCTGGACATGCTCTCCGGCAAGTATCCCTCTCACGGCTTCTCCGAGCTCCGCCCGCGAGTCACGTGGGACCGCGATGAAGACGTCGTCTGGCCGCGGGAGGGCGCGCGCCGCGTCGTCGTCGCCAATCCCGGAACGATCCCGGACCGGGGCCACTACGGCGTCTACCTCATCGGCGCGGAGAAAAGCCTCGGACGCGTGGGCGAGCTGGACGAGGAGATGGTCTTCGAGAGCCGCGTCGGAGATACGTTCCTGCTCGGCGCAAGCTCCTGGCGCATTGAGGAGATCACGTACGACAGGGTGATTGTCAGCCCGGCCGCAGGCACGACGGGCCGGATGCCCTTCTGGCATGGCGAGATGCGCGGCCGTCCGGCAGCCTTCGGCAGGGCAATCGGCGCGCTCGCGCGAAGACTGGAGGGCCTCGATCCGGAGGCGGCGCGAGACGAGCTGATGACGCGCTGTGCGATGGAAAAGGAGGCGGCAACGAGCCTTCTCGGCTACCTCGACGAGCAGCGCGCCGCCGGAGGCGCTCCGGACGATCGCACCCTGATCGTGGAGCGCTATCGAGACGAGCTCGGCGACTGGAGGGTCTGCCTTCTAAGCCCGCTCGGCGCGCAGATTCACGCCCCCTGGGCGATGGCGATCGCCGCCTCCGTCTACGCGCGCACCGGAAGCGAGATCGACGTGCTCTGGCTGGACGACGGCATCGTCGCCCGCTTTCCCGATACCGACGAGCCGCCGCCGGCCGCCTGGCTCCTCCCCGATCCGGAGGGCATCCGCGACCTGGTCGTCTCCCAGCTAAGCGTCGGCGGAGGCGGCGCGAGAGAGATCGGCATAGGCGCACCCGTGAGCGCGCTCTTTGCCTCGACGTTCAGGGAGGCGGCCGGCCGTGCGCTCCTGCTGCCGCGGCGCCGGCCGGGCCAGCGAGCGCCGCTCTGGCAACAGCGCAAGCGCGCCGCCGATCTGCTCAAGGTCGCAGGCCGCTTCGGCTCGTTCCCGATCGTGCTCGAAACCTTTCGCGAGATCCTTCAGGACCGGTTCGACATGCCCGCCCTGGAGGAGACGCTGCGCGACATCCGCGACGGCGCTATCGAGGTCCGAACCGTTACGCGCCAGTTTCCCTCGCCATTCGCGGCGGCCCTCCTCTTCCACTACGTCGCCAACTTCATGTACGAGGGAGATGCGCCGATCGCCGAGCGTCGCGCTCAGGCTCTCACGGTCGATCCGGCGCATCTTCGAGAGCTTCTCGGCGACGGCGAGCTGCGCGAGCTTCTGGACCCCGAGATCCTGCGCGAGTATGAGCGCTACCTGCAGCATCTCTCGCCGGACCGCTCCGTGCGTCACGCCGACGGACTGCACGATCTGCTTCTGCGGATCGGCGATCTCCGAACCGATGAGATCGCTGCGAGAAGCTCGGATCCCTCCGCGGCCGAAAAGTGGACCGATAGACTGATCTCCGAGCGCCGCTGCCTGGCGGTTACCGTGGCCGGAGAGAGCCGCCTGATCGCCGTCGAGGATGCGGCCCGGTATCGCGAGGCGCTTGGCGTTTCCCTTCCTCCGGGCCTGCCCGAATCGCTCGTCGTTCCGGCCGAGGACGCTCTCGAGGACCTGCTCATCCGCTATGCCCGCACGCATGGTCCGTTTGCTGCGGCCGAGGCGGCGAGCCGCTTCGGTCTGCCGGCAGCCTGCGTGACGGATGCGCTGGAGGCGCTCGAGCGCGCGGGCCGCGTGCTGGACGGCGCGTTCCGGCCGGGCGGCGACGGGCGCGAGTGGTGCGACGCAGGCGTGCTGAAGGCCCTCCGCCAGAAGTCGCTGGCCCGCCTCCGGCAGGAGGTCGAGCCGGTCGACGCCTCCGCGCTCGGCCGCTTCTGCCTCGCCTGGCAGGGCGTTGCCGGCGACCGGCGACGCTCGCTCGCCGACGTGATCGCCCAGCTCCAGGACGTGGCGATGCCGGCAAGCGTCCTGGAGAGCGAGATTCTGCCCGCGCGCCTGCCCGATTACGATCCCCGCGAGCTGGACGCGCTGATGGCGGCCGGCGAGGTGATCTGGGTTGGCCGCGGCTCGCTCGGCCAGCGCGACGGCCGGATCGCCCTCTACCTGACGGACGATGCCCCTGCCCTTCTGCGAGAGCCCACCCCTCCGGAGCCGGATGAGCCGGAGACGCGCAGCGCGGTGCGCGCCCTGCTGGCGGAGCGAGGCGCCTCCTTCTTCGGGCAGATCCATCTTCACGTCGGCGGCATGGCGTCGGACGTCGTTGCCGCCCTGTGGGATCTGGTCTGGATGGGCGAGGCGACCAACGACACGCTCCATCCTCTTCGCGCGCGAGTGGCCGCAGCCGACGACGAGATCCGCATTGCCGCCAGGCGCGCAGCGCTCGCCCGGAGCAGGGCGAGATCGAGCGGCTATCCCCGCTCCGGCCGCACCGTGCCGCAGGAGGCCGCAGGGCGCTGGTCGCTCGTCCGAGGCCAGTTCGGCCTCCGGCCGGACCCGACCGAGCGCCTCGCCGCCAGAACCCGGCTGCTTCTGGCCAGGCATGGCCTCGTCACGCGCGACGTGGTCCCGGCGGAGGGTCTGGAGGGGGGCTACAGCGCGCTCTATCCTGCGCTGCGAGCCATGGAGGAGGCGGGAAAGGCAAGGCGCGGCTATTTCGTCGCCGGCCTCGGCGCGTCCCAGTTCGCGCACGTTCAGGCGGTGGATCGGCTGCGCGCCGTCCGGGACCCCGCCGACGAGATCGACGCCTCGATCCTCTCCGCCACGGATCCGGCCAATCCCTACGGCGCTGCCCTGCCCTGGCCTGAGACTCGCGGATCGCGCCGGCCGATGCGCATAGCGGGCGCCCACGCGCTGCTGATAGACGGAGCTGCGGCCGCCTGGCTCAGCCCGGGCTTCAAAACGCTGCTGGCATGGCCGGATCGGGTTCCGGACCGCGCGCCGGAGGAGGCGGCCGCCTGCATCGCCGGCCTGCTGGCGGACGAGGTAACCTCAGGACGCCGCCGCGCCCTCCTGATCGAGGAGCTGGATGCCGGCGACGCTCACCGCCTCATGCGCGTCGCCCTCCTCGCCGCAGGTTTCCACGAAAGCGGCCGCGGATATCTGCGGCGGCTCTAGCGAGAAATCGTTCGTTATGGTTCGCAGGGCGAACTGCGCAGTGCGGACCGCCGAGTATCCGGATCGCGCCGACGGAAGAGCCGGCAGGCGCGGCAGCTCCTCCCGGTGCGGGAATCGTAAGGGTCCCGCCGCTCCATCGCGGCTCGGCGTCTACGGCCGCTCCTTCTGCTCATAAGCGTGCTTCCGCTCTTCTGCCCTGATCTGCCTGTCCAACTGCGCGACCGCCTGCTCTTCCCTCTGCGCCTCGGTCATCATGCCGACGCTGCGATAGCCTGCCGCGAGCTGTCGGCGAGTTTCGCGGCCATCGCGCAGGGTGTTAAGATCGTAAGGCGGGTTCACGTTTAAGAGGCGCGAGAGCGTGGCGTATTGCGCCCTTGCGAGATCGATCTTATGTCTCTGGCGATAGAGGTCGGCCAACTCAAAGCGGAGCTGCCGGTCCTCGGTCGAGCGCAGCGCCATCTCGTCCAGCTTTATGATGAGATCCTGGGTTTCCGGTTTCTGCATATTCGCCGCGCCCTGTCCGCGCAGGACATCTTTGTAGAGCAGGGCATTGGTCGCGTCCTCTGGGCGGCGGTTGTAGAGATCGGCGATCTCCTTGTCGACCGTAGCTTTGAGCTTTGTGACATCATCGGGGCTGAGGGCGCCCGGAACGTTGCCCTGGCCCAACTGGGAGTAGATTGCTGAGCGCTGGGCATTTCGAAGCCGCGCAAGGTCGTAGTAGGCGCGGATATCGGGACTGATCACCTCAACGCGCGCCTTTGCGTCGAGATCCGTAACGAGCGCCTGGAGCATCTCTGTCGCCTTCTGGGCCCGGAGTTTCTGAATCTCGTTCCTCAGGTTGAAGTCCCTGGGAAGCTCCTGGCGTCGGTCCACGACCTTCGCGAAGATGTAGCCGGGCACGAGGGCCCCCATCCTTACCACGCCGGTAAGCTGGTCTTTCGGCGTGGCGGCGACCTCGTCGATGAACTCCTTGCCGTACATGGCGAGCTGGCTTCGCATCTGTGGATTAACGGGCTGCCAATCCAACAAGCCGCCGGATTTTGCGGACGGATCGCTGGAGTTCGCTCGCGCGATCGCCCGGATGTCTGCGCCCGCCTTGACCTGTGCCAGCAACTCCTCCGCCCGCATCCTTGCCTCGCCGTCCGGAAGCGCGCCTTTGGCAGGCCGTCCGAGCATGGGATTCGGGATGACGGCAGGAATCGTCACTATGTCCAGCTTCACCTGGTCGAACTGCGCCTGCGCCTGAGCGTCGGAGACTGCGAATCGGTTCTCGAAGTAGCGCTCCAGCGCCTCAGCAGTCAGGCCGGTCTTCACCTCGTTGCGCAGCTCGTCTTTCGTAAGCTCTCTTTGCCTGAGGAACTTCGCCCAGTTCTCGTCGGCGCCGTTCCTGCCCACGGACTGGTCCTTTATCTGCTCCAACCGGCGGTCGACCTCGGCGTCGCCGACGTGAACGCCAAGCCGGTCGGCCTCCTGTTTCCTCTCCTGGAGCTGCGCGAGCTGGATGAGCACATTGCCCTGCACCAGGGCCTGCGGCTCTCCAGGCGTGCCGGAATCGCGCCGGTTGACGGCGTGAAGCGCAGCATGGAACTGACTGGAAGTAATCGGCTCCCCGTTCACCTTTGCGACGATGTCTTCGGACCCCGCGCCACCGCGGCCGGAGAAGTGGCGGGACTGCACCATCCCTAGCGTGATCGCCACAGCGATTAAGAATACGACGACGACCGCCGCCAGGCCCGCGGCCAAAG
>Ga0181529_10005839_pt1 | contig 12738 bp, 11 predicted proteins | sample PEATcosm2014_Bin_36_FD_119763 | JGI IMG/M metagenome (GOLD analysis project Ga0181529, IMG submission 119763) | Peatland microbial communities from MTU Mesocosm Facility, Houghton, MI, USA - PEATcosm2014_Bin10_30_metaG | ecosystem: Environmental > Terrestrial > Soil > Wetlands > Peat | place... | reverse complement strand
CGGTTTGTCGACACTATTTTGCCTCCTTTCTGTTACTGAACATAACAAAATATGGAGGCACTGTACCTTAGATCTTTCGGTCACTGTTTTACTTCTGTAAACTCAGCATTTCTACAGAGCCGATTTTTTCTTTTCCAGTTGGATAGCAGATCTATTTTCAACCTGTCCTTCCTTTGGGGATTAATGTATCATAGCAATTCATTTATTTTCGGCACGGGGGGAGCAAGCATGCACATTTATACGGTCACCAAAAATCTAAAAACCGGTGAAAATATACGAGGGCTCCCCATCTCGGGGCCCCTCCGGGGCACGGCGGGGCAGGGTATTATTCCCCGGTGTGATTTTCGTATAGTTATTCGTCACTGATCCGCCGCGGGGGCGTCCTTTCGGGGGCGGCGGCACTTATCGCACCTGAATGAGGGAGGGATAACAATCTCCTCATCGTGTCTGAATAATATTTTGTGTAATTTTGTTGAAAACAAGGATTTTCTCTAGCACCCGGTGTTCACCAGTTTTAATTATCCCGGCACCGAACCCTATCATTGACATGGCAGGCACAACAGAAGCAGTCGCCGCGGCGAAACGTGCCGCGGGATACCAGGCAGCAGATCTGGTGGAGGACGGCATGGTGATCGGCCTTGGGACCGGTTCCACGGTTTTTTACACAATCGAATGCCTCTCCGGCCGAATCAGAGACGGGCTTTCGGTTTCGGGCGTTCCGACCTCTTACCAGACGGCAATGCGAGCGCGCGAGTACGGAGTTCCCCTGACCACGCTGGATGATAACCCCGTGCTCGATCTCGCCATTGATGGCGCCGACCAGATTGATCCGCAGTTCCGCATGATCAAGGGACGCGGCGCAGCACTTACCCAGGAAAAATGCGTGGCTGCCGCCGCCTTCCGGTTTATTGTGGTTGCAGACGAGGCAAAGATGGTGCCCCGGTTGTCCGGTGTGGTGCCGGTCGAGACGCTCCCGTTTGCCACAAAGACGGCGATGGCACAGCTGCGCGGGCTTGGCTGCCGGCCGTTTATCCGTGAAGCGGTAAAAAAGGACGGCCCGGTAATAACAGATAACGGGAACTTTATTGTCGACTGCCAGTTTGAGGAGATCGCGGATCCTGCAGCCCTTGAAGCGGCGATAGCGATGATCCCCGGGGTTGTTGAGAGCGGGATTTTTTCCCGGTTCTGCGGGAACACAACGGTTATTATCGGGAATGAAAAAAAGAGTACGATACTGACATCAGACGATGTAGTCTCGTAATTTCTGTATCATGGCGAGCTGGTTGATCGCCTCTTTCTTCTTCTCTTTTTCGATGCTGTCCATGATATCCGTGATGGGCTTTGCAAGTTCGTAGATCTTGACCGGGCGTCCCTTGCTCTCGGCCTTGCTCTCGCGGCTGGAGATCCAGCCCTGATCCAGCAGGTAGCGCATGGCAATACTTACTTCGGGCTGGCGCAGGTCAGTTCCCCGTTCGATCGCACGCGATGTCGCTTCGGGAATGTTGGCTAAAAATACCAGAACTTTTGCCACGTTTTTCTTTGTTCCAATCTCAATGAGAAGGTTGGCAAATTCTTCCTCCTTCTCCGTGAAATACATTACATTCTCTGTTCTCAAAACAAATCTCCTCCACTTTATTTTCTCTGATGTTTCACTACAATTTATCTTATAATCATTATATATAAACTGCCATTGATACACAATGAGGAATATCATTATATACTACAATTTGGGGAATTCTTGTAGATCTTTGCAAAATATCAAACGATTTTCATTAAATTACCTTTGGAATTGCCAGTTCCCGGCAGGCAGAAGATCTTTTGTAAAAAAAGTATTACATAAGGCCAAGGCTGCGGAGATCCGCGAGGATCTTCACCACGGCTTTCTTTGCGTCATCGGGTTCCTTGCCACCGGTAATGATCAGTTTTCCCGAACCGAAGAGGAGGACAACGACCTTGGGGTTTTCGAGCCGGTACACAAGGCCCGGGAACTGTTCGGGTTCGTATTCGATCCGGTCAAGGTTAAACCCGACCGCTATCTTGTTTAAGTTGATCGGGGTCGCAAGATCGGCAGAAGTGACGATGTTCTGGACCTTATAGGTGAGTTTCTTTGGGATATCTATATTGAAACTGCGGAGCTGGTTGCCGAGGATCGTGAGCCCTTTTGAAAGGCTGTCGATACTCTTTGCTCCGGTCAGCACCACCTTTCCCGAACCAAACACAAGCGCGGCAATCTTCGGGTTCTGCATGCGCAGCACGACGCCGGGGAACCGTTTCTTGTTATATTCCGCACCATCGATCTTGGATGCAAGTTCCGGCAGATCGAGGTAATCGGTCACTTTTGCGGAAGCAACGATGTTTTCTATCTTAAGGGAATCCTCTGGTTTGACCTTCATGGCATCTATCTCCTTTTTGTTAACGATGTCTTTTCTCGGTCGGGGAGATTCGTTTTTAGTCTATCCCCTTATATAAAGCATATAAAGAAAGGCAATCACGATATAAAAATGCATCGGGTTAACCGGCGGGGGCAATATAACGGCCGGAACACCGGACCGGGCCCCTCTTAATCAGAACCCGGATATCACGATATCCCGCGAGAAAAATGCATTTTTATTTTCTGTGGGGATCCTTACGCATAATATCCCCAACTTGTTCATTTTTGCAATACCGGTGACATAAACGAGAATTGTTCATGGTTGCTCCAGAGCCGATGTCCCGGCGAATCAGTATCAGGTACTGGCCTCGTTATAAGACACAATTCTCTCTCTTGCAAAAAAAAGTGGAGAACCCGTGACCCGGTACCTTCATCAGTCGTCAAGCGTGGAGATGTCGCCAGGATCCATGCCCATCTCTTTTGCCTTGAGAATGCGCCGGACAATCTTGCCGCTCCGGGTTTTGGGAAGAGAGTCCGCAAACTCGATCTCTGAAGGCATGGCAATGGGCCCCAGTGTGATCCTCACGTGGTAGATCAGTTCGTTTTTCAGTTTCTCGCTTGGGGTGTGGCCAACCCGGAGCGTAACAAACGCCTTGATCGTGTTCCCTTTGAGGGGGTCGGGCTTTCCGATCACGGCTGCTTCAGCGACGGCCTTGTGGGAGACCAGCGCACTCTCGACCTCTGCCGTACCGATGTTGTGGCCCGAGACGATGATAAGGTCATCGGATCTGCCGATCACCATGATATAGCCGTCCTCTCTCCTGATCGCGAGGTCGCCGACCTGGTAGCATCCGGGAATAGTCTCCCAGTACTTGCGGTACCGCTCATCATTATTCCAGATCGTCCGCATCATGGAGGGCCACGGCTGACGGATCGCGAGAAAGCCGCTCTTCCCCGGCTCAACGCTTTTCCCGTCCTTGTCCACCACATCTGCGACAATGCCGGGGATGGACTTGCCCACGTATCCCGGCCGCATGGGTTCACCGAGCACCGTTGTTATCATGTGCATGCCGGTCTCGGTCTGCCACCAGGTATCCACGATGGGACACTTATCCTTCCCGATCACGTGATAGAACCACTCGAATGCCTCCGGGTTGAGCGGTTCGCCAACCGACCCGAGTACGCGCAGGGAGCTGAGGTTGTACTTGTCGGGCCATTCCCGCCCGAGTTTCATGAACATCCGTATCGCCGTCGGGGCGGTGTACAGGATATTGACACCGTACTCCTCGACAATCTTCCACCAGATCCCCGGGTCCGGGTAATCCGGCGTGCTTTCGGTGACAAGAATGGTGGCTCCGACCGAGAGCGGCCCGTAGACCACGTAGGAATGGCCGGTGATCCAGCCGGGGTCTGCGGTACACCAGTAGACATCGTGCTCTTTGATATCGAAGATATACTTCGTAGTGTAGTATGCTCCGACCATGTACCCGCCGCAGGTGTGGACAATTCCTTTGGGTGCGCCGGTCGTCCCGCTCGTGTACAGTATAAAGAGCGGGTCCTCTGCATCCATGACTTCTGCCGGGCAGTTATTATCCACATCAGCCATCACATCGTAGAAATCGATCTCCATCTCTTTGTGGAGTTCGACCGGGATATGTTGCTCCCGGCGCAGGATGATGAGGTGCTCGACCGTCGGTGCATTGATGATTGCCTCCTGGATAACATGCATGAGCGGGATTGCCTTGCCCCTTCTTATCGCCATATCGGCCGTGATCACGATCTTCGCACCGGCGCCGACAATCCGCTGGTTGAGGGCCGCTGCCCCGTACCCCCCGAATACCACGGAATGGATCGCCCCGATCCGTGTGCAGGCGAGCATGGCGATAATCTGTTCGGGAATAACCGGCATATAGATGCAGACCCGGTCACCCTTTACCACGCCGAGTTTTTTCAAACCGTTAGAAAACCGCTGCACTTCGCGGTACAACTGCCGGTAGGTAAAGACCCGTTCTTCGTTGTTGTGCTCGCCTTTCCAGATCAGCGCCACCTTGTTGCGCCGTTCGCCCAGCACGTGCCGGTCGAGGCAGTTGTACGTAATGTTGGTCTTCCCGTTCACGAACCATTTTGCATACGGGTAATTCCACTCGCTGACTTTATCATAGGGTGAAAACCAGTGGAGTTTCTTTGCGATGTTGTCCCAGAATTTGTCCGGGTCCTTCTCGAATTCATTGTAGGTCCAGGTGTAATCTCCCATCCAGCTGTGCACGCGGTAGGAGGGATCCGGTGTGTAATACTTCGCTTCCTGTCCGGAATCTGCGCTCTCGTCCATAACGTACCTCTAATCTACATTATCAATAATGATGAAATAAAGTTAATCTTTGTGGTCGAAATGCTCAAAATCGCCCGAATATTTGTCCGTTTACCCTATATCGCGCATTGCTTACAATTCAGCACATTTAAATGAGGCATCGCCAAATTTCTTATCACATCATTTAATCCGGGTATGCATCAGTGTCCCGCACATGGACCTTTTTCCTGCATGCCAGTAACAGCCCGTGGAGATAAGAACGATGCGAAATCTCCGTACCCCATGAAACGAGGTGAACATTATGACCCAGAAGATGCTCTCTGAAGCTGAAGGATACGATATTTTACGGAAATATGAGATCCCGGTCCCCGAGTACCAGATCGTGAAAAATGGCGAGGATGCAGCCACCGCCGCTGAGAAGATGGGATGCCCGGTGGTCATGAAGATCATCTCCCCGCAGATTGTTCACAAGAGCGATGCGGGCGGTGTGATGGTCGGTATCGGCAGCAAAAAAGCGGCCCTCGGTGCATTCACGAGGATCATTGACAACGCGAAAGCCTACAATGCCGAGGCGGAGATCGACGGGGTAATGGTCGAGCAGCAGGCAGAACCCGGCCTGGAACTGATCATCGGCGGGAGAACAGACCCGGCCTTTGGGAAAGTGATCACTTTTGGTATGGGTGGCACGATGGTCGAGCTTATGAAGGATATAACGCTGCGCATCCTCCCGATAACCGATGAGGAGATACGGCAGATGGTCCACGAGATCAACGGGTACCCGCTCATTGCCGGCTACCGGGGAGCAAAGCCCCGCGATGAGGAGACCCTTGTACGGATCATCGGGAACGTCTGCCGTTTCTTTGAAGAGAATGAGCATATTATTGAGTTCGATATCAATCCCTTACGGCTGTATGAATCCGGTGCCTGTGCGGTGGATGCCCGCGTGATCGTTACTGATACCGTGCATAAGACGGAGGTAAAAGAGCGCATCCCGGTACCAATAGAATATTTCACCCCGCGTTCGATCGCGGTGATCGGTGCTTCGCAGGACTCGTCCAAGATGGGGTACGCTGTCATGCATAATCTCCTGCATTTCCCGGGACAACTCTACCCGGTCAACAACAAGCGATCGGAGATCCAGGGGCTCAAGGCATACCCCACCATCTCTGCCATCCCCGCCCCGGTAGACCTGGCTGTTGTCACGGTTCCTGCCATCCATGTACCGGCCGTCGTGGAGGAGTGCGGGGCAAGAGGCGTCCCGATGGTCATCATCGTCACTGCCGGGTTCAAGGAGATGGGGCCCGAGGGCAAGGCGCTTGAGGACCGGGTCGTCGCAATCGCGAAGGGTCACGGCACCCGGCTTATCGGGCCCAACTGCCTTGGCATTATCGTTCCCCCGCGGGGCATCGATACCACCTACGTCCACCAGTCGCCAAAGCCCGGCAACATCGCGTTTATCTCGCAGAGCGGGGCCATCATCAATACTGTCGTGGACTGGAGCCTTGCACAGAACATCGGCTTCTCAAACGTCATCTCAGTCGGCAACCAGTGCGATCTCGACTTCCTCGATTACCTCCAGTACGTGGAGAAGGATCCCAAGACAAAAGCGATCATCATGTACATCGAGCAGATCAATGACGGCAAGACATTCATGGAGGTTGTGTCGAAAGTGGCGCAGTCAAAGCCTGTCATCGCGATCAAGTCCGGGTCTTCCCGCCGGGGTTCGGCAGCAGCCTCGTCTCACACAGGTTCCCTGTCGGGCTCGTATGAGGTCTACATGGAAGCGTTCCGCAAGTCAGGAGTTATTGCGGTACACACCCTGACCGGTGCGTTCCTCGCGGCGCGGATGCTCGCCCACCCGAAGCGTTACCCCAAGGGGAAGCGTGCGGTTGTCATCACAAACGCCGGCGGATTTGCCGTGCTCTCGTCCGATTATGCGGAGCGGTACGGTATCGAGCTTGTCGACCTCCCAAAGAGTGTCATCGAAGAACTCAACGAGTTCCTCCCCGAGTTCTGGAACAAGGGGAACCCCATCGATCTTCTGGGTGATGCCACCGAAAAACGGTTTGAGAAGACGTTTGACGTCTTAATAAAACACGGGGACCTCTGGGACATCGCCTTTATTGTCGATTTCCCGAACCTCGTCCTCACCTCGGAACAACTGGCGCGGCAGATCCTGAGGTTCTCCGAGAAAACCGAGAACCGGCTGATCGCGACCATGCTCGGCGGGGACTCGATGAACGTGGGCCGCGAGATGTTAAAAGAGCATGATATCCCCAGTTTCGACGAACTCGATTTCACGTACCGGGTCGTGGGCCGCGTGCTCTGGCAGAAGTTCCGGGTCAAGGCACCGGGGCTGCTGTAAGAAAACACGCTTTGTTTTTTGTTTTTGATTTTTTTTGTTTTTGAGTGCCCGTCAGTACGCCCCGGTGTTCAAAAGTGAGCCAGGAGAATCGCTGTCCCCGTGGCGGGATCGATGACAAAAATTTTAGGATTATCTCCCTGCACAGCTGTGCCCCGTATGGGCCCGGGGATGGAGAGATCCCTCCCAACATTACTTCGTAAGGATTTTCAGGTAATGATGTGCACTTTTATTTAGTTCTTACAGGTTTTGCCGGTCAAACAAAACCCGAATTACTATTAAAATAGTATTTGTATATTAACAAGTATTATCTATTTAACAGATGGGGTCCTCATGAATCCGCCGCTGAATATTTATTATATTGAAGATGACGAGCAACTTGCCGATCTTCTGGATGCCCGGTTAAAAAAACTCGGGTACCTTGTCTGCTGACGTGCGGATAACGCGTGCGATGCAATAGAAGGTATCAAAACCGGATCTCGCGTTCGTGGATATCGAACTGCATGGACGACTGGAAGGACTTGCGATCGGGGATTATCTGGTTTCAAATACCGACATCCCGTTTGTCTACATGACCGGTCATGACGATGTTAAAATCATCGAGCAGGCACGAAGGACCATTCCCGATGGATACCTCTTAAAACCGTTCGACGATCGCCAGCTCAAAGTAGCAGTCGAGATGTCGCTACGGACTTAAATGATCCTGCTCATTTTTGAAACGGGCTGCCCTACATAATCCAAGCCATCGCTTCCCCTCCCTGCATGGATAGGAGGGCACCCTAATGGGCCGGTTTTTTTCTGGAATCATCAGATGCAGAGCCGGACATTTTCCGGAAAGTTGGATAACGTTGTCGGCCTTTTTTTTAGAAAGTCCGATAATCCTGGAGAACTATTTTCGAAAAAGTCCGGCAAAGCCCCTGAAGGTTCAGATGGAAAACTATCTGTCCGGACCCCAGTTTTTTCAAGAAATGTCTGGAAACTTCACCAGACTTTTTTGGAAATAAACCGGAAGCACGGGAGAACTGTATTATGGCAAATCTTAGTCGACGATCAGGACAATTTTTCCTCAAAGTGCCTCATCATCCCCGGGATCCCCTGTTTCCAGATCAAGGAAACAGAGCACGGCTGCAATCCCAAGGACAAGGATTGCCGGCATATACCAGTACAGCAAATTGAGCGTGCCGGCGAGCGGGACTGATAGTGTGATCCAGACAGCGGAAGAGAGTAGCATCCAACCGGCAAACCGGGTTTCACTGTTTGCTATCGCCGCACCCATAAGGCCGAGGCTGGAGAAAAGTGCAGCCTGGACACCTGAGAGTGTCATTTCAGAGGACCCTGAAGAAAAAATCACGTATCCCGCGGTCGCAATGCCCAGAAATCCTCCGATTGCGCCAATGACAAATTGCCGCTTCATCTATACACGATAGGACAACACACGCTCATAAACATTACTTATTTATTTTCTGTACAAAAATAGCCGGGACCGGATGAAAGCGCATGAGCCGGATTCTAAAGAAAATCCTGCTACATAATGAATTTGCCGTGTACCTATATACGGGATATACTAAAAATAATGCCCGATTAACCCATTTTTTGCCAAACAGAGCATTATTGAGGGGATTGCGCATTTTGCTCCTGATTGCCTGTAAAATCAGTTCTATTCAGGATACCCCGGTTTTGCGCGGGACAAAGTTGCGGTTTATAGCGATTCTATGCAGGAAACTACCATTTTGACCAAAATATTTATGTATTCATAGAATAATGAAAATTATAACCCTTTCCGGTGGGAGGTGTGATGAAGATGGTTGTAGCAAAGAAACCAGCCGCAAAGAAGGCTCCAGCAAAAAAACCCGCCGTAAAGAAGGCAGCCCCCAAGAAGAAATAATCTTCGGGGTCTCATTTTATTGTTTTTATCTATTTTTGGAACTTTTCAAAGAAGGTTACGGTATCTCCGGTTCAAACAGGTACTTTGATTTTGGGAAAATTTCCGGGAATAGTGTGTGTGCTGCCGGAACACACACCTGCGTTCGATTCCTGACGCCCGCCCGTCTCACTCAAAGCCACGTGGTAACTTCCGTGACTGATGGCCTGATTGAAGGAGACAACTTCTCTGCCGGGTATCCTACGGCACACCCCATGAGTGCCCATTTCCCGGATTCAAGACCGAGGGCCCGGCAGAACCCGGGGTTATCCGCCATCTGTGCCGTGGCAGAAACAATCTGGAACCCGAGGCCGAGAGCCGTTGCTTTTAACCACATGTTCTCCATGCAGTGGGCAAGGGACTGTTGTTCCACGGGTGGGAACCCTTTCTTTTCAGCGGCGACAATATAGAAAGGAGCCGTGCCGACACCGGGGACCATTCCCATGTCCTTGATCATGGCAAGCCTGCCCATGAACCCGGCCGCTTGTTCCCGCAGCTGTGCATTTTTTGCTGCTGCCTGTTCGAGATCCACGGCCATTGCGAGAACGCTCTCAAAAACGAGCGGGGAGAGCTCCTTCATCGCTGTTGAACCATTCCGGACGACCACAAACCTCCGGAAATAATCCTTGCTGTCCCCGATTGCCGCTGCGGCAAAAGGTGCATGGAGACCGGCGTGGAGTATACTCTCAACCTGAACATCTGCCGGGATCTCCCGGGTAAATTTTCGGCAGCTCCGTCGTTCACCAATAATCCTGTCCAGCACTGCATTGTCCTGATCGGTTTTTATCGTCATTATATTCAGCCCCACATCCCGTTGGTGTGTCGCGATATTTTAACGTGCGTTTCTCCGGGTCGTGCCCGTCACTACCGGGAGATATCAGGTCCCGGGCCAGCCCCGCATCTGGCACAACCGTGACCGGCCGGGTCATTCACAAAAGGCGATCACGGGAGGCTTATCAGCGGCTGACAAGAGCCTTAAAAAACGGGTTGTGAAGGGAGGGGTCCGGGAAGACGGAGGATATAACGGGCGATATTACCTCTCTTCCCCATTTCCATCCTCCCACACTTTGAGGATATCAAAATCGCGTTTTTGTGTTGCCCTGCTTCGTGCCTGTGACCGGGAGAGCATCCTCTCCTGGACAAAATCATATTCACATAGGATCCTGGAATTTTTGAGCAGTGTTGCCCGGATCGGGTGGTGCCGGTAGGTGACCCGTTCCTGCTTTCGGAAATACCATTTTATTCTCTGGAAGGTGAGCCAGTCGAGTTTCATGGCGAGTGTTGCGTGGAACCTGAATGTATCGGCAGAATCCAGATCATAGTCCCGTAACAAGCAATAGGGAGAGATTGCCCGAGCCAGCTGGTACCGGAACTGTCGCAAGGGCTCGTCAGGAGTAATTGTGACATACACCACCCTCGTATCGTTAAAAAACCCGTAACCCCCCACTTCATATTTCGGGATCCCGCTCTGGTTTGTACAGATACTGGTGAAATCTTCCAGGAGTTTTTCTTCATCACCGGTCGAAAACGGCCCGGCGAGCGTGATATGCGGGATCACCAGCTTGTTTCCGAGATTGAATTTTTCCACCAGCTGATGACTCAGCGTGCTGATCTGGTGCTTCACCGAACCCATCAGCCGGATATTGATCAGGTAGCGGGTCATCTCACGCACTCTTTTACACTCAAATTGTCCGGCATTTTCATGCTCATCGTTTGTGGTAATCTTTCAAAAATAACTGCAATAAACTCTTGCGTTGCATTTCCGGTACGAAATAATCCGGGTTGTTCTTAACACGCGCACTGAATATCATTGGCACGCGGTTTGATGGAAGGCGAGGTTTTCTACAGAGCCAAGTTAATCCACAATTTAAAAGGTCTATAACCACGCGAAGTGGGATTTGCAGGAAAACGAGAACTATGGACGAAAATCATCTATGGTTGCCTGTGAAAAAAAATGCCAGTTCCGATCAATACGACCGGAACGGCACGTATTGATCTATAATTTTGACCCGATCGCCGGGCGGGGTGACCACCCATACCTCAGCCCGGTCATTGTTGCCGGTCGTGCCCGCCAAGCTCACTGTATCTCCCATAGAAAGTGGCTGGGTCAGTTTGCCGGTTTCGACCACTCCATCTGTTCTGGTCACCTGAAAATCAATTTCTGGTATGGTAGGCATCCCATTACCGCCATTGAATGTCAGGATGATTTGCGGATTGGTGGCTTGGCCGTTGCTGCTGACTTTGACGTCGACTAAATAGGAAGACGGGAGGGTATCGGTCGGGCCGGGTGTTGACAGTGCGGCCGTCGTTGCGGCAGCGACGGCAGACGGGGGTGTTACACTTGGTGTTGCGATTGGTGCTGCAGATGGCTGGGAACAGCCAGAAGCTAAAAGAAATAGTACCAGAAAGATAATGCCCCCAATATACAATCTTGCGTTCATACACGACATTTAACCGGTAGATATTTGAAGGTTTTTGTGGAGGACTCCCATCCAAAAATAAGTTAAGACAAGATCACGTTCTCATCCGTGAATCGGTCCTGGTAGAGTGAGGCAACTAAACTTGTGGAGAATATTGGGATAAAGACTCCCCAAGGTATGAGTCTCTGACCACCACGTGAAATAGTGGTTATCCCCCTAAACGCAACAGCGCCAGATTGAAGAAAAATGGGAATTATGCTGCCACTGAATCATAGACCAGAGTGATGTACCGTGACAGAAAAACCGAAATAAGGGGTACAATGATCAGGTAGATTATTCCCATAATGACCGGTAAGACCATTATGGCCGAGAGCCCGAGAGCAACCGACACAATTGCACCGATGATGAACATGATAATAAATACCGGGACTCCGACAACCACTCCGGCAATAATAAGGGCAATGATGTAGCTGACCCAGCCAATCTTGCCGATATGGCCAAGGATTGCATTGAAATTGAAGGCATCGCCGAAACTGCCTGACCGGGCAAACCGGATCAGGGCAATGGGAAGGATAACGCCGATGATGATCTCAAAAATGAGGATAACAAGCCCGAGTATGCCTGCTCCTGCCATACCGGTCATGGCAGCAGTGGGATTAGCATTGTATGCGCCATAGGCGCCATATTGACCATATCCACTGGGTCTGCCGGCTCCCATGACGACCATTGCGATAACCCAGAGAATGATGACCGGAATGAAGTAAATAATCTCGACGATCAGCATTTTGATGCCGTCAACAAAGAGTTTTCCCCAGTCCTGAACTTCCGGGGCCGGTTTTTCGGCACGGAGAATTTTTGCAAGATACCCCAGCAGGGGAATGGTAAGGATGAGCGTTGCAACGATTAGAAGCACCCATCGGTTGATCTTCTCAAATACGCCCTCCTTTGCGTAGGCAAAGGAGTCACGGAGCATGTTTTCGTAATCCATGTTATTCACCACAACGATCCAGACTAAATCATCCATGACTGTCCTAGCCACAAACGATTTATATTGGATATGAGAACTTAGCCAAATATAACATTATCTATATATTCGGCTTACATTGATTCTGTGGAATTTCACAATAGTTAACCTAAAAAGAAAACAATTTTATCAATCTAATAATTTCGCTTTTGCGAGAATGTTGAACATATATCATAGTTAACTGTGATTGTTTTAAAAAGAGAATTATCCGGCTCTGTAGAAATGCTGAGTTTACAGAAGTAAAACAGTGACCGAAAGATCTAAGGTACAGTGCCTCCATATTTTGTTATGTTCAGTAACAGAAAGGAGGCAAAATAGTGTCGACAAACCGG
>Ga0181529_10005838_pt1 | contig 12740 bp, 5 predicted proteins | sample PEATcosm2014_Bin_36_FD_119763 | JGI IMG/M metagenome (GOLD analysis project Ga0181529, IMG submission 119763) | Peatland microbial communities from MTU Mesocosm Facility, Houghton, MI, USA - PEATcosm2014_Bin10_30_metaG | ecosystem: Environmental > Terrestrial > Soil > Wetlands > Peat | place... | reverse complement strand
GGCCGGAATCGCACCACGACCGCACCGGCTTGCTCCTCGAATTCCGGTTCCGGTTGACCTGTAGCCACGCACCAATCCACGATCTTCTGCGTGCCGCGGCCCCACTGCTCGATCAGTCCGCGCCGATAGAAGGCCCCGGCAACTAGCGGATTGCGCGGGACCGATATGTGCTTGCGTTTCAGGTCCGCGACCGTGATGCCCGCCGGCAACAAACCGGTACTAATGACCTCAAGGCAATCGTCGTAGATGGCGACGTTCACCGCCCCGCCCGGAATCGCGTAGTCCCGATGGCAGAGGGCGTTGACGAGGGCTTCTCGCAGGGCCAGTGGCGGATACAGCGGCGTGTCTTGCCGCTCCAACTTCCCGGATTCAATGCGCCCGGCAATGGGGATATTTCTCAGAATGAAGTGCATGGCTTCGTCCAGAATTTGGAACGCGTGGCCGTGCAACTGCCGGTTATCGAGAAACTCGGTCTTGTCGGTGCCCTTGAAACGCGCCAAACGCAACGCGCACTGCGGGTAGTGCGGCATTTGCTTGCGGCCGAACAACACCACCGCCGCACGCAAGAGTTGGCCTTCTACGCGCAGTTGCAGCCGGTCCAGGCCCTCCACGGGATCGGACGGCGCACTCTCCAATCGGCCCTGATGCACGGCGGCACGCAACGTCCGCTCGACTTCCGCCATGTCGAGGTCGGCAAGCGTGTATTTCTCGGCTAGCTGATATTCCCAGCGCTGCTGGTTCTTCGCACGGGCTAGTAGTCGCCGCTCGTACTCCGCCTGCGGCATCCGAGAAGTCGTGTTCCCGATCCGCTGGTACGGTCTGCCGTCGAAAAGGTAGGGTCCGTCGGCCTGTTGTGTTGTTTGCAGCATCAGGACTTCTGCCGTGCCTGCCACGGGAACGCGAATCTGCTCGATCCAGGCAGGCGGCTCCAACTTGCGAATCGCGTTTGCCACCTCCTGAAAAGTGGCGTCGGACACGTCTTGCCCCAGGACTTTTCCCACGGAATTGACGCCGAAGAGAACTCTTCCGCCCGAACCGTTGAGGAATCCACAAAGGGTCTCCATCCCACCGTGCAATTCGCCGGTGGTCTTCTTGAACTCGACGTTCTCCCACTCGCCCTTGTTTTCGGCGATGAGTTTCTGGAGTTGGGCCAGCGTCATGGTTCCGAGTGCAGTCATGCAGTTCCTTCTTTCAGCAGCAAAACGGCCGGGGCTATAATGCATGCTGACCAGATGGGCAGTTTCGATAAGTCCAAGACTATTTTCCTCATTCTGAATCAGTTGAGGGTGCCAATGGGCGCCAAGGCTGCCGCCGAAACCTCCACGTTCATCCGGTCTTAACTTCCAGCGATTCTATCCGTGATGGCACCAAGCGCCGATTCCGCCAATCAGACCTAAAACAAGACTAGCAGCCATGATTGTCCAGCCGATGATCCCAATAACGTTAAAAACCGAAGAATTCACCCCGGAAGGAGTAACGGAGTAAAGTAGATTGAACAGCACCATACTGATACCGACAAACCCAATAACAAAGCCTAGTGCTTGAATCAGTTCCCAGCGTTTGTCTGTGCGATCAAAGCGCGCTCCACAGTTTGGGCAATTCGAAGCACGATCTGAATCTTTGTGCCCGCACTCATCGCAATTCACCAATGTCATTGGATAACCTCCCTTTTTGTCAGTCTTGCCTTCCGTTGACGTAGAAAAGGGATCAGAACGATTTCGTAAACGGTTTTGACCCGTTTGGTCCCCCGGCTCGCTATAGCTTCCCTAACCAATCATCGATGTTTTCACCACCGCCAGTTGCCATCGGGGGGCGCGATGCGGGCGGGGCAAACGACGCTCCATCGTTACCAACCGACGGCCCCGTACGCACGGGAGCGTCATCGAAATCGGCTTGTTCATCGCCAGCCTCTTGCCGCAAACAACGTTCGTACCGTCGCGTCTGGTTGGAATCGACCTTGGCGACGAAAAGCACAGCCAGCACGCCGGCGGGCAGCGTGGCCGCCATGGCGAAGATGCCTGCCCAATTCGCGGCGACGATCTGATCGAGAGATTTCATGTTGGGCCTCGAAAACGCCGAGTAGGTCCCGATCACGATCATGATCAGCCAGAACGTCCACCAGGCAGTAACGAGCGGCGATCCGACGAGTGCGGCTTTGGAACGCACGGCCAGATTATCCGGATGGCTGCCTTTCCAGATCTCCTTCGCAATCTGACAGGGCACGATCAGGCCGGCGATAGGGATGAACCACCACCCGACCGCCCAACCGGGAGAGTGCTCGGTCTGGGCCGCGCCCAGCGAAGGGAGATTGCGATATACCTTGTAGAACCAAATGAGGAAGACAATGCCGCTGACGATATACGCCAACGCGCGAACGAAGACAAAGAGCGCGTGGCGGGCATCGTTCGCAAACGCCTCTTGCTGCGTGATGCGATGGCCGTGGCGCGCCTTGTCAATCAATTCGATCTGCAGAAAACATGAAATCAGCAGCGCCAGGCTCGCCAGGCAGACGATGCCGATCATGATCATCGCGAAAACCGCCAAACCATGTGCCGACGCGAACGGCACCACGCGCCTGCGGGCGGCGGCGCTCCAAGCAGCATGGACTTGCGGAGGGACGAAGTTCGGACTTTGATACGGGTTAACATCATTGCTCATGGGATCGACTGCCTTGCGGTGGACACTTTGACGAAGTTTCTTTGCGGAAACCACCGCAGCCCGGCCTGCCAAGCCCACCGTTCGAATCTTGGTAGCCCTATCCCGCTGGAGGTTTCCGACAGCCACGAACACGGGTTCATCATAACCGTCCCGGCGGGCGGCCGCAAGCGCGGCGGACCTATTCGTTCATTCGTCCGTCAGTGACCGTCCGGACTGTACCAGGCCGCCCTCCAATAGGCTTGATCCAGTTCGAACACGTCGATCGGGTCTTTTGCCAGGTCGAACTGCGGCGGCAGGATGCCGTACTTCTTCATCTCGCGGATGTATTGGCGGTTGGGCTTGAACGTGGGCGTGGCGTAGCGCGGTTCCTCGTCAAGGGCCGACTTGGCCTTCTCGATCAGGCCGAGCAAGCGCTGGTAATCGGAATCGCCGGTGCCCTTGAAGATCTCGCCGCAGCTTGCATATCCGCCGGCCTTTTTCGAGAGCGGACCGAGCAAGAGCGACGAGAGTGCCGGCCGGCTGAAATTCAAGAGGATGTTCGCGCTGTATCGGGCGATCGGATCGTTCTCAAAGACTATGCGTTCAAAGGCCCCGGTCGGTCGCCCAACGCTACCGCGATGGTGGCCGTACGAATGCGACGGCAGCGGGCGGCCCTGCTCGTCGGCCTTCTCTCCCAGAGCGTGGCATTGGCCACAGCGTGTACGAAGCACATCCGCTCCGTCCTTGAACACCGCAGCGATCGCCGCCTGGGACTTCTCTTGATCGCGCTGGTTGCGCAAGCCGGCATAACTGCCGGCGTACGGCGCCCCGCTTTCAATCCACAGCCATACCGTACGCCACTCGCGCGGCGTGACCGTCACGCCGTAATGGCTGACGTCGAGTTTCTTCAGCAACGGGCTAGCGGAACTGCCGATGCTTCGCGGCGGGGAATTGCCCAGCCCGTTTCGCCCGTCGGCCACTTGCCGGTAGGCGAAGAGGCTGAAAAAACTTTGGGACCAGGTGGGACCGAGATCGCCAGCCAGGGACACGCGGCCGTCGCGCCGTTGGGGGCGATGGCACTCGACGCAATGTTTGTCGAGAATGGGCTGGATGTCACGGGGAAAGTCCAACACGTCGGGGAAGCCCCCGAAGGGCTCGATGCGACTTGGCGGACGATGCAAGGCCGCCAGATCGGCGTGTCGCTGCGAATCCGGCGTGCGGGTTCTCGGCTCATGGCAGCCCACACAAGCTAACGTCTCGCCGGGCATCACGCTCGTGAAGCTGTGCATGCGTTTGACCGACAGGTCCTTCTCGTCCAGCGCGACGAAGAACACCGGCCGGCCCGCCGGGGCTTCAAACCGCGCCGATCCGTCCTCTTCTACTGGTACGGTGCCCAGCACGCGTTCCAGGGTGAACGTGCCCAGCCAGGACACCAGGTCCGGGCCGCCGCTGAAATTGACTTGCTTGGGAAAGAGTTCGAGGACCAGCAGCTTCTTGATGTCGCCGCGGCGCACGCCTTGCATGTTGCGGCCCTGGTACACGTCGGCCAGCACGAACTGGCCCGCGGGTTTGTTCCAATCGCCCCGCGGAGCGATCACAGGCTCGCGCGGGCGGGGCACCACCGGCCGCGGCTCGCGTATGTCGCCTTCGCCCGTCCAGGTGAAAAGAGGGGCCGCGTTGCCGGAGCCATCGAAGACCGTGATTTGCTTGCCGCGGGCCGCCAAAAAGCAGTCCTCCGACAGCGCATAAGGGTCCTCGATGAACGGGGGCTTGTGAAGCGCACGGGCCGACCTGAGATCGTCGGGACCTGCGGCCGGAGACACGATCGTGGCAATGCCCTTGTGGTCCGTTACGCCGTGGCCGGGCGAGAAGCTGGCGATGATCTGCTGTGTGCCGGGAATCGGCTTGGCGTCGAGCATCACAGTGCCCGGGTGCATGTTGCCGTAGAAGATCGTTTGCCCGGTTCCATCCGGGTTCATGGTCCAGAGGTGGTGGAACTCCACCTGGCTGCGATCGACATATTCCCAACGCATGTAAAGGATGCGGCCGTCCGGCAACATCCAGGGCGTATTGTCGTGTTCGCCGCTGTAGGAGATCCGCCGAATATTGCCGCCGTCGCCCTCGCAGCGATGGAGCACGCCCACCTGGGTCATCCAGCAGTTTACCCAGCAGCGGCAGCGCGTGGAGACGAAGATGATCCCGCCGTCGGGAAGGTAGGTCGGCTCGTAGTCGTCGAACTCGCCCGACGTGATTTGCCGCAGGCCGGAGCCGTCGACGTTGATTTCGTAGAGGTGGTAATAATCCGTGCCGCTCTGGCGGTACGCGAACAGAATCTTCTTGCCATCGTAATGGACCTGCGGGTCCCGCACCGAGCCGCCCCGGGCATCCAGAAGGACTGTGATCTTGGCGGTACGGACGTCCAACAGGCAGAGCTTGCCCGCGTCGGGTTTTCCGTTGCCCGCGTAGGCCTTATGATGCTCATCGTCGCAGTAGTAGCCGATGTTGGCGTACCAGTGCGGGTCGTCGTAGGGAAGCCGAACGGCGAAGACGATTTGCCGTACGTTCTTCATTGGCCCAGCCAGGGCCTCGGCGACGACCGCAGAGGGGTTGCGTGTGGCCGGTGGGGCGGCGGCTGTCGCGAGGGCGACAGAAGACAGGCACAGGCCCGCCAGGGCGGCGACGGACACGGGCTTGGAAAAAGTCCTTCTCATAATTACTTCCCGGTGTAGTCAAAGTACTAGGGATCGGCGAATCAATAACTGTCGCATAGTCGCCTCAAGGATCTCCAATATACACCACCGTTGCAACCGTGTGTCGAGCCGTCGCTCCACACGACCGCTGGAGCAATCGCCTGCGCGGATCTTCCTGACTTCCCAAAGGGATTGACAACACCAACAAGATCCCGGAGGAATACTTCTGGCTTACGCGGGGTTGCTTGCGCGCCATATCGCCTGGATTCTCAACGGACTTGAAGTGGCGAGCCGCACAAAAGGTTTTGATACAAACCTCATGGGTGATTCTTGCCCGACCTTGCCCGAAATCAGTTTTTTGCGATTTTCATAGTCGTTTTTCACTATCAATAGGTTATGTAGCTTTCACCATAAGACTGGTATAGCTCTTCTTCATTTTTGATAAACTGCTTAGAAGACATGTGATTTTAATTTTTCGGGTGGTTGGCATTCCAACGGCAGAGGGAGGGCAAGAACGGGCGAGTTTCGTGTTTCGTGGTTAATCGCTTATCTTGTGTTCAGCCGGCGTCCACCGCAAGATTAAGAATGTTGCGTGGAATCGGAGAGCCATATCCTCTGCCCGCCAAGGAGAACTTATGAAACGCCTCGTACTTTTCTCGATCCTCGTCACCGCGGCGGGCTTTGCCCAGGCCTCAGATCCTTTGCTGCCGAACTCGCCGCCGCAAGCCAACTCGTGGGTCAAAGTTGACGAAGGGAAGACGGGACAACGCAGCGGCGCGATGCTCGTCTATGCCGCGGACCTGAAACAGATGTTGCTCGTCGGGCTGGCCAAAGACGCTCCCTTCGTGCAGGCCTTCGATCCACAGGCCAGGCAATGGACGGCCTTTTCCCGGGCCGAGCCTTTCAAGAGTGACTTCAACAATCCTCATAGCCAGCCGGCATTCTACTACCAGACCGCCTACGATCCGGAGAACCGGACCATCTACTGCCTGTCGGCCGGGCCGGTCTTGTACGAGTTCAACACGGTTGATAAGACGTGGAAGTCACATCACCCCGCGGCGGAACTGGCAGACATGGCCTGGCAAACACTCGCCTGCGATCCGGCGGGCAAACGGCTGGTCGCCGTCGGCGCCGAGAAGAAGGGCAACCAGCTCGGCTGGTCGCGGACGGTCGTCTTCGACATCCCCAAAGGCACCTGGCGCCGCCTCGAGGTGGCCGATGCCAAGGTTGTCAAGAAGCATAAGCAACTCGTTGCCCTCACGGAGGCGATGATCGATCTGATCGGTCGCATCCGGCTGGCATGGTATCGCGATCCGGCCGGCATGGGCACGACGCCGGAACGGGCCGCGCTGATTGAACGCTGCGAGGCCGTCAGGAAGTTGCCCCCGGCAGACGCGGCGGTGGGCCTCGACGACGTGACCGGCTTGCTCAGTAACAGCAAGACGCTCGACGCACTGCGGGCGGCCCGTAATTGCCAGCGCAAGGTCGAGGAATTGGCCGAGGCCCAGTACCCCGTTCCCTGCTCGCGCCGCAACTCGCCGCTGGTCTACGATCCGGCGCAAAAAGTCTTCGTTCTTTTCGGCGGCGACCACCAGGACTACCTGATGAACGACACCTGGCTGTTGGACCTGGACAAGGGGAGTTGGCGGCGCACGAAGCCGGACCTTTGCCCCAGCCCCCGCGCGGGGCACGCGCTCGTTTATCTGCCCCGCTGCGGCAAGATCGCCCTCTACGAAGGCTACTTGCAGTCCAACAGCACGGACTATGCCGCGGTTCCTTACTCCTTGATCACCCCGCTTCAACTCTGGCTCTACGACATGCCGGCCGAGCGATGGGAACTGGCAGGACACTGGTCGGTGGGCGGCGAGACTGGTAAGGACGAGATTGCGCCGGTTGGCTATTTCTATTGTGCCGAAGGGAACAATCGCTATTCACCGCCGGCATTGGCCGCCGACTCCGGCGACCGCCTGGTGCTTGCCGGCGGCGATACGCGAGGCGTGTACTGGTGCCGCTGGAAGCGGCCCGCCGAAACCTGGCTTCTGAGTGTCGACGCGGTCCACGCGGACGCCGCAGCCCGGGCCAAACTGGGCACCGCTCCGAACCAGCGCCTCTACCGCGTGAGCCGTTTTCGCGCGGAGTTTTGTGAGGTTGCCGTCCCGCCACCGAATACGGGCCTGGACGAGCTGCCGCCGAATCGTTGGGTCAAGTTGCCTGCCGCCCCGCGAAATCCTAGTTACGGCTGTCGTGGCCGCGACTGGAGCACTTCCGTCTGGGATTGTGACCGCGATCAGATCCTGCTCTGGGGCGGTGGCCATTGCGTGCGCTCGGCCAGCACCGTCATGCATTATTCGCCCGTCTCGGGCCGGACCGTCGAGGGCTTCGACGCGGACGAATCCTACGGCGGCAACAGTCCCGCCGACGGGACCCTGGCGATGGATTCGTCGATCCAGGGCCGGCCCTGGATCAGCGTCCACAATTACAAGCACTACGCCTACGACCCCAACTGCAAGCTGATGGTGTCCGGCCGGGGCTACCTTTACGACCCCGATCGCATGGACTGGCTGCGGCTGGAGAAGCTCCCCTTGCCCTATCGGTTCACGTGGGGTGGAACTGTCGTGGGTGCTTCTCCGCACGGCGCGGTCGCCTGGGCGCAGAAGCTCCGCGGCGACGACGCCGGCCTTTGGCTCTTCGATCGGCACAAGGGCTGGCTGGACCTGAAACCGCAAGGTAAACTGTTCGTGCCCTGGTGCGACACGCACGGGCTGGTCTACGATTCCAAGCGAGACCGCTTGATCTTCAGCGGCCTTGGCGGCGGCTACGCCAAGACGAGCAACGGCAGCCTTTTGGCGTTCGATTTCACGGACAAGACGTTGACCACGCTTGCGCCGGAGAACCGGGACCTCGGCAAGATCGCCGGATGTACGCGTGAACTGGCCTACGTGGAACACGCCGATTGGATGCTGATCGGCTACAATCTCCGCGTCGGCGATGCGAAGGCGGGCAAGTCTTACACGCGGATTCACGACTGTGCGCAGAACAGGTATTATCTGCTCGACGCCGGCCCAGTTCCCGACGGTTACAGTGCCGGCTGGATGTACGACGCCAAGCGCAAGCTGGTTTACTCGTTCGCCACCAGCGGCGAGGCATATGCCCTCAGGCTCGATCCGAAAAGCGCGCGGTTGCTGGAGAAGCCTGGGGAATAGCCAAGGAAGGCCGTTATGCTTGTGAATCCGTTGCGGTCCACCGCAAAAACTCGCAGTACCCGGTGTGCAAACATGATTCGTCCTGTCGGTCATTGGTTTTTGGTCATCGTGGGGGTGCTCGCCGTGGGCGGACCGGTCCCGGGGGCAACCTTGGATCTCGCCGTCGATAACGACGCCGGCCAGTCCGTGGCTTTTCGCGTGCAAGCCTTCCAAATGGGCCGGCTGGTGGCTCAAGCTTGGGAGCGAGGCCACCTCCGTTTGGCGTTGCCTGCGGGGAAACAGACCATTTTGGTGCGACACGGCTTTGACCATGACGCCGTGAGCATGGAACTCGACGCCGGCCAGGAGGTGATCCGGAAACACGTGACGCTGAAAAGGCGTTATGATGTCAAGGCCCTGGGTTGGTACTGCGGGGAGAGCCATCTGCACGGGCAGCATGGGCACTCCGATAAGCCCCAGTCGTTTGCTGACGCTGCGCGGCTGGCGGAGGCCAACGGGCTGGATTACATCCAGATCGCACAATGGTGGACTCCCGATCTCGGCTGGACGCCGTTGGAGAAGCTCGAGACGATGGCCCGCGAGGCCAGCACGCCGCAGGTTGCCGTCCACTGGAACATGGAGAGTCCCAAGTGCTATTTCACTGCGGACGACGGCGGCGCCGGCGGCAACCTGCACTGCTACGGTCACGGCTGCATCCTGGGCATGAAGGACCGGCCCCACGACCAGGCCTTCTGGTTCACCGGCCCCAATTTCCGCATCCTCCAGGAAATCCATCGCCAGGGCGCGGTGGTGACCCTGGCGCACCCGGCGCGATTCTGGTTCAACCGGGGGAACTTCGTCTCTAATTGGGCCAGCGAGATCGCTTTCGACTACGTGGCCGGCCAGGGGTACGACGGGGTGGACATCTTCAACGACGGCGAACCGGTGTTCTTCCAACACGAGCGCGTGTGGTGGAACCTGCTGAACATGGGCTACAAGGTGGCCGGCACCGCCAATAGCGACGGCTCGATCGCCGGCGGCCACGCGGGCCGCTTCCGCACCTATACGCATATCGACGGCAACTTCTCCTGGGCCAAGATCGCCCAAGGAATCCGCGGCGGAGAGTGTGTGGCCAGTTCCGGCCCCCTGGTGCTGTTCGAAGTGGATGGGCAACGGGCGGGGGCGGAGTTCCCGGCCGATGGCCGGCCGCATCGCGCTCGCATCACGGCCTGGTCCAGCCCTTTGCCCGGCGAAACGCTCGTCTCCGCACAGGTGCTTCGCAACGGCGAGATCGTTCAGGCATGGGACCTGCGCAGCAAACGGGCGAGGCAGTGGAGCGGTGACTTCGAGTTGAGCGACACGGCCTACGCCTGGTATGCGATCCGCGTGACGTCCACTTGCCTGGACCCCGCTTGCCTGGCGGCCTGGCGGCAGCCGACGGAGCTTTACGAGGTGGCCGTGGCCAACCCGGTGTATTTCCTGCCGAAGACATTTCACCGTCCACAGCCCGCGGTGGCCAAGGTCCGCCTCACGGTCAGCGATTCCCAAGGTAGACCTTTGGCGGCGACCGTCTACGTAGTTGACGCCGGTCAGGAGGTCGCACGTGTCACGGTCGGTCCCGGCGGCGAGGCCACCTTCCCGGCACCCGCGACGGCCGCACTGACGATCCGGGCCCCGGGCTTTGCGGAAGTGAAGAAAGACCTGTTCCTGGATTCTCCCCTGGTGGAGTTTTGCCGGAACTTTACCGGATTCTACACGCCCGAGGCCTATCACGAGGTGCGGGAGTTGCTCGGCAAACTCAAGTTCGAAGTGAAGCTGGAAAAGGCCGGGCGGTAGGATGTCTGGTCAGGATCGGCCAAAGAATAACTTCCATCGTTGCCTCTATCCAGTATTCAGTTCGACAGGCTACAATGAATGCGTTGGAGGTGGAGATATGAAACGATTAACGTGTTATCTCGCAGTCTGTATTGCAATGGGCGTGCTCTTGCCAAATGCGTTTGGCAAGCAGAAGTTGCCGGATTCGTTTCCGGAAGACTGTGAATTGCCGACTCCTCCCCAGCAGGCAGCAGTTTGGACACCTCCGCCCGGCGCCTCGCCCAAAAAGCTGGTGTCCGCGGCCACTATGCTCTTTCATCAAGGACTGGCGGATCCCCGGGGCTGCGAGTATCGGGAGATCGAGTTGCTGTGCCATCGCGAGCATTACTTGCCAAGTCATGAGTTGTTGGCCACACGTGGATGGGTGTTGCCGGGACCGCCACAAGGGCAGCGTTTCGTAATCGCTTGGAATGGACTGGTTTGTCCGGTCACGAAGGTCGGGCCGACGGCCGATGTGCGCAAGGACACCTTGGCCCTGATTGCCGAGGACGAAGCCGAACGCGCGAAATTCACCAAGGACAACCCCGGCGCACCGTTCACGCGCCAGTCTCCTCCGGGTCCCGACGCAATTTTGCCGCACGACGTTGCCGACGAACTTGAGGCGTTTTCGCACAAGACCTTGAGACCAATGAAGGCGTGCGTATTGCTGCGAATGGGACATGGCGACTTGGCCGCCCGGCTCTGGAACGCCTGGAAGATCGGCACCCCCTACGCCGATCCCGAGCATGCCGATGCCGATCCGTACCCCATGCTTGCCAACGAGTGGACCGGCTCGCTCTTGGATCGCGCCGCCACCGCGCATTCCCGCGGAGAGGACAGGATGGCGTTGTCCATGGTACGGAAACTGACCGCGGCCGCGCCGGCGGTAGCGGCCGAGAGTTCGCGGGCGGACCAAACGATCGAAGTCCCACCTGTCGCGCGGGCGCTTCTTGCCGACCAGGAACGACGGCTTGCGCTTCGCAAAGCGGGGAAGATCCCGCCGGCCTGGATCTGCTGGCAATCCGACGATTCGGATCGCCGGCGTATGACGAAGCGGAATCTCGCAGAACACCTCAAGCATTTCCCCGAGAAGCCGAGACGCATCTCCGAGTTGATCGACCTCCTGGAGTACGGCGATTGGTACACAGCGTCCATATTCACTGAGGCGTTGGCGGCGGAAGGCAACGACGCCATGGAACCCCTCTTGGCTTGCCTTATGCATGATCGGCGCCTTTCCAGGTCGGTTCTCGACCTGGAAATAGACAGTGCAGCCGCCATGGCTTTGAAAGCCATTGAGGAGATTATGAAGACTTCCTTTTCGACCAGGGAAGACATCGCTGATTCGTCATCTGCGGGTGCGCAAGCGCGGAAGGCCCTGATCGACGAGATCCGTGCTTATTGGAGAACTTACGGGGACATGCCGTTAGCTGAACGGTGGTATCGTATCCTGAGTGACGACAAGGCATCGGTTGATGATTGGCTGGCAATGGCGCGCAATATCACTTGTCCTGGCAAGCCCAGTACTCCCGTTGATCGAATGGACTTGGCGACCGAGCATCCGTGGCCGAAGCGCGACCAGCGCCCGTCCCTGCATGGTGATCCGCTCCGCGACAACCGAAAGCCTTCGGTGGTGGAAGTAATGGCCCGGCGGGTTGAAGAGCTTTCTACGAGGAAGCAGACAGCCGCTGACAGGCTTTGGACGCCTCTGGAACGCGCAGGCGAAATGGCGATGTTACTGGCTCGATGGGATCCCGAGGCCGCGGTCCCGACACTCCAGCGGCAAACAAAGCGCTGTCATGATGCGATCGCCGCCCGCGATCCGAAGTCCCACGGTTTTCGAAAAGCTGCCGAGTATATCGCGGAGTTCACAGTTGTGCGAACGTTGGCCGGTGACCGGCGGGCCTTGGACGAGTATTCGGCTTGGATTCGCGGTACAACTCCCGAGTCATTCTCGGGCGAAGTCATGGTTATGCTGGAGCCGCTTTGGCGGTTTCCGAAGGAAAAACCTTTGCAGGACGCGGCCGCTTGGCTTTTTGGCGACCCGGCCTCACCTTGGAATCCGTTGGGGCGAATGAAGTGGCACTGCAATTGTCAGGACGGCGAGATGATTCATAGCCCGTTGATCACCCTCCCTGCTTTCCAGCAATTGCTCTTGAGGTTACTGGCCGACAAGACGGTCACGGGGACTGCCACCGCGGTTGGCGACGGGATCACGATTGAGGCGAACGGTAAGTTTCCATTGCTCTGGCGGCACAGTTCACTAAGCTACTTCTGGGACTCCAAGGATCCGCGCTGGCCGCCGTATGGGACCGAGATGCCGATCCGCACGTGCGACGTCGTGGCCTGCCATCTCGCGGAGATCGAGCCGATGCCCCAG
>Ga0181529_10005837_pt1 | contig 12740 bp, 9 predicted proteins | sample PEATcosm2014_Bin_36_FD_119763 | JGI IMG/M metagenome (GOLD analysis project Ga0181529, IMG submission 119763) | Peatland microbial communities from MTU Mesocosm Facility, Houghton, MI, USA - PEATcosm2014_Bin10_30_metaG | ecosystem: Environmental > Terrestrial > Soil > Wetlands > Peat | place... | reverse complement strand
CGGGACCGGCCTGACCGGCTGGCTTTACCCCGCTTCGCCCGGCCATTTCAGCCCATCCGGCAACCGGGTCTAATTGACCGTTGTATCAATGGATTACCCGGCGCGTTACACTGGTGGTTTAGAGAAGCGTTTGCACTCCCACGTCCACAGCCATGGCGAATCGACCGGGAGCGTCCTTCGGTGGTCGCTGGCCGCTACCTTTGCGTTCGTGGTGGTGGAGATCGCCGCCGGAATCCGCGCGCACTCGCTGGCGCTGGTTTCCGACGCCGGCCACAATTTTACCGATGCTCTGGCTTTGTTGCTGGCGTGGATCGGTTTCTATCTTCAGTCCAAGCCGGCAGACGAAACCAAGACTTACGGGTATCACCGCGCCGGCGTGTTGGCGGCCTTTGTCAACGCCCTCACCTTGGCCGTGCTCTCGGCTTGGATCCTCTATGAGAGCGTGCTGCGGCTGGGCCATCCCCAGGCGGTCAATGAGACCGTCATGCTGGTGGTGGCGGGGCTGGGGCTGGTCCTGAACGGTGGCATCATGCTGGCGTTGCGGCAGGCCAGCCGCGGCGACCTCAACATCCGCGGCGCCTTTGTCCACATGCTGGGCGACGCCCTGGGGTCCGTCGCCATCATGGCCGGCGCGCTGGCCATTCGCTACACCGGCTGGGTGCAGGTGGACCCGGCGCTGTCCATCCTGATCGCCCTGCTGGTGGTGTGGACCGCCTGGGACATCATCTGCGAGTCGCTGAATATCCTGCTGGAGGGGCTGCCCCGCGGCCTTCGGCTGGGTGACGTCACCGGGGCCATGAAAGCCACCGACGGCGTTCTGGACGTGCACGATCTGCACATCTGGAGCCTGGGTTCCAGGGCGCACGCGCTCAGTTGCCACGTTCTTATCGAAGACGTACCGCCTTCCGCCAGCGACATCATCCTGCGCCGCCTGAACGGCATGCTGGACGAAAAATTCCATATCGCGCACACCACCGTGCAATTCGAGCACGTCGGTTGCGCCATTTCGGAAAACGGCTGCGCCATCCCGGTCAAGGCGGAAGACCACCACTGCCACGAAGGCCACCACCACCATTAACGTTGAAGTGATGCCTGGGCCCGGCCATGAGCCCACACGGGCCGCTGAAAGCCCGACCGATCCGTGGCTCGGCAAGCACCGGCACCCCTAACGTTCTGCCGGGCCGCATCCCCAACCGGAGTTAACGTTAACCAACGTCGTACTGGCGGAACTGGCGCGATCTCCGGTATATTCGGTGCGACCCTGGATACTCCGAGGTATGAACAGGTTGCACGCCACACTGGCCCAGGTCGAACCGCCAGATCGACGGCCCATCGTTCCGGATCGCCTGGAAGACCTGGGCGTCCCGCACGCCATGGTCTCGGACCTTTTCCTGCGATACCTGTGGCTCCATGGCGCGGGCACGCTGGCGGCGCTCCACCGGAAACTGATGCTCTCGTTTCCCATCCTGGAGACCATGCTGCACTTGTTTCGCCAACAGCAACTGTTGGAAGTGAGGGGCATGGTGGGGAACGACTATTCCTTCGCGCTCACCGCCGCGGGGCGCGCCCTGGCCGTCGCGCGCGGCGAAATCTCGACATATGTGGGCCCGGCGCCGGTCTCCATTCAGCAGTATCACCAGGTGATCAAGGCGCAAACCGCCCATGTCCAGCTTAGCCGCGAGAGCCTCCGCCGGGCGTTTCACGACCTGGTGCTTTCCGACGCCCTGCTGGATTCCCTGGGGCCTTCGCTGATTGGCCACCAATCGCTGTTCCTCTACGGCGGCACGGGCAACGGCAAGAGTAGCATCGCCGAGCGGATTCTGCGCATCTACGACGACACCGTGCTGGTGCCCTACGCCGTGGAAGTGGACGGCCACATCATCACCCTGTTCGACCCGGTGGTGCACCGCCGGGTTCCCTCGGACGACGATCTGCTGGACCCGCGCTGGGCGGTCTGCCAACGGCCCTGCATTACCGTGGGCGGCGAGCTTTCGGCATCCATGCTGGAATTGCAGTGGGACGCATCCACCCGGTGCTTCATCGCGCCCTTTCAGATGAAGGCCAATAACGGCATCCTGATCGTCGACGACTTCGGCCGGCAAATGCTGACTCCGCGCGAGCTGCTCAACCGCTGGGTGGTGCCGCTGGACCGCCGGGTGGACTACCTGACTCTGGCCTCCGGCATGAAGTTCCAGGTTCCGTTCGAGCTGATGGTGGTTTTCTCCACCAACATGAACCCGCACGACCTGGCCGACGAAGCGTTCCTGCGCCGTATCCAGACCAAAGTGCTGGTGGACGACGTGAGCGCCGCCATCTTCGACCAGATCTTCCACCGCGTGATCGAGGCCCACCACGTGCCCTGCGAGCCGGGTTGCGCGGCGTACCTGCGCGAGTGCTGCGCGCAATCGGGCTACCCGTCCCTGCGCGCCTGCTATCCCACCGACATCTACCGGCTGGTAAAAGCCATCAGCGAATACGAAGGCCGGCCGGTGCGCATGACCCGCGCCAATATCGACCGCGCCGTGAACTTATACTTCGCGAAGATGCCGGAGATTCGGGAATAAGGAAGGGTGGGACGGTCTCCGGCTTAACGGTCTCCGGCTCTATACCCATCCCGCCTCCTGCAGGGTAGTCTTGAACCGCTCGATCTCTTCCACCATGCGGGGCCAAAGCTCGCGGCAGCGATCCAACTGCCCGTCTTTTCCGGCCCGTTCCATCTCGATCGCGGCCGCGTGCAGACCCTCCGCCGCTACCGTGGCCGCCGCTCCCTTCAGCGCGTGCGCCTGCTGCCGTGTGCCGGGGGCATCCGCCGCATCGAGCCGCGCCCGCAAAATGTGCAACTGGGAGGGGGCTTCCTGGAGAAATCCTCTGACGACGGCGCCGGCGAGTTGCCGGTCTCCCATCAGCCTCCGCAGGAGGTCCTCCCCGTTGAAAGCAGCCTTTCGAGGCTCTCCGGCGGGCTGGGCGGGCGGCTCGGACCTGTCGCCGGCGCCGCTTACCGGCAGCCACCTGGCAAGCACATCCTGCAGCGGCCCCAGTTCCACCGGTTTGGCAAGATAGCCGTCCATTCCTGCGCTCAGGCACCGGTCCCGGTCGTCCCGCATTGCACCGGCAGTGAGGGCGACGATGGGAATGCTCCGCTGGTCCGACCGAATCCGGCGGGTCGCTTCGAAACCGTCCATCACCGGCATCTCGCAATCCATCAGCACCAGGTCGAATGCTCCGCTCCGGACCGCCTCGACAGCCTCGGCGCCATTGGTGACCACGTCAGCCTGGTATCCCAGCTTCTCCAGTTGGGCGAGAGTCACCACCCGGTTGACCGCACTGTCCTCTACCACCAGGATTCGCGCGTCACGGCCGATGCGAGCCACGCCGTCCGGTGCGCCGGAGCGTTCGGCCGGCCGCTCAGGCTCGGGTTGCTCCGCGGTGGGGCACCCCAGTTCCAGAACCGTGGTGAACCAGAAGGTGGAACCCTGGCCTTCCCGGCTGTCGACCCCGATCTTTCCCCCCATCGTCTCGACAAGCTGTTTGCAGATGGCCAGCCCGAGCCCGGTGCCGCCGTACTTGCGGGTGGTAGAGGAGTCGGCCTGGGTAAATGGCGAGAAGAGCGCCGCGGCCTGGTCCGGCCGGATTCCGATTCCCGTATCGGTGACGGTGAAACGAACCGTTGCCGCACCGTGTTCCACGCTCTCGAGCGATGCCTCCAACCGAACCTCCCCGCGCTCGGTGAACTTGATGGCGTTGGCGGAAAGATTCGTCAGCACCTGGCGCAGGCGGTGGGCGTCGCCGCACAAGAACGGCGGAATGTCCGGCGACACGTGCCCATGGACGGTGAGACCTTTGGCGCTCGCCTGGAGCCGCAGAAGCTGGACGACGTCCTGGACGATTTTGCCCAGGTTGAGGCTCAGCTTCTCCAGGACGATCTTCCCCGCCTCGGCTTTGGAAAGGTCCAGGATGTCGTCGATGAGGGCCAGCAGAGTCCGGCCGCTATCCCGCGCCACCGCCGCGTATCCCCGTTGCTCCGGAGTGAGGTCTGTCTCTTCCAGCAGTTGCAGCATGCCGATGACGCCGTTCATCGGCGTGCGGATTTCGTGGCTCATGTTAGCCAGAAAACGGCCCTTGGCCAGATTGGCGGCCTCGGCGCGTTCCTTCTCCACCTCCACGGCGTGGTAGGATCGCGCGAGCGCGACCGCCAGCGCCATGACGCTGCCCAGACTGAGGGCCGCAGCCAGGTAGCGGTCTTTCGATTCCGGGAAAGCCACCCCCTCCGCCCGGATAACGCCAAAGTACTCCGCCCCGCGCCGCAATAGGATCCGGAAGCCTTTCCCGGTTGGCGACCAGCAAGCGGCCGGCGAGTCTCCCGCCTCCGCATGCCAATCGTGCACTACGCTCTCCGGCGCAAAGAGAATCCTGAAGAGGTCCAGCCCTTGCCGGATCGCTTCGGCCTCCGAGTGGACATCGGTGAGCCGGTTCATCAAATCCAACACCATGGCGGAGTGCGCGGTGGCGCGTTGCATCTCGGCCCGCGCCGCCTTAGCCGCCGTCTTCGCCGACTCCAGACGCCAACTCAAAACCCGTTCCGAAGCCCACCGCCGGAACAGGTCCATTCCCACGGGCACGCTGGACACCGGCAGCCGCACGAAGTCTCCCAGTGCTTTAAGGTGGCCTTCGGCATTCGGGTAAAGGCCGGAATCGAGCAGCAGCAAGCCGCCCATCGACTCGCCGAAAAAGTCGCGCAAGCTGGCCCGATCGAAGCCCCAGTCCCGCACGTGCCGTTCCCAATCTTCCAGCCAGCCGGCGCTCATCGCGTAAAGGCCGCGGCTCTGACAGTGGTCTACGTATGCCTTGCCGGCCAGCAGGTATAGGCATTGGCTCTCGCCGCAGATCTCGATATGCGCCGGGCCGGGGTTCGAGGCCGCCAGGCGCTGAACGCAAAAGCCTCCCGTCAGAAGAAGTTTCGCGAAGGGCTGTTCGGCGCCGCTCCGGTCCACAATTGCGTCCCAGCCCAGCCGGCGGCGGCCGCAGGTGGTGGGACGCACCCGGACCGAGACATCCTCGAACCCCGCCGTGCCGGCGATGGACTCCGCTTCCCGCCGAAAGCCCTCGCAAACCGAAAAAATGAAGGCCGGGCTATTTTCCATGGAACTGAGGCAGCGGATACTCCCCCCACCGCCGGACGGCTTCCGAGATCGCCATCAAGGTGCTGTCCGCAACCTGCCAGGGAATCTCCCCGTGGTTGTCGGAGAGGATGAACCCGCCGCCGGGAGCGGCCTTCCGGATAGCCTCCTTCACCGCAGTCTCAGCCTCCGCCGCCGTCCAGCGCCGCATCTCGATGCCATTGAGATTGCCCAGCACGCTTAGCCGGCCCGCGCAGGCGCGCTTCACTGCGGAGAGATCCTCGAGCGCGCTCACGCCGATGCCGGCAGTCCCGGTCCGGGCCAAGTCGTCAATCACCGGCAGGCAACGGCCCGAGGCAAGGTGTATGGCCGTCGGCCCTTCGATGCGCTCTAACGTGCGCCGGGCGATGGACAAGCCGGTACGGCGATAGACCTGGGGATCGGTCACGGTGGCCGACGCCAACGGGTCGAAGTAGCAGATGGCGGTGGCGCCCGCCCGAAGCTGCGCGTTGGCCCATGCCACCGAGAATTCCTCGTTGATGCGCCACAGGCGCTCGATCGCGTCCGGCGCCTCGATCTGCCAATCCAGGTAGCGCTCGAAGCCGAGTTGCATCACCGGGACGGAGTACGGCGACATCACCACGCCGATCACCGGGACCTCGCCCGCGGCTCGCTCGCGCAATCCCGCAATGGCTTCCAGCACTTGTTGCAACCGGGCGCATTCGGCCACCCGCGGCGGAACCAGGCCGGCGATCTGCCCGGCGTGCGTCGCGATCGGCGGCCCGGAGTTCGGCGGCCCGTCGTCGAAGAAGAGCGTCTCGCTACCCCAGGCTTCCATCTCGATCGCGGCATAGAAGAGTGCGTAGTAGCAGTCGTGGCCATACCTTTCCCGCAGGCGGAACTGGCCTTCGACGACATGGCGCGCCGAGGAGTAATACTCCCGGATGGACAGGCCAAGCTCTTTGGCGCCGTGCAGGGTCGCCAGCAGGAACAGCGGCACGCGATCCGGCTCCCGGTGCCCCAGCGTAGTCAGCACCCGCTCCAGGGATGTGGATGTAGCCGTCATTGTTCGCCTCCGGCGAGACGCCGCACGATGGCCACCGCGTCGGAGGCGCTGTAGCCCACCGCGTCGGCCCCCACCTCCTCCGCCAGGCTCCGGTCGAGCACGAACGGCGCTCCGCCCGCCACTACTTTGGTCGGCAGCCCCGCGGCGCGCAGCCCCGCCACCAGATCCTTGATTCGCAAAGCGGATCGCAGCATCAAGGCCGAGACCAGGAGAACCTGAGTGCTCTCGGCGCGCGATCGCTCGATGAGATCCTCCACCCGCAGGCCGCAGCCATAGTCCCTGACCGGAATGCCGCCGGCCCGCAGCACCGACAGGACCATTCGCTTGCCGAGTGCATGATGGTCCTCGAGAACGCCGATAGCCACGCGGGCCTCGCGACCGCTGCCCTCCCCGCTCCCGGACGGCAGCACCGTCTCGATGAGTTCCTCGCAGATCCGTCCGCTCATGTAGACTTGCGCCAGAGCCAGCTCCCCGGTTTCCCATAGGTTGCCGATGCGCTCCAGCACGGGCGTCACCAGGCGATCCAGCGCCTCGCCGGGGCCCCCCGCCGAACGGCACGCCGATTCCATCACCCGCCGGGCGGCTTCCCGGTCGGTATCCAGCAATGCTTCCAGAAGATCTTCGCAGGCGGACAACAGGACCTCCCTTGTCGGTTAGCGTGGAAGAATGCTCACGGATCCCACTCTCCGCTTATCGGCTGATTGCGCCCGGTGCTTTATGAGCGGCGCCCGCATGCTTGCGGCATGAGGCCCTCGGGCGAGGCGCAGTAGCGGGCGCCGATGGCGGGCTGGTGCGGCATTTCGCCAGGGATAGACGCGCGTAACTATAAGATCAGGCCGGAGCTGGACCGGTTGCTGGCAGTCCGGCTTTTCATGGATCGGAATCTCTATGATCGGGTGATTGCCCAAGCGAAAGAGTGACTCCGAAGATCCTGGCCGATCCAGGAGGGAGCGCACCCGTCTGCCAATCTATCCGCCGCCGATTCGGGGGCTGGTTGAGATGCGGGAGAATCCGAGCCCGGCTACTGCCTCTTCCTGCGATTCAAAGCCGGACCGGCTGGGCGCGTACGTTTGCGGCAGGACGGGTAGCAGTGGATTTTGTTCCTACGCCGCCCCGCCTGAGCCGCCGCTCAGCACCCAACCGTCGGCCAACTGGATCACGCGATGGCCGTAGGCGGCGTTGGCTTCCGAGTGCGTCACCTGTACGATGGTGGCGCCTTCCTCGTTGAGCCGCTTGAACAGCTCCATGATCTCCTTGCCCTGGCTGGAGTGCAGGTTGCCGGTCGGTTCGTCCGCCAGAATCAGCTTGGGGTTGGCGATAACAGCGCGCGCCACGGCCACCAGTTGCTGCTGCCCGCCCGAGAGCTGGCTGGGGTAGAGGTCGCGCTTGCCCACAATGTGGAAACGGTCCAGCGTGTCGCACACCGCCGCCGCCCGCTCCGATGCCTTCACGTTGCGGTAAGAGAGTGGGATGTCCAGGTTCTCATACACCGTGAGGTTGTCGATCAGGTGGTAGCTTTGAAAAACGAACCCGATGTACCTCTTGTTCAGCTCCACGCGGTCCTTGGGTTTCATGCGGTGGACCTGGTGGTTGAAAAATTCGAACTCGCCGGTCCAGGCCCCGTCCAGCATGCCCAGGATGCTCAGCAGGGTAGACTTGCCGGCGCCCGAGGGGCCCATGATGGTGACGAACTCGCCCTCCTTGATTTCTATGTTGATGCGGCGCAGCACATAAGTGCGGCCGTAACCGCCTTCGTAAAACTTTTCCACATTGCGAAGTGTGATCATGAGCCCATCCTATTCATGGCGCAGCGCAGTGGCCGGGTCAAGCGCCAGCACGCGCCGCGACGGAAGATAACCGGCCGTCAAGGCCACCGCTCCCAGCAGCAGCGGGACAATCGCGAAGGTGAACGCGTCGGTGGGCTCTACGCCATAGAGCATGGCGGCCATGTAGCGCGTCAGCGCCCACGCCGCCGCCAGTCCGGCCGCGATTCCCAAACCGGCCAGCAGCGCCGCCTGGCTCACCACCAGCCACACCACGCCCCCCGGCAGTGCGCCCAGCGCCAGACGGATACCCAGCTCGTTGGTGCGCTGGTTCACATCGTAGGAGACTACGCCGTAAATTCCCACGGCCGCCAGCACAAAAGCGGCCAGCGCGAACACCGCCAGCATCGCGGTGTTGAACCGGGCGCCCGAAACGGCCTGGTCCACCACGCTGTCCACGGCCTGGCCGTCTACCACCGGCTGGTCGGGATCCAGTTGGTGGATGACGCGCGCCGCGGCGGTTACCATGGCCTGCGCCGGAAGCGGGGTGCGCACTACCAGCGACATGCTGCGGAAGGCGTTCTGTGCGTACGGGCAGTAGATGGTGAGCCAGTCGTCACCCTCGATGCGTTCCTGTTTGACGTTCCCCACCACGCCCACGATCTCGGCCAGGTGGCCTCCGGGATCGAGTGCCAGCTTGCTCCCCACGGCGCCTCCCTGCGGCCAGAAACGGCGCGCCAGGGTTTGGCTTACCACCAGCGTCAGGCCGGTCTGGGCGCTGTCCGACGCGTTGAAGTCGCGGCCCTCCCGGAGTGGCAGGCCCATGGTCCGAAAGTATCCCGGGGTGACGGCGCGCACCAGCGCCAGGGGGTGCTCGTCCGGTGCGGGACGGCCATCCACTACAAACGTAGCGCCGTATCCGAAGCCCGCCAGCGGCAGTGTGTCCACGGCGGCTACCGCCCGCACGCCGGGCAGGGCTGCGACCCGCTGCTCCACCTGATCGAGGAAGGCAATGCGCCGTTCCCTGGAGTCATTGCGGATGCCGGCCAACGGCAGGCGCAGGGTCAACAGGCCGGAAGGCCGGAAGCCCAGGTCTACCGCCCGCAACTCGGCGAAGCTGCGGATCAGGAGCATTGCGCCGATGAGCACCAGCACGGCCAGGGCCACCTCGGTAACCACCAGGCAGTGGCGCAGCAAGCGCCCCGAGCGTGCGGTGGTGCGGCCCCGCCCTCCCTCGATCAGCGTAGTATTGAGCTTCGTTCCGGAGTACTGCACGGCGGGCGCCAGGCCGAAGAGGACGCCGGTGGCCACCGATACGCCCAGGGCAAACAGAAACAGGCGCCCATCCAGCCGCGCCTCCGCCAGGCGCGGAATGCTGGCGGGCCCGAGTCGCGCCACCAGCCTCACGCCGCCCCAGGCGACCGCGAGCCCCAGCGCTCCGCCCGCCAGCGCTAGTAGCAGGCTCTCCGACAGAAGCTGCATGGCGATGCGGCCGCGTGTGGCGCCCATGGCCAGCCGGATGGCGATCTCCCGCCGCCGCGTGGAGCCGCGAGCCAGCAGCAGGTTGGCGACATTGACGCAGGCGATCAGCAGCAGCAGGCCCACCGCTCCCAGCAACACCGCCAGCGGCTGCTGGACCCCGCCCACCACTTCCTCCCGCAGGGGGAAGAGGGAAGGCCGCCAGCCCCGGTTGAATGCCGGGTCCGCCCGCTCCAGGCGGTCGCCGATAGTGTCGAATTCGGCGCGTGCCTGCCCGATGGTGGCTCCCGCCCGCAGGCGGGCCATCACGTTCAGATTCCGTTTGTGGGTGTTGCGCGCGTCGTTGAGGTCCGGACCCAGGGGGATCCAGACGTCGGCGGCCGTATCCAGCACTCGAAAGCCGGGGGGAAGCACACCCGCGACGGTGTAGCCGACGTCGCTCAACCGGACGCTCTTGCCGGCCACGGAGCGGTCCGCGCCGAGCCGCCGCCACAGGTTGTAGCCAAGCAGCGCTTCGGGGGTGCTGCCGGCGCGATCTTCGTCGGGCGGGAACAGGCGTCCCACTACAGGCTGGACGCCCAACATCGGCAAAAGTTCCGCCGAAATGCTCTCTGCGGACAGCTCCTCGGGATCGACGTGGCCGTTCGGCCCCTCGGTCAGGTTGACGCGGACATCCTCGAACGCGCCCACCGCTTCGAGTGTGTGCGTTTGCCGCCGCCACTCCAGAAAATTGCCTACTCCGACCTGGAGTTTAAACTTGTTTTGCGCGGGATTCTTCTCCCAGATCACCAGCAAACGCTCGGGATGCGGGAAAGGCAGAGGCTTGAGGAGCACGGCGTCCACCACGCTAAAGATAGCGGTAGCGGCGCCCATGCCCAGTGCCAGTGCCGCCAGGGCAACCACCGTGAAGCCGGGCGAGCCCACGAGCAGACGCACTCCGTAGCGAATATCGCGGCCCAGCGACAGCATGGCATGTCAGGTTAACAGATTTCGCGCGGCTCCGGCGTGCGAAATCCGGCGGTCGGCTATCGGCTATTGACAGCTTTCCGCCCAGGTGCCGCGCGTGCAGCACCCGCGCCGGTAGCTGACCGCTCCTACTGCGTCCCCAGCAGATTCTGCACGAACGCACGTTCGATTGGCCAGTTGCCCAGTGCCCGCGCGCCCTCGCTGTGGAAAGCCCCGGCTGTCAGCACCCCGCTGAAGTCGGCCGGATTGGGTTTCTGGTTCTCCCGCTCGATCATGTTGCGCAAAAGCTGAGTGGTGGACGTAAGCTGGGTCGCCACATCCGCCGCCTCCTTTTCGGTGCGGCAGAGTATCTCCAACCGGGCGGCGAGCCGGTCGCCCTCGGGCACAAACGCCAGCGTCACCTTGGGCGCATTTTCGACGATCCTCGCAAAGGGGCTGACGCCATCGGGCAGGTTCCAGGCGGACCTCGGCAGGGAGCCGGGAAAGGTCAGCCAAACCAGCCCTTCCGGCGCCGGTGGGTTCGGTCCCGAGTGGGCGGCGGCCAGTCCCTCCACCGCATAAGCGTCGGGGCTCACCGCCATGGCCATCAGGTCCCGGCGCAGCGGCATGAAGGAAATGCGCCGCTCGGGACCGCTGCCCGCCACGCGGCACAGCGAGTTGACGCATTGGCCGCTCTGCTCGCCGACATAGGTCCGCAGGCCCATCCAGTCGAACCGTCCCTGGACCAGGAAGTAAGCCCCGCCGTCGCGCGGGAAGGCCGCCAGCGCGCCGTCGAGATCGTGCATGTAGTCGAACCGCGTGGAGCGCACGAACCTCTGATATTCGAGATCCTCGCTGGCTTTGGCGCCTGCCAGCAATTGCAGAAATCCGGTGCGCCGCAACCCGGCGAAGTCAATCCAGATCACCAGGGCGTTGCCGGACGGCATGCGCTTCAGCAGCGCCGGCAGGGTGAGCGTGCCGGAATGGTACCAAACCATTCCTCCCACCGACAGGCAGCAGATGGCGGCGATCAGCAAGATCAGTTGCCAGGGCTGTGGTCTAAACCTCACTTCCGCAGTATCACACACTGGCCCGGCGGCCTACCAGGGGCGGTGGCAATCCAGGCAATCCATACGGCGGCTAAGCGCGGCGGCGTGGCCTCACCGCTCGATCAGAAACTCGAAGGAGGCGCGCACGGGCGTGGGGTTCACGCGCGCGCTGAAGTTGAGCAGGCCCGAAGCTTTCCACGCGCACCTCTGGGCGGACGCCCGCAGGTCCAACAGAAGATGGTGTGCCGGATGCTCCGCATCCATGGTGCCGAGCGCGCAGTCGACACTGTTGACGATGACGGTCAACTCATTATTGAGGTCGTGGGCGGCGGCGGCAGCCACGGCGCAGGCGCGATTGGTGTCGGTGAGATGTTCCACACCGCATAGTACCCCGCGCGCCTTGCGCTCGAAACTTCCCGCCTGCCGTATCGAGTTGAAAACTAAGGGAGATCTGCAACGAAAATAGCCGGGAATGCGTCATAGTACAATAGAGTCCAACTGGAGTTCTTAGCCCCATGAAAATGCGCAATGCCGTAGTTCTTCTAGGACTTGCGGCCACTGCACTCCCTCTATTCGCTGTCGATCCTCCGCTGGCGCGCCCCAAGGCCGGGCCGGTGGAAATCATGAAACTCAACGAAATCAAGCCCGGCATGAAGGGAATCGCCTGGACGGTTTTTCAAGGCACGGAGCCGGAAGCCGTGCCCGTCGAAATCGTCGGCCGCCTGCGCAATCAGAACGGGCCGAACCAGGACATCATCGTGGCTAAGATGCTGGGCAAGGCTAAGATCACCAACGTCGCCGGCGGCATGAGCGGCAGTCCGGTCTATATCGGCGGCAAGCTGATCGGCGCGGTAGCTCTGCGCATGAGCGCGTTTTCGCCCGATGCCGTCTGCGGAATCACCCCCATCGAGCTGATGCTGGAGATCAACGAACTGGACAAATCGCGGCCGGAAGAAGCCCGCACGCCGGACAAAGCGCGGGCGCGCAACGGAGCCGTGGCCGTGACGCCGGACCTGCTGGACCAACTGCCGGCCGCACCTGGCGCGCCGCTGCCCTCGGCCATGATGGTGCCCATCGAATCGCCGCTGATGCTGTCGGGTTTCTCCGATAGCGCGCTGCGCGAGTTCGGTCCCATGTTCCAGCAACTGGGGATTAACGCCGTGCAGGGCGGCGCCGCGAACGATATCCATAGCAACAAGCCGGCGCCCGGCTGGGAGCATGCGCTGAATCCGGGGGAAAGCGTCGCGGGCGTGCTGGTGGATGGCGATATGAGCGTCACCGGGCTGGGCACGGTGACTTACAACGACGGCAAACGCGTCCT
>Ga0181529_10005828_pt1 | contig 12753 bp, 7 predicted proteins | sample PEATcosm2014_Bin_36_FD_119763 | JGI IMG/M metagenome (GOLD analysis project Ga0181529, IMG submission 119763) | Peatland microbial communities from MTU Mesocosm Facility, Houghton, MI, USA - PEATcosm2014_Bin10_30_metaG | ecosystem: Environmental > Terrestrial > Soil > Wetlands > Peat | place... | reverse complement strand
CCGTTCATCTCGAGGAGCGAGACGATGGGCGCTCCGGGCGAGAAAGTCCTCGCGCGCTCAGACTGGAGGAGCCTGAGGTCGCCGGCCCCCGATCCGTCGGCGCCGAGGACCGAGGCGACGAGGCTGCTCTCGCCCTCGGCCCCGCGAGTGAGGACCGCCGCCCCGGCCCCGTCGCCCAGGAGGACGCAGGTGGAGCGGTCCTCCCAATTGGCGATGCGGGAGAGGGTCTCGGCGCCCACGACGAGGGCGTGCTTTCCCCGGTTGGCCTCGAGGAGGCTCGAGGCGACGTTGAGCGCGTAGATGAAGCCGGTGCAGCCCGCGGTCAGGTCGAAGGCGGGGCAGCCTCGGGCGCCTAACTTCTCCTGCACGATGCAGGCCGTGGAGGGGAAGCCGAAGTAGTCCGGGGTCGCCGTCGCCACCACGATGAAGTCGAGATCGGCCGCGCCGAGTCCGGCCGAGGCCAGGGCCTTGCGCGCGGCGGCCGAGGCCAGGTCGCTCGTCAGCGTGCCGTCGGCGGCGATATGGCGCGAGCCGATGCCCGTATGGGAGCGGATCCATTCGTCGGTCGTATCGATCCTCAGGGCCAGCTCGTCGTTGGATACGCGGCGCTCGGGCACCTCGACCCCGACCGACTCGATGAACACGGACATCCCAGCCTCCTCTTCCCCGCGCGATACCCGCGCCGACTTCATGGTTAGAGCGATGAGGCCGCTGTTCGGTTGCAGGGAGCTCGGGTTAGGCGCCGATCTCTAGTTCCAGGGAGTCCCAGGCCGGCCTCGCGCCTACGTCGGCTCCCTCGCGCTCGCAATAGTCCTCGAGCTCGGCGTGGGAGGTCTCGTGGTTCATGTGGGTCAGCCATGTACGCCGGGCCCCGATGCGGCGGGCGGCCGCGATGCCCTGGCCTAGGCTGAAGTGCGTGGCATGGGGCTCGCGGCGCAGGCCGTTGACGACCAGGGTCTCGACGCCCTCGAGCAGCGACAGCGAGGGGGGGGGCAGCTCCGAGCAGTCGGTGATGTAGGCGAATTTGCCCGTCCTCCAGCCGAGGATGGGCAGCTTCCCGTGGAGGACGGGCACCGGCACGAAGACGAGGCCGCCGACCTCGAGCGGCCCCTCGGCGAGCCGCAGCTCTATCCGCGGCTTGCCGCCCCCGACCTGGGTCTCGCGGAAGATGTAGGCGAAGCGCTCCCTCGTCTCGGCGAGGGTCTCGGCATTGCCGTAGACCGGGAGGACGCGCTCGGTCGTCAGGGGCCGCACGTCGTCGAGGCCGTTGATGTGGTCGGCGTGGGCGTGGGTGAGCAGGAGGGCGTCGAGTCGCGAGACCCCGGCGCGCAGGGTCTGCAGGCGGAATTCGGGGCCGGCGTCCACGACGACCGTCGTCCCCTCGGCCTCGATCAGTATCGATGCCCGGTTTCGCCTATCGCGCGGGTCGGGGGAGGAGCAGACTGGGCAGGGGCAGCCGACCACGGGCACGCCGAAGCTCGTGCCTGATCCGAGGAAGAGTACGCGCATGGCTCAGAGTATCGCCCGCCGGGGGCCCACGCGGCTAGTCCGCGGGAAATGGGGGCGGGGAATAGTCCCGCTCCGCCCTGACGCGCACGAGGTGGACGAAGTCCTTGGGCGCTCGGGCCATCATCGCCTCGACGCTCGTCTCGACGTCGCTCTCGAAGGCCGCGACCCGGAACTCGCCGCTCTCCTCGAAATAGGGCGCGAGCACCGCCACGTGGTAGTGCCGGGAGAGGCCCGCGATGGCGCCCCCCGACTTGCGGGAGAAGCTCGCCAGGTAGACGGAACCCGGCTCGCGCAGGGCGAGGACGTAGAGCAGGGCCTTGAGCCCCGATGTCTCGTAGCCGAGGTCGGCCTGGTAGGCCGGATAGGCCTCGTAGCTCGAGCCTCCGTTCACGGCTCTCGTCCCGCCCGAGCCGCCCTCCGCCGGAGCGACGAGGGCGAAGGGCGAGATGACGACGTCGCTCTCGGTAAGGCCATGGGGCCGGGAGGGGTAGCGGGCGTCCAGGAGGGCCAGGGCTATGTTCCTGGTCCAATCGAGGCCGAAGAAGGGATCGAGGTCGGTCTCGTAGCGGTCGGCGGCCGGCGTGACCCTCTCCTCGACGTGCCTCTCGGCGAGGGCCTTCGGGTCGAGGAGCTTACCCGTGAGCGGGCGGTAGAAACCGTCCGCCACCCAGGCGGCGAAGCCCGAGCAGTTGAGTCCGGTCGGCGCGGCTTGGGGGGCGCCCGTCGCGATATAGACCGGCCTGCCCCCCGCGTCGAGGGCCCCGTCGTCGCCGTAGCGCAGGCTCGGCAGGAGGCTCCTGGTCTCGGCGACGAAGACCCGGACATCGCGGTACAGGCCCGGGTCCGGATCGAAGATGCTCCAGTCGACGAGGTCGCCCGTCCATGAGGCGATGTCGGCCATCGTGGAGGCGAAGGCGCGCTCGAAGGGGACGGGGAGGGGCACCTCCCTATTGAGAACCCCGCCGTAGACGACGAGGTCGAGCTTGCTCCTGTCCCCGTCGGGGTAGATGCGCGCGAAGGTTCCGGGGTCGCTTCGCAGGAAGACTTTGGCCTGGAGGGGCCTGCCGTCCGGCGAGGAGCGCTTGAGAATCCAGCTGCCCCTCGAGTAGAGCTGGGGCTGACCGGCTCCGGCCAGGCCGCCGAAGGCCGTGACTATGGCGTAGAAGAAGCCCCCCGACCTGACTATCGACAGGCGGAAGTCTCCATACTCGTTCCCGACTATCGCGGGCCCGCGCCGGCTTAGCTCCTGCTCGGGCGCCGAGAAGAAGCCCTCCCAGTAGGCCGACCGGATGTCCGCGCTCTCGGGAAAGTCGCCGAAGGGAGCCTTGGCCGGGGCCAAGGCCGTAGCCGTCCCGGCGGCGCCGGCCAGGAGCAGGGCGGCAGCGAGATGGAAAGTCCTCATCCTTCTCATTGTCGGCTGGAGGAGGGTCACCCTTCAGTCCCGAAGGGGTCACCCTTCAGTCCCGAAGGGCGTTCGCCGATATTCGAAAGCGACGGCTCGCATCGCTGACTGGAGTTTCGCATCATGCGTCCTTTCCGCTTTCCTTTTTCCCCCATCCTCCTCGCCCTCATCGGGGTGGCGTCCGGAGCCCTCGCCCTCGGCGCCTCGACCCTTTTCCAGATGTCGGAGGGCAGCGGCACGTCCGCGCCCCCTGCCGACGGCCTCTCCAAGCCGACCCCTTCCTATTCCGCGCCAGTCGTCGAGTCCCGCCCCGAATCCTCGACGTGGCTCTCGCCTGAAACCTATGGCCCAGGGGCCTACGCCACTCCCCGCAGATCTCGCATCTACCCCGCCCTCTTCGAGCCCCAGTCCCAGGACGGGCCCCGCGTCTGCGGCGTGGACGAAACCTCGGGCGACAGCCTGGCGGAGCGCGCGGCCCGCATCCCCGTTATCGCCAATAACCAGATCATCGCCTTCTACGGCAAGCCGGGCTCCCGCAGCATGGGCATCCTCGGAGAGTATTCGAAGGAGGACCTCGCCAAGCTCTTGGAAGGCTACGCCAAGCTCTATGCCGACCAGAGCGGGGACGAGGGGGTCGTGCCCGCCTTCTACTTAATATACGGCACCTGTTGGCCCGGAGGCGAGATAGGCTACCTGAAGGACTCCGTCGTCCAGGACTATATCGATTTCGCCCGACAGCGCTCCTGGCTGGTCATCCTCGACCACCAGATCGGGAAATACCCCGTCGCGGAGGCCGTCGATCGGCTCCTGCCCTGGCTCAAGTACCCCAATGTCCACATTGCCCTCGACCCCGAGTGGCGGACCGAGTCCCCCATGAAGGTTATCGGCACCGTGAGCGCGGACGAGGTCAACGCGGCCGAGCAGGCGATGAGCGACTACCTGGGCCAGGCCGGCATTCCCGGGCCCAAGATGCTCATCCTCCACCAGTTCCAGCAGAAGATGATAAGCGACAGGGAGAAGGTCAGGGCCGACTACGACGGGGTTCTCCTCATCCATACGGCGGACGGCTTCGGCCCGCCCGCCCTCAAGCGCTCGACCTACGCCTTCAACGCCAAGGCCGCCAATATGCCACTCAAGGGCTTCAAGCTCTTCTTCAAGACGGACCTGGAGGGAGCCGGCTACGACGATCCCCTCCTCCTCCCCGCCGACGTGCTCGCGCTGGACCCTCCCCCCCGTCTCGTCATTTATCAGTGATTTTTCGCGCATTGCTAGTCACCGATGGGACTCGGCGGTATTTTTATGGTGTCGATATGGCCAGGACGAGAGCTCCCAGGAGGAAATAATGACCCGATACGGAAAGACGGCTTCGGCGGTCGCCCTTTGCCTCGCTATCGCCGCCGGCCCTGCCCATGCCTACGATCCCCCGGCGGGCGGCGCCCTCTTCCCGATCCTCGGCTCAGCCCAGGCCCTCGCCTACGGGCCCTCGGCGACCGCCCTCGACGAGCCCTGGGCGGATAGGCTCAATCCCGCCGCCTCGGCGGCCAGCCAGTATGCCGTCCTCGACGCCGGATATACTGCTATCACCGATTTCGGGGGCGGCCAAGGCTTCGGGAGCGCAGGCGAGCTGGGCTTTTCCCTTCCCAAGCCTTATGCAGTCTGGAGCGCCGGCCTGGATTTCGCCTATGCGCCCTCGTCGATGAGCTCCCTGCCCCTCGGCACGGTGGGGGGCTTGCGCGGAGGCATAGCCAAGGACCTCTTTCCCGACTTCTTCGTGGGGAGCGCCGTAGACCTCGATCTGGGAAGCGCGGGCTGGGGGGCGGGCCTGGACCTCGGCGTCATCCAGCTCCTGGGCGACAAGGGGATTTTCAAGGACCTGCGCTGGGGCGCCGCATTAAGCGGCATCGGCAAGCCCTACAGCGACGCGGTCGATCCTCTCATGCTCTCCGGCGGGGCCAGGGCCCTCCTTGTCCGCACCAAGGACTGGAAGATGGGAGTCGGAGCCGACCTCTGGTCCCCGAGCTTCCAGGACCTTGGCTTCGGCCTTTCGGCGAGCCTCAGCTTCCGCGACATCGTGACCCTTCGGACGAACTGGAACCAGGACCTCGGGGAGCTCACCGCCGGGACCAGCAAGAGCCTCCTGCCCAGCATCGGCCTCAGCGCGACGATCCCCCTCCAGCGGAGCTCGTCGACCGCAGGTGGCCAGAAGCCCGGCTGGAACCAGGCCGAGCTCAGGCCCGGCTTCTCGGCCGCCCCTCTCTACGGAGGCCTGTGGGCCCTCGGGGCCGACGCCACGATGACCTTGGGCGTGGCGGACAAGAATCCTCCCAAGATCACGGCCTCCTTCCCCGCCTCCAAGTCGGGAAGCGCCTACATCTCGCCCAACAACGACGGCATCCAAGACACCCTCGAGATCCCAGTGAAGATCACCGACGAGCGCTATGTCGTTGGATGGGACCTTTTAATTACCAACGACAAGGGCGAGGTGGTCCGCAAGATATCCAACAAGGAGACCAGGCCCGAGACCCAGGGCTTCAAGGGCCTTGTCGACCGCCTGACCTACGTCAAGAAGGGCGTAGCGGTGCCCGACAAGCTCGTCTGGAACGGCGTGGCCGACTCGGGCCAGGTGGTGGGCGACGGGAACTACTCGGTCCTGATCGAGGCGGTCGACGACAACGGCAACCGCGGCAGCGTCGGCCCCTTCCCCGTCGTGGTGGACGTCACGCCGCCCTCCCTCGCGCTCTCCATCCCCGAGAATCCGGCCGTATTCAGCCCCGACGGGGACGGCAACAAGGACACAATCCTCATCAAGCTCTCGGGCTCGGCCGAGGACCTCTGGTCCGCCCGGGTCGCGGACGCGTCCGGCAAGACGGTGAGGACCCTCAAGTTCGAGTCCGCTTCTCCTTCGGACTGGACCTGGGACGGCAAGGGCGACGACGGCAAGGTCGTGCCCGACGGCGTCTACTCCTTCTACATCTCCTCGACCGACAGGGCGGGCAACTCGGTCTCCAAGCGCCTGGACAACATAGTCGTCAATACCCAGCAGCCTCCCGTCGGGCTCGTGATCGACTTGGGCACCTTCAGCCCCAACGGGGACGGGGTCAAGGACGTCCTTTCCTTCTTCCCGAGCGTTCCGGTCAAGACCGGCATCGTCGGATGGAGGCTCTCCGTCCTCGATAGGGCCAAGCGCGAGGTCTGGTTCCAGGTTGGGCAGGACTCGTCCTCCCTGGCAGACCGCCTGCCCTTCGACGGCCGCGACCCCGCGACTCTCAAGGTACTGCCCGAGGGGCAGTACCAGGGCCTCCTCTCGATCACCTATCTCAACGGCTACAACCCCAGGGCGAGTTCGCCCAACTTCACCATCGACGTGACGCCGCCTTCTGGCAGCGTGGGCGCCGACCGGCCGGCCTTCAACCCCGAGGGCGCCCAGGGCCAAAATGCCGTCCACTTCCTCCAGAGCGGGGTCAAGGACGCGAAATGGAGCGGGGAGGTGATGGGCCCCGATGGCAAGGTCGTCCGGAGTTTCTCTTTCTCTCCCCTGCCCGATCCCGACGTAGAGTGGGACGGCACGGACGACGCGGGCAAGCCGGTCGCCGACGGCGTCTACTCGTACAGGCTCAGGGCCCTCGACGACGCGGGCAACGCCTTCGCCTCGGCCCCGGTCTCCGTCTCGGTCGATACCGAGAAAAAGGCGGTCCGCCTGCTGTCCGACCTCAAGGCCTTCAGCCCCCTGCCCGGCAGCGCCAAGGACAGGCTCACCTTGACCGCCCAGGTCCAAGGCAACGACAAGGTGCGCTCCTACGAACTCTCGATTTTCTCCCTCGACGCGCCCTCGGGCTCGCAGGCGGTACGGACTTGGAAGGACGACAAGGGCGTCCCCTCCTCCTTCGTCTGGGACGGCTGGACGGACGCCAAGGCCAAGGCCCCCGACGGCCGCTATTCCGCGAGACTCGCCGTCTCCTACCTCAACGGCGACCACGCCGAAGCCTCGACCGCCGGCTTCGTCGTCGACACGGTCGCTCCCTCGATCTCGGTCAGCGCCGCGCCCCTGCTCTTCTCGCCCACCGAGGGCAGCAGGATCCGCGTCGTGCGATTCGCCCAGAAATCGGCGCCCGGCGACGATTGGAACGGGACCCTCGCCGGGCCGGACGGCAAGACAGTCAAATCTTGGAGCTGGAAGGGCCAGGCCTCGGACTTCGTCTGGGACGGCACCGACGCGGCGGGCAACACGGTGCCGGACGGGAGCTACCGCTACGACGTGACGTCCGTCGACGCGGCGGGCAATAAGGGCTCGGGCTCGGTGCCAGCCATCGTCGTCGACCAGAGACAGGTGCAGGTCTTCGTCACCGCCTCCGACCCGGGCATCTCGCCCAACGGCGATGGCTTCAAGGACATCGAGACCTTCAACCTCATCGTCAAGCTGCGCGAGGGAATCGACGCCTGGCGCTTCGCCGTCGTCGACAGGGACGGAGCCGAGAAGAGCGTATTCTCCGGCAAGGGCAACGACATACCCAACAGGATCGTGTGGGACGGCCGCGACTCCTCCGGCGCGGTGATCCAGGGCGAGTACTACGGCGTCTTCGCCGTCGACTACCTCAAGGGAGACCATGCCGAGGCGCGCACCGGCAAGATCCTCGTCGTCACCGACCCGCCCAAGGCCCAGGTGAGCCTCACGCCCGACCTCTTCAGCCCCGACAACGACGGGTACAACGACGAGCTCACCATCGGCCTCGACGTCTCCAGCCCGGTCGATATCATGGAGTGGCGCTTCGAGGTCCGCGAGCAGGCCATCGTCGAGGGGGCCGCGCCGGGAGCGGTGCCGGCGACGAGGGTTTTCAAGTCCTGGAGCGGCGCCGGCGTCCCCGCCAAGTCCTTCGTATGGGACGGGCGCTCCGACAAGGGCGAACTCGTAGAGTCGGCGACCGACTATCCCTTCGTCTTCACGGTCAAGGACGTCCTGGGCAACAACGCCAGGGTCGAGGGCGCGATATCGGTCGACGTGCTCGTGATCAAGGATGGAGACAAGCTCAAGATCAAGGTGCCCTCCATCGTCTTCCGGGCCAACGGGGCCGACTTCAACGGTCTCGATCCGGGCACCCTCTCCAACAACCAGAAGGTCATAAAGCGCATCGCGCAGATCCTCAACAAGTTCAAGGACTATAACATCCTCATCGAGGGGGACGCGAACAGCGAGGGCAAGATCGGCAGCTTGAGCGCGGCGGCGATCGCGAAAGAGGAGAGCGACGAGCTCCTCCCCCTGTCCCTGGGCCGGGCTGAGCTCATCAAGGGCTTCCTCGTCGCCGACGGCGTGGACCCGAAGCGGCTCTCCACGAAGGGCATGGGCTCGAGCGACCCCGTGGTGGACTTCCGCGACGCGCAGAACCGCTGGAAGAACAGGAGGGTGGAGTTCATCCTGATCAGGAACCAGGGCGCGGCGCCGCCGCAGTAGAGGCGCCGCCGCAGTAGAGGCGCCGCCGCAGTAGAGGCGCCGCCGCAGTAGAGGCGCCGCCGCAGTAGAGGCGCCGCCGCTACTGCGGCGGGGGCCTACCTGAAGATCCTGACAAGGCCCTTGCGCCGCGGATGGCTTTCGGGCTCGGGACCGGCTTTGTGCCCGATTGTGAGCCCGAAGTATGGCCGGTAGCCGGCGGGGATCCCAAGCTCGGCCAGGTACTGCGGGAGCTTGTCGCGGTTGGCGAGGAAGGACATGTAGCTGATCCAGCAGGAGCCCAATCCGAGGGCCTCGCAGGCCAGCATCATGTTCTGGCCGGCGCACGAGCAGTTGTCCCGCGAATGGGGGTCGGCCGCGTCGCCTGACACGACGATCACGGTGGGCGCGTGGCGGAAGATGGCGGCGTTGGGAGTCGACGCGATCTCCTGGGCCTTCTCGTCCTGCACGAATCGCGCCTCTTCTATTATCCACTGCGTCACCTTGTCGATCACGCGGGGATTCTGGAGGATGGTGAAGAACCAGTTCTGGGTATTCATCGCGCTGGGGGCGTAGATTCCCGCCTCGAGCACGGTCTTGAGCTCATTCTCCTCGATCTGCTGAGCGGAGAAGGATCGCACGCTTCTGCGGTTTCTAATTACTTTTAATATTTCTTCCATCGTTTGCCTCCGCTGAAATCTTATCGCGAGCCCCTTTGCATTCCAAGTCGAATCGCCTCGGGAGGCGGGATAAAGGATCAATGGGAGTCTTCCCTAGGGCGGCTCAGAGCATGAGCTCCATGTAGCGGACCAGGAAGGGCAGGTGGGGGAATCTCTCCGCCCCCTCCGAGACGAAGCCGAGCGAGAGGTACCATTCCTTGAGTCTGAAATTGTCGTCGATGAGGCCGATGCGCATCCTCGAGGCGCCGAGCTCCCTCGCGCGCCGGGCCGCGTCGGCCACGAGATTTCTGCCCAGGCCCGCGTGGCGCTGCTCCGGGAGCACGCAGAGCCGCTCCAAGTAGGATATTTTGCCGGACGAGGCGTCGCGCGGCGACTCGTCGCCGCCTTTGAACGCGAGGGCGTAGCATCCGACCAGCCTACCCTCCACGTAGAGCCCGTAGAAGCGGAGCCCATCGCGTCTCTGGGAGTCGAGGATGTCGGCCTCCGTCGAGAAGGCGGCGTTGCTCCTCGAGTTCTCGGGGATGAGGCCGAATTCCTCGGCGATAGTCGCGAAGGAGAGGTTCAGGACCGAGCGGAGGGAAGCGATCTCCTTGGCGAGGTCGATTTCGCGGATGAGGCCGGCTGCGCCGCTCATCTTGGCTCGAGGCCCATGCGCCCGCCGATCCCGCCTCCCTTGAGGAGACTCGCGAGCTCGCTCAGGATCTTGAGGTGCTCCTCGGGGCCTTGGGAAGTCGGGGCGCAGAGGAGCACTATGAGGCGGGCGGGCGAGTCCAAGGAGAGGAGCCTGAGCCCCTCCGGCCGGGCGCCGAAGAAGACCAGAGGCTCCTCGGCCTCCTCGACGTGGGCGTGGAGCAGGAGTACGCCAGGCTCGAGCTCGATCGGCTGTCTCTGCGCTATGCCCGTGAAGAGGGCCGAGAGCCGGGCGAGGGCCTTGCGGTCCTCCTCGAAGCGGGAACGGAGGAGCTCGCGAATCGCGTCGTTGATGGAGCTGGCCTCGAGCCTAGGCTTGACCCGACCAGCGGCCAGGGCGCGCTCGAAGAGGTCCCCGCCCGCGCTCTTCTCGCCGCCCGGATGCGTCGCCTCGAAGGCGGCACCTTCGGGGAGGTAGAAGACGAGGATGGGCAGCTCGGGCCTATCCTCGCCGACCTTGTGCGGGAGCTTCTCGACGGCTGGATGCCAGGCCGATTCGCCCGGCCTCGCGCTGAAGAGGACGAAGGCCTGGCCCGTCGAGCCCTGCGGCCCGAGGACCGAAGTGAGGGATTTCCAGGAATCGAGCTCGACTACCTGGGGGTGGAGCCGGAAGCGGGCCGAGCCCAGCGCCGCCTCCACGGCCGGCCCATCCGGCCTCTGCGCGTAGACGCTCAGGTGCGCCCCAGTCTGGATAACCATGTTGGCGAGGAAGGAGAGGCCGCGCCCAAAGCCTGGGTGCCTCTCGACGAGGGGCGGCAGCACGAGGGCTATTTGCGACACGCTGTTGAGGGGCTTGGTTATCCTGGCCACCACGACGAGCTCGGGGGCGCTCCGCACGGCCTCGTCGATGGAGCTCCCGAAGAAGGCCTGGGAGAATTTCGGGGCCCTATTCCATCCGAGGACGATAGCGCCGGCCCGGTTCTCCCTCGCGGCCTGGATGATCCCCTCGGAGACGTTGACGCTCACCCGCGTCGAGGGGATGACGGGCACTCCCGCGGAAAGGCCCTGGACGACGGCCTGGGCGAGGCTGTTCTCGGCCTTGGCTATGTCGAGGCTCGTGCTGGCTGACTCGGGCACGACCGCCACCGGATAGACCGGCTCCTCGCTCCGCTTGCCTCTGAGGAGAAAGGCGAGGGCGAGGAGGTCCCGGATGGAGGAGGGGTTGGATATGGCGACGAGGACTCGTTCTAGGCTGCGATCCGCGCTGGGGGCCCTATCCTCGCTGGTGGCGGACAGGCGCTTCCCCGCGCGATGGGTGGCTATAGAACCGACGAAGCAGCTCGCGATGATGAGGAGGATGGCCGCGTCGAGCACCGATTGGCTGAAAAGCCCGAGCTTGAAGCCTACGAGAGCCACGGCGAGCACTGCCGCCGCATGGTTGACGGAGAGTCCGAAGAGCATGTGCCTCTCGTCCCTGCCGTAGCCCAGGGCCAGTCCGGCCCCGCTGGCGGCCAGCCACTTCGAGGCGATGATGAGCGCGACCATCGCCAGCGCGACGCCGAGGGCCCCGAAGGAGCCGAACACCGCTCCCGGATCGGCGAGTACCCCGACGTAGACCATGAAAAAGGGCACGAAGAGGGCGTCGCCCGCGAATTTGACGCGGTTCATGAGGACGCCCGACTCGGGGATGAAGCGATTGAGGAGGAGGCCGGCGACGAAGGCTCCGACGATGGGCTCCAGGCCAGCGAGCCGCGAGGTATAGGCGCAGATGAAGACCAGGGCGATGACGAAGACGAATTCGATGGTCCCGTCGGGCTTCGCCCTGCGGAAGAAGAGCTCAGCCGCCTTGGGTATGACGAGGGCCGAGAGCAGGGCCCAGAGCAGGATCGCGCCGAGCATCTTGACCCATGCGGACCAGTCCCCACCCCAGTGCGAGGCGCGGGCCACGGCCGCGAGGATGCCCATCGTGGTCGTGTCGGTGAGGATGACTGCGCTCACCGCCGCGACGACGGAGCGCTGGCGCATGATTCCCAGCTTCGAGACGATGGGATAGGGAAGGAGCGCGTAGGAAGAGAAGACGCAGCCGAAGAGTATGGTCGAGAGGAGGCCCATGCCGAAGAGGGAGAGGCCGGTTCCCACGCCGACGGCGAATGGGAGGCCGAAGGTGAAGGCATAGAAGACAAGGGTCGGATTCCTCTCGCGCCGAAGCTGGGCGATGTCGATCTCGGCCCCGGCCACGAAGAATACGTACATGAGTCCTATCGTCCCGAGGAATTCCACCGCCGAGTCCTTGGCTACGAGGTTCAGGGCGTGGGGGCCGATGAGGATCCCGGCCAGCGCCAGGCCTGCGATGCCCGGCAATCGGATCTTCTCCGCCAAGAAGGGGGCTACGAGTATGATGACGAGCACCAACGAGAAGATGCCCGCGGGGTCGGTCAGGGGAAGACTGAAGGACATTCCCTTTATACTAGGTTGGATATCGGGAGGAGGCAAGCCTGGAATCGCGGCATCTGAGCCAGACAAGCATGGAGACTTGGCCGCGACAGCCCCAATTCGCGTAGCGCACGAGCTTGACAAAAGAACTCAGCGCGGACTACGGTGGCCTCGTCTATCGGGACGTAGCCTAGAGGCTAAGGCGTCAGCTTTGGGAGCTGAAGATCGAGGGTTCAAATCCCTCCGTCCCGAACTGAAGGTTCGGGACGGAGGGATTTGAACCGGAGGCGCGCGGCGCGGGAGAGCCGGAAGCGAGGCACGATCCCGAGCGCGAGCGCCGGAGGCGGGCCGGAGATGCAAGGCAGGACGCCGAGCATCGAAGGCCAAATCCCTTCGTCCCGAAGCTGCGAAGGCCCAATGCCCTTATTTTTCAATTGGGCACATATCGTGCGGTTTCGCGAAGCCAAACTGCTAGGTCAACGAAACGCCCTAGCAGGTTGGGAAGGTTTCGCGCAGTTTGGCGATGCCCAACTGCTAGGTCAACGAAACGCCCTTCTAGGATAACAGGGCGTTTCGTTGACCGGGGATCATAGCTCAACAGGATAGAGCAGCTGCCTTCTAAGCAGCAGGTCGGGGGTTCGAGCCCCTCTGGTCCCGTTTTTATGTTGTTGTTATGT
>Ga0181529_10005827_pt1 | contig 12755 bp, 14 predicted proteins | sample PEATcosm2014_Bin_36_FD_119763 | JGI IMG/M metagenome (GOLD analysis project Ga0181529, IMG submission 119763) | Peatland microbial communities from MTU Mesocosm Facility, Houghton, MI, USA - PEATcosm2014_Bin10_30_metaG | ecosystem: Environmental > Terrestrial > Soil > Wetlands > Peat | place... | reverse complement strand
TCGGGGCCGATCAGCAGCGCCAAGTCCTTGGTCATGAAGCCCGCTTCCACCGTATCGACGCAGACCTTCTCCAGCGTGTCGGCGAATTTCGCCAACGCCGCGTTGTTGTCGAGCTTGGCGCGATGAGCGAGGCCCCGCGTCCAGGCGAAGATCGAGGCGATTGAATTGGTCGAGGTCGCCTTGCCCTTCTGATGTTCGCGATAATGGCGCGTCACGGTGCCGTGCGCGGCCTCGGCTTCCACCGTTTTGCCGTCGGGCGTCATCAAGACGGAGGTCATCAGCCCGAGCGAGCCGAAGCCTTGCGCCACCGTGTCGGACTGCACGTCGCCGTCGTAATTCTTGCAGGCCCAGACATAGCCGCCCGCCCATTTGAGCGCGCTCGCCACCATGTCGTCGATCAGGCGGTGCTCATAGGTGATGCCGGCGGCCTTGAACCTGCCGGCGAATTCGGCCTCGAACACTTCGGCGAACAGGTCCTTGAAGCGCCCGTCATAGGCTTTCAGGATCGTGTTCTTGGTGGAGAGATAGAGCGGATAGGAACGCGCCAGTGCGTAGTTCATCGAAGCGCGAGCAAAATCGCGGATGGATTCGTCGAGATTGTACATCGCCATGGCGACGCCCGAGCCGGGCGCCTTGAACACCTCGTGCTCGATCACCTTGCCGTCGTCGCCGACGAACTTGATGGTGAGCGTGCCGGCGGAGGGATAGCGAAAATCGGTGGCGCGGTACTGGTCGCCGAAGGCGTGGCGGCCGATGACGATGGGCTGGGTCCAGCCCGGCACCAGGCGCGGCACGTTGCGGCAGATGATCGGCTCACGGAAGATCACTCCGCCCAGGATGTTGCGGATGGTGCCGTTGGGCGACTTCCACATCTGCTTGAGATTGAATTCCTTCACGCGGGCTTCGTCGGGCGTGATGGTGGCGCATTTGACACCGACCCCGTGCTTCTTGATCGCCTCGGCGGCATCAATCGTCACCTGATCGCCCGTCGCGTCGCGATGCTCGACGCCGAGGTCGTAATAGTCGAGCTTGATGTCCAGATAGGGCAGGATCAGCTTCTGCTTGATGAGATCCCAGATGATGCGGGTCATCTCGTCGCCGTCGAGTTCGACGACCGGGTGTGCTACTCTGATCTTGTCCATGAACGGCCTCGGGTGGGAAATTTGGAGCCGTTCTAGCGAGCAGAGGCCGGGGCGTCAAAGAGGAAATGTGCCGTGCGGATTGGGGTTGCGATGATCTTGATGGTTGTTGGTGCGCTGCTGCTGCTCTGGCCTCTCGGAAGCATTTTTGAGGTACTCACGGCGCCGGGTCCGACGAATTACTTCAGCGCCAACCTGAACATCACTTTTGCCGCGCTTATCATCATGCTGCTTCTAGCCATGGCTGGAGCGGCTTGTGTCACAAGCGCCATTTGGACACTTGCTAGGTCGAAGACAAAATGACCGCCCCCGCCATCATCCTTTGCCGTCCCCAGCTTGGCGAGAATATCGGCGCCGCCGCCCGCGCCATGAAGAATTTCGGGCTCACTGATTTGCGCCTGGTGGACCCGCGCGACGGCTGGCCGAACGAAAGGGCCGAGGCCATGGCGGCGGGCGCCGTGGACATCGTCGCTGCGGCGCGCCTGTTCGAGACGCTGCATGACGCGCTGGCGGACCTGAACTTGGTTTACGCCACCACGGCGCGCGAGCGCGGCATCACCAAGGAAGTGCTGACGCCCGCCGAAGCGGCAAGGCGGCTGCGTTTCGCCGCGTCGCACGGTGAGAGAACCGGCATCTTGTTCGGCAACGAGCGTGCCGGCCTCGACAATGACGACATCTCGCTCGCGGATGCCGTCATCACCATCCCGACCGCGGAATTCGCCTCGCTTAATCTGGGGCAGGCGGTTCTGCTCAACCTCTATGAATGGTTCCGCCAGGCCGATGCGACGCCGCCGGCTCGCATCGAGCATGGCCCGTTGCACCGCAAACCCACGCGCGAAGACATGATCCAGCTCTTCGACCATCTCGAAGGAGAGTTGCGCAGTTCGGGGTTTCTCTATCCGCCCGATAAACAGGCGCATATGGCGCGCGCCATCCGCGCCACGGTGCATCGCGCCCGGCTGACTTACCAAGAAGTGCAGACCTTGCGCGGCATGATCGTGGCCCTAAGCAAGGGCAAACATCGTGTGAACAAGGATTAGGGCCGATCCTCATGCTTCGACAAGCTCAGCATGAGGGCAACTTCAATCCTTCACCCTGAGTTTGTCGAAGGGTAAAGGCCACGATCAAATCGCCGTGGATCGTCACTCAGCCCGAAACCCGGCCTTGCCACACCGGCCAGCAGGCAGACGTCTTGACGGAATCGTAGAGCTTCGTCTGGGCATCCACGGCGGATTTGCCTTGTTGCGTGGCCATGTAGTCCTTGCCGCCGGCGCACCAGACGTAGAACTGATGCTTGCCCGGGGCGAAGAAATCCGACTGTTTGCTGGAAGCGTAATTGTCCGCCGCCGCAACGCCGGCCGCGACGACCACGATGCCGCCGATGACGGCCGCCAAAATTCGGTTAGACGCCACTTCCCACTCCCCCGGTTTCGGTCCGCCGCCAGAATGGTTCTGACGGCGCCGTCATCTTGTTCGTTTGGGGCCCCAACGCGTCGCCGGTCGTACATCGCAACCAGCCTTACCCAAGGCAAACGATACACCCTCCGGGCTGTTTTGCCACCCTTTTCCGTAAATATGACAGAGCCTTAACGCGGTTAGGGTGAATGGAGCTGCGGCTCCGCCCCGGCATTCTTGATGATCTCCGCGACAGCCTGCGCCACTTTTTCCACCTGCGCCGCATCGCGGCCGCGCACGACCAGCTGCACGCCGTAGCCTCCCTCCTGATAGGAGGGGTAGCTGCCGATGGCGACCGTATCGTGTTCGCCCTGGAGCTTCGCCAGCGCGGCCGCGATGGTCCCTTCGGCGATTCGCGCGGAGATTGTAATAGTCTGGACAACTCGCCCGCGACTGAGCCTGGGTGCGACGTCTTCCAGCATCGCCTGCATGATCTTCGGCACGCCGGCCATCACGAAGACGTTCTCAATCTGGAAGCCGGGCGCGGCCGAGACGCTGTTCTTCACCAAACTGGCGCCGAACGGGATGCGCGCCATGCGCTTGCGCATCAGGTTGAAATCTTCCGGCTTGATGCGCGCCGCCAGGATCTTGAGCGCCTCCGGATGATAATCGATGCCTACGCCGAAAGCCTTGGCGACGGCGTCGGCGGTGATGTCGTCATGGGTGGGACCGATGCCGCCTGTGGTGAAAACATAGGTGTAACGGGCTCTAAGCGCGTTCAACGCGGCCACGATCTCGTCTTGGACATCGCCCACGACGCGGACTTCCTTGAGGTCGATGCCCAGCACGCCAAGGAAGCGGGCGATCGTGTTGGTGTTGGTGTCCTGGGTGCGGCCGGACAGGATTTCGTCGCCGATGACGAGCACGGCGGCCGTGGGTGCAAGGTTCGAATTCATCGCGCGCACTCTGGCCCTGCCGCTGCCCGCAATTCAAGCCGGCATGCCCTAACGTCAAGCAAAAGCGGAGTAATCGGCCAAACGCAACGCAGCACTGGCGTGCGCGCCCGCCGGGCGTATAAGGGCAAACCGCGCTGGCAATGCCCGGCACCGAGCCTTACATTCAAAGTCCAAGCAGAGCCGATCATGTTTTCTTTGATGCCGGAAACCGAGACGTTCGAAGCCGCGCGCCGCGCCCATTTCGCGGTGGCCTTGCACGCGTCAAAAGACTTCGAGGGCATGCGCCGCGCCGGCCGGCTGGCAGCCGAGGTGCTCGACCTGCTGGTGCCGGAAGTCAAACCGGGCGTCACCACCACCCATCTCGACAAGCTCGCCTTCGATTATACCGTCAGCCACGGCGCGCTGCCGGCGTGCCTGGGCTATCGCGGCTACCGTCACACGCTGTGCACTTCGATCAACCATGTCGTCTGCCACGGCATTCCCTGCGACAAGCCGCTGCGCGACGGCGACATCGTCAATATCGACGTCACCGTGATCCTCGACGGCTGGCACGGCGACACCAGCCGGATGTATCTGGTCGGCGACGTCAAACGCAAAGCCGCGCGTCTGGTGGACATCACTTACGAATCGATGCTGCGCGGCATCGCGGCGGTGAAACCCGGCGCCACCACCGGCGACATCGGCCATGCCATCCAATCCTATGTCGAAGGCGAAGAGCATTGTTCGGTGGTGCGTGATTTTTGCGGGCACGGCGTCGGCAGAGTCTTCCATGCGCTGCCCAATATCGTGCATTACGGCAAGCCGGGCCACGGCATCGGCCTCAAGCCCGGTATGTTCTTCACCATCGAGCCGATGATCAATCTCGGCGGCTATGGGGTAAAGGTTTTGAGCGACGGCTGGACCGCGGTCACGCGCGATCGTTCGCTTTCCGCGCAGTTCGAACATATGGTTGGTGTCACCGATGACGGTGTCGAAATCTTCACACGCTCGCCCAAAGGCTGGCACAAGCCGCCATATTTTTGACGTCGAGCGACCCTTCGAGGATGCGCCCCATTATGTCGGCCATCGCGAGCGGCTGCGCGAACGGTTCCTGACGGGCGGCGCCGACGCCATGCCCGACTACGAGCTGATGGAACTGGCGCTGTTCGCCGCCATCCCGCGGCGCGACGTCAAGCCGCTCGCCAAAGCGCTGATCGCCCATTTCGGCGGCTTCGCCGAAGCCATCGCCGCGCCGCGCGAACGCATCCTGGAAGTGGAGGGCATCAGCGAAGGCGTCGTGGCGCAGCTCAAGATCATCGAAGCCGCCGCGCTGAGGCTCTCGAAGATGCGCGTGCTGGGACGGCCGATCTTGAGCTCGTGGGCGGCGCTCATCGATTATTGCGCCGCGGCCATGGCCCGTTCGATGAAGGAGGAATTTCGCATCCTCTTCCTCGATCGCAAGAATGTCCTGATCGCCGACGAGGTGCAGTCCACCGGCACCATCGACCACACCCCCGTCTATCCGCGCGAGATCGTCAAGCGCGCGCTGGAGCTGGGCGCTTCGGCCGTGATCCTGGTGCACAACCACCCCAGCGGCGATCCCACGCCCAGCCGCGCCGATATCGAGATGACGCGCGACGTTGCGGCGGCCGCCAAAGCCCTGAAAATCGCCGTCCACGACCATGTGATCGTCGGCCGCAGCGGGCACGCCAGTTTCAAAGCTTTGGGACTGCTGTGAAATCCGCCGCAGCACTCTTGCCTCGCCGGACCGCGCGGCTGATATAGTCCGCTGCCGAAAGAGTGGGGCAGGCATGCTGAAATTTGCGGCTCGCCAGGCGGGGCGTTTCGCGCTCGGGCTTCTGGGCGCGATGGTGTTGGCGGCCGCGATTTCCGCAATCGCCGCGCCGCGCGCCCACGGACTGGCGCCGTTCCTGGAAGCGATCTGCCTGCGCTTTTGGGCCTTCGCGCAACTGGATTTCGGCAGGAGCGCCATTAGCGGGCTCGCGGCCATCGACGAACTCGGCCTGCGTATGCCGGCGACGCTGGCGCTGGTGCTGGCGGGCGGCGGCGTGGCGCTGATCGTCGGCGCGCCGCTGGGCCTTCTGTTCGGGGCCGGTCCGATCAGGCGGGCGGCGGCGCCTTTGATCCAGATCGTGACCGCCGCGCCGGTGTTTTGCGCCGGCTTGGCGCTCGCCTATGGGGCGGCGCATCTGCTGCACTGGCCGGTCAGCGTCAACGCGCCGGAGATGAGCGCGACGCCGATTTTCTCCCGCGGCGCGCAGTCCTTGGAGTTCGCCCTATTGCCGGTCCTGACCGTGGGGCTTGCCGGGGCAGCCGCCGTGCAGCTGGCGCTGAGAAGGGTCGCCGCCCAAAGCGCCCGCGAAGCCTTCCGCACCGGCTTAAAGCGCATGGGACTTTCCGCACTGGAGATCGAATGGGTTTATGCTGTGCCCAGAGTGATCGCCGGCCTGCTGGCGAACGCGGGCGAGATCATGCTGACGCTGTTGTCCGCCGCCGTGGTGACGGAGTGGGTGTTCCACCGCTCCGGCGCGGCCGATCTGTTCGTGAAGTCCGTTGCCTTGGAAGACTGGAATATGACCGCGTTGATCCTATTCATTTTCGCCGGCCTCGCCTTCCTGGCCGATTTTCTGGGCCGCGTCGGCGCCCATGCCTTGGTCAATGAGGACAAGAAGTGAGCGCGACCGAATCGGCCTCTCAAACCGCGCCGTTTTTGCGCGCCGCCCTGCGCCTGATCGGCTGGAGCGGTCTCGGTCTGATCGCCGTCGCCGTGGCGCTCAGCGATTTCTTGGCGCATTTCCCGGCCGGCGTCGGCGGCGTCGGGCCGATGCTGGCCGCGCCTTCGGCGCTGCATGCTTTCGGGACCGATCTGCTGGGCCGCGACGTGTTGAGCGAGACCTTGCACGGCTTGAGCGTGACGGTCGTCCGCGCGTTTCTGGGGGCGCTGGTCGCCATCGCCGTGGGCGGGCTTTTCGGCGCCGTGGCGGCGCGTCTGCCGCGCGTCATGGGGCTCACGCTGCGCGGAGCTATGGGCGTGCTCGCGGCGATTCCGGCGCTGCTGCTCGCCATCCTGGCCATCGGGCTCTCCGCCCGCCTTTATGCTCCCCTGGCCGCCGGCCTAGCCGCCGCGCCGCTCGCCTTCGTGCGCGCCCATGACCGGGTGGATGCGCTCAGCCGATCCACGCATGCCGAATATGCGCGCGCCACGGGCATCTCCGCGTCCACGCTGTTGCGCCGCGATTTGACCTACGAATTCCGCGACACGCTGGCGACGGTGGCGGCGCGCGCCTTGGCGGCGGTGACGATCATCTTGTCGACCGTGAGTTTCCTGGGTTTCGGCGCCACGCCGCCGGCACGCGATCTTGGGCTGATGATCGCCGCCGCCAGGGCGAATTATCTTCATGCCTGGTGGACGGCGGCGTTTCCCGCCCTTGCTCTTGTCGTTCTGATCCTGTGCGCGCGCTTGGCGGCGGACTTGGACGAAGGCGAACGGCCATGAGCGATACGGGACGCATCCTCGAAATCGCCGAACTGAGCGTTGCGAGATCGGGCGCGGCGGACCTCGACCGCTTCTCGCTGGCGTTGGATGCGGGCGAGAGCGTCGTCGTGCTGGGCGAAGCCGGATCGGGCAAAGAAGCGCTGATCCGCGTGTTGGGCGGCTTCGCCGACCGGACGGACCAGATTTCCGGCACGATCCGCTTCGGCAACGCCGAGGCGCGTCCGGCCGCAAAACGTCCGCGCCCGTCCATCCGCATCGCTTACCTGGCGAGCCCGTTGGCGCAACCTTTCGTGGGGCATGTCGGCGTGCTGGGGCAATTGAGCCGGGTCGTGGCGCGCAAGCTTGGCTCGCCGCTGGCCAGCGCGCGCGAAGAACTACGCCTCGCCCTCGAACGCCTTGTGGGCGCCCCGCCGCTTGCGGTCTTGAACGAAAAGCCGGGCACGCTCGATCCGGTTTCCATGGCGTGGGGTCTGCTGGCTTGCGCTTGTGCACAGACCCCCGACCTAATGCTGGCCGATCACCCGTTCGCCGACCTGGGGCCGAACGCCGTGCGCACGCTGCTGACGGCACTGGCGGCGGAGCAGAAGCGTCTGGGCTTTGCGCTTCTCTATACCACCGAGGGCTTGCAGCCGGCGGGCAGACTCGGCGGTCGCGTGGTGGTGATCCGCGACGGAAAGGTCGTCGAAGAAGGCCCGGCGGCGCGGCTGGCCAGCGGCCATGCCCATGCTTATACCCGCACGCTTTTCAAGGCGCTGCCGCAACTTTCGCTCGACGAACCGAGGGGCCGCAGCGCCGCTCGCGGCCAGCCTTTGCTGCAGGTTTATGGCCTCGATCTGGTGGCGGGAAGCCGGCGCGAGGGCCTCACCTTCGAACTGCGCCGCGGCGCTTCGCTGGCGCTGGTCGGAGAGGAAGGATCGGGGCGGCGCGAATTGGCGCGCGCCGTGCTGGGACTCGATCATGCGCCCGCCGGACGCGTGGTGTTCGACGCGGTCGACCTCAATATCCTGTCGCAGCCCATGACGTCGCGGCTGCGCCGGCGCATCGCCTTCATCACCGGCGCCGACGATGCGCTCGACCCGCGCATGACCCTTTGGGACACGGTCGACGAGCCTTTGCGGGCGCACCTCAAACTGTCCGGCGATTTGGTCGCCGGCTATCGCGAGGCGGCGCTGAAACGCGTGGGGCTGGCGTCCCACGACGGCAGGCGGACCGTGGCCACGCTCAGCGCGTTCGACAAGCGGCGCCTGCAGGTGGCGCGCGCCATCGTCGGCGCGCCGCTGCTGGCGGTGGTGGACGAGCCCTTGCGCGGGCTCGACGCCTTTGCCCAGACCATCATGCGCGAGGTGCTGACCGATTTTCGTACCCATCAAGGTCCGGCCTTCCTGGTCATCACCTCCGACTTCACCGTTGCCCAGGCGCTGGCGGAAGAAGTCATGGTGTTCAAGGACAAAAAAATCGTGGAGCGCGGGCCGATCGTCGACGTCCTACGCTCCCCCAAAGAGGCCGTCACGCGCGATCTGATCGCGGCGGTGACATTGCCCGGGCTTTCGCAAAGCCCGCCTTCGGTCTAGAAACGGCTCATGATTCCGCGCTACGCCCGCCCCGAAATGACGGCCGTCTGGTCGGCCGAGACCAAGTTCCGCATCTGGTTCGAGATCGAGGCGCATGCCGCCGATGCGCTGGCCAAACTCGGCGTCATCCCCAAAGAAGCCGCGGCGAAAATCTGGGAAAAAGGCAACGCCGCCAAGTTCGACGTCGAGCGCATCGACGAGATCGAGCGCGAGGTCAAACACGACGTCATCGCCTTCCTGACGCATCTGTCGGAGATCGTCGGCTCCGAGGCGCGCTTCGTGCATCAGGGCATGACCTCTTCCGACGTGCTGGACACCTGTCTGGCGGTGCAGCTTCGCCGCGCTGCGGACATTCTCATCGCCGACGTCGATCTGCTGCTCGCGGCGCTGAAGAAGCGCGCCTTGGAGCATAAATACACGCCCACCATCGGGCGCAGTCACGGCATCCATGCCGAGCCGACGACTTTCGGCTTGAAGCTGGCGGGCTATTACGCCGAATTTAAGCGCGTGCGGGCGCGGCTCTTGACGGCGCGCGAAGAGATTTCCACCTGCGCAATCTCGGGCGCGGTGGGCACCTTCGCCAACATCGATCCGGCGGTGGAAGCTTATGTCGCCGGCAAGCTGGGGCTGACGCTGGAACCGGTTTCCACCCAGGTGATCCCGCGCGACCGTCATGCGGCCTATTTCGCGGCGCTGGGCGTGGTGGCGTCGTCGCTGGAACGGCTGGCGACGGAAATCCGCCATCTGCAGCGCACCGAGGTTCTGGAAGCGGAGGAATATTTTTCCGCCGGCCAGAAAGGCTCCTCCGCCATGCCGCACAAGCGCAATCCGATACTCAGCGAAAACATCACCGGGCTGGCGCGGATGGTGCGCGCTTATGTGCAGCCGGCGCTGGAGGACGTGGCGCTATGGCACGAGCGCGACATCTCGCATTCCTCGGTGGAACGCTACATCGGTCCCGACGCTACCATCACGCTCGATTTTGCGCTGGTGCGCGCGGCGAACATTGTCGAAAAGCTGCTCGTCTATCCCGAGCGCATGAAAGAGAATCTGGAGAAGACGCGCGGGCTGGTACATAGCCAACGCGTGATGCTGGCGCTGACGCAAAAGGGATTGGCGCGCGAAGAGTCCTATCGTCTGGTGCAGAAGAACGCGATGGCCGCCTGGAAAGGCGAAGGCGCGCTGCTCGATCTGCTCAAGGCCGATCCCGAGGTCACGCGCGCGCTGCCGGCCCGGGAACTCGAAGCCCTGTTCGACCTTGCCTATCATTTCAAACAGGTCGATACGATCTTCGCGCGCGTCTTCGCGGAATAATGCGGATCATCGAACTGGATGCCCGCGCGTGGGCGACGCCGCTGGATTTCCTGGCCGCCATGCGCCGCGCGATCGGCGCACCCGAAGCGCACGGCTTGGATATCGACGCCCTCGTCGCTTCGATGATCCGCAGCGGCCAGCCGCCCATGACGATCCGGGTGAGCGGGACCGTCGGCGCCGCTTCCAGCGTCAAAACGGAAATCGAGTCCCTTACCCGGGCCCTCGACGAGGCGCGCACATGGCGCAACAATCATCGTTACGATGCCGTCGCCGTGGCAATCGAAGTCGTCGCATGACGATTTTCGACGCAGCCCTACAGTCTAGCGTTTGGTCTCGTGCATGACCTGGTCGGCGGCTGCCGCCAGAAGGTCGGCCATTTGGCGTTGGATGATGTGATCCGAGTGGGCGAGCCCCGCCGCGTCGAAATCGCCGCGGATCTTGCGGAACACAGCATCCGGGCCGGCAAGATCGGCCGCCACGACGGATTTGGCATATTCTTCCCTCGCCGCCTCCGTCAGCCCCATTTCGGCGGCCGCCCACAGTCCCAGAAGCTTGTTGCGCCGCGCGCCGATCTTGAATCGCAACTCTTCGTCATGGGCCCATTTGTCCTCATGTTTCTTTTTGCGGTCCTCGAACGCGTCGCCCATGCTCAACCTATTGAAAAATATGAAAAAAATCCGTCAAACATCCTTGATTGCCGTGTACAATAGCCCACCGAGGCCGCGCGCGCGACCGTGCAGTGCAGGTGCGCGGTCCAGGCACGTTGCCGTGCCCCCGTCCCACCGCTATTTTGCGGTTTCGGCGGGGGCTCAAAGTCGAGGCCCCGTTTCGCGTCTCAGGCGGAGAAGAAATGATGAAGCGCCGGCGCATGATCTACGAAGGCAAAGCCAAAATCCTCTATGAGGGGCCGGAGCCCGGTACGGTCATCCAGTACTTCAAGGATGACACTACCACCGCCTTCGACGCCCAAAAGAAGGCGGTCATCGAAGGCAAGGGCGTGCTCAACAACCGCATCAGCGAATATCTGATGACGCAACTCAATGCGATCGGCGTGCCCACGCATTTCGTGCGCCGCCTCAACATGCGCGAGCAGCTGATCAAGGAGGTGGAGATTATTCCCCTTGAGGTTGTGGTGCGCAACATCGCGGCGGACTCGCTGTCCAAACGGCTGGGCATCGAGGAAGGAACGGCGCTGCCGCGCTCCATCATCGAATATTATTACAAGAACGACGCGCTGCACGATCCCTGGGTGAGCGAGGAACACGTCACGGCCTTCGGCTGGGCCTCGCCGCAAGACCTCGACGACATCGTCAATCTCACCATCCGCATCAACGACTTCCTCTCCGGCCTGTTCCTCGGCGTCGGCATCAAGCTGGTCGATTTCAAGGTCGAGTTCGGGCGGTTGTGGGAAAACGACTATATGCGCATCGTGCTGGCCGACGAGATCAGCCCGGATTCCTGCCGGCTGTGGGATGCGGTCACCAACGAGAAAATGGACAAGGACCGCTTCCGCCGCGACATGGGCGGCATGATGGAAGCCTATAGCGAAGTTGCGCGGCGCCTTGGAATCATGCCCGAATCGGGGCAAGGAGAAGCGAAAGGACCGATGTTGGTAAAATGAAAGCGCGCGTCTTCGTTACGTTGAAAAACGGGGTCCTCGACCCACAAGGCAAAGCCATCGGACATGCGTTGAACGGACTGGGCTTTCAGGGAATCGGCGAGGTCCGCCAGGGCAAAGTCATCGACCTCGAGCTCTCCGAACGCGACGAGGCCAAAGCCCACGCCAGCCTCAAGGACATGTGCGAGAAACTGCTCGCCAACACCATCATCGAGAAATATGAGATCGAGCTGAAGGCATGAGGTCCGCCGTCGTCGTTTTCCCGGCTTCCAATTGCGACCGCGATGCGGCGGTGGCCCTGGAGCAGATGACGGGAATAAAACCGCATATCGTGTGGCATGCCGACAGCGAGGTGCCAAACGTCGATCTGATCGTGCTGCCGGGCGGCTTCGCCTATGGCGATTATCTGCGTTGCGGAGCGATGGCTTCCCAGAGCCGCGTGATGCGCGACGTCAAGGCCAAGGCGGAAAAGGGCGTTGCGGTGCTCGGCATCTGCAACGGGTTCCAGGTGCTCACCGAAACCCGCATGCTGCCCGGCGCCTTGATCCGCAACGCCGGTCTCAAATTCGTCTGCCGGCCGGTGGCCATGACCGTCGAAGAAACCCAGAACGCCTTTACCCGTAAATATAATCACGGCCAGCGCGTGGTCTTTCCGGTGGCGCACGGCGAAGGCAACTATTTCGCCGAGGACGAGACGCTCGACCGGCTGGAAGGCGAAGGCCGCGTGGTCTTCCGCTATGCGCCGGGCGACAATCCCAACGGCTCGGCGCGCGACATCGCCGGCATCCTCAACGAAAAACGCAATGTGCTGGGCCTGATGCCGCATCCCGAACGGGTGTGCGATCCGCTCTTGGGCGGAACCGACGGCCGCGCTCTGTTCGAAAGCCTGATCGAAGCGCTGTCATGACGCCTTGAAATCGCGGATTTAGGGACGACATTGTTTGAACGAAACGGCGGACGTGGTGATCGGATCGAGAATAGAGGGGGAATACCCCCCCACAAAGTCGAAAACAAATAGCGGTAGTCGCGGTTGCGCGACCCCCAACATCTGGAGGGTCACATGACCGCCATCACGCCGCAGATCGTCCGCGAACACGGCCTGAACGAAGAAGAATACGCGAAGATCGAAAACCTGCTCGGCCGTGAACCGAATTATGTCGAGCTCGGCGTCTTCTCGGTGATGTGGAGCGAGCACTGCTCCTACAAATCCACCCGCGCCCATCTGCGCAAACTCCCGACCAAGGCGCCGTGGGTGCTGCAAGGGCC
>Ga0181529_10005826_pt1 | contig 12756 bp, 9 predicted proteins | sample PEATcosm2014_Bin_36_FD_119763 | JGI IMG/M metagenome (GOLD analysis project Ga0181529, IMG submission 119763) | Peatland microbial communities from MTU Mesocosm Facility, Houghton, MI, USA - PEATcosm2014_Bin10_30_metaG | ecosystem: Environmental > Terrestrial > Soil > Wetlands > Peat | place... | reverse complement strand
TATCTTATTATTGTATCTATGAATCTAGACATGACAGAGTAAACTATTATGAAAAAATCAATAATTAAGTTGACGCCTATGCGATAACCATCGGGACGCTCTCCCGGTTGAGGACAAATATGGGCAAAAAAAAATCCCAATATTCAATCGGGATTTAATTAAATATATATAGTGGAGCTAAGCAGGATCGAACTGCTGACCTCTTGAATGCCATTCAAGCGCTCTCCCAGCTGAGCTATAGCCCCGATATCAATTGATATTTTTATAATGAACAATTCTAATATATCTAAACCCTATAACCCTGCTGATCTTCCCGATAATCATCGGGACGCTCGCCCAGCTGAGCTATAGCCACGAGATATTATAATATCTAAAATAAAGAAGAATACGATTTGAATCAAATAGTAATTCATTATCGAATAAAATTAAAATTTTTTTAACCTGAATTTTTATAAGCGGAAATCCGGGTTATTATACAGCCGGCTGTTCTACCCAGCAGGATAATAAGTTCTAATTTATTCCGAATTCTAATTTTACAGTAATAGATGCTGTTTTTTCTTTAGAAGTAGTATTGAACACTCCACCGTAAGTAAAATTTTCCGAAGAATTTTGTGCTGTAATCTGAAAGACACCCATATTTGCGCTTTTTAGACCATTTAATTTGCTGCCGGCGTTCTGAGCTATTTGTTCAGCCCTTATACGGGCATCTGATGTGGCTTTTGCCAGCATTTCTATTTTTAATTCTTCCAATTTTGTATAAAAGTATTGAGGCGGCATTGAATTTAATTCAATATCCTTTTCAATTAACTCTGTTATTGATCTTGAAACTGCTTCAATTTTCTCTACATCTTTAGAACTGATACTAACATTTTGAACCAATCTGTATCCGTCAAAAACTTGGCTCTGTACTTTATCATTGAATACCTGATGGTATTCTTTATTAATCCCTATAGCTGAGAATACAAATTCTTTATCAGAAACACCTTGATGAATAAGATAACTTTTTATTATTTCTTCATCATCCTTTAAAATTTTATAAGCATCTTTTATAGATTGAGATTTCCTGGAGAAGGAACACTTCCATACAATCAAATCAGATGTGAAATTTTTTTCTGCGAGGCCGGTTACATAAATTAAATTTGATGAAGATTGGTGGGATTTTGTCCAGGCATTACCCAGAATAACAGCTACGATTATCATAGCAACTGCTATAAATAATACACCACTTTTTTCTTTCATATCAATTTTCCCTTATTTGATTAGATATGATTATTTAATATTGTTGTTTTATAATGATGTAATAAAATAATGAAATATTTATTAAGTGCACAGAAAACAATACTAAAAAAGATCGAAGGTATTAATATTGATAAACATAGTAGGAATAACTCCGAGGTTGAGACCTCAGCCAAAAGCTGATCAGCCTTTGGCTGAAAACCTCGGAGTTCCCGGAATAACTAGTATTCGTCGGGAAGATCTTTTAACTGGTTGTATGTAAATACGGGGCCGTCTTTGCAGACGTATACGCTGCCAACATTGCACCTGCCGCATTTGCCTAGTCCGCATTTCATCCTGTTCTCCAGGGTGGTGATAATGTTTTCTTCTTTAAAGCCTAGTTTTTGTAATACCGGCAAAGTAAACTTTATCATTATGGGCGGGCCGCAAATAATTGCGACTGTATTATCGCTAACAGGTGAAGTTTTCTCTACAACAGTAGGAACAAAGCCAATGTCGCCTTTCCAGTCGGGAGTTTCACCTCCGGGATCTACAGTAACAACAGTCTTTATTCCGCTCATGGACTGCCATTCGTTCAATTCATGTTTGTATACAAGATCGGCAACCGTTCTTGCACCGTAAATGATTGTGATATCTTTAAATTGATCACGCAGATCAAGCGTGTTCCAAATAACGCAGCGAACCGGGGCTAGGCCTATTCCACCGGCGATAAACAGTACGTTCTTGCCCATCATTTTCTCAATTGGGAAGTTGTTGCCGTAAGGCCCGCGCAGACCGATTGTATCGCCTACGTTTAATTTCCTCATTGCCGAGGTAACCTTACCGGCCTGCTTAAATGAACATTCAAGGTAATCCATGCGGGTAGGGGATGATGCAATACAGAAAGTACATTCACCTTCGCCAAACACGGAATACTCCGCAAACTGCCCGGCTTTAAAGTTAAAGCTCTTCTGCAGGTCGGGGTTTTTAAATTGAAGTTTAAAAGTCTTAACGTCAGGCGTCTCATCAATAATATCTTTGATGATCATTAATTCGGGTTTGTAAATATTCATTTTTTAGGTCCTAAATAAAGCTTATATATCCTATAATGGGTTATCTCAAATAACTGCGTTGCTACCCACCCCTACACCCCTCCCAAGAGGGGATTTTTAGAGCAGGCGAAACACTTAAAAAAGAACAACAACCATAAAGGCTGCGGAAAATAATAAGTTAAAATACCCACCCCTTCACCCCTCCCAGGAGGGGAAATTTTTAGAGCAGGCCAAAATGTAAAAAAACAATTTTACCACTGAGACACTAAGATACACTAAGAAAAAAATTGTAGAACAAAAAACTTACCACTACACCCCTTCCCACATAGTGTCACGGAAGGAAGGGATTTTTTGAGTGTTATCCGGGAAGATGATCTATCTCTTCCAGTATACCGGCGATATCAATACCGGCTTCACAGCCGCGGGAACATCTTCCGCAGCCGGTGCATAAAATTTCTTCAAATTTATCATTATAATATTTGAACTTGTGCATTATGCGCTGCCTGTATCTTTTATTCTGATTATCACGGGGATTATGCCCGGATGTATGTTTTGTAAAAAGACTGAACTGGCAGCTATCCCAGTTTTTGGCTCTTCTGCCGCAATTAAGTCCGCAGTTCTCATCTACGATATCAAAACAATGACATGTAGGACAAACGAATGCGCACTGAGCGCAGCCCATGCAGAGCTCGCCGGCAGTATCCCAGAAATTATTTGCAAAATTATTATCGAGCCAATTTTTTATATTTTTATAATCAAATTCCCTTGTCTGGGCGGCTTTTTCTTTTTGCGGAACATCCGCACTTCCTGCGGACTCAAAATACTCTTTAAATGCGGCAATAAAATCTTTTCCTTTTTGCGTTACAATTTTTGCATGATAAGAGCCGTCAACCTGCGGTGTTAGAAAAATATCGGAACCTTTTTCCGAATCCGGGCTTAAGCCGACCGAATTGCAGAAACAATATTCATCTGAATAACCGCACCCAAGGCCTATTACAAATGTATTGGCTACGCGGTTATTAAAAAAAACATCACGGTAATCCCAGTTAAAAACTTTTTCCAGTACAGGTAAAGAGGCTGCATCGCACGGCTTAGCGCCAAAGATAACGGTTTTTTTATCCGTGAATTTCGGATCTGAAAGTTCTACTTCGTTCTGGTTTTGCTTATAATAAAATAAGGGATCGCTCTTCGGCAATAAAAATTCTTTGAATGAACTTTTTGTCGGAGCTGCTTTGCTGTCAAGTATAACCTGATCGGCTTTTGTAACTATTTTATAATGCAGGCCGTCTTCGGAAACGGAAATTACATTCCAGGGTAATTCCCTTGTTAACAGGTGTTCTGCAAGTTTTTTTAAGTTATTAGCCGTTAAAGTATAATTTTCCATAAAATATCTCTTTTACAAAATAAAATCTTCTTTGTCGTCTGTATTAAAGTTACCGATCAGGGTTGGTGCATCTATGCTCATTCCATGCTGATAATTAAATTTAGCGCCGGCAATCATTCCCATTTTAACATTAAGAAGGGAAAGCGGTATATCTGCAGGGCAGGCTCTTTCGCATTCATTGCAACCAATGCATCTGCCGCTCTGGTGGAAAGCTCTTATTAAATTCCAGGCAAAATTTCCTTTTGTTGTGGCGCTGCTGTCTATCCAGCCGGGCATTGTTTTCTCAGCTACGCATTGTTCGCAGTAACAAAGAGGGCAGACCTGCCTGCAGGCGTAGCATTTAATACATTTGCTTAACTCGTCTTCCCAGAAATCCCATCTTTCTTCGGCGGACATAGTTTCGAACTTCTGAATAAACGCAAGTTTTTCAGACGGGGGAAATGTTATATCTTCAAGTTCGCCTATTATTGCATCATACATCTGCGGCTGCCTGAGCTGGCATGCGCGGCATTTGCTTTGCGAAGTTTCGGGAGACCATTTATCGCTATAATTAAGGACAACACTGTTACAGTTTGCCCCGATTATGAAAACATCATCACGGGCAATCTGATTTTCCTGAATTAAAGCCGTAATAGCCCTTATATCGCAGCCCTTAGCAACAATTCCGATTTTACCCTGAGTTACTTTTTTCAGATTTTTAAGATATACTGCCAGGTTATTAACCGCGTAATGATTAAAAACAAGTTTGGTGGAATCTTCCGGTTTCCTAATGATTACAGGTTTTATGCGTTTCGTTATTTTATCTTCCGTATATCCCAGGATAATGGCAACCTTGCCGGATGCAAGAAGATTTTTTGATAACTCGATTAAATCATTCATTTTAGAAAAACTCCTAAGTCATTTCACCGCGAAAGATCGCGGTGTTAATGATACAAATTTTCAAAAAGGGCCATTTGGACTGAAGTCCAAAGTATTGTTTTTCATTTTCAAACCCCCGGTTTGAAAACCGGGGCTACTAAAATGCAGATACCTTACTTCATCATTTCAACGCGAAAGATCGCGGTGTTAATGATACAAATTTTCAAAAAGGGCCGTTTGGACGAAAGTCCAAAATATTGTTTTTCATTATCAAATCCCCCGGCTTGAAGAGCCGGGGCTACTTTAAATGCCGGGGCTAAACTTATTCAACGGGGAGTTCTATTTCCCGTGTAAGGTTTTTATATTTCAGGAAAGGGCCTTCGAGTTTTACTGCATCAATAACGCCGTTAACCACGTCAACCCATTTCTTACCTTCCGAAGCAGATACCCATGAAAAATAAAGCCGTTTGGAATCAATGCCGACAAAATTTAAAAGCTCTTTAAAGAAAATCCATCTCCGGCGTGCATGGAAGTTGCCGCTGTTGTAATGGCAGTCGCCCGGGTGGCAGCCGGAAACCAGTACTGCATCGGCGCCGCCTTCAAAAGCTTTCATAATAAAAAGCGGATCAATCCTTCCCGTACATGGAACTCTGATTAAACGCGCATTTGCCTGCTGTTTCATCCTTGATGTTCCGGCAAGATCTGCCCCGGTATAAGTACACCAGTTACAAACAAATGCTACAACCTTCGGTTCCCAATTTTTATCTTCCACTTTACACCTCTGCTAAAGCTAAAATTTCTGCATAAATCTGATCGTCTTTAAATCCAACCAATTCTACGGACTTGGACGGGCAGGTTGCATTGCATGTACCGCAGCCCTGGCACAGGCTTGAATTAACGTATGCAACTTCTTTAATGAATTTTCCGTTCCTGTCCTTTAATACTTTTCTTTCAATTGCATTATAAGCGCAGGCTTTCCGGCAATAGAAGCATCCCGCACAGGTAGTTTCATTTACCTTTGCAACAACCGGCTCGCGTTCAAGAACATCGGAGCCGAACAGTACAAGCGCTTTTGCTGCAGCGGCAGAAGCCATTGCAACGGATTCAGGGATATCCCTGGGTGAATGGCATGCGCCTGCCAGGAAAATTCCGCCCGTGCTGGTTTCAACAGGCCTTAATTTCGGATGAACTTCCTGAAGGAAGCCGTGTTTATCGTATGGAACACCGAGAAGCTGGGCAAGCTTTGATGCATTCTCCTGGGGAATCATAGCGGTTGCGAGCACAACCATATCCGCATCAATAACAACGGCTTCACCCGCGATGGTATCTTCGCCTTTAACAATTAATTTGCCGTCCTCTTCATAAATTTTTGAAACACGCCCTCGTATATATTTAACGCCGTCTTCTTCAATTGCCCTTCTTACAAACTCCTCATACATTTTTCCGCCTGCGCGTATATCCATATAAAATACATAAGCTTCGCCATCGTGAACTTTATGCTTGTACAGCATTGCATGTTTTGCGGTGTACATACAGCAGATCTTACTGCAATAAGAAAATCCTTTAGATTCATCCCTTGAACCGACGCACTGAATAAATACAATTTTTTTAGGCGGCTTTTTATCCGAAGGCCTTAATATATCGCCGGAAGTAGGGCCGGAAGCGCTGGCGATCCTTTCGAACTGAAGTCCGTTCACAACATCCTTATACTGTCCGTAGCCGTATTCGCCGTATCCTTTATAAATATTATCTTCAGGTTTCTTATCGATAGAATAAAGCTTATACCCGGTTGCGACGATAATCGCGCCGACTTCTTCTTCAACAAGCCTGTCTTCCTGTTTAAAATCTATTGCGCCGCGTCCGCAGGTCTTAACGCACATCTGGCATTTGCCTGATTTAAAATATGTGCAAGCCGCCGTGTCAATTACAGGTATGTTCGGAACGGCCTGGGGGAAGGGTACATAAATAGCAGGGCGTTTAATAAGTCCTTCATCAAATTCACTTGAAGCAACTTTTTTTATCGGGCATTTCTGAATGCAGTCCCCGCACCCGGTGCAGAGATCTTCATTTACTTTGCGCGCTTTTTTTCTGATAGTAACTTTGAAATTTCCTATAAAGCCTTCAACATTTTCAACTTCCGAATAAGTCATTAGCTTAATATTCGGATGCTGATAAGCTTCAACCATACGCGGAGTTAAAATACACTGCGAGCAATCCAGGGTAGGAAAAGTTTCAGAGAGCTGGCTCATATGCCCGCCAATTGAAGGTTCCTTTTCAACAAGGATAACCTGGTAGCCTGCGCCGGCAACATCAAGCGCTGCCTGGATGCCGGAAATACCTCCGCCTATTACAAGGGCCCTCTTGGTAACAGGAACGCGGATAGGGATAAGCGGCTCGTTGTATTTTACTTTTTCAACGGCGATGCGGATAAGGTCAATAGCTTTGCGGGTAGCGGACGGAACATCTTCATGAATCCATGAGCAATGCTCACGCAGGTTAGCTATCTCCACCATAAACGGATTAACACCTGCGGAACTGCAGGCTTTTCTGAAAGTCTTTTCATGCATGTGGGGAGAGCAGGAGCCGACAACAACGGCATCAAGGCCTTTATCCTTTATAGCCTGTTTAATTAAATTCTGCCCCGGGTCGGAACACATATATTTATAATCTTCGGCGTATGCAACACCGGGCATTAAAGCGCTTACTTCGGCAACTCTATGGCAGTCGACTGTTTTGCCAATATTTTCTCCGCAATGACAGATAAATACTCCAATTTTCATACGGCAGCCTCCTGCTTCAATTTAGAGTTAAGCAAAGGCATGGGATCAATAAAATGCAGATTAAGTCCGAGTTTTTTTTCATCGATGCCTAAGGCGAGCCCGATAAGCTGTGTAAGATATAAAACCGGGATTGTTTTATGACCGGGATAATCTTTCTTAATATTCAACTGGCGCATATCGAGGTTTGAATGGCACATAGGGCAGGCGACAATAATTAAATCAGCGCCGTTTTTTCCTGCGTCGTCAATAATTTTTTTAGAAAGTTTTTCTACAATATCCATATGAGCGATAGAATGGGAAGCTCCGCAGCACTCGGTTTTGAAATTCCATTTAACTGTTTTAGCTCCGGCGGCGGAAACAACATCTTCCATCATCATCGGCGCTTCAACATCCTCTTTGCCGGCAACGTCGTCAGGCCTGACGAGTAGGCATCCGTAATAGCAGGCAGTTTTAAGTCCGCTGAGATCAACCTGCTTTTGAGCGGTGATTTCTTTAAGCCCGATATTATGGAAGAGCTGAACGATGTTTAAAATTTCCGGGGCTGAAGAATACTTCTCTTCAAGAAGGTTTTCAACTTTTGACCTGACATTTTTATTGGTATCGATTTCATGTTTTGAAGTAACCAGCCTATTAAAGCAGGCAGCACAGGGGGCGAACACCTGTTCAAAACCTTGTTGATGTGCCAGGAATAAATTATGTGCAGGGAGTGCGATGGAGAGTAAATGGCTGGTGGCGTGAGCTGAAGTAGCGCCGCAACAAGACCAATTATTTATTTCATCGAATTTAATATTGAATTTGGATAGTACTTCCCTGACGGATGAATCGAACTCCTTTGCAGTCCCAGAAAGGGAACAGCCGGGATAATAACCGTAGTTCATTATATTTCCTATTTTATATCGTTAAAGATCTTTTGGATCTTTTCTTTATTTTTAACCTTATGAGGCAGCAACCCTATTTTCCCTTTCATAAACATAGACGGGGCAACATCCAGGTCCTGGAAGAACTGTCCCGACTTTAATTTGTAATCTCTAATGAATCCAAATTCAAAAGCTCTTCCGAATTTTTTAATCTGGTTCAGGAATGTTTGATGAAAGGCGACAGATTTTTTATCGCCGGATTGAATACCTTCTTTATACGCGATCTCTCTGAGAGCATCCATAAAAGCAGAGAGTTTAAAGTTTTTAGGACACCTGCTGGAGCAGGTCATACATCCGGCACAAAGCCAGATAGAAGGCGAGGTAAGAGCTTTCTTATACATACCAAGCTGGAAATATCTAACGACCCTGTTAGGGGGAGAGGGCATAAACTCTCTTACCGGGCAGCCTGCGGAGCATTTGCCGCATTGATAGCACATGGACGAATTTTGCCCGGTTATATCTTCGATTAATTTTTCATAATCAGGTGTATCGGTTTGATTTTTCAATTTAGGCTCCAATCTGAAGCGAATATGTAGGGTCCCAACATTTAAAGCTCAGCTTAATCAATAAAAGCAAAAAACACATATGAAAAATATGTATATAAAACATCATTAGAAATATTTTTTTAAAAAATTTTTATAAAAATAATTGTCAGACAGCAATTAAAAAACAAGACCCTACCCCTAACCCCTTCCCTTAGTAAGGCGAAGAGGGAAGAGAAAAGGGATAATTAAAATTCAGAATAATCAAGCTTATTCATCTTTTCGGCATTATAAATGTAAAAAGAACTCACCCTAAATCTCCCGATCGAATCGGGACAGGCTCTCTCTTACAAGAGAGGGACATTTAAAGCCGGGACAATTCCAGGTCAATTCACCGCGATAAATCACGGTGTTAATGGTACAAATTTTCAAAGGGCATTTAGGACTAAAGTCCTAAAATTGTTTCTACATTTATTTTTGTTAATTCATTCAATTCCGACCTTACCCCCATCGCCTCCTGCAGGAACCACTGCCATAGGCCACCGCTTTCTGCGGGGCAGGCAGGGCATATAAGCTTTCCTATAGTAAAGCGAAGGGGGAAGGAGTTTAAACATTTTTTTTAACCAACAATTTTATCACTTATTATTATAATTATAATCGACTGAATTATAAAATTGTTGAATCAGTAAATAACAGCATATGAAGGAAATACAAATCGTAAAAAACGTCACTTTTTTAAAGAAAATGCCCGAAAGTACACTTGAAAAGGGGCTAAATTTCACACAAAAAATCAAGTAAGTTATTGTAATATATAAGTTTAACTCTGGAATCCCCCCCCCCTCCCAACAGGTAAAATCGTTTGAACAGGCATACTTACAAAAAGAGGGTCTGATTCAGTCCGGATAAGATAAAATCGGGATAATTTCTTTACCACTAATTAGCATTTCTAAGATTGAAGGCATAAGCGCAATCTTTTGGATTGAATGGATGATCGATAATAGTTTGTAGAATCTAATAGATACAGTAAATATATTTGTTACTTCGAACCTACCCCTAACCCCTTCCCTTATAAAGGAGAAGGGGAAAGATCAAGTTCTGGATTTGGTTGACACTTTTTAGTAGTTAGCATTTATTTAATTATTTCAATTGTTTTTAATCTATAGGATAAAGTTCAAAATCAATAAGGTCTTCCCATCTGGCGAACCATATATAAAATAATTCCTGGTCATTTGACTCCATTAACTGAAAACATATCTTTTTATCTTTATTTACCCATGAATTCATAAAATGCAAACCTTCCGGGAATAATCTCCCTTCAGAGTTATATCTTTCATAAATTTTTTCAATACTACCTTCTTTGTAATGTTCTATGACCATGTATTTTTTCATAAGAATCTCAGGTTTATAAGTTGATATGGGAATCGAATTAAAGCGCCGGTATCAGGCTGCCGATTAAGTTTTAAAGAAGTAATATTTCATTCTCAGAATTTCAGAGGCAAAAATAATTAATTAAATAATAAAAAAAACCTGATTTTTTTGCCAGAGATTAGCACATCACCTTTTGGTTGTGTTGCGATCACGTTTTCCTATTGCCGTTGTTTTCTATACTTCCTTCGGGGGAAGCTACCTTCCAGGCGTGTCTCCGACTCTACCCCCAACCCCCTTCCCTTATAAAGGAGAAGGGGGCAGAAAAAAAATTACAAAATAAAAAACTCACCATTAGCCATTTATTAGAGTGGAATTTTGGGCGACGGGGCAATTTTAAAAGCATAATAAAATGAATTTGCAAAAAGATGGTTGAAATATTATCTTTACTTTCTATTTTTAATATAAATAGATGCGGGCTCATAGCTCAGTTTCAGCCAAAGGCTTGAGCCAGAGGCTCATCAGCCTTTGGCTGAGCTCAGCCTCCGGCTGAGGTTAGAAAAGAGTTTAGCAACAAGTTTTAAGAAATAGTTCTGGGCTCATAGCTCAGTTGGTTAGAGCAGCTGACTCATAATCAGCGGGTCGGAGGTTCAAGTCCTTCTGAGCCCACATTACAATGCGAAGCAAAAATGCTTCGCATTTTTTTGTTTAAAAAATCCTCAACAGGCGGAGATTCCCAAAAAGTGACTGAATGATAAAATTCCGGTTGAGCCCACAAGAAAACCTTGATTTGGAACAAATCAAGTTTTTTTTAATTTTAAAGTTATAATTAGCGACCCCGGAGGTTCCCACTATTACATTCTATAATAATTTGCCGAATTCAGTCAGCAGCTATATTAAAGATTTATTTATATTGGTAAATATCAAAGGAGATCTGCTGATGCTTAGTCAGCGGTGCAATAAAACTATATTTCCTAAGTTTTTTTTCATCCTATGATAGGTTGAAAGAAAGTCTTTACCACCCTTAAGATTATCTTCATGCAAATATGAAAAAGAGAATTGTCTCTACAGTAACCACTTCGCGATATCGCTCTTGTTAAAAAAAGGAGGGTTGAATTCCACCATTGACAGATTGAATCCGGGAAAATCAAGTCAAAATAATCATTTTGAACGCGGATGGAATTTTAAACATGGATAATCCAGCTTGTGCTACATTATTTGCTGAGTACAGTACATTAATTAATGAGGTGCAGAAATAGCTATTATAATGTAAAATCGTTAATTTAAATAATGATAAGGTTTTGACCGGGGCAGGGTTAAAAAATAAAATACTTATAACAAAATTGCATCTTAAAAGGATTGTTGTTCATGAAAACCAAAATGTTTTTTGTAGTGATTTTTTCTATGATCTGTTTGCAATTAAGAGCACAGCAGTTTGAAAAGATTAATCAAGACGGTGAATTAAACAAAAGAATACAAATGGTTATTGACCGTTTAGTTTATGGAAAAGAACCCGCAATAACCGAAGATTTTATTCTTGCAGATGTAGCTTTAAATCCGCAATTCAAAAGAAGATTTACAGAATATAGCGGCGACATAAGCGGTAGATATTTAAGCGTCTTTTCAAAACTAAAGGTTGAAGGAAATCCGGTGAATATCCAACGGCTAACAAAAAATATTATTGCAACACAAAAATCCGATGGACGATTTGGTTCGGATACTCTGATCTTTAAAGATTCTCTATTACATGGAAAGCACATGGCTCTCTTGTGGGGAAATGGACGGTTACTTACCGGACTTATGAATTATTATGAAGTTTTTAAAGACCCAATAGTTTTAAAATCGGCAATAAAGTTAGGCGATTTTCTAATCTCGATAACTGAAAGTTGTATAAAACCTGACGTTATTGATATTTTTAAAAATAAAGGTGCTGAGGGTTTTATTTGCTTTACACAAAATATTGAAGGTTTAGTGAAATTATATGATGCAACACATAATCAAAAATATATTCACCTGGCACAAAAAATATATCCATTGCTTCCCGAAATGGGAAATCAACACAGCCATGGTTATTTAATTACTTTAAGAGGTATATTAATGTTATATAATGTAACAAAAATACAAGCACAGAAAGACTTTGTTATCTCCCGTTATAAACAGGTTTTTGAATCAAAAGATTTTATGATAACAGGCGGTGTACCGGAATTTTTTGGTGGTCCGGGGAATTCTGCAGATAGTTATCGTGACGAAGGATGTTCTGAAGCAGATTGGTTGATGTTATCGCTTGAACTGTGGCAAACTACAGGTGAACTAAAGTTTTTAAATAATGCTGAATATTGTTTAACAAACGAAATGATGCTCAATCAATTCAGTTCCGGTGATTTTGGTCATCATTATATCGAATATAATTTTGGATATAAATTATCAGATAATGAAGCAAGAGCATGGTGGTGCTGCGATTATCATGGTTTGCAAGCGATGTTGCAGGCTAAGAGTTTAATTGTTACAAACGAAAAGGGGGTAAAGAAAATAAACCTGTATTATAATTCCGAATTCAAAGACAGTGATATAGCTTTTAATTTTTACAGGATTAATCAAACAAATAATACATACAAACTTGAAATAAAACATGCAGAATCAAAAGATGTTAGTATAGCTGTGCGTAAACCTTATTGGGTGAAAAACATGACTATAAGCATTAAT
>Ga0181529_10005823_pt1 | contig 12759 bp, 11 predicted proteins | sample PEATcosm2014_Bin_36_FD_119763 | JGI IMG/M metagenome (GOLD analysis project Ga0181529, IMG submission 119763) | Peatland microbial communities from MTU Mesocosm Facility, Houghton, MI, USA - PEATcosm2014_Bin10_30_metaG | ecosystem: Environmental > Terrestrial > Soil > Wetlands > Peat | place... | reverse complement strand
TTGAACAGCTTCTTCAAACCGGCTTCATCCTGGGTGACATTCGGATACACCTCGCTCCAGGTGCCCTCCAGGTACACGTTGCCCACAATCGCGGGGCCTCCGTGTCCTGGTCCGGCAACATAAAACATATTCAAGTCGTGCTTTTTGATGATCCGGTTGAGATGCACATAGATGAAGTTCTGCCCTGGCGTTGTCCCCCAATGCGAGACCACCAATGGTTTCACGTGTTCGAGCTTTAGCGGTTCCTTCAGCAGAGGATTTTCATAGAGATAAATCTGACCAACCGACACGTAATTTGCCGCGCGCCAGTAAGCGTTCATGCGGCGAAGGAGGTCCGGAGTGAGGGTCGTATCTCCGTGCACCGACTCCTCTTTGGCGATTGCTTCGGGCGTTTCGTGGAGTAAATCCTCGGTCGTGAGTATGTCGGTCGACATTTCTGAATCTCCTTTTCGGGCTGGTAACACGGCTAGGTTGGGTCGTTCGACTGCAATCCGATTGAAGTGAGTTCAGTGCCGGGGGACTCGCAATCTATTTGAAGAATGCTTCGCATCCGCCAGGCGCGCTGGGATGAACGAATATGGGTGTATTGTCAATGAAGAGCGAGGCATGGCCGACGCTAAACGGAAGCAGGCGAAGTGAGGGGCTTGTCCCGGAAAGGGTGGACGTTTCGACCGCATTGACAATGAATCACCTCGCCAAGAGCAATGTGCTAATTGGAAGTAAGAGATTCGCAAACGGAAAGTCGAATCTCAAGGGAATGCCTCCGTGATCAATCGCTCTGTGTGGCTAGTATCCATTGAAGGTACACGTCAGTAGCGGAATCAACGATCGGAGCGATCGCAAAGGAGATTACGCTCCACAATCGAGACACTCTGGAGTATCACGAATCATAGGCATATATGGCTGTACTGTTTAGCTCATCGGCTGGCCTACCGTCGATCGCCTCCCGAGCCTGCGGGGGCAGAACTTATCAGAGGACTACTGCCGCTCGTGTACTGATAAGAGGCTGTGGGTCTCGTCCATCAAGACCAGAGCGTTCAACGCCGCAGCACTGAAGCTTGCACTATTTGGAAGCTTTTGCGGGTAACGAACCGATCGATTGTTTTAGGAACTACGAACGAATCCTTCGATCTCAGCGAACCGTTGAAGTGAGCTCTGATGATCGAAGGCCAAATTCATGGTGAGAGCGTGGCTGAGCGGGCGCCAAGCGACTTCTTGAAGATCGTCCGAAGCTTCAGCCGGAAGTTGGGATTGGATTCGGGTCGACCAGACGGTGTCGATAATCTGGCCACGCGGGTCGCGCTTCGGGTCTGATTGGACAGTGACGAGCTTCATGGAATCGGGTGGAACTTCAAGTCCGGTCTCTTCTTTGAGTTCACGCGCGGCGCATTGTTCAAGTGATTCGGTGCCAGGGTCGAGGAATCCACCGACGAGGCCCCAAGCATTCGCGAAGGCCTTCGACGTCTTTCCCCTCTGACCAAGGAGAACCAAGACGATGCCGTCCTTGACACAGAAGGGGATTACTGAACTTGTGATGCCGTCGATGGTCTTATAGGGCATGAAAGGCTCCCGTGATTGGCCTGGCAGTCAGTGCGAGGTACTCGATGAGAGCGTCAGGTGTGGCTTTGCCTATGTCGGTCAGCCTGAGCAAAGACGTTTGCCCTCAGCATGTCGTGACGACGATTAAGTGCATTCAGCGTCTCGAAGAACCCTATAGAGTCGCACGGAATCAGCCGCGTCCCCTGGTGGATTAATTGACAAAACGAGTGCTGCCTATTCCTCCAGTAGATCGGCCCCGTTCGGTCTCCACACGCGTGCCGTCAAGCGTCAAGTGCTGGCCGTTCGACCCCATCGTAGTTGCCGCGGATAGAGAGGAGCAGCTCTCATAACTTGTTGAACTGCATTCAAACGGCCGAGAGTTCGTCTACCCAATATCCTTCTCGATTGTAGTATCCATACAAGCCTGTCTCGTAATCCCGCGTGAGCGAAGACTCGTCGGTATACTCCGGCGCCGCCTTGATGGTCTCGCGAGTCAGTCCGATCTTAACTTCCCTGGAATCCCAACTCACATTGTCTATCCACTTCGGTGATATTAGAACCTTTTTCCCAGGCCACCAATTTCTTGTCGCCACAACAAGGTATCGAATTGCCCAGGTCTCGGAATCAATGATGAAGTCATCGACATGGCCGATCTCGCCGTCAACCGCGAGGAGATGGTAGCCCGTAACCTCGTGAGTGCTGCGAAGATGCGGGTCCCATCCCATCGCGTCCGTGGCGCCAAATCCCCGTCTGGTGCGATCTAATTGAACATGCGCGTACCTTCCCCACATGTATGGCCCACCCCAATAGTTCGGAAGGTCATAGTATCCGTTGTAGGAGGTTTCATATTGACGGGAGACCGGCTCGTCCGTATCAACAGAGGGACTCTCTTCGATCTGCTTCCTGGTCAATAGAACAGACACTTGCTCTTCAACATCATTGAGACCGCCGAGAGAGTACGGCGAGATCAACACCTTCTTGCCGCTAAGCCAACCCTCTGAGTTTGCGACAAAGTATCGAATTGCCCAATATTGGTCGTCGAACAGGAACTCATTCGCCGACCCTATGTCTCCATCAAGACTCTTGAGTGAGTAACCCTTGAGTTCCTTTGCTTTAATTAACATCACATCTCCTTTGTATTGATTCTTCCATTGAATTGGCAACGGCAACCTGCATGTACGGCGCTGCGAAAGAACGAGTCCCACATTACCTTGTCCTCCAACCCAGACGCAGCGCAGTCAGGCCGCTTCTTAGACGAGTACAGCTTGGCCATAAACCGCGTAGTGGCTCTGTTCGGTGCCGGCAATGATGTCCTTTGCCTTCTCTACCTCTTCAGGTGTTCCGTGGACGACAAGCACGTACTTGTCGGTCTTCAAGGCGACATCGTACTTCAGGACGCTGTCCTTCGGAATGCCGAGACTAATCAGGCCCGCGCCAATCGCACTTACACCTCCAACGACAACTGCGCCTTCGAGACCAGCAACAATCCACGCTACGATTGGACCGGCTGCAAGAATCGGTCCGAGTCCTGGTATGAAGAAGAGACCCGATCCGAACAGCAACCCCCAGAAGCCACCCCAGAATGCTCCAACCTTGCCCCAATACATCATGCGATCGCCGGCAGTGTAATACCCGACGACATGTTCATCCGTGTGCGTATCTCGTCCTACAATCGACAGGCTCTTCATATCGACGCCGGCCTCCTGGAGTTCCTTTACAGCATGCTCGGCCTGGTCGTGAGTGTCATAGATTGCCGCTACAGAGTTTCTCGAGTTCATTTCCATCTCCTTTTCCATGGTTGACGTGACATCGCTTGGGTGGTTGCTCTTGAAGCGCCAATGCGGCAGCAATGATCTTTCTGGACATGCCAACGGGAGCCCTATGCAATCCCGCATCATAATTCGCATACGAACTGTGAACAGTTCGCTCAATAAGCATTTCATTTTTGAAGGTTCCAGTGCTGAGCAATTGCGTACACGGAGCAGAACGTGGCCCCTGTACCCCCTCAGGCGGCTTTGAGCATTTTGCTTTTTGACGCAATGCAGTCAAGAAGATCGCTCCAGGATTTGGCGAACGAGGCAACTCCTTCTCCGACCAGTTGGGCGGCAACATCCTTCTTGTCGATACCGGCTTTTGCGAATTCCGAGAGTATCTTGCTGGAATCCCCGGGCAGAGTTTCGCCGAATTCTTCGTGAGCGGAAAGGGCTTTCAGAGTAGCTTCTGGCATCGTGTTCACGGTGAAGGGCCACGCAAGAGCTTGAACGTAGAGGATGTCGGAGGCTTTGGGGTCCTTGGTACCGGTGCTGGCCCATAGAAGGCGCTGGGAACGGGCGCCAGCGTTCAGGATGCGCAGCCACCGCGGCGAGTCAAGCAGAGCGCGGTATCGCTCATAGGCCTCTCCGGCGATGGCGATGCCAAGCTGGTTCCGCAAAGACTCCGGCACCTTTTTTGCTATTGCAACGTCCCAACGGCTGACGAAGAGTGAAGCTACGGAGCCGACATCGGGATTTAACCCGGCGGAGATTCGACGTTCGATGCCGCGCAAGTATGCCTCGGCAGCCGCGACATATTGCTCACCAGAGAACAGGAGGGTTACGTTGATGGGCACCCCTGCGAAGATTGCCTCCTCAATGGCCGGAAGCCCCTCGCTGGTGCCCGGGATCTTGATGAAGAGATTGGGCCGTCCCGCGCGGGAGTGAAGAGCCTTGGCCGCGGCCAGAGTAGCCGCCGTGTCGCGGGCCAGCAGGGGCGAGACCTCCAAAGATACCCAGCCGTCCACGCCGTCTGTCCGCTCGTGGATCGGGCGGAAGAGATCGGCAGCCTGCTGCAGGTCCTCGATCGCCAATTCAAAGAAGAGAGCCTCGCCCGATTTGCCTTCTTTCAGTTTCTGGCTGATCGCGCCGTCATAGTCGTGACTGTTCTTGATGGCGTGATCGAAGATCGTGGGATTCGAGGTAAGACCCGTGATCGACAGCTCTTGTATGTAGCGTTGAAGGGTGCCGCTGGCGAGCAGAACGCGGGTAATGTTATCGAGCCAGAGGCTCTGGCCGATCTCATGAAGTTTCTGGGTCGATTTCATTCCATTTCTCCTAGATAGAACGGTGTTGCGTTGGTATTTCGGGTTCTGATCCGGTTTGGCATGACACAGCTCCGTACGATTGTTCATCCCTATGAATCGGCGCTGCTGGGGTTATGCCAACCACCGTCTGCCGCGATGATCGTGTCAGCCTGCTTCGGCCCCCAGCTACGGCGTTTGTAGGGGCGAACGCGGTGATGATTCTTGAGGACCGGATCGACAACTACCCACGCGGCCTCAACCGCGTCTTCGCGCGTGAAGAGCGCGCCGTCGCCGGCCATGGCGTCGCCAAGAAGCCTCTCATAGGGCGTCTCGTCGCCCGTGCGCTCCTCCGACAGATAAAGCTCTTTCTGCTCTCCAACGAAATCTTCGCCTGCGCGCTTGACGCGTGCCGCCAGGGCAATCGCCGGGTTGGGGGAGAGCCGGAAGCGCAAGTAGTTTGATCGGCCTGTCACCGGCTCTGAGTCGGCGAATAGCCTTTGCGGCGCCGGCTTCAACTCCACCAGGACCTCGGTCGCGGTGTCTGGCAGGTACTTGCCGGAGCGCAGGCACCACGGCACCCCCGCCCAACGCCAGGAATCAATGAAGAGCCGCAGCGCGCAGAAGGTCTCAACGTCAGAGCGCTTTGCAACATCCGGCTCATCCCGGTAACCTGCGTACTGGCCGCGGACCACATCGTCGGGCGCCAAAGGCCGCATGGCTTTGAAAACTTTTGCCTTCTCGCTGTGCACGGCACCAAAGTCCCGGCCCGACGGTGGTTCCATGGCCAGCAGTGCAACGACCTGGAAGAGGTGATTCTGGATCACGTCACGCAAGCAGCCTGCGGTTTCGTAAAACTTCCCGCGCTTTCCCACGCCAAAGCTCTCCGAAAGAGTGATCTGGACGCTGGCCACGTAGTTGCGGTTCCAGATCGGCTCAAGGAACGAATTGGCAAAGCGGAAATAGAGAATGTTCATGATCGCTTCCTTCCCGAGGAAGTGATCGATGCGGAAGATTGAGTTTTCCGGGAACACCGCATGCGCGACTTGGTTGAGTTCCCGTGCGGAGGCCAGGTCGCGGCCGAAAGGTTTCTCGACAATCACGCGCGCGTTCTCGGCGAGGTTTGCCGTGCCCAGGCTTTTGATCACCGTTTCGAAGAGAGACGGAGGAATTGCCAGATAGTGCGCTGGCCTTCGCGCCTTAACCAGCACTTCTTTGATCGCCGCGAACGTGCCGGGGTCTTTATAGTCTCCACTCACATATTTGAGCAGGGAGAGAAGGTGTTGCAACGCGCGTTTATTATCGATTCCGCCCGATCGCTCTATGCTGTCCGTTACACGCTTGTGCAAACGCACCATGCTCCACTTTGGAAAGGCGACACCGATGACTGGAACTCTAAGGACGCCTTTTTTAACCATTGCATAGAGAGCCGGGAAGATCATCTTGTGGGCCAGATCGCCTGTCACTCCGAAGATCACCAACGCGTCCGAATGGGGCTTGACCATCAGGCGCCTGCCTTGCCGTCACCTGACTTCTCCTCGTGGCCGCCGAACTGAAAACGCAGAGCTGACAGCACCTTTTCAGCAAAATCGTCTTCGCCACGCGAACTGAAGCGTTCGTAGAGCGCGGCGCTGAGCACGGGAGCAGGAACCGACTCGTCGATGGCCGCTTTGATCGTCCAGCGCCCTTCCCCCGAGTCCGACACGCGGCCGGCAAATTTTGTCAGGTCTGGGCTATCGAGCAGAGAGATGGCAGCGAGGTCGAGCAGCCATGAAGCAATCACGCTGCCGCGCCGCCAGACCTCGGCGATGTCGGCAATGTTCAGGTCGTAGGGGTAGTATTCGGGGTTGCGCAGCGGCGTGGTCTCGGCATCCACGGTCTGCTTCTGCTTGCCCGCGTTAGCATGGTGCAGAATGTTCAACCCTTCCGCATACGAAGCCATCATGCCGTATTCGATGCCGTTGTGGACCATCTTGACAAAGTGGCCAGCGCCGCTCGGACCGCAGTGCAGATAGCCGTGTTCGGCTGTGCCGTCTACCTTCTCCCGGCCTGGCGTGCGTGGCGCCGAATCGATGCTTGGGGCCAAAGCGGAAAAAATGGGGTCGATACGCTGGACGACGGCATCATCGCCGCCGATCATCAGGCAGTAACCTCGCTCCGATCCCCAGACCCCGCCACTGGTTCCGGCGTCCACATAGTGAATGCCCTTCGGCTTCAACTCGGCAGCGCGGCGGATGTCATCGTGGTAGTAGGAGTTGCCCCCATCGATGACCACATCGTCCTTTTCGAGGAACGGTATGAGCGTCTTCAGCGTATCATCGACCAAGGCGGCCGGCACCATCATCCAGATGGCGCGAGGGGCCTTCAGCTTCATGGCGAAGTCTTCAATCGACGATGCGGCGACTGCACCGTTTTTGACGAGCGCCTGCGCCGCTTCCGGATGGACGTCGTAAGCAACGCACTGGTGACCGGCCCGTAGAAGGCGCTGCACCATGTTGGATCCCATCCTGCCTAATCCGATCATGCCCAATTCCATGTTTTTTCCTCTCTTGAAACAAGTCCCGAAACAATTGAAACTCCGGTTCGCTAATATGCTGCACTCATAAACCCTACGCCGGCGCGTAGACGACATAGCCGCGCGGTGGTGCGGGAAACTCGCTGCTGCCATCAGCGTTCGTAGTGCGTTCGTTGGGAGTCGCCGTATCGTGACCGTCCCAGGCGACGGGGGCAAATCTCTGGTTCTTCCACTTTGTCTTCACGGTGGCGCCGCTCCACTTGTCGCCCAGGTTGTTTAGCACGTAAATCAGGCCCGATTGCTGCACGTTGCCGTCGCGAAGGCCGGCTCGCTGCATGATGTAAAGATCGGGATCAACATATAGAATCTGCAAATCGCCGCCGGCGTTGCGATGGTGCGCGGCGATGAGAGCGTCAATGCCATTCGGTGTGCCGGCACGGGCCAGCGCGTTGTTGTAGTAGTCGAACCAGAAGACGCTGGGATAGCCCTCGTGCACCAGGATGTAGGAGTAAGCCAGCATCTTGTCATTGACGATCATGTTGCTTCCCATGTCGTGGTTATCGACAAAGGTAACGGCTTTCCTGGGCCGATCGGTAACTATCGCGCCGTCCCGAGTGAGCTTTCGTAGGTCGTAGTGAAACTTGTCGCAGACATCCTTCAACTGGTAGCGCAGCGGGAAGTCGAACGCGGCCACTTGATTGTCACAGAAGGTGTTGACTTTGGTGAGCCACGCCTCAATGCTTTCGCCGTCTTCCCAGTATTCGCCGACCACAAAAGGGCTGAACTCCCTGCCATCTTTGACGTAACGATACTTGGCGATTGCGCTTACGATCCACGTACCGTATCCCTTGACGAAGTCGAAGCGGAAGCCGTCAAAGCCCAATTCCTCGATAATCAACTGTGCGTATTCCAATATGGAGGTGTAGACGAGCGGATTGCGATGGCAGAGGTGGGGAAAGCCGGCGAAGAGTTCGCCCTCCAGCACAACTTCATATCGACTGGGATGGAAGCAGTTCCAGTCGCGGGGGAAGCGGCCGCTCTTGGCATGGAACTTGGTCCAGCGCTTTTTACCGTCGAGTGGGTTAGTTTCTTCCTCGTCCCCGCCGGAGTTGTGACTGATAACCATATCCGCATAACATGCGATGCGGTTGTCGTGTGCCTTCTTAATGAGCGCCACGAGTTCCGCCCGATTGCCAAACCAGGTCTTCTTGCTGCCCTTCTGGTCAAGGTCGCCCAGGTCGAAGTAATCATAGGGGTCATAGCCCATGGAACGAGTCTCAGCAGCTTTAGATATTGGCGGCAGCCAGAGTGCATTGAAACCAGACTTGGAAAGGTCCTCAACATGGTCGGCAACAAAGTTCCACCAGTTATGTTCCTGCTTTTCCTTCGTGGGACAGTCCCAGTAAAACGCCTGCAACATTACGCTCATAGGTATTCCAAATTCTTTCGGCTGCTTGTGTCCATTCGGGCTCAACTGGCGGCGATGATCCAGGCATGGGCCTGCGCGAGTTCCGAAGGCGGAAACACCTTCGTCGGGCAAGGCATGAGAAAGCTGAAAATGCGCATCGTTTGCACAATCCAGTCAACGTCGGTGACGACCGCGGCGCGCTCCCAGCGCGTGGGATGTTCCACGCCAATCTTCATGTCTTCCCAGATGGCTCCTGGGTCGTAGCCGGTGAAGTTTGCAGAGATCTGGTAGAGGAGCCGGATCTTGTCGTGCCGCTTGAGCGCTTTGAGAATTGCCGGAACAAAAACTCCCTCGTAGTCCTCTCTTGTGACCTGACCCTCGCAGAAGATCGCAACAACATTGTTGGGAAAGTTCTTCAAAACCTCGATCATGAAACATCCTCCGTCGCGCGATTTGTGAGTACCAATTCCCGGCCGATACCGGACACATCCTACTTTCGCCTTTGCGGCCTCGGGAATATCGATCCCGTCAAACTGCGACTGCCGGCCGCTCCTGATCTGCACCAGAATGCGGTCAGTTCGATGAATACAGTCAAAGCGTAATCTCATGCATTTCGAGCGCCTTCACTTTGTTGACTCTTCGTTGGTGACGCACAGCGCCGCTGAATCGAGCTTTCAGAAACGTCTCGATCAATTCCCATGCGAGCGCGGACCCGATCACCTTTCCACCCAGACAAAAAACATTCATGTCATCGTCTTCAACGCCCTGGTGGGCGGAGAACACGTCGTGGATGAGCCCGGCTCGTACGCCAGCAACCTTATTCGCGGCAATCGATGCGCCCACTCCGCTTCCGCAGAGCGCCACCCCGCGTTCCACTTGTCCAGCAGCCACGGCTCTGGAGAGGGGAATGACGAAGTCGGGGTAGTCGTCCCCCGGGATCAGTTCGTGCGCGCCGAAATCCACGACCTCACGGCCTGAGCCGCGCAACAACTCAGCTACCTGCTCCTTCAGCGCAAACCCACCGTGGTCCGACGCAATTCCCACGCGCATCACGCTTTCTCCTTTAGAGACGGTCGAGCACGACATGAGCCTGTTTACAGACATTCTCAACAGTAAATCCGTAATGCTCCATCACAACTGCCCCAGGAGCTGACGCCCCGAAGGTGTCCACCCAGATCACGTCAATTTGCGGGCCCAAATAGAATCTCCAGCCAAGAGTGGCGCCGGCCTCGATGACCATTAGCGGTGCGCCCGTCGGCAGAATCTTTTCTCGATAATCGTCCGGCTGCGAACTTGAGCAAACGATCCCAGAGCGTTAACGCCATGGACCCCTAGCACAAGGGCAAACCAGGATTGCCCGAATTTGTCTCCTGACCATGTCCACCGCCAGAAAGCGAAGAGTGTTGATGCAGTGCTCATCCAATGCGGGCGGTGCAATAGTCGTCGAAAGTGTCGCAGAGGGGGTAATGGGGTTCGCGTTGGCTTTTCACAGTTGAAATGGGTTGAACATCGGACAGGCATTCGATACCCATAGTTGCGTCATGACCCAGTCCCCGCTACATCTTGAGCCCTATATCACTGCACTCCGGGTGCTTGCATTGGCAGGTCAATTCGGGTGTTTTCTTCGCATCAGCACAAGTTTCGCTACAGTGGTTCTTTCCGGGCGCTGCCGTACAGTTGCATGCCGTGTGTTCGCATTTCTTTGCCGTGGTCATAAGGGCTCCTTTTACTTGCACATGCCTTCTCTCGTCTGAAGGCTCTGTTGTGCGGGAACATGCTCGCCGGTCGGAACCGAGCGGGCACTCCGCGCCGCTGCGCATTTGCATGCGTAGACACATTTAGAATTCCATGAACGGTCGCGTCTATCTGTGCTGTTTTGGCCATTAACACCGGATGCCCATGAGTCGAACTGATGAGCTTACTCTGCTCTCACCCGGTTTCCAGAGTGAAAGACAACTTGCATCCTCATGCCCAAAAGAGCGTTCTGTATCTGTCACGACGCTTCCTTGGATTTCCGGTAGCGCCGGATAAGAGTATTGGTTGAGCTGTCGTGCTGCAAATTGAGCTCAGTCTTGTTCTCGAGTTCAGGGATGATGCGCTGAGCCAGGATCTTCCCAAGCTCGACGCCCCATTGGTCGAATGAATCGATCCCCCAGATCGTGCCCTGGGTAAAGACGCTGTGTTCGTATAGCGCGACAAGCTTCCCCAACGCCGCGGGAGTCAACTTCTCAAGTAGGATCGTGTTCGACGGCCGGTTACCCTCGAAGGTGCGGTGGGGCGCGAGCCAAGCAGGTGTGCCGTCCGCCTCGACTTCCTGTGTGGTTTTGCCAAACGCCAGCGCCTCGGCCTGAGCAAATACATTGGCCAGAAGTATGTCGTGATGCCGGCCGATTCGGTTTAGCGGCTGGGCAAACGCGATGAAGTCACAAGGGATAAGCCTGGTTCCCTGGTGGATCAATTGATAGAAGGAGTGCTGTCCATTCGTGCCGGGTTCTCCCCAGTAAATGGGCCCCGTCTCGTAATCGACTCTCGCTCCATCTAACGTGACATGCTTGCCATTGCTCTCCATCGTTAACTGTTGCAGGTAAGCTGGAAAGCGCTTCAGGTATTGTTCATAAGGCAGGACTGCGACGCTTTGCGCGCCAAAGAATTCGTTGTAATAGACCGAGAGGAGTCCCAGGAGCACAGGCAAGTTCTGCTTGAAAGGGGCAGTGCGAAAGTGGACATCCATCTCATGGAAGCCGTTCAGCATGCTGCGGAAATTGTCCGGGCCTATCGCGATCATGGTGGAGAGTCCGATCGCCGAGTCCATCGAATACCGCCCGCCCACCCAGTCCCAGAACTCAAACATGTTGGCTGTGTCGATGCCGAACTTTTCCACTTCCTCGGCATTGGTCGAGACGGCGACAAAATGTCTGGCAATGGCGGCGCTATGTTTTAACGTTTCAAGCGCCCACACGCGCGCCGAGTGCGCGTTGGTCATTGTTTCAAGAGTCGTAAAGGTCTTCGATGAAATGATGAACAGCGTCTCCTCGGCATCCAAGTCGCGTGTTGCCTCGGCAAAATCGGTATCGTCAACATTGGAAACAAAGCGGAAAGTCAGATCGCGCTGTGAATAGTGGCGTAGTGCCTCATAGGCCATCACTGGGCCCAGATCGGACCCGCCGATGCCGATATTGATCACATTGCGGATTGGCTTTCCCGTATAGCCCTTCCACTCTCCGCTGCGTATGCCGTTAGAGAAGACGGCCATCTTGTCCAAAACGGCGTGCACCAAGGGCACAACGTCCACTCCATCGGTGAGAATCTTCTCTCCAATTGGAGCGCGCAAGGCCACATGCAGAACCGCTCGGTTTTCGGTGGTGTTGATCTTTTCCCCTCGAAACATCTGGTCGATGCGTGAACGCAAGCCAGACTCTCCGGCAAGTTGCAGCAGCAGCGCCACTGTCTCGTCGGTGATGAGGTTTTTGGAGTAATCGAGGTAAATGCCCGCAGCCTCAACCGTAAAGCGCTCCCCCCGTGTTGTATCTTGAGCAAAGAGATCTCTTAGCTGAAGTGTGCAGTTCGTCGTGGCATGGGCCTCAAGGGCCTTCCATGCCCCCGTTCCAATGAGTGATGTCCCAACTTCTGTCATGTTCAATCCGCTTTCAATCCTTGGTTACTGTGTGGGCCGGTGTCGCACCCTGCAGCCACAGTTGGCTGCGCGACCGCGTGCCGGTAAGACGACATTGCAGCATCTTTTTCGGAATCTTCTGTCGACGTAATGTCTTTTCATGCCCAGGCAAGAGTTCTTGTATAGCGTCGCAAGTATCGGCCAATCCAGCTCAGGAGTGCAGGTCATAATTGCTCACTAAAGACGTCCGTTATCCCAGTTCCGGGACTGACGAAGCCAGCACAAGAGAAAGCATCGGGCAGATTGGAAGGGACTGTGCAAGACAGCACAGTCCCCACTCTCCCCGGAGACAATAATCGTCACTTGACCGCGACAAAGGTCCGGCGAGGAGCACGTCATGTCTGTTTGTCATGGTCTGGTGTCCATCCCGACAAGGATCTTGTTGCCTATCGATTTCAGCCCATCATCCCAATCGGCTTTAGAGACGGCGGCCGACCTCGCATTGCACTTCAATGCCGAGCTCTTCCTTGTGAATGTCCTTCCGATCTTCTCGACCTTCACGTCAGAATATGCGGTTCCCCAGGTGCAGTTTCAACAGGAAGAGAAGACACGTGCAGAGAAGCAATTGG
>Ga0181529_10005822_pt1 | contig 12761 bp, 8 predicted proteins | sample PEATcosm2014_Bin_36_FD_119763 | JGI IMG/M metagenome (GOLD analysis project Ga0181529, IMG submission 119763) | Peatland microbial communities from MTU Mesocosm Facility, Houghton, MI, USA - PEATcosm2014_Bin10_30_metaG | ecosystem: Environmental > Terrestrial > Soil > Wetlands > Peat | place... | reverse complement strand
TGTGGCAAGCGATGCGACCATCAAAGAATACGGCCTCGATTCAGAGATCCGGTACCTCGATGCTCTCGATGATACTTACATCTCCGACCCGATGAAAGTCCCCATCGATGTGAAAAACCTGACCGGCCTCGCAGGGATTGTTTCTAACCCGGTCTACCTTTCCCTCCTGGTCGCCGCGATTATCGGGGGTATTTACGGTTTACATACCCTTCGAAAGAAGAAATGATCACCCCATTTTTTTAGGATAACCATCTTTTCTTTTCAGATCACTTGAATCTGACATAAATTCCCATTCTTTTCGCACTTGATCTGAAAATGAAGACACAAGGCAATTATTCGAGTCACGGTATTTTCCGTTCAATCCTGCAACAGATTCATGAGGCATGCAGGGTAATCTTCAGGCAATGATGCATATGCGAAGTGACAGGGTCAGGATGGGATACGAACGGACACCAAATCGTTCGCTTTTGCGTTCTTTGGGGCTGACCGATAAAGAGATGACACTTCCGTTTATCGGGATAGCAAATGCCTACAACATGATTGTTCCCGGCCATACTCACCTGCGGCAGCTCTCGGACAAGGTTCGTGAAGGAATCGCTGCCGCGGGAGGCGTGCCGTTTGAATTCGGGGTTATCGGCATTTGCGATGGAATTGCCATGGGGCACGAGGGCATGCGGTATTCTCTTCCCTCGCGGGAAAATATTGCCGATTCCATTGAACTCATGGTTCAGGCCCACCAGTTTGACGGGCTCGTATGCGTCGGGACCTGCGACAAGATAGTGCCCGGTATGCTCATGGCGGCAGTCAGGACCAACATCCCGACAATTGTCGTGACCGGGGGACCGATGCTCTCCGGGAATATGGGGGGAAAAGATCTCTCGCTGATCGATGTTTTTGAAGCGGTCGGAAAGGTTGCCGCCGGGAACATGAGCGAGGAGTCCTTAAAGGTGCTTGAGTGCTGTGCGATGCCCGGCTGCGGCAGCTGCCAAGGACTCTATACGGCAAATACGATGGCCTGCATGACCGAGACGATGGGGATGTCCCTGCCCGGCTGCGCAGCAATCCCTGCTGTCGATGCAGCAAAAATGCGGATTGCCCGGGAGAGCGGCGAGGCAGTGCTTTCCCTTGTAAAAAATAAGATCACACCGCGGGATATCGTGACCAAAAAGAGCCTTGAAAATGCGATCCGCATGGACATGGCGCTGGGCGGTTCAACGAACACGGTCCTTCACCTCATGGCAATTGCGACCGAGGCCGAAATCCCGCTTTCTCTCGCAGATTTCAATCGCATCGCCGAGGAAATCCCGCATATCTGTTACATGCAGCCTGCCGGTCCCCATTCAATGCAGGCCCTGTACCGGGCCGGGGGGATTCCTGCCGTGATGAAACGCCTGGAAAACTATCTTGACGACGTCCCGACAGCCTCTGGCAGGACAATCCGCCAGATCGCACACGCAGCCGTAATAACAAACGAAGAGGTCATTAAAAGTCCCGATACACCAGTGAGTCCTGCCGGCGGTCTTAAAATTCTCTTTGGGTCGCTTGCACCTGACGGGGCAGTGGTCAAATGTGCGGCAGTTCCAAAAGAGATGTGGAAGCACACCGGGCCGGCACGGGTCTTCGATGGTGAAGAGCCGGCAATGGCCGCGATCCTTTCCCGTCAGATCAGGGAAGGTGATGTTGTAATCATCAGGAACGAAGGCCCCCGCGGAGCGCCGGGTATGCCGGAGATGCTCTCTGCTACATCGGCCTTGATGGGTGTTGGCTACAAAAAGGTTGTTCTCATCACAGACGGGCGTTTCTCAGGAGGAACCCGGGGCCCCTGCATCGGACATGTTGCCCCGGAAGCAGTTGTCGGGGGACCGATCGCGTTTGTACACGATGGTGACAGTATCGCAGTCGATCTCTTTACAAAAACAATTGATCTCCAGATTGACAAGAAAACACTTGCAGCCCGGAAAGCCTCATGGAAACCGGTGAAAAAATCGCTGACCGGGGTCCTTGCCCGGTACGCAAAGACGGTAGAACAGGCAAATCTTGGCGCTGTGCAGAGGTAAACAAGAACTTTTTAGCGTTATTTGCTTCTCTCCCTGAAAGTATAGCGTGAAAACAATCACCTGCCCCACATTTGACACCGGTATTCCCGATAAAACTGTACCCCTCCAAAATACAATCCGAAAAAATTATACAATCTGCAGAGAGACATCAACATCTGTCTGACCCGGAAAGGATAAAGATACAAAGAGCTCTTCAAATGCTTGTGAAATTTACCCTTAAAAATTAAAAACAGAACCGAGTATCTCATGGTGATGACATTTGGAAAACGATAAAACGTCTTCTGAAAAAAAACGCTCGTTTTCCCGTTCCCTTCTTATCGCCATGATTGTTCTGGTCATCGTTCTTGTTGGTCTCATCACCACCTATGATTATATTGACCTTAAAAACATCAGAAACAGCGAATTTTCACACCTCCAGATCCAGACTGAAGATGGTATCATTGCTTCATTACGATTGAACGATGAGGCAACAACCATTATGGACGACCAGCTCAACCAGCAGATGATGAGCGGGTTTGACACACTTTTTGCCGAATACAACCGTTCCGGTGAAAATCCGGCAGACATGGACCTCACAAAGGTCAAGGAGACACTGGGTGAAGGATATGATATCTATGTTATCAACACATCGGGTGTGATCGTCTACACTACCTATCCCCCGGAACAGAACGAGGATTTCCGGACCATTCCCTATTTTTACACGTACCTGACCAACGTCAGGCTTTCACAGGGTTTTTTCCCCGATCGCGTTGTTCATGAGACGCTGGACACCGGTAAGTACCGCAAATATGCCTACGAGCCCACTCCGGATCACCAGTACGTCATGGAGCTTGGTTATACGAGTCCTTCATTCAATCAGACCGACCTGAAAATGGATGACATGGAATATATTGCTGAATCTGTTTCTCTGAATCCCTATATCGATAATTACAGCGTTTACGATACAATGGGACACGAAACCAACAGTGACAGCCTGCCGGACAACGTTACGGAATCGTATCTCCAGCAGGTAATTGCCAGTCGACAGACCCTGCAGATAGATGACCCGGCAAATCACCAGGAAATCCGGTACCTGTTTGTCGATCTGAAAAACCCCAAGTATGGATCAGATATGAGCAGGATCGTTGGACTTACATATGATACAGGACGCCTTCAGGAAACGATTAATCGCCTTATATTCATCCACATCCTTTTTTGCGGACTTGCTCTCATCATCGGGTGTGTCCTTGCCTACGGTCTCTCCCGGAGGATGACTCTCCCGATTGCCAGGATTGCCCATGATGCAGATATTATCGCTGGCGGGGATTTTGAACACCGTATCGGAACCACACAGGCAGAGGAATTTTCAATCCTCGAAAAAAGCATCAATATGATGGTGGATTCACTCAAAGAAGCAAACCAGAAACTCAATGATGATGAGATCTTTCACAGGGACCTGATCGATCAGATGCCGGTGGGAATCTTTCTTAAAAAAATGGATACCGGCAAATATATTTTCTGGAACCGGGCAAGTGAAAAGATCTATGAGCGATCGGCAAAAGACGTCATCGGGAGAACTGACGTGGAAATATTTTCCCCAGCAATGGCGGCCATGATAAAAAATGAGGACATGGATGCACTGGCAACCCATGGGGAGATCAAATATAAGAGGGTGACAACAGAAACGCACGGCGAACGTGTTATTCACCTTGTCATCGTGCCGATCTATGACTCCACGAGATCTGTGAGATATATACTTGGTATCGTAGAAGATGTAACCGATGAGGCCATAACTCTCAAAAAAGACCTGATTTCCAGCATCACCCGAAGTGATATCCTCGACCAGCTTGCTATCATCATGACCCATCTGGAGAGGGCCCAACTCAAGACCACGCATGAGGCGATGCAGATGTTCTTTGACAAGACCATTGGGTCGGTGGAATCGATTAAGAATCAGATTGCGTATGAGCGGACACTTCAGAATCCTGAAGATATCACACCCACGTGGCAATCTGTTAACCTGGCGTTTGCCGAATCTACCCGCATGCTGCCCGGGCACAGCGTTGACATCAGCTCTGATGTAGGAGATATCGAAATTTTTGCCGATCCATTACTTCCCCGGATCTTTTTCAGTATCCTGTCCCGTTCTTTCCACCAGGGTGGATCAGCACTCACAAAAATACGTTTAACTGCACGCCGCAATGGAGAATCCCTCACACTTGTGTATGAAGACGACAGCAATGGTGTACCCACTGATGAAAAAGAGAGAATGTTTGAATTCGGATACAGCTCCGAGAATATTGTCAGCCTTTTCTTAATCCGTGAACTGTTCGGTTTTACCGGTATTACTATTACTGAAACCGGAGAACCGGGAAGCGGCGTGCGCTTTGAAATCGTAGTACCAAAAGGACGGTTCAGGTCGGCAATCAGATAACACAGTATCCGTTCTGGTCGTTACCTAAAAGCAAATGAGACGATCCATCCTCTTAAAGGGTATGACAAAAAGTGCAGGTCAATAACAACTCTTTCTTCTTCATAAAACGATCTGGTATCCTGTATCCGGGCAAATATCAAATCCCGGACACATTATTTTTAAAAAGATTACAACACACGAAAGTCCGGACGCTAGTTCGTACCCCGGGAAAGTGGTGTGTCTCTCCCGGCATCCGATACCCATTCACAACAATTCTCGTGTTTTGGGAGAATCGGATATGAAATACCGGTGCAGAATAAAGAGAAGAGATCAAAAATTATCTGATCTTTGTTCCCGGTTCCACAGGTTTAAGGGGAGTGAGCAGCGACGCCGCATCCCCGGCTGCAAGGATCATGCCGTTACTCTCAACACCGAAGATCTTTGCCGGCGCAAGGTTTGTAAGCACGACCACATCTTTTCCCACCAGTTCATCCGGGGAGTAGAACTGTGCGATGCCGCTTACGATCTGCCGGGTCTCTCCCCCTACATCTACCTGAATCTTTAAGAGTTTGCTTGATTTGGGGATTGCATCGGCTGCAAGCACTTTTCCGGTCTTCATCTCAACTTTACTGAAATCGTCAATCGAAATCATGGACATCTTCTCCATTTTCTTATCCGCTTCCAAAACGCGCTTCTGGAGCACGGCATCCAGTTCTGCGATCTGTTTCTCTTCGAGCCGGCTAAAGAGCGGGGCCGGGGCTGCAATATTCCGCGCCGGAACCGGACCTGTTGCCTCAGATAGCCGGTGGGTCGCCACAGCATCGTCAAACCCAAGCTGCGCCCAGCACGCCTGTGCCTTTTCCGGCATGACGGGCTCGATCAACAGTGCAAGGGCTTTTGCAATCTGGAGACCGTTCTTTATAATCTGCGCTGCCGCAGCACGATCGGTCTTGATCAGTTTCCACGGCGCATTGGTCTGGATATACATGTTCCCGAACGCGGCAAGCGCCATAATCGTGTCAACTGCGCCCTTGAACTCATATTCCTGCATCTGCCGGTCCACGCTTTCCAAGCACCTGTCGATTTCTGCGGTAATATCCGGATCAACCGTGCCATCCGGTACCCCGCCAAACTCCTTGTGTGCAAAGAAGAGCGTACGGTACACGAAGTTCCCCAGGATATTGACGACTTCGTTGTTGATCCGCTCGCCAAAAATTTTCCACGAAAAGTTGAGTTCTTTTGTGTGGCTCGTGTACGAAAGCAGGTAGTAACGCAGGTAATCGGCAGGGAGTCCTTTGTCGAGATAATCCTCGTTTGTCCAGACTACGTATCCCCGGGTCTTTGAGAACTTGTGATCGTCAACTTTTACCATGCCGCTTGCAACGACCGCATATGGTTCGCCGTACCCGGCTCCTTTTAAGAGGCCGGGCCAGAAGATGCAGTGGTGGTAGATGATGTCCCCTCCAATGAAATGCGTGACCCGGTTCTCCCCGCACCAGTACCGTTTCCAGTCTTTTTTGGCCTTTGCTGCCCATTCCTCAGTAAATGCAATGTAACCGATCGGAGCATCGACCCAGACATAGACGACAAGATCGTCGCGACCGGGGAACTTCACCCCCCATTCGAGCGTGCGGGTGATGCACCAGTCGTGCAGCTCATCCCTGATCCAGCCGATCGCATAGTTCTTCGCATTGCTCGTGCCATGAAGCCGGTCAAGGAAGGGGAGCAGGTAGTCCCTGAACGCAGACAGCCTGAAGAAATAGTGCTCCTGGTCGCGGAACTCCGCCTTTGTCCCGCAGACCTTGCAGACCGGATCCTTGATCTCGCCCGGTTCCAGATGCTTGCCGCATCCCTGGTCGCACTCGTCCCCCCGTGCCTGCTTGCCGCAGTAGGGACAGGTCCCCTCAACATACCGGTCCGGGAGGAAACGCCTGCACTTCGGGCAGTACGCCTGGTGAACGATCTGCTTATAGACATACCCGTTTTTCACGAGACGGCTCATAATCTCCTGCGTCCGGTGATGGTTTACCGGGTCATCGGTCATGCCGAAATAGTCGAAATTTACTCCAATTCTTTTGAAGGTCTCATCGAAGTGCTTATGGTACCGTTCAGAAAGTGCCCTGGGAGAGACCCCCTGCTCTTCTGCCGATACCACGATCGGTGTCCCATGGTTGTCCGAGCCCGAGACAAAAACAACTTCTTCACCCATCCGCCGCATGTAACGGACGTAACAGTCGGCCGGGACGTACGTTCGTAGATGACCAAGGTGGCAGGGCCCGTTTGTGTACGGGAGCCCGCAGGTAACCAGCAGCGGAGGTTTTGTCATTGAAGGTACTTTTTAGCATGTGATACGTAATAATTCCTGTACCATGGCAAAGCTCATTCCACTTGAGATGCGGGCGTTTGGTGCGGAACCCGGGATACCGGATGTTGCCGCGCTTGCCAAATGGATCTCGGGGCATCGGGGAATTGCCGCAGATCTGACCGCGTACCTGCTTGACCGGTCGCTTGAGCCGCAGATTGCGGCCGGCATCACCCAGCCCTGCGCAGGCGGTCTCTTCTACCGGGACCGGGTCCGTGGGAGCCTCTGTGGTCTTTTTGAGGACGTCGTCACTGATGAGATCGGCGCAGAAACCGGGATGATAAGCGGGGACGCCGGATTTATCACAGCACAGAAAAAAAGGACCTGGTGCGCAATCCCAGCCCCGCACGAACTTGGGATCACGGACCGGTACTATCACGATGAAGACGAATGGAACGATGCGCTTGCCGGGGCTTACCGCACGATCATGCGGGCAATGCGTGACGCAGGGATCGGGGGGCACGTGATCCTTTGCGGGAAGATGAACGAGGCCGAGATTGCACTCCTTGCCCGGGATAATGTGTTCTTTTTTCCGACCGAACCGGATGAGGAGAGTCTCCGGATCCTCATGGAGTACCAGCGCAGGGTTGCGGTGAATAAAAAAATGCTTGATACCGTTTTTGATCTTTCAAACGAATACGATCTCCACCAGCTGGTCGTAATGGACCCGAACGATGAGGCGGTCTCGCTCGCATTATCCCACCTTGACCCGGATCAGGTTATGGCCGGGGGGTACTGCACTGATGCGTGCGAAACGTACTGGGAAAATCTCGTGAAGACGGCGATATACAGGAAATAAGGTACATCGATACCGGGGTAACCAGACCGGGTCCTCCTGCCGGAAGGACACCGAAAGATTTCCCGTATACTCCAAAAGAAGCCATCATGTGAGCCCCCCGTCACACACCCTGCATCCCGCGATTCTCTCATTTCTCTGCGAGATCTCCCTCTTTTATGGAAGTACATACGTGAACCCAAAACAAACATTAATAACAACCGGTAAGAGCAATGTTACATTAAAAGAGAGGAAAATATATGCAGCTCTCCGATCTCATGGTCTTTACGGGAAAAAAAGTATCGGGCGGTCCGGCATGAAAACGACACCCGTGTTTTTGGGCTTCCTCATCCTTATCCTTGCTGGATTTCTTGTAAGCCCGGTCTGTGCGGATAAACCGGTGGCATCATTCATATCGAATGTCTCCTCAGGAACCACCCCGCTCTCGGTGCAGTTCATCGACTCATCCATTAATTCTCCGACGTCGTGGACATGGCTTTTTGGAGACGGCGGTATCTCCACCAGCCAGAATCCGACACATACATACACTGCTGAAGGCACCTATACCGTTACTTTCATCGCGACAAACACCGCAGGCAGCGACACGCTCACCAAAATGGGGTATATTACGGTAACAAAAGCTTCATCAGTTCCTGCTGCGTCATTTGTTACCAATGTAACTTCGGGATCCGTGCCACTTTCAGTGCAATTCCTGGATTCATCCAACAACTCCCCGATTGCATGGGTATGGTCATTCGGAGATGGCGGGAGCTCTACAATTTCAAACCCGGTACATACTTACACAACTGCCGGTACCTATACGGTCACCCTGACTGCCACCAACTCTGCTGGCAGTAATACTATTTCCCAGACAAATTATATCACTGCAAATTTGGTGACAGACGCCCCCGGTCCGTTGTTCAAATCAACAGTAACTTCAGGATATGCACCCCTGAATGTCCAGTTCGTGGATGCTTCGAGTAACTCCCCAAACGCATGGACATGGTCATTTGGAGATGGCAGTACCTCCTCGCTCCAGAACCCGACGCATACCTACACAACCGCCGGTACCTATACGGTCACCCTGACTGCCACCAACTCTGCTGGCAGCAACACAGTTTCCCAGACCAACTACATCACCGTGGTCGCGGCCGTCCCCGTGTCATCGTTTACTGCAAACGTGACCTCGGGAGCAAAACCCCTGACTGTCCAGTTTACCGACACTTCAACAAACACCCCGACCGGATGGTACTGGACATTTGGTGACGGCGGTGTCTCCACGAGCCAGAATCCGGTGTACGCCTTCAACTCGGTTGGAACGTATGCGGTCTCACTGGGTGTTTCAAACACCGCAGGCAGCAACACCACCACTATGCCGGGATATATCACGGTAACGAATAGTGCAACTTCACCCATTACTTCGTTTACTGCGGACATACAATCGGGAACCGCTCCGCTTACCGTCCAGTTTACGGACACTTCAGGTAATTCCCCGACCGGATGGCAGTGGTCGTTTGGTGACGGGTCACAGAGTACCGAAGAGAACCCCGCGTATACCTACACAACTGCCGGCACTTATGCAGTCAGCCTTACCGCAGTAAACACAGGAGGTCACAACACCTCCACCATGCCGGGGTATATCACGATTTTTGCACCTATCATTACAGCGGCACCGACGCAGATCATCGCAACTGCCTCCCCAACCATGAGTACTTCTGCCGCAAACCCGACAGGGACTCAGTCCGAAGCCGTGACACCAGCGGCAGCAGGTGAAGGGACGCCTTCGTGGGAGCTGCCTCTCATAGGTGTCGTGGTTCTGGCACTGGTTGTCATTGCACTTTTCCTTTATGCAGGAGGACGATCCGGCGGCAGAAGACGGTCGCGTGGCGGGGATCTGTAAAAGACTAATTTTTTTAGAGATTTCTGAATATTTTTTTACAAAAAGAGGTGGTGTCCACCGGCCCTGCCGGAATACGGCCAAGAGAAGTGCCGGGCACTTATTCCATTTTTTCCCGACCGATACACTCGAAATCGATAAATCCGTTGTATGGATCTGTCTTTACAAGCCGGACACGCACTTTCTGGCCGACGAGAAGCCCGCGTTCACCCTTTATGACCCGGCCTTCGGCCGGAGGTACAAGGAGCCTGACATAGGTTCCTTTATCTGCAGCACCAGTAACAAGGGCATCAAAGGTTTTGCCGATGCTGTCCTGAAGGAGCATGGCAGCAACGGATTTTCTCATGAACCGTTTGACCTTCTTTGACGCCTTCTCCCGGTCGGTCAGCCACATGGCCAGGTCTGATAGATCCGACGGGGAATAGGGGCTGGGTTTTCCCGTCAGGATCGCCTTGATCAACCGCTGGTTGATAATATCCACGTAGCGCCGGTTCGGCGCCGTCGCATGGGTATAGTCGATGACAGCAAGAGCAAAGTGACCGGTCGGCGTGGCCCCGGGTTCAAGCATCGTGTACTCGCCGGGCCCCAACAGTTTTACCACAGCAAGGGACAGGTCGGGAAAACGGAGAGGATCGGCAACCTTTTCTTTGAGGAGGAACTTTGACAGCGCCTTTGCATCCGGTTTCTCAGGCAGGGTTTCCCCAAGGGTGGCAGCGACAAGTATAATTCCAGCCCAGTTCCTAGGTGTCTTTACGACTCTCTGAATCATGGGCACACCGGCAGCTCCCAGCCGGGTGACCATCGTACCGTTTGCTGCAACCATAAATTCCTCAATCAGGGCCCGGGCCGGGTTCGCTGTCACCGTGACAAGTCCTTTTGCCTCGCCATTTTCCATGACAACTTCAGCTTCCATGGTATCCAGTTCGAGCGCGCCCTGGTCACGCCGGTATTTTCGCAGGAGTTGAGCCGCATCATTCTGGAGATGGAGTTGTTCTTCGAGACCGGCTACCTTCCGCACACCCTCCGGCAGGGGGCCTTTTCCCTCCAGCCAGTTGCCAATATCATTGTACACAAGTTTTGCCTTATTAGAAACGAGCGCCCGGTACACTTCACCGGGAATAAAACTTCCGTCAGGCTGGACGGCAAACTCAATGATGACAGCCATCCGGTCTTTTCCCTGCAGCAGGGACGTGATCCCGTACGAAAGCCGTTCGGGCAGCATGGGAAATGTGAGGATACCGGTATAGACCGAAGTCCCGTTGTGGGCCGCATATTCATCAGTGGGTGAACTTTTGTGCACGTACGAATCGACATCTGCTATGGCGACCCGGACCCGGATCGTTCCGTCAGGTTTACGCTCGCAGTACTCCAGCTGGTCGAGATCTTGTGAATCATAATTGTCGATCGACGACCACATGAGCGTGCGGAGGTCGTGCGTGTCTTCCTGAATGTCAGAAAAGACCCGTTCGTGCATCGCGTTGACATCATCAATCACATGCGGGGGGAACCGGGGTTCAAAACCATATTTTTCCATCGCATGCCATGCGATGGTTTTGAGATCGATATCGTGGTGAGGCGGGCGGTGATCTTTCATTGTAACAGTGTGTAGTTTTCTTTTGGGCGAATAAATGCTTCTGGAACCATACCGGCTTGACGGTATAACGGCACCTGTATAGATAATCCCCCCTGAAAACGGGATTGGCCATTCTTTTCTGGTTGATCGTTTATGATGAAGGGGAGACCTCAATACTCTCTCCGGGTTTGAGGATCTTCACCATAAGATCTGTTGTCCGCTCAAGAGCGATCTTGAATGGTACCGGGTCTGCGGCAATCGGATCCCAGGTGTTGTAGTGAATCGGGATCACGGTCTTTGCCCCGATAAAGTTTGCCGCCATCATCGCCTCCCGCGTTCCCATTGTGTATCGCCCGCCGATCGGGAGGAATGCGATATCCGGGTGGTACAGATCCCCGATCAGTTTCATATCCGAGAAAAGCGCGGTGTCACCTGCATGGTACACCGAAACACCGTCCATTCGGATAACGTAACCCGCTGCCGCCCCACCGGGGAGGCTCCCTGCTGCCGAGTCGATCCCTGCCGAATGCACCGCCGGGGTCATGGTAAAGGAAACGCCGTCAAGCGTGATAGTCCCGCCGATGTTCATTCCCTCAGCGGGGACGCCCTGCCCCTTGAGATAACGGGCAATCTCGCTGATGGCAACTACGGGTTTTTTGAGCGCAATTACCTCGCCGAGATGATCGTGATGCCCATGAGTGACCGCAACGATATCAGGGTTCATGGATGCGACGCTGCTCTCCGGCACGAAGGGATCGATGATAACTTTTTTTGTGCCCCTCAACAGAACGCAGGAATGGCCAAGCCAGGTACAGTGCATGTATGCAGAATAGGCGCCGTGGGATGAAATTTTTTATGCAGGAACGAAAGGTACGCAGGCAATCGTACCGATCGGGGTAGACCATATTCTCCCATGATGCACCAGCGTAAATGGAGTGCAATTTACGACGGTGTTGGAATGTCCCAAGAACCTTGTAAAAAAGTTTTTACGTGACGGGAAAAGACCGGTTACGTCACGTCAATGAGTTCTGCTTCGGTAATATCGATGGATTCACCAAGATTGTCGGTCGTCGCGCTCCGTGTCATCTGCTCGGAGAGATCGCGATCTTCCATCACGTCCCGGATCCGGCAGATATACGGATCGATGGTCGGGTCTTCCTGTTCCTCAATCACATGCCGGTATTCGCGCATGGTGGACGGACTGACACCGAGCTCATCGGAAACCTCTTTCATCGTTTTTCCCGATTCGATGAGTTCTTCCATCTTTGCCTTGTCAAACGGCATCCTGAAATCAAGTTCCCTGAAGAGCTTGAGCCTGACGCGGGCCCGGGCGACCGTCTTACTGAGTTTCTCATCGCCGAGTTCACGGGCGATCTCGGTATCGTTCTTTCCCGCGTAAAACGAGGTAACAAGCTTGGCGAGCTGGATCGGCTTGAGCGAAGTCTTGAATATTCCCTGCTCGATGATCTCCCGCATCACCAGCGCGACCTCGCGTTCAATCGCATCGCTGTCCCTGAGGGTGCCATGAATGTTTTTCATCGGCTCGACAATCTTTGTCTTGCCGGACATGGTGCTGAAAAGTTCCAGCAGCTGTGTTTTCCGTTTGTCTTCCGTCATTGCATACCCCGTCTTGGGATTAGGATATAGAATACTTCGTCAACTATTTAATCCTATCTTTACTGTTCTTTTGACCAAAAGCCTTTTA
>Ga0181529_10005821_pt1 | contig 12763 bp, 12 predicted proteins | sample PEATcosm2014_Bin_36_FD_119763 | JGI IMG/M metagenome (GOLD analysis project Ga0181529, IMG submission 119763) | Peatland microbial communities from MTU Mesocosm Facility, Houghton, MI, USA - PEATcosm2014_Bin10_30_metaG | ecosystem: Environmental > Terrestrial > Soil > Wetlands > Peat | place... | reverse complement strand
CGCGTGTAGGGACCGCCGAGATCGACGTGCTTGAGGTTTTCCATCAAGGCCAGAAATCGCGTCGCCTGCTCCATCCGAACGGATTGCGGATCGGGGGCCGCTTCCGGCATTGGGGAGCCTCGTCGATCACTCCCAGCCCGGGGGAGAAATCAAAATTCAGGGGACGCTACCGTGGAGTGAGAATACTCCCTCAACCATTCTCTGACCTCCTCGTTGAGCGTCGTTCCCCGCAACCGGGCAACCGACCGCGCCTGCTCAATGAGGGTCTCATCCGCGCTGAAGGTGACGTTCTTCATGCGATCATTGTACACGAATCCCGTGTGCACGAGTAGCCGAACGCGCCTGAACTCCGAGCCGTTTGGGCGTACCCGGCAACCGAGATGAAAAGCTCACCTTCACGCCGGCTGCAAGACCTTCCCGCCACTTTTCTTGGAGACTTTCTTCGCGGCGCTCAGGACGGCATTGCTCTCACCCACCGGCCCATGCGTCTCGGCCGTCGGCGGAGGCGGCGCGTCGCCGATGCGCTTCGAGTAACCGCACTCGACCGCCGCTTTGACAGGATCGGCTCCTTTCTTGGCGCGCTTCTTCGGCAGGATAACCTCGTCGGCGGGCTTCTTCTTGTTGGGGCATTCGAGATAGATGCCGGAGCGCAGAGTCTTCTCGATGAGATAGGGGCTGCCGCACTCCGGGCACTTCCTGGCCACCGGCTTGTTATTCGAGGTGAAGTCGCACTTCGGATAGTTGGTGCAGCCCCAGAACAAGTTGCCGCGCCGCGCCTTGCGTTCCGCTAAGTCGCCGACCCCGCACTTGGGGCACTTGAGGCCCTCGATAATGTTCTGCTTCACATACTTGCACTTGGGGTAGCCGGAGCAGGAGACAAACTCGCCGTAAGCTCCCTGACGCAGCACCAGCGGCTTGCCGCACTGCGGGCAATCTTCGCCGGTTGGCTGCGGCGCGGATTGCTTCTGCTGCTGCTTCTGGCTCAACTTGCGGAAGGTCTTGCAGGGCGGATCCTCGTTGAAGCCGGGGCAGGACATGAACATTCCGAACGGACCGCGCCTGAGCACCATCACCCGCCCGCAGTTGTCGCAATACTCTTCCTGTTCGCCCGCCTCCTGCGCCTCGGGAGTATTCAGGTCCGGCTTGCCCTCGGTGTTCTCCTTGGTAAAGGTGCAGCTCGTCTTATCCTTCTTGTTATAGGCCGAGCAGGCGTAGAAGCTGCCGAACTTTCCCCACTTCAGCAAGAGAGGCGACCCGCACAAGTCGCACTTCTCGTCGGTCTTCTTCTCCATGCGCTTGATGTCTTCCATCCTCATGCCGGCGTCTTTCAACTCTTCGACAAAGTAGTCGTAGAAGCCGTTCATCAGGGTGGTCCACTTCTCCTTGCCTTCTTCGATGTCGTCCAGCTCCTCTTCCAGCTTGGCCGTGTAGGCCACGTCGAAGATATAGGGGAAGTTCTTGACCAATAAGTCGCAAACAACCATCCCTATCTCGGTGGGATAGAAGCGTCCGGCGATCTTGGTCGCGTATTCGCGGTCCTGGATGGTGTTGATGATGGACGCATAAGTCGAAGGTCGCCCGATGCCCCGCTCTTCCAGCACTTTCACCAGCGAGGCTTCGTTGTAGCGCGGCGGCGGCGCGGTGAAGTGCTGTTCGTTCAGCAGCTTTTCCAACTCCAGCGCCTTCACTCCATCGAGATTGGGCAGTTTGTTGCTCGACTCGTCCTCTTCGCCGTCTTTCTTTTCCTCGGCAACCTCGTAAACCTTGAGAAACCCGTCGAAGCGCACCACTGAGCCGCTCACGCGGAAATCGTAACTCTTGCCGGTCTTCAGCGAGACTGCGGCTATCTTGGCCGTGGTCACATCGAAGATGGCCGGCATCATCTGCGAGGCGACGAAGCGCTGCCAAATGAGCCTGTAGAGCTTCAACTGCTCCTCGGTCAGGAAACTAGCGATCGACTCCGGGGTGCGCGAAACGTCGGTGGGACGAATGGCCTCGTGCGCGTCCTGCGCGTCCTTCTTGCCCTTGTACTGATTTGGCGTCGCGGGCAGGTACCTTGCCCCCAACTGATTCTTGATCCACTCCCGCGCCCCGGCTATAGCCTCCGGCGCCACGCGCGGCGAATCCGTTCTCATATAGGTGATGAGGCCGGTGGCTCCGGCCGCGCCCAGAGCTACGCCCTCATAGAGCCGCTGCGCCACGCCCATCGTGCGCCGCACGTTGAAGCCCAGCTTGCCGGCCGCGTCGCGCTGCAACTGGCTGGTGATGAACGGTGCCAGCGGCCTGCGCTGCTTCTCCGTGGATTGCACGGAAACCAGCGACCACTTGGCCGTTTCGAGAGCCGCCAGCACCTCGTCCATCGACTTCTTGTCCGGCAGGGCGTTGGCGATGAACTGGTCTTTGCCGTCCTTGTCCTTGCCGTTCGCCACCCGCGCCGGTTCGCCGTCGATGCCGACAAAGCGTGCCTTGAGAGTCTTCGCCGCCTGCTTTTCGGGGTGCAAAATCGCATCCAGGGTCCAGTTTTCTACTGGAACAAACGCCCCGATCTCCCGCTCCCGCTCGACGATCAGCCGCACCGCAACCGTCTGCACACGGCCCGCCGAAAGCCCGCGCCGCACCTTATCCCAGAGCAGCGGCGAAATCTGATAGCCCACCAGCCGGTCCAGCACCCGGCGCGTCTGCTGCGCGTCCACCAAGTTCCGGTCCACCCCGCGGGCGTGTTTGAAGGCTTCCTGCACGGCCTTCTTGGTGATCTCGTTGAAGGTCACGCGGCGGATCTTCTTCCGCTCCTTGGCCGAGGTTCCCAGTTGCAGCGCCAGATGATACGCAATCGCCTCGCCCTCGCGGTCCGGGTCGGGCGCCAGATAGATTTCGTCCGCCTTGGCCGCGGCCTTCTTCAACTGCGCCACCACCTTCTCCTTGCCGGGAGAGACGATCAGTTCTGGAACAAAGGTCCTGTTCTCCAACTCCACGCCCAGTTCGTTCTTGGGCAGATCCATGATGTGCCCGACCGAAGCCAGCACTTCGAAACCCGCGCCCAGATACTTCTCGATCGTCTTCGCCTTGGCGGGAGACTCGACGATCACCAGCGATTTGCTCATTGCCATCCTTCGATTCCCAATCCCACTCTACCTTAGTTCTACCTCGTCCGGTCTGTTGGACTCCCGACCGGATTTTTCGGCTCATCGAGAGGGTCGATTTCCCCTTCCGGGAAAAATTGCCCGCAAGTGTTGCACATTATCATGGAATGCCGCCCCATTTCCACCGGCGCGAGGTTCTTCCTCAGCTTCCATCCCATTGAGTCTATGGTCGGGCCACTCGCGCGCCGCCTCACTCAGGCATTGAAACATCGCATGGTGATGGTCATTGGCCCGCGGATAAACCTTGCCATATCAGTGCGGTTCGAGACGGAAGGGGCGCTTTGCGAAATCTTATCTGGCAATATCGCCGAATCCGGTATTCGACGCGCTACCCGCTTCTTGCCGGCAACTCCCAATGGCCCCGTTCCTCGTCCTGACGGTTGACCCGCTCTGGCTTAGAATGGAGGCAAGGCAGCAGGTCTCCGGTTAGATGCTTTTCCATTGCTCCCGAACGTACAAATGACTCAGAAGCCCGGCACAACTTCTAGCCCAAACTCCCCGATCCGCTTCCGCATGGCCACTGAGGCCGACCGGTCGAGTCTGATTCCGCTCATCAACTCCGCCTTTGCCATCGAGACATTTCTGGAGGGCACACGCACTGACGACCAGCGGCTGGCGGCCGCCATGCGCGAGGGCGACATTCTGGTGGCTGAAGACGCCGGCGGTCAGCTGCTGGGCAGCGTCTATGTTGAAGTGCGCGGCACACGCGGCTACCTGGGTATGCTGGCGGTCGATCCCGCCCATCAGGGCACGGGTCTTGGCTTGCGCATAGTCGCCTCCGCCGAGCAGCATCTGCGTCTTCTGGGATGCCAGGCCGTGGACATCACCGTCCTCAGTCTGCGTCCCGAATTGCCGCCCATCTATCGCCGCTTCGGCTATGCCGAGACCGGCGTCGAGAATTTCAGCCCCTCCCGTGCGGTAACATCCGGGGCCGAATGCCATTTCATCGTGATGTCCAAGGAGCTTCGATAGCCCAACCGGAACGCGTTCCTTCCTGCGCTCCCTGCGCGACAATATGGATGATCCCAGCGGTGTAGAGGATTCTTTTCAGTCCGCGCACCCCTTTCTACTCCCGCCGCCAGAGAAAGCGGCAGGAGGCCTGCACATTCGGCACTGACCGAATCCGTCGAGGATTCAAGTTTATCGTTTTCCGTGTTACGATAAGCGTTAAAGACGATCCGCGCATTGTTGTATGCAAGGACGGGCATCCTAATGGAATTGAAACCGTCGTCCGATCCCACAGTCGAGAATTTGGAGAATGGTACGCGGCTGGCTCCGCCGCACCCGGGCAAGATGCTGCGCGAGGAGTTCATGAAGCCGCTCGGCCTCTCGGCCAATGCTCTGGCGATCGAACTGCGGGTTCCGGCGACGCGGATTTCGGAGATTGTGCGTGAACGGCGGGGCATCACGGCGGATACGGCGCTGCGCCTGGCCCGCTACTTCAATATGCAGGCTGAGTTCTGGATGCGTTTGCAGATGGACTTCGACTTGAAATCCGCGGCCCTTGTAGCTGAGACGGCCATCCATGTGGAGATCCGGCCGCGGTTGGCGGACTGCGGCCTGGAAATCCGCGACCTGGAAAACGCGGAATCCCGCGCGATCGCCTGAAGCCGCGACCCAGATTAGCAGTCTCTACAATGGAATTGCAACCGAAACGCACGGGAATTGCAAGAGAGTCCACGGCCCACTGTTTAGACCGACTGGAGATCGAGTTCAACGACTATGCCCACAACAGCGAATAAGGATTATTACGGTACGCTTGGCGTGAAGAAGACGGCGACGGCGGAGGATATACGCAAGGCCTTCCGCAAGGCCGCGCGGCGGTATCATCCCGATGTGAATCCGGGCGACAAGCGCGCGGAGGAGAAGTTCAAGGAAATCTCCGAGGCCAACGACGTTCTGAGCGACGAGAAGAAGCGCAAGGTCTACGACCAGGTAGGTTTCTACTCCGACCAGATCGACCCGGCCACAGCCGAGGCTTACGCTCGGCAGCAGGATGCGCGGGCCCACGGCCCGGTGGACTTCGGGGGCTTCGACTTTTCCGGCTTCCAGGACGGACCGGGGCATAGTCCGGGGGCGGGTTCAGCGCCGGGTCCAGCTTCGTGGGGCAGCTTCAAGGATATTTTCTCCGGCATCTTCAGTGGGGCGCAGCAGCCGCAGCGGTCGAGGGCGCCGCAGCCGGGCACAGACCTCGAATACCAGACTCCGGTCGATTTCTGGACGGCGATCCGCGGCGGTCAGGCGCGCATCGAGGTGCATCGCCAGGATACCTGCCCGCACTGCGGGGGCCAGCCCCAGACCATGGGGCCGATGCAATGCCCGGAGTGCAACGGGACGGGCCAGGTGACGCAGATGGGCGGGCGGATGAAGTTCAACATTACCTGCCCGCGGTGCAACGGTCAGGGGCGCATCTCCAGCGTCTGCTCCGTCTGCCAGGGCGAGGGCGTGGTGAGCGCCACCGAGACGGTCGAGTTTCGCATCAAGCCGGGAACCCGCGACGGGCAGCGCATCCGCCTCCAGAGCAAGGGCAACGCGGGGCTGAACGGCGGCCCGGCCGGCGACCTGTTCGTGATCGTGCGCACCTCTCCGCATCCGGTCTTTACGCGGTTGGGCGACGACATTCAGTTGACCGTGCCGGTGACCGTGCCGGAGGCCTCGCTGGGGGCCAAAGTGGACGTGCCGACCATCGAAGGGCGGGCGCAGTTGAAGATTCCGCCGGGTACGCAGAGCGGGCAGAAGCTGCGCATGAGGGAGCGCGGAGTGGAGAACGCGCAGCGCCCGGGGCAGCGCGGAGACCAGATTGTGACCGTCGAGGTGGTGGTGCCCACGCTCGGCGACGAGCGCAGCAAGGAGATCATGCGCGAGCTGGCCAAGCTGAACAATCAAGATCCGCGCGTGGCGCTGTTCGACAAACTGTAGGGGGCGGATTGAGGAAGAGTACTGGAATTGGAGCGGTTTGATTGGAAAGATGGCAAGGTCGCGAGGAAAATCTTTGGACTGTCAGAGCGGGATCTTTATGAGACTTTTGAAACACCTGGCCGTTTCAACGAGCGTCGCTCTCTGCTTTGCAGCCTGTCTGTTATGCGCAACGGCGCTTAGAAGCAGCGCGGCAACAACTCCGCGCTATCGGACGGTCGTCATTGAGAATGCCGAGCCGCGGCGCGACATGGAGGGCAAGATCGTCGACGCGCACGATGGCTGTCTTCAGTTTTTCGATCGCCGCTACTATCTTTACGGCACCGCGTACGGCAAGAGCGCCGGATTCGGCATCAACAACCGGTTCCGCGCATACAGTTCCGCCGATCTTGTGCATTGGAGATTTGAGGGCGAGATACTTGAATCTCCGCCGGATGGAGTGTATTTTCGACCCTACGTGGTCTTCAACCCTGCGACGCGCAAATACGTGCTTTGGTACAACTGGTATCCGCGGTTGTGGGATGGCCAGGTTGGGGCCGCGGTGAGCGATACCCCGGTCGGCCCGTTCACCATTGTCAATCCCCAGGTGAAGCTTTCCCAGGCAGAGTATCGGCCGGGCGACGGCAGTTTATTCGTAGACGACGATGGGACTGGATATTTTATCTACACCGTGATCGGCCAGGGCCACGCCATCCGAATCGAACGCTTGGCTCCCGATTTTCTCGGTTCGACCGGAGAAGCGAGCGATATTCTCGCTCAGGGTTGCGAGGCGCCGGCATTGTTCCGGCGTGGGAGCCGCTATTACGCCCTCTTCGATTCGAACTGCTGCTTCTGCAGCGCGGGCAGCGGCGCGAGAGTCTTCACCGCGTCCAGTCCTCTCGGCCCTTACACCCAGCAACCGAACATCAATCGAGATGCAGATCGACAACCGATCGTGGCCGCGCAGCAGACTTTCGTGGCTCGTATTCCAACTTCGGAAGGAATCGCCTATATTTGGATGGCGGATCGCTGGGGATCGCGACCGGATGGCGTCAAAGGCCACGATTTTCAATACTGGAGCGCTCCCTTGCAATTCACTCCGGAGGGAAACATCCGGACGATCGAGAACGTTGCGAAATGGAAAATCTCCGTCGAAGCGGGTAAAGCCGCTTCAACGATCGACACGCTCTACCGTTGGCCCGCGAAGAAGGACCCGCATCCATTGAAGATCGACCCTTGCACCGGGACCGCGCTCCCAGCGGAAGAGTGAATCTCTCTCGATGGGAGTGCGCGTCATGCAGGTATTGGAGAGACGACCGGATTGTGACCGTGGAAGTAGTCGTGCCTACACTCCAGGACTAGCGCAGCAAGGAGATCATGCGCGAGCTGGCCAAGCTGAACAATCAAGATCCGCGCGTGGCGCTGTTCGACAAGCTGTAGGGGGCGGATTGAGGAAGAGTTTTGGAATCGGAGCGGTTTGAGTGGGATGACTGGAAGGCGGAAGCAAATCTTCGCAAGCATAAGATCAGCTTTGCGGAGGGGGCTACTGTCTTCGATGACAAGCTAGGCTTGATGATCGACGACTTGGAGCATTCCTGGGATGAGCAGCGTGAAATTTTAATTGGTTCTTCCTCGTTGGGTAAGGTATTGTTAGTGATATATGTGGAGCGTTTGCTGCTGAACGGACGGGAACGGTATCGCATCATCAGCGCCAGAAAAGCCACTCCGGCAGAGAGGAACGCCTATGAAGCGCAAAGAAAAGCCAATCATTGATTTGGACGAAGACGACGGGATGCTGCCGGAGTACGATTTCTCGAAGGCAGTGCGCGGCTATACCGCCTATCGCATTGGTGAGGATGCCGCGGATGAGTCGGCCGTGGAAGGGTTCTGGCGAATGCTGGGCTATGAGGTTGAGCGGATCACGGAACCCGCGTTGCGATTTTCCAAGGCGCCGGATTTCTTGCTCAAGCGGCAAGGGACAGCCGTGGCCGTCTGCGAGGTCAAGTCGATGGGTGAATTCGATTACTCGGTCAAGGTGAATCATCAGGACGGCACGGCAACGGTGACGCAGCACAACTGGCGGGAAACGAATGTGGAGCGGGTGCTTCACCGGGCCGATCGCGCTCGGGATCAACTTTTTTATTGGAACGGCGATCGTGGATTGGCGAATATCTTTGTCTTCGTCAATCGCGATCCGCACACGCGAAGAGAAAGCGTTCAGCCAGCGCTGATTGAATTCGCGGGCATCGACGGCACGTTTTGGTTTGAGCCCGAAAATGACGTTGTCGGCTCAAACCCGGTGGCGATCGCATCCCAGGAGGGGCAACAACGGATTGAAAGCAAGATGGGGTTGATTCTCGATGCTCGACTGAAATTGAATCCGGCGGCTTGAGGAATTATGGATAAGCAACAGATAGGGATCATCGGCAAGCACATTCTCATTGCGAATTTGCTAGCGGCTGGTCTTGAAGTTGCGGAACCAATACGCGATCGTGGAATTGATCTGATCGTTTTTCGCGACGGCAAAGAGGAAAGCGAAAAGAGCGTTAAATTTGCAGCCCGCCCGATACAGCTAAAAACATCGTCCGATAGAACATTCGAGTTATACCGCAAATACAATCGCTTTGACGAATTGAGGATTGTATACGTTTGGAATGCCAAGAGTATTTGGAATGAAGAAGGTCTTTCAAAACCAGCGATTTTCTGTCTCAAATACAAAGAAGCCGAAGATATTTTGACGGCTGGAGGGCACACAGAGAGAGAATCTTGGAAGACTGGAGATCACTGGTTCACAAATAGCCCATCTGGACCAATGGAGGAGCGTTTGAAAGATTATCAGATTAAGACGCCGAATGATTGGTGGAAGATGCTTGGCTTGGACGCAACAGAGTGACATTTTGGCTCAAGAAACCTCAGATAGCGAAGAACCCATGACCGCAAAACGCAAAACGAAAGGCGCGTACATGATCTCGGCGGTGGCCGAGATGTACGAGATTCATCCGCAGACGCTCAGGCTCTACGAGCGCGAGGGGCTGCTGCTGCCCTCGCGCACCGAGGGCAACACGCGGCTCTATACCGACGAGGACCTGGAGCGACTGGAGTTCATCCTGAATCTGGCGCGGGACTTGGGCGTGAACATCGCCGGCATCGCCATCATCCTGCAGATGCGCGGGCGCATGGAGGAGATGAACCGGCAGATGCAGAGCTTCGTCGAGTACGTTCGCACCGAGATGCTGACCCGCTTTCAGCAGAATGCGCCGGGCGCGGGGGCGGCCATCGTGCCGCTGCGCAAGCCGGTGGCGATAAAGCCGGCGATCAAGAATCCGTAGCTTCGCCAGAAGCGAGTCTCAGAGCCGGGAGCAGTCTTCTCCGAGTTCAACCAGCAGATCCAACAAGCGTTCCACGGTTCGAGAACTCATGTGTTGAAACTCCAGGCCGAGGACGTACTCGTCCGTTTTCACCTTGACCTTCGCGGAAATCCGCAGAGGATAGCCGTTTCCGATGAAGTCCACTTCGACTGGAGTCTCCGACTCGATGCGGAAAGGAGCGTCGCTGAAGACCCGGCAACCGCTGCGGCTGATCTCGAGCAGCAGACACTTGATGACGGTTCCTTTATTGACGATCAACAGGGTTGCGACCGCCTCGAGTTCGTGCCGGTGATGGACGCGCCGTTCGATTCCTCCTGGAGGCTTTTCACGCCGGACTCGGCGGAGCTCGTCTTTGGTTGGCCTTGGCTTTGCCGCGGACTCCGGACGCGGCGGCTCTTGCGGCGCTATCGCAGCCGTCTTGCAGGCTTCCAGCAATCCTCGATCGTTCAAGTGTTCACCGAGAGCGGCCATGCGCTTCCGGGTCACAGAGTCGAAATTCACAACGATGTCGTCGTTCACATCGTTGGCCGCGGTCGATCCGGAGAGCGTGTACTCGACATCGGCAACCCGAAAGCGCAGCGTGACGGAAACGTTGGCGCGCACTAGAAATGCCTCGTTGGGCAGCACATGGGCGCGCGACGGGGTAAGCTTTACCATCTGTCCGCACAAGGACGCTCCCAGGGTTCCCACTTCGATCAGCACCGGACGCGCGGCCAGCTTGGCCAGGCCGGCGGGGCTCCCCTTCTCGATCCAGATTGGAATCAGCGCTGCTTTCAACATGGCGTTTGCCCTTATTCCCTTCCCATCGACAGAAAGGGATGCGCGAGATCTCGGATTCCCAAGACGGAGTGAACCCCTATCTGTTGTATCGGCGGCTGGCGCCGTTTCGATCATCCTCCGGAAGCTTTCCAAAAACGGTTTCTTCCGGCGAACGCGGAATAGGCCCGCGCGATTGGGCCACCGATGGGCCTCGCGCAGGTATTCTTAGACCTGTATGTTTTACGTTCTTCTTGGATTGGCCGTCTTCGGCCTGGTTGCCTCCACGGGCTTTGCGGGCATAGTGCTTTGGGCGGTCCCCGGCTATCTGCGTGAGCGGCGGCTGGCGCTGGCGATCGAACGGTCGAGGCCGGGGTTCACCCCGCCGCTTACGCTGTTGAAGCCGCTGCATGGGGACGAACCCGGCCTGGAAGCTCATCTGGCTACGTTCTTCGAGCAGGATTACCCGCAATACGAGATTCTCTTCTGCGCGCGTTCGGCCGAGGATGCCGGATTGCGGACGGCGAGGCGGGTCGCCGAGCGCTATCCGCACATTCCAGTGAAATTTCTCTTCACCGACGGCCAGCCCGACTACATCAACGACAAAGCCATCTCCATGGAGGCCATGGAGGCTGTGGCGGCGCACCAGATTCTGGTCGTCAGCGACAGCGATGTCCGCGTGACGCCGGAGTATCTGCGCGCCGTCGCCCTGCCCTTCGCCGAGGAACGCGTCGGCGGAATGACCTGCCCCTACCGCGGCGTGGCGGTCGAGGGCGGACTCTGGGCGCGGCTAGAGGCGGTGGGCATGAGCGTCGAGATGACCGCTGGGGTGCTGGCGGCCCGCCGCTTCGAGGGGATGAAGTTCGCGCTGGGGCCTACCATGGCCTTTCGCCGGGAGACGATCCGGCGGATGGGCGGCTTTCGGGTGACGGCCGATTACTGCGCCGACGACTTTGTGCTGGGCAACGAGACCTACAAGATGGGCCAGAGGGTGGTTTTGAGCCATCATGCCATCGACCATATCGTCATCAATTCGACCTTTGCTGCCTCGCTCAAGCATCAGGCCCGCTGGATGAGGTCTACGCGCTTCTCGCGTCCCATCGGGCACTTGGGGACGGCGCTGACCTTCAGCCTGCCCTACGGCTTGGTAGCCTGGGCGGCCGCGGTCGCGCTGGGGCATCCCTGGGGCGGCCTGGCGCTCTTCGGCTGGAGCGTGGCCACGCGCCTGGCGCTCTCCATCGCCGTGGGCGGGCTCGCGGTGCGCGACCCGAGCTGGTTTGGACTGCTGTTCCTTTATCCGATCCGCGATTTGATGGGCTTCGGCTTCTGGGCGGCCAGCTACCTGGGCAGCCGCGTCCTCTGGCGGGGGCAAGTCTATCGGCTGCTGCCGGGGGGCAAAATGCGCGCGGCCTGAGGCGGGGGCGCTGCGCTATGCTTGGCTTGATGATCGTTCTGGGCGCTCAAGCGGCTCTGGTTCGTTGGATGGCTCAAGCGAAGCTCGTGCTTTTGCCGTTTCTGGCGAAATTCGGCATTTGGGGCGTGGGCGCGGCGGCGTTGCTGGACTCCTCGACGATTCCCATCCCCATGGACCTGATTCTGGCCGGGTACATATGGGCCGACAAGCGCCACTTCTGGCTCTATTGCCTGCTGGCCTCGGGCGGTTCCGCGCTGGGCGCCCTGCTGCCTTATGGGCTGGGCCGCGCCGGCGGCGAACTGTTCCTGCTCAAGCGCGTCAACCGCGAACGCTACGAGCGGATGCGCGCCCGATTCGAGCGTCAGGAGTTCCTGGCCATGATGATCCCCTCCATGCTGCCCCCGCCCACGCCCTGGAAGGCCTTCGTCTTTGCCGCCGGGGTCTTCGATATGCGGGTGGCGCCCTTCATGCTGGCAGTTTTCTGCGGCCGCATGGTTCGCTGGCTGGCGCTTTCGCTTCTGGTGCTCAAACTGGGCCCGGGCGCGGTCGATGCGGTGGCGCGCCACGGATGGGTCTTATTGGCAATCGTCTGCGGTCTGGCCGTGGCGGGATTTGCCGCTTGGTGGATGCGCGGGAAACGATTAGCCGGCGCTCTGGAAGATGAAAAAAAAGTGACAACCAAGCATTTTCACGCTCACGCAGATCGTTCGACTTGATAAGAATAGGGGACAAGAACATGATTGCGCACAGCGAATGGAAGCATGGCCGGGTCTTCGACGGCATTTCACAAAGCGGGCACACCGTCCAGTTCGACGCGACCCCGGCGCATACCGAGGGGCCTAGCCCCATGGAAGCAGTACTCATGGGCTTGTGCGGATGCACCAGCTCGGATGTGGTTTCGATCCTTGAAAAGAAGCGGCAGCCGCTGGCCGGGCTGCGGGTGACGGCGACGGCGGAGCAGGCCATCGGGCCGCCGCAGGTCTTCACGAAGATCAAGCTGACCTACGCGGTGCGCGGGCCGGTGAGCCGCAAGGCCGTGGAGGACGCGGTGGGGCTGTCGATGGAGAAATACTGCTCCGTCTCGAAGATGCTGGGCAAGACGGCGGTGATTGAGTATGAGATCGCCTATCTGGACGAGGAGCCGGAGTTATGAAGAGGGTCGTCAATTTCTTTCAAATCGCCTCGCTGGT
>Ga0181529_10005816_pt1 | contig 12767 bp, 7 predicted proteins | sample PEATcosm2014_Bin_36_FD_119763 | JGI IMG/M metagenome (GOLD analysis project Ga0181529, IMG submission 119763) | Peatland microbial communities from MTU Mesocosm Facility, Houghton, MI, USA - PEATcosm2014_Bin10_30_metaG | ecosystem: Environmental > Terrestrial > Soil > Wetlands > Peat | place... | reverse complement strand
TCGACGGCGGTTTTCTCGTCGTCTGCGTGCCAGTCCTGCTCCTTCGTCAAGTCGGCGAAGAACATGTCGAGCGGCACGGACTTTACGGGACTATCCTTTGGCTCGCCGGCGAGCTCAAGGAGCCGCTCCTCCGTGAGCGACTCATTTGCAGTCTTCCACTCGAAGACCGCGAACGGTTCGTCGGATTCGCTCGGATAGAGCAAGCCCTTGGTCGCCGTCCGTAAGGCGGCTGCAACTTGACTAGGCATGGTGATGCAAGCTCCAACTTAATTGCCTCGCCGAGGGATCACCGGCGGAGGAATGCGCTCTTCGTCCACCTCTTCCTTCAGCGAGTCGATGATCGACGACGGAACCTTGTCGAAGAACTTGTAGCCGCTGAGTTCCTCGACCTCCTTGACGGACACGCGGTAGTCTCCCCACTCATAGCCGACGGTCATGTCGTTGGGCATGATGACCGCGATCAAGCGGGTGGTGTCGTTCACTTTCTTCAAGTCGTTCCCGCGCTTCGCGTCCAGGACCATGATGACCTTCCAGCACGTGGCTGGCACCGTTACCTTGCCCGCGGCCAGCGTTTCCTTTGCCCCCTTCCTGCCTTTTCCCCCCTTGCCTGCCGGTCCACTGATGATGTACAGCGTCTTGCGGTGGTTCTCGACCAAGTCCCGACAGTAGATCTCCAGTTGATCCCACGCCTTCTGGTTCACATGAGGCGATTGCGGGATGATATTCGTCATCACGAAGGTCGCGGTGCTCGTGTCATCGTCGGCGGCGCGGTCGCTGTGTGGACACATGTGGCCGCGGTCAAATCCCCCTCCAACGTAATCTTTCGGCGTCACTTTCTTGAAGCCTTCGGGGAGGTCCTTGTCAGGATAAAAGGGCTTGCGCGGGGCGGTGCCAAGGTCATCCTTCGTGAGTTGCCAGCTCACCCAGTTCGGCGTCCCTTTGCTGTCGTTGTAGGAAAGGGCAAAATAGTCCTTCTCCATCAGGAAGTTGTCCTTGTCGCTCTGGTCGGACGTCGCCCCGCTCGGGTTACCCATTTTCAGGTGCGGGCTATCGGCGAAGAGCGGCGAGACCGCGCCCGTGATGAACATCACGGAGACCGCCAAGATACACAACACCTTTTGTTTCATGCCGAGCACGCTTGCTGCCGAATTCATGACCATTTCTCCTCCCAAAATGTCAGTGGTTCCGGAATACGAATGATTCACGTAACGTTGGCCGCGAGTATCCTTGCGTTCCGTTCGCGGATGTCCGCCGGAACGACGTCTTCGTAGACGGCTTGGAAGTTCGCCTCGTCCTCAGGCCCTTCGTCGGGAACCTGAAGGGCGGTAAACCATCGGTTCAGGAGGCAAAAATGCCCGATGAGCCAGGTGATCTCCACGATCTGGCTGAGGACGTGACGTTGCATGGCGTCAGGGCCGAGTTCTTGCAACCGCGGATCCTGCCCGTTGTGTTTCGTCAGCGCCTGCACGAGGCTTTGAAACTCCTTCTCCGTCACCGCATGCGGATCCTTGGCGACCTTGACGGTGTAGTCCAACGCCACACGCTCCAGTTCGGTGTAGACGTCCGGGTGCTTCTCGTGTTCGTGCAGGTGCAGGTACTTTGCGTGGGCTTCGTCCCGTCGACCGGCATCGCTGAAGAGCTTCATGCCGATGAATGCATGATGGGTAATCGAGTACCAAGCACAGTTAAGCAGCGACGTTCGCGAAATCACCAGCTCCTTGAGGAAGCGGTCCGTGAAGCCCGCGACCTGCCGGTCACCGACAAACGTCTCCGGATCGAAGATAAACGTATTGCAGTACTCGACCTCGGTCTGGGCCAGGCGAGGGCAGTAGCCCATTACCTTGATCAGGTTGTTGGGAAAGTTCCCCCACGTAACCTCGGCCTGCTTGAAGGCCGCCGCCGTGTGGCTGTCCACCTCGTTGATCTGGAGGGGCCGGACGCGCGTCCAGGGCCCCTGCTTCGGTTTCTCATCCATGGTTCCTTTCCTTTCCTAAAGCGTTCTTTCGATGCCAACTCCAGAACTACGCCTGACAGAGCCTGGACCTTTCGGTCAGCGACAAGCGGGTCCGCGGTCGACCGCGCCCTACCGTTGGGACGGCAAATGCGGTCCTTCGACCATCCCGCCCACCCCCTTCCCCTCAAGGTCCCACAAGAGCCAATCGTCGTTACGCACGAACTGCTTGGTCTTGTTATCCCACTTCTGGGGCAAATCCCGGTTAAGCCGTTCGAGGAAGGGGAGCAGCGGATTCCGGATCTGGTAGCTGTCCTCGTGGTCATCCAGGGGGATCCGGTCCCACTTGAATCGCTCCAGGTAGGGTGCAAACCCGAATCCGTCGAAGAAGCCGCCCCCGCCAACCAGCGTCGTGTACCAGAGGCTAGGAACCCCCTGAGGGTTCTCTTGAGAGCCGCTTTCCGCGATGAAATCTGCCAGGATCTTAGTCCCGTCGCTGTCGGACTTGAGATGCTCTTTCAAGCGGTTCAGCGTGGGGAACGTGATGGGCGGGCTGACCAGCAGCACCGGTTTGCGTTCGGAACGGGCCAACGCAATCTCGTGCGGCGTTCCGACGCTATAGATGTTCGTCGGGCAGTAGGCCACGACGAAGTCCGAAGTGTCGACCATGCGCAGGTCGATATGCAGCGTTTCCCAGAAGTGCCCGGTGATCTTGGCGCGGGCCGCCGCGGCTGCGGACGACTGCTCGAAAGTCCAGTCCTTCTTGATCTCGTCGGTATCCACACCTTCGCGCCCGTAGTCGTGGAGTCCGCGAGCTTCGGGCTTCTTCCAGGGGTCGAACACCGTTACGCCCAGCTCGTGAAGGAACTCCCCCACACGATTTCGCCATCCGAATTTCGCCTCGTTGGCCCTGGACGCGACAAAATCCATCGGGCCGGAGAGATAGACGCGGGAATCCTTCAGCAGCTTGGGTTCATCGAGTTTGCTTGCCACGGTAGTTGCTCCTCCTATGGTTCGCGAAGGTTGAGGCACGTTCACTTGTTTCCGCTATTAGTTCTTCGGGCCAGCGGACCAGGCATTTTCCACGAGATCCCGGATGCGGACGAAGTTGTTCTTGACCAGCCGGTGGTATTCCAGGTATGCAGTACGGAAACGATCCCATGCCGATCGGTATGACGATTGGGAACGCGGATCGGAATTGCTCCGCAGCTTGCCTTGGGCGTCCAGGACGTCTTGCAGGAGCCGGAGTGATTCTTCACGCCGTTTCCCGAGATCTTGACGCAGGGCGGGATCGCCTTGCGCCAAGCCTTCCAGGTACCGCAACCAGCCGTCCAGCTTGGCATGCGACTCGAAACCGCGATTGACGATGGCCAAGAACGGCAAGACAGGGGCACTGCGCTCCGTTTGCAGGTCGGCGCCGGGGCTGCCTGGCTTCGTGCTTAGCACCCGCTCCGTCTCGGCGGTCCAGATCGCGGTGGCGGGGTTCTTGCCCTCCTTGGCAGCGTCGTAGGTGGTTTCGCTCAGGATATGGAAGACCTGTGGCGTCTCGATCGATCCTGCCTGTCCCAGGAGGATGCCCGCCTGCCGCGCCAGGCGCTCGCATTGCATGAATTCCTCCCAACTGAGCAGGGGGACGGCGCTTCCCGGCTTCCTGCATACCAGTGCCTTCGTGGCCGGGTCAACGACGAAGTCCTCTCGCGGATGCGGTTCGTCCGCGTCCGTCTTCCTGCCCAGCAGCACCCAGGTCTCCTTGTGCCGCGTGTCGGTAAGCAGCGAAGGCATCCCGAGTTCCTTGGCCTCCTCGATCATGAACTTGATCTTCTCGAACGGGTCGAGGATCGCCCGTGCCGTGCGGTCCGGATCGCGATTATCCACGAAGGCGTTCCAGGGTTCGACGATGCCGATGGGCATCAGCAGCATACGCCGGGGGATATGTGGGTTCTTGAGAAGTTCTCGATAGACGGTGCGTGCGGCGAGCGCGTCCAGGCAAAGCCACATCCCCATCTTTAGGATGTCCACGGCGAGCGTGCTGTAGACCGACTGGATGCGCTGCGCCGAAGTGGCCGCGGTGTAGATCGGATCGACGGGGCGCCCGTCGGTCACGATCACCCCTTTCTCGTCGCTGTAGTCGGCGACCGCGTTGAGCTCCCACGGCTCAAGGTACTCCAGCAGGTTGGGCAGCCATTCGTCCTTTACGTCGTCGGCGACCGCGACGTACTTCAACCCTAAATCCTTGGCCACGTCGACGACCTCGTTGATGCGAGTGACCCGGTCGTGCCCCGTCGCCTCAATGTTGAGGTACAACGCGATCCACGGTTTCTTGTCGGCTAGTTCCTCGTCCTCGAAGGCGGCGCTCAACCAATGCCGAATGGCGCCGGGCACCATGCCCGAGACTTCGAAGACGGCCTTGACTGGCGGCAGGTTCGGGTCCGCCGCACTGGGGTTGAGAAAGCGCTCGTTACCGTGAGAGGTAAGCTGCACCGGCGCCCGGTTCTTCCACAACTGTCGACGCAGGTCGTCGATGGCCTCCTCGACCGTGTCGAAAGGCTTGGGAGGCCGATACAAGCCACCTCGCCGTGGTTCGAGGTCAAGCTGGGATGTCGGATGCGGGTAGTTCCGCATGGGAATCGACTGGACTTCCTCGGAAATGTTGGAACTTGTGGGGATCGAAGCGGCGAAAAGCCGCGTGGCCATGGCAAGGAACGGGGGGATTGGCGAAACGGCCTGCCCAGGCACAATCAACTCGCCGTCCAGACCGTAGCTTGCGTCGATTGTTCCGAGCGCCTGGGCCTCCGGCGACATCGCGATGCCCATCGTGTAGTAATAGCCGGCGTCCAAGTCGCTGGCGCTGACGAAATGCATCGCCCCGCATGGCCGTTTCCGAAGCTCATCGATGCGGCGACTCCCTAACGGAGAAAGAGGAAAGATGCCGCGCCCAGCCATCGCCTCCCAGCCCACGGCAAGAACGGCCCTTGCACGATCGGAGAACTTGAGATGAACCTCCGTGAGCGGCTCCACCGCAAGAAGGAGTTCGTGCGCCCGGCGGACGATCTTCAGGGCGAGAACCGCCAGGCGATCCTGCTCATGGATTTTGTCCACCTGACCGTCCCAACCGGCACGCTCGACCCCGCCTGCCGTTCCAAGCAGCGCTTTGCCTATTGCCTCCGGCAGGGCGGCCATCCGGACGAGACGGAGAACGTCTTCGGTCGGGAGTACCCCCGCTTGCACGCCTTCTTGAACGGCCGCCCATTCCTGATCCTCGGCGTCGACCTCGATCGTCAGTTGAGGCAAGCTCAATCCGGCACCGCCCCCTCCCTGAGCATCGCCCGGTGGGACAGGCCGAAAGACCAGCAGGTTGCCCAGCGCTTGCTGTACCAGTGCCGGTTCCGTTATTGTTGCGGTCGTGGATCGGGACGATCCGTCTGATACCTTCATGGGACTCTCTCCGTAATGTATTCCGTTTCTAAAGCTATCGCCTTTGAGCCGCATTGCCGTTGTGCCGAATCGGGCTCGGTCATGTCCGCTGGTTAGGACGCCCTCAAGGCTTCAAGTCACCACGTCATCCTGTCTACAAAGCGTTCGACAGTACCGTCGCCAGCCGATGTCCTGCCTTGGCGACCGCAATCCTCGCGACCTCGCCGGCGTTCTTCACGTAGTCGTCGCTCACGTTCGGGACCTCCTCCTTACTGGGCCTGTCCTCCGTATTGGCGACGTCCAGCTTCCCGTCCAGGTAGGCATACTTTTTCGCGGCGGCCAGACCTTCGCACGCCCATGCCTCGGGCGTCGTCCCGGTCTTGAGATCCGTGTCGATCTGTGCCTGGTTCTCCTTCTCCAGTTGCGCGACATCGGCCACGGTTCCCCGGATCGATGACCAGGAGATCGACTTGCCAAGCAGGCCATCCCAGAGAGGATGGAGCTTCTGCGCCCGGCCATGGTTGATGCGGACAAGGACGAGATTGCCGCCTCGGTCGCCTTCGGGGAACCGTTCGCTGAACATCGTTGCGCTGTGCAATGGTTGGTGGACATCGCCGACGAGGTGGAGCAACCAGCAAAGGTAGATCGGCTTCTCCTGGGCCGAACCGTCCTTGACCTTCTGGCTGGCTTCCGTGATCTGGGTAACGACGTTCGGCTTCTCCGCGGGGAAGTCGCTCTCCTTTAGCTGCGACCCCTCGGGAACATACGGCTTGTTGATGTAGTGCCACTTGGGGAAGCTCAAGCGGGCCTCGGCGTGATGGCTCCGGATCCAGTCGGGCCAAGTCGCTGCGCGCATGAAGATCCACTGGTCCTCGGGGAAGTTGTCGGGGCGATCGGCGTCCAGGAACTCGGCATAATGCGGATGGGTCTTGAGGATGTCGATAGCCGCCTTTTGGGCTTGGGGAGAAAGTTTGTCCCAGGCAAGCTTCGCCACGACCATGTGGCCCTTGTCGTTCCATGCCAGAACCGGGGAAGACAGAAATAACACCGCGACGAGGCTAAAAAGGCAGATCTTCATGGGGGACTCCGTTTCGAAAACAAGGTTCAAGGGATGGACCGCCCTGCTGGCGGCAAAATTTCGACTTGGTTGTTCCACGAAGCGCCTGATATGACGCGGGTGGCATTATGGTCTCTCCTTCTTTGCGGCGAAGATCATGGCGACGTGCCGGCAAACGTCGTTCGATCCTGTTCGTCATGGCTGCCAGGTTTGTAATAGTCCTCAGACCAACTGTCGTCCTCTTTGAGCGAAATAACGTTGTTATCACCTGCACCCACGGGCTGCTTGCCTTTCTTCTTGCCGTGGGGGCTTTTCTTTTCCACGTTGGCCAGCGACGCCCGAAAGTGATAGTGCTCGAACATGCGCATGAATTCCGTGACGTAGATGTCTGCGACCGCCGTGTCTCCACGGATCACGATGCTATTGGAATCGTTGAGCGTCGTGGAATTCTGGCTGAAGTTTGCCGACCCCATGACGAGGATCGGGTCGTCGCCGAGGGGATCGGCGAGAATGATCTTTGCATGAATGTGGATCCCCGCATGGAGAAAGCTCTCTTTTCCTTCAAGCAATTCGCCTTGAAAATCGTGCAGCGGCGAGGCGAGCGTCGTCGCTACGCTGATCGTGTTCTGGGGGACCGCCTCTTGAATCTTGACTTCCTCGGGCTTTCCCAAGGACTTTTGGGTATCCAGCAGCAGGTAACGGAGCGCGCCAGGCTGCTTCTTTTGCAGCGCCTCGCGGATTGACGGGTAGAGCGCGAAGGGAGCGCACACCATGAGGCACTTGGCGCCGGAGCAAAGGTCGGTGTAGAGTTGCAGCATGGACGTCTTTGCCTGCGGGGAGAGGATCGGCCACTTTCCTCGACCGGTCGGCAACGGATTGAGAACGGGCGTCAGGGCGGCCAATTGCTTCTTCAGCGTTGCCCCAGCCTCGTCGCCGTGCAACAACTGGAAACACGATTCATACTTCTTGGCAAGGAGCGGGTCCGTGAAGGCATGCCCGACGTTGAGCTGACCGTACATTCCGCCGTCGGTCCAATTTGTCGAGCCCGTCCAAACCGCTTGCGGCGCAAACGTCTTCCCGTCCTTCGTGAGCAAGACGACGAACTTGTCGTGCATGATCGCGTTCTGGGGGTCTGCCTTCCGCGGCTTACAGACCTTGGTGATGCCCGCATCCCTGATGGCTTTGGCGTTCTTCAGCACGGTCTTGTCCTTAGGGTCGGGGCCGTTCTTCGTCTTCTTGCGCCGGCCGTGGTAGACCACCTGCACTTCAACGCCGCGTTTCACGGCGTCCTTGATGCCGGCCAGCAACTCCGCCTTCTGAAATTCGTAAACGGCGGCATGCAAGGCGTAGTTCTTGTCCTTGGCTAGCTCCAAGAAACCCAGGAGAGCCTGATCCAGGCCGCGGGCCAGCCATTGCTTGGCTTTCAGAGCCGTCGCCGAGTCACCCAGCAATAGGTTTTCGGATGTGATGTCGGGGAATTCCAGCTCGAACGCCCGACTGGCGGCAGCGGCGCGGTTGAAGAACACCGCGGTCTCCGGTTTCCGATTGTCCTCGGTCGTGATTTCCACGGAAACGCCGACGGTGCCGTCGAGCTTAGGGGTGAGATTGCCGGGCTTACCGTATCGCGGCACCACACGATAACGATACTTGCATCCCGGCGTTGTCGTGTAATCACCCCAGCGAAATTTTTGCAGCGGCGCCCGATCCGTCGTGATGTTCTTGGGGTTCGGATCGTGGGGGAAGCGAATCATGTTGGGCAGCCAGTGACTTTTTTGCTGCCTGGCCGGGAGCGGGCGGTCTGCCGTCCCCAAGTCCGTGCGTTCGATGGAGAATCCCAGACATCCCTGACGCTTCGTTTCCCTAAGATCGATCCCCAGGATCACGTCATAGGTGCCGGCGATGACTCGCAGGGTAACGCCGTTTTTCGTGTTGGTAGCCCGCATTGCAAGAGACTCCAGCCTGAAACAAAAGAGGAATTGGTAGCCGTAACGCTTTCTGCCAGCCAGACCGCGACAGTTGAGGACCGACCATCATGCATCGTCTGGGCCGGAATGGCCGATGTCTCGATCTGAACAGAATAGGTTAGCCCGCATCAGGGGGAAGCCTAGCAGATCATCGTTTTATGTCAAGCATTTGGATCGCGAGAGTGTTCGGAATACGCGCTATTGGGCCCTTTCCTGACCATCGCGAAACCTGCCGATGGGCTCGCAACGATTCGAAAGAATTCGACAGCGCTAATTCTGGCGGGAATTTCGTGAAAAGACGGTCTAAATCGCCCCAGGACGTTATTACGGACCGCAGCATCTAATCAAGAGAGCCAAGGCAGTCGCGGTCACGCTGAAAGTGACAAAAGCAGCAAAATCGGCGAGATTCCACAGAACTTCTTTGGGGATCAAGAGAGCAAGGTGCCATCTTGATCAGTCGATCGCGTCGATGCATCCGTGCAGCCTCGAAGGATGCTAATTCTCCGTGAGGTTGCAAACTGGTGGTCACGACGGCAAAAGCCTGTTTCGAGAAAAGTCGTGCGCCCCCAAAGAAAAACTTCTTCCAACGGTAAATTCCTACGCAGTGCCTTGTGGAGCGCACGTTAGCCTTGCCGAATTCGAGTAGCCTTCTGGGCCATGTCTGCCTACAATGACATCCGTTTACGACGTCTTCCAAGAAGCCACCACGATCGTGGAGAGTACAAGGAAAGAAAATCGACATTAAACCGTCCGATCCATGTGGAGGATTGCAGCATGACCGCGAAACCGACAGCCCCGACAACAGAATATCCGCCGTGTGTTGAAGAAGGGGTTTGGACTCCGATCCCCGTAGGACCGCCGCCTGGGCAACTCCTGCTCAAGCTCAAAGACGTGGACGCAAACGAGTCCCGTTCCATTAAGGACAGCGGCGTCATGTCTTTCCACTTGGCCGGCTGCACAGGGGACTTCGCGAACCACGTGCCCGAAACCGCCGTAGCCCACGCCATGTCGAAGCAGGTCGAAGACCCTTGCATCTACGGCGGGAATCCCAGCGCCCCGCCAGCTTCCTTTTTCTTCCATCTGGGAGACATCGTCTACAAGGACGAGGACAAGACCGACGCGGAGCGGGCCGACCAGCAGAAGCTCTATAACGAGCACTTCTACACGCCCTACGCCCGCTATCCCCGCAACATCTTCGCCATCGCGGGCAACCACGACGGCAAGGACTCCCAGCATCCGGAGAAGTCCGCCATCCGGCATTTCCTCAAGAACTTCTGTGACTCCCACAGGACGATTTCGCCGGACAACCAGACCAGCGGGCGGGCTACGATGGTACAGCCTTACCCGTATTGGCTTTTCAGGACGCCGCTCGCCTACGTGGTCGGCCTTTACGCCAACGACGTCAATGGCGGCCAGCTCGACGATCCTGACGGTGCCGCCACCCCCCAATACGACTGGCTGGTGGAAACCTTGAAGACCATCCGCAAGGGTGCCGATGGCCGGGCCGTGTTCCTTGCCGTCCATTACCCGCCGTATTCGGGGGCGACGGATTTCCTGCAACGCGGCGACCCCAACCTCGGACCGACGTCACGACCGCATCGACTGCGACCCCTGGGGATGATCTTGCAGCAGGCGTTCCAGGAGAGCAAGCAGTACCCTGACGCCGTGTTCTCGGCCCACGCCCACCACTACCAGCGCATTACTTACACCTGCGCCGACGGGCGGCAGATCCCGTACCTGATCGTGGGCTGCGGGGGGCACGGACCGATCGAAAACTTGGCTCGCGACTGTGACGAAAAAGCCGGGCCACCTCCAACACTTCCCGCCGACATCGTCCTGCCGCAGGGTCTGACGCTGCCGACGGGGGACTGTGCCCGCTTGGTCGCCTACAACCACCAGGATTTCGGCTTTGTGCGAGTGACCGTCGACCGCAAGCGGAAGGTCGTGCAAGGCGAGTTCTTCGTCGCCTACGGCGTGGTTCGCGAGGCAGGCTCGCCGGCTGCACCGTCCGACTCGTTCACTCTGGACCTGCGGGCGCATCGCGTCGCGTAAGCACCATACGACTGTCGCACGAGTCCGCAAACAGCCTTGTGCCGGGTGTAGGTTGCCTGTGCCGGGACAGGTTCGACTATTCTGCCGCTATCCCTTTCCCCGTTTCCAAAACGCCTCTTCGTAGCCCCAAGTCCGCTAGCATACATCACCCTGTCGGCTGACTTCGGTCTGGTCGCTTCGGTCTGGTCGCTGCTTGTATGGCGGCCGTGGCGAGTATACACTAATCGCCGTCGCGGACCTTCGGCTTGCGCATGATTGCTCTGCCCAAACTGTGTCTACAACGTCGTTCACCGAGGACTGGGCCATGTCCGATTCCAATTATTTTCGCTGGGACCAGATTGCCGACAAGGAGTTCCGACAGATCCAGGTCCGGCGAGTCAAGGCACTTGCACAGAAGGAAGTCGATCCAGCTTCCCAGGAAATCGAGGATCTCCTCAAGGAGTCGGCGGAGGCGGTGCCGCTCCAAGAAGAGCGGAGGTTGATTGGTCTGGCCTTCTCTGGAGGCGGCATACGCAGTGCCACGTTCGGTCTGGGCGTCTTGCAAGGGCTGGCGGACCTTGGATTGCTGAGATTCTGCGATTACCTGTCGACGGTGTCGGGAGGGGGGTATATCGGCAGTTGGCTGGCGGCCTGGATCAAGCGCGAGGGGTCGCTGGACAACGTCGAGAAGCAACTGCGACCGTGTCGCAGGGATGAAGCCGATGCCGAGCGCGGCTTCGAGAACACGCGACTCGCCGTCGGCGATATCCGATCCGAGGAGCCCGAACCGATTTCCCATCTCCGCGAGTTCAGCAACTACCTAGCTCCCCGCCTGAACTTGTTGTCGTCCGATGCTTGGTCCCTGGTGGCAATCTACGTGCGCAATCTGGTGGCCAACCAAATGGTCCTGTTGCCCGCGCTGCTGGCAATCATGCTCGTGGCCCAGTTGGTCGGTGCCTACTTCGCGCAGAACGTGTCGCCTTCGGTCGGCAATCCGACAGGGATCATCGCTATTGCGATGTTGGTGACGGGTTTCTCCTTTTTGGCGCGGGGCCTGTCCTTGATACGAGATCCGTTGGCTGCCAGTTCCGCCCATCCGGCGGTTGGAGTGAAGTGTCTGGCCGCCACGCTGGCGCTGGTCGGGACAGCCTGCGTATTATTGTCGTGGGCGCTGCTTCCCAACCCCTCGCCACCGGACGCGAAAGATCCGCCCAACGGAAGGACCAGCGGCTGGGACCAGATCTCAGGGGATGAGACATCAGGCGGCAATTCGTCCGCTACTGCTGAGGACGCAAGGCAGCAGCAGCCCCCAAGTAAAGACTCGCACGAGCCGCAAATCAAACTCAAAGTGCTGCTTGCCTTTGCGGCGATCCTGGGCCTGTTTCATGCCTTGTTCAGCTACTTCGTCGAAAACGCCTGGTGGCGGACAGCGATCGGATTGCTCTCCGGGGCCGTGGCGGGCATGTTGCTCTACCTGTCGCTTGTTGGCCTCCTGTGGCGGCATGCGTCCGACTACGCTTGCATGGCGACCTTCGGGCCACCCCTGTTCTTCCTGATTTTCTCGTTTGCTAACATCGTCGAGGTGTCGTTACTGGGACGCATCGCGGCGGAGCAGGAGCGGGAATGGCGGAGCCGTTTCAACGCTTGGACGATGATCCTGGCGACGCTCTGGATTGTCGTTATCGGCATCGCCCTCTACGGCGGGGGGTGGTGTCGGGCGATCCTTGGCGAGGCACGTTGGCCGGGACTAGCGAGCGTCGGGGCTTGGCTGATGACGGTGGTCAGCGGGCTGCTGGCAGCCAACAGCAGCAAGACCAAGGGCGACGACAACCGCGGATGGATGGAGATCCTCGTGCGAGTGACGCCCTTCGTGTTCCTAATCGGGATGTCGCTTCTGCTCGCCTGGGCAGCCCAGTGGCTCGCCCACTTCGAGCAGTATGGCAAGGTTGCCCAGAACCCTGACTGGCACTGGTTACTCGGTAGTTTGGCGATTTGCCTGGCCGTCGCGGTCTTGGCTTCTTGGCGCGTCGATGTGAACGAGTTCTCGCTCAGCGCCATGTACGGCAGCCGCCTGGTCCGTTGTTACCTGGGCGCATGTCGCCGCAAGCAAGACGGAGACTACCACGGGACGCCCGCCCACTGCCATGGCCCGGACTGGGACCCCAATCGCGTGACGGGATTCGACTCGCAGGATGACCTGCCCTTGACGAAACTGCGGATCGGCGGCCCGTCGAGGGGCCTCGACGAACAACGAGACCCGCAGAAAGAGCAGAACTACTGGGGCCCCTTCCCCTTGATCAATACGGCGCTGAACTTGGTGGCCGGCGAGCGGCTGGCATGGCAAGAGCGG
>Ga0181529_10005815_pt1 | contig 12768 bp, 10 predicted proteins | sample PEATcosm2014_Bin_36_FD_119763 | JGI IMG/M metagenome (GOLD analysis project Ga0181529, IMG submission 119763) | Peatland microbial communities from MTU Mesocosm Facility, Houghton, MI, USA - PEATcosm2014_Bin10_30_metaG | ecosystem: Environmental > Terrestrial > Soil > Wetlands > Peat | place... | reverse complement strand
AGCCAGGCTGGCTGTCGAAGAGAACCTTCTCGATGCGAAAGCCGTCGGACTGGGTGGAACCAAGTGATCTCGCATTGAGCGGACTGCGCTCGGGAAGACTGCCGATCAGGGACAAGATTTGTTCGCGGACCTTGGCTTGGCGCGCTTCCGCCTCGGCGCGGGTGTGGATTGAGGCTATTTTGGCGGCGCGTTCGGCTATGTATTCGGCCGCAATTTTGTCGAGAACTTGGGTAAGACGCGTGCGGCCAATCTGAGAGGGACTGTCTGGCTCGAATTTGGCATGGGGAGCCAGAGCCTGCTGCGCAGAGGGCGCGGGGTTCTGTGCCACAGCAACGTCGGCAAACAACACAGCAGCAAGGACTAAACGAAGAATTGATGAGATGGAACGGCTCGCCGTCATTTCTCGATACTATTCGATCAAATCCAATCCCTCCACCCTCGGTAAGTAGAACGTCGAACCGTCCCCAGATCCAATCGTCCGAGCCGTCAGGCAGCGGGAGCGATCCAACCGGCTGAGGTCCGGCGCGCATCAAAGCTTCTGACGCTCGACAGAGGACACGCCACCCAGCGCACCGTCGGTCGCAGTCAGAATATTCGCTTTTTATTCGATTAATTAATGTTTCCGTGTCTTGATCGGGACAATTGCTTCCACACCGAGGTAAGGGGTCCAGGCCTGGGAACGGTGATTCTAATAAACCGACGTAACTATAGAAAATGATTACGATTGACGATCTTTAACAGTAAGAAAAAGGTTACTTTCGGAGCCATCCCCCGGTGACGAGATGAGCAGGTCCCATGAGATTCGCTTCAGTCGCAATCGTGTTGGGCTTTCTGGCATCGGGTCTGGCCTTCAGGCCCGCATTTGCAGCAACCGCTACAGCCTCCTTCGGGGTCTCCGTGACGGTCGTCTCCTCCTGCGATGCATCCGCTCCGGCCTCGGCCTTTGGAAATCACCCAATCTGGGGCGGATCCCCCGTCTTGATTACTTGCAATTTGCCGACAGCCTACAATGTCAGCTTCAGCACTGAGCTGGCGGCAAGCTCCGCCCGGAAGGCAACTGTATCCGCTAAAGCCTTAAATGGACGTATTTTGTCTTCTAGTTCCACTCGTCTTTATAGTGCAGGCCAGATCCTTGGCAGAGGCATTCCGGCAAGAGCCCAGGACGACTCCTCAGACCAGCTCACTGCATTTAGCCAGAGTGCCTGGACGCGGGATGTCGCCTCCGGCGCATTTGCCGATGCGGTGACCGTGACGATCACCTATTAACCCCATAGTGATGAGGTGATTGCGCCTACCCGTCACCCGCGAGACACACCTTTCCGGCACCTTTTTTCTGTTGTCGTTACCCGCAAAACCGTCTTGAGTCGCAGGGCAGGATTTCCAGCCTCTCGGGTGCGAGAATCGCAGTAACATCGCGGTACTCTTGCGGGTAATCTTTCTTTAGACCAAAGATGTCTCCTTACTAGGTTCACCCCGCGTAAAAACTATTGCAAAAGATCAATGAACCGTCATAATAACCTTACATTTCCAAGATTTCGCTGTTCCAGGAGTTTTCTCAATGAAGTTCTCAAAGATCGCCTTGTCTACCCTGTCCGCCGCCACTCTTGGATTCCTGGCGCTGGGCTTGGCTTCAACACCTGCGGTTGCAGCGACCGCTACCACAACCTTCAATGTCACTGCGACAGTCAATTCCAACTGCACTGTCTCCGCCGGTGCCTTAGGATTCGGAGCCTATTCCGGCGCAGCAATCAATGCCTCGTCCACCATTTCGGTCACCTGCACCAACAGCACACCGTACACTGTTGGCCTCAACCAAGGACTGACGACCGGCGCGACCGTGACCACCCGACAGATGGGCATTACCCAGCCTGCCGGCGGACTTAACTATTCGTTATTGACGGGTTCCTATACAGGCACCAACTGGGGCAATACAACCGGCAGTTGGGTGGCCGGAACTGGAAACGGTGCTCTTCAGCCGCTGACAGTATATGGCGTGCTTCCGGCAGGACAGTTTGTAACGCCGGGTTCGTACACCGATACGATTCAGGTTACGGTCAGCTATTGAACTCCTGTAGCATATTCAGCTGGTGCTGCTCCATGATCTCGCGCAATTCATCTCGACGGGTGGCGGCCGGCAAAACGCTCGCCGCCATTCTTATGGTCCTCCTGACCAGCGTCGCAGCTGGAGCACAGGCGTTGTCGGTACTTCCCGTTAATATTTTCCTTTCATCCGGTCAGAAGGCAACAAGTCTGACTATAGCCAATCAAGGAACCAGTAATACGGCTATTCAGATCCGCGGCTATGCTTGGAGTCAAAAGGATAACGACGACCAGCTCACGGCCTCCGGTGATCTGATTTTGAGTCCGCCGCTCGCTACGATCGCTCCAGGGGCCACACAGGTGGTCCGCCTCATTCTGCGCCAATCGCCGCAGGGGCATGAGGCTACCTACCGAATTCTGATTGACCAGATTCCGCCTCCGGCCGAGCCGGGTGTCGTGCATATGGTTCTACGACTCTCAATTCCGATCTTCGCCCTGCCGGCTGGCCATACATTTCCAGATGTGCAGTTTCATCTGGAACGCGTCGGCGAAAAGATCTATCTCGTGGGGCTCAACGCCGGCAATCTTCACGAAAAGATTCGCGACATTGTACTTACGACGAGCGATGGTCACAAATTGAAGGCTGAATCCGGCGCATCGCCCTATCTTCTCTCCGGCGCCACAAGGCGTTGGCAAATTGCGGCGCAGGATTCTCTGCCGTTGACAAGCGAAGCCTTGCAGTTGACGGCGCAAGCGGATGCCGGCGCGATCGACCAGCAGGTTCGTCTTGTCCCGGCGCGATGATTCCACCATATTGACGGCCAAATGGCTCCGCCAGGCGGGGATTGCTTTCCTTTTTATGGCCATCCTGCCGCGATTGGTCGCTGCCAGCGAGGCGGCGGCCAAATCAGGTTCTGAAGCAGCGATTCCTTCAGGCTCCGAAGCCGCGAATCCCTCAACCTCCGAGACGGCGCTCGATGCTACCACTGAAGCAGCCTTTGAGGCAGCCTCCGACTCAAACGTCGACCAGAAACTGCTTTTGGAGGTCTGGATCAACGGCCGTTCTACGGGAAAGATCGGAGAATTCATCCTGCGCCGGAGCAGGCTGATGGCGCGGCCGGATGAACTGCACGACCTCGGTTTCCGCGTGCCCGACTCCCTGGCTTCGAGACCTGGCACTTTGGTTGCATTGGCCGATCTGCACGGGCTAACTTGGACGATCGATCAAAAGAACCAGATCTTGCGCGTCACCGCCGCCGACAGTGCCCTGGTGCCGACAGTGTTTCAGCCCGGGGGGAGCGAAGCGTCATCAGGCCGCCGAACGATCGAAAGCGGTACCGGCATGACGCTCAATTACGATGTTGCCGGCACATTCGCCAGCGGCCAGAACGGCGGCACCGGATCAGTCGATCTGCGCAGCTTTGCACCCTGGGGCATCGTCAGTTCCGATTGGCTCGGCTTTGCCGGTAACGCTTCGGGAAGCACAGGTGCAACCAAGGCAACCCGCCTCGATTCGGCTTTCACATTTGCGGATGTGAATTCGCTCCGTCGCTATACGCTGGGCGACTTTATCACAAGCGGCTTGGCTTGGAGCCGTCCGTTTCACATCGAGGGCGCGCAGACGAGGTCGGACTTCAGCATGCGTCCGGACCTGATCACCTTTCCGCTTCCCACGCTGACCGGCTCGGCCGCAGTCCCGTCCACCGTGCAAGTGCTCGTCAACGGAAATGTAGTGGCCTCAAATCAAGTCGATCCAGGCCCCTTTGAGATTCCGCAGCTTCCGGTGATCTCGGGGGCGGGCACCATCACGATGACCGTGACCAACGCCATGGGCCAGCAAGTGAGTGTAACGCAGCCTTTTTATGGCGGCGCGACGCTGCTTGCTCCGGGTCTGCAAACCTACTCCGTGCAAACTGGCTTGGTGCGGCGTAATTGGGGCGCGGCCAGCAACGACTATGGAAAGATGGCCGGGACGGCATTTTACCGCCGCGGTCTGACCCAGAAGTTCACGGTCGAAGCCGCTGCGGAGGGTACGCCGGGCGCTTTCATGGCCGGCGCGGGTGGAGCGGCGGTGGTAGGCAAACTGGGAATCCTCAATTTCGATATGGCTGCCAGTGGCGCCTCAGGACAACTCGGTGAGTTGTATTCCGTTGGAGCACAGCACATCGGAACCAAATTCAGCCTGGGCGGCTCGGCCATCCTTGCCAATCGCAACTACCGGGATGTGGCATCAATGAATGGCTCGGGAGTTCCGCGCAAACAGCTCAACGCCTTCACAGGCCTCTTTCTTAGGCATATCGGTACAGCCGGCCTAGCCTACGCGGAAATTGACGAGGATGCTTCTCCCACCGCGGTTCAGGCGCTCGGAGCCCAGGCCCAGCATTCGCATGTCGTTACCGCAAATTACTCCATGCAGATCCACCGCATCTCATTCTACGTTAACGAGTTCAGAGATTTGGATTCCAGCGGCAGCAGTAGCCTGCAGGTTGGTTTTACCATTCCGCTCGGCAGACGAAGCTCGGCCTCTCTCAGCGGCTCGTCGACCGGTAGTGGGCAGGCTCAGGTGCAACAGTCGGCGGTGCGGGTCGGTGACTGGGGCTACCAGGGCTACGTCTCCGAGGGCAACGGCAGTCATGAATTCGGCCAGGTGCAATATAAGTCGCCTGTAGGGATGTTTATTGCCGGAGTCGACCAGGCGGGATCGCAAACTACGGTCCGCGTTGAGTCCCAAGCGGCAGTTTCGCTCGTCGACAAGGGCCTGTTCCCCTCGAACACCATCTACGACAGCTTCGCGATTGTGGATACAGCCCCCGTGCAGCATGTCCATGTCTACCAGGAAAACCGCGATGTGGGCACCACGGACAAAGAGGGACGGCTGCTGGTGCCGGATATGCGCGCATTCGATGTGAACCAACTCGGCATTGAGCCGACTGATGTTCCGGCAGACGCGACGCTGAGCAATGACAAGAGAGTGGTGCGGCCCCAGGATCGCTCCGGCGTCGTGATCAGATTCCCCATTCAGTTCAGCCACGCTGCGTTGCTGCAACTGGTGGATGCGGCCGGGCTTCCCTTGCCGCTCGGCAGCTCCGTAACTTTGCGCGCCACCGGCGCAGTCGTCCCAGTTGGCTACGATGGCAACGCGTACGTTGAGGGCCTTAGTCCCCGCAATGAACTTGCAGTGGAGTTGCCCAATGGACACCATTGCACGGCCTCCTTCGACTACAAGCCTGTTAGCGGAGATATTCCATCGATCGGACCGCTGCGTTGCCTGGAGAAGAAGCCATGAAACGAAAACTTTTGGCGGCAGGACTACTGATCCTTTCCTGCGGCACTCTGAAGGCAGCGGCACAGACCTGCACGCTCACGTTAGGCGATCTGAATTTCGGTACCTACACTGGCACGCAACTAGACGTCACCAGCGCTAAGGGGCAATTCAATAACATACCGGACTGTACCGGATCGTGGCAGATTCCTCTCAATGCCGGATTGGGGGTAGGTGCGACTGAAACCACTCGGAAGATGACATCCATGGGCGGCGCCGAGTTGAACTACGAAATATTCCAGGATGCCGCACGGACCACCAATTGGGGTGGGACTGGCAACGACCTGACAGGGAACAATTACTCGGTGTCCATCTACGCCTATGGCCGGATCCTGCCGAATCAGAACGTCGCTCCTGGCACTTATACCGATACGATCTCCTCCGCTACCACCTCGTTTACCGTCACTGCGTTCATCCAGGCCAACTGCACGATTTCGGCGAATAACCTTAGCTTCGGCACCTACACAGGCGCGCTGATCAACGCTACGACCCTCCTGACCGTCACCTGCACCAATAAGACGGTATTCGCCATTGGCCTGAACGCCGGTACAGCAACCGGGGCAACCGTTACCACAAGAGCGATGACGGGCCCCGGCTCGGCCACTTTGGGTTACTCGTTGTTCAGAGATAGCGGGCGTACTTTGAACTGGGGCAACACCGTCGGCACCGATACGCTTCAAGAGACTGCCACTGGCAGCGCCGTGCAGTACACCGTATACGGACAGATCCCCGCGGGGACGGTGCCTGTGCCCGGCACGTACACCGACACGATCATTGCTACCGTGAGCTATTGATGACAAGCTCGCCGCTCTGCCTGGAGGAGAGGCCATGATGCGAAGATTGACGATTGCTTTGCTTTTCCTGACGATGGGCGGCGTCCGGCTCGCCGCACAAGGCAGCTGTCAGATAGGCAACACGTTTTCTGTCTTTTTTTCCAGTTACAGCTCCGCTACAGTGCAGACTACCGGCTCAATCCAGTTCACATGCCCTAATAACACGCCCTATACCATCGGTCTCAATGCCGGAACGACCCCTGGCGCGACCGTGACAAACCGAATGCTGCTTAGAACTTCGGACCAGGCAACGTTGGGGTATCAGTTGTTCAGCGACGCGTCTTACACAACAAACTGGGGAAACACCGCTGGAACGAGCTGGGTGACCGGAACTGGAACTGGCAGTCAGCAGACCGCGACGATCTACGCGCAGATCCCTGGGGCCGAGGCCTTCTTCTCGAGTCAGAACGGAACCAACTTCACCGATATGGTCACCGTGACCCTCTCCTGGGGAAGCTACCAGACGACCCGCACCATCCAGGTGACGCTGCAGCAAGTATCCCCAGGTTGCGGGATCGGCGCGAATGCCCTGAACTTCGGTAGCTATACCGGGACGGTACTGAACGCCACCACGACCATTCAAGTTGCCTGCACCGGCGGTACCGCATACAACGTTGGCCTCAATGCAGGAACCGGCGTCGGAGCGACCGTGACCACTCGCGAGATGACCGGTCCAGCCGGGGCTTTGCTAAATTACAAAATGTTCAGCAACTCCGGACGCACGACTAACTGGGGCAACACAATCGGTACTGACACGGTGGCAGGAACTGGCAATAATGGAATTCAGAATCTCACCGTCTATGGCGAGATTCCATCCGGACAGACCGTTGCATTGGGTAGTTATGCCGATGTGATTATCACCACCCTCACGTACTGATCCGTCAATCTTCCTCGCAAAGACCGGGTCCAACAGTTGCGCTGTCGCCGATAGCTTGGCGCTTTCGGCGGAAGAGGTGTACAAAGAGGGAGATTCGGCCACGCATTTTTGGCGGAACGAGCAGCAAAACCTGTGAAGCTGGAGAGTCGGTGATGAAGGCATTGGTCAAATCCAAGGCAGAGAAGGGGCTGTGGCTTGAGGAGATTCCAGAGCCGGCAGTTGGCATCAACGATGTACTGGTGCATGTGCGCTACACAGGAATCTGCGGCACCGATGTTCACATTTACAACTGGGACGAGTGGGCGCAGAAGACGATTCACGTGCCGCTGACAATCGGGCATGAGTTCGTAGGCGAAATTGTCGAGGTCGGCTCAAATGTCAATGACTTTTTCCCCGGCGATATCGTGAGCGGCGAAGGGCATGTGATCTGCGGACGCTGTCGTAACTGTCTTGCTGGAAGACGCCATCTCTGCGCTTCTGCGCAGGGCGTCGGAGTCAACCGCGCTGGGGCCTTTGCCGAATTGATCTCGCTGCCCTGGGCCAATATCTGGCGCCACCACCATGGCATCGATCAGCAGGTCGCGGCGATCTTCGATCCTTTTGGCAACGCCGTGCATACGGCGCTTTCGTTTCCGGTGTTAGGGGAGGATGTTTTGATCACCGGCGCAGGACCGATCGGCATCATGGCGATTCCTGTGCTGAGATATGCCGGCGCGCGTCATATCGTCGTCACCGATTTGAATCCTCATCGTCTGGAACTGGCACGAAAGATGGGCGCAACTGTGGCCGTGAATCCCGATGAGACGCCGCTCAACGAGGTGCAGAAAAAACTTGGCATGGTCGAAGGCTTCGATGTGGGGCTTGAGATGTCGGGCAGCCCGCAGGCATTGCTGCAGATCATCGCAAATATGTGCCACGGCGGAAAGATCGCCATTCTCGGCATCCCGGCCAAGGAAACACCTCTCGACTATCGTCCAGTGATCTTCAATATGCTGACGATCAAGGGGATCTACGGGCGGGAGATGTATGAGACCTGGTACAAGATGTCGGTGATGCTGGAGTGCGGCGTGGACATTTCACCTGTGATCACGCACCGATTTGCTTACTCCGATTTTCAACGGGGTTTCGACGCGATTATTGCCGGTGAAGCGTGCAAAGTGGTGCTGGACTGGACGAGTTTGCGTTGAAGCCTCTGCGCGAGTACAGGGCCGAGGGTGGAGGACGCTATGTACGGTAAAGTGCAATTATCTCTGCAGGCCAGAATCGCCGAGATCAAGAGCGCCGGCCTCTACAAGCAGGAGCGCATCCTCTCTGGCCCGCAGCAGACTAAGGTCTCGGTCGCTGGCGGTGCGCTGGTTCTCAACTTATGCGCCAACAATTATCTTGGTCTGGCCAATCATCCTTTAGTGCTTCAGGCTGCACACGACGCCTTGCAACAGTGGGGCTATGGTTTGGCAAGTGTGCGATTCATCTGCGGAACTCAGTCGCTTCATAAACAGCTCGAAGATCGACTGAGCAAGTTTCTCGGTACGGAAGACACAATCCTTTACAGCTCGTGTTTTGACGCCAACGGCGGCTTGTTTGAGACGCTGTTGGAGGCTGAAGACGCAGTCATATCCGACGAATTGAACCACGCTAGTCTCATCGATGGGATCCGGCTGAGCAAAGCAGCGCGCTATCGCTATCGCAATGGCGACATGGACGATCTGGAGGCAAAACTCAAAGAGTCTGCGTCAGCGCGGCATCGTCTCATTGCCACAGACGGTGTCTTTTCGATGGATGGTTACTTCGCAAAGCTCGATAAGATATGTGACCTGGCCGAGAAGTATGAGGCGATGGTGCTGGTGGACGATTCGCATGCCGTGGGCTTTATTGGCGAGAAGGGACGCGGCACGCCAGAGCTCTGTGGTGTTCAGGGCCGCGTTGATATCATCACGGGCACCCTGGGCAAGGCGTTGGGCGGAGCTAGTGGCGGCTACACAAGTGGACGCAAGGAGATCGTTGAACTGCTCCGACAGCGCTCGCGGCCGTATCTCTTTTCAAACTCGGTTGCGCCGACGATTGTCGCTGCATCGCTGAAGGTTCTCGACCTGCTGACGGAATCGGCGGAGCTACGACGGCAGTTGCGTGAAAATACGCGCTTCTTTCGCGTGCGAATGGCCGAAGAAGGCTTCAACATGTTGCCGGGCGAGCATCCGATCGTTCCGATCATGTTCGGCGATGCCGCCGCTGCGGCGCGCATGGCGGAACTTCTGCTGACGAAAGGCGTCTATGTGGTTGCGTTCTCTTACCCCGTGGTACCCCAGGGTAAAGCGCGTATCCGCACACAGATTTCAGCCGCGCATACCCAGGACGACCTTGAATTTGCGGTAACGCAGTTTATTGCAGCCAGAGCAGAATTGGGAGCTTTGATTGCTGGAGAAGCTATGGCGGCAAACCTTACAGCCAAAAGCTCTTGTGGGGATTCTCAGGCGGCGCGGCCCAGAACAGCCCTGAACAGTGAGGAAAAACCAGAAAGTGATTTGACAACGTAACGAAATCGAGCGAGTCTATAAGCGAATACAAGGCGAAGGTATGGCCGCCGCAGCTGCGCTCCGACTCCAGATTGAAGATGCCCTTGCCACCCGCTTTCCGGCGGCGCTTACCCCTGTTTCGCGCACAATTCATGAGGTCGCGGCAACTGGAATTCCGGCTGCAGACGCGATGCTCAACGGTGGATTGCCGGTGGGAGCGATCAGTGAGTTGGTAGGGCCGGAGTGCTCTGGGCGAACCAGCCTCGCTCTGGCCTTTGTGGCGCGCAGGACGGCGGCGGGTAATCTCTGCGCCTGGATCGACGCCGGCGATGCCTTCGACCCTCAGTCTGCGGCAGCCAGTGGCGTGCGGCTCAGGCAACTGCTCTGGGTACGATGTCGCGACGCTGCATCTGCAATCGTGCGGAAGAGAGAAGAGAGACCCTGGACCCGACTAGATCAGGCCTTGCGTGCGACAGACCTGCTCTTGCAGACAGGCGGGTTTGGGGCCTTGGTGCTGGACTTGGGCGACATGAATCCGGCACACGGAACACGGATTCCGCTGGCCTCATGGTTTCGCTTTCGCAATGCTGCTGACCGCTCGCGTTGCAGTCTGGTGGTTCTCGGCCGGGCTTCATATGCGCAATCGAGCGCGGCGGTCGTGGTGGATTGTGCCCCTTTGCGAGTCGAGATCGTTGGCGGAACTGTGCTGGCCGCGAGTAGTTTTCAGCTCAGCGGCAGCCGGCGGCGATTTGTGACGCAACGAGCCGGAGTGCGCAAGCCACCTGCCTCGATATGGAGCGTGCAGGCAACATGGGACGAGGAAAAGAGCGCATGAGCCGTGAACTCTATGCCTGCGTGCGGGCCGCCGAGTTTCCGTTGCAAGCCTTGCTGCGTCTGCGCTCCGATCTGAAGGCGCAACCTGTCGTTGTGCTCGATGGTCCGGCACACGATCGGCGCGTTTGCGCTTTGAACCGGCTCGCCCGCCAGCGTGGAATCGTGCACGGACTGAGCGGCATGGAAGCAGAGAGTGTGAACGGCGTGCTGTTGCTGCCCCGCTCGCACTCGGTAGAGCAGGCTGCGCGCGCTGCGCTGCTGGAAGCTGCCGCACAATTCTCTCCGCGCGTTGAAGAGGCAAGCGAGGCAACGGCCTGCTCATTTGTGCTTGATATTGCTGGCTCAGAGCTGCTCTTTGGCCCAGCCAAACAGATGTCTGCGCGTATGCGTGAGGCCCTGGCTGGCGCTGGCTTTCATGTCTCAGTAGCGGTGAGCGCCAATTTTCATGTCGCACGCATGATGGCAGCTGCCGTGCGCGGAATTGTGATTGTGGAGCCGGGGGAGGAAGCTTCTTCGCTGGCCAAACTCCCACTCAACGCGCTCAAGCTCGAAGAGAACCCTCGCGAAACCTTCGCGGTGTGGGGCATTCGCACACTGGGCGAACTGGCCGCTTTGCCTGAGACTGAACTGGTCACGCGACTGGGCATGGAAGCTCGCGAGTGGCGCGCTCTGGCAAAAGGCGTGGCGCCACACATCTTTCGTCCAATTGAAGCAGCATTCGAGCTGCGCGAGTTCTACGAATTCGATTCGCCCGTAGAGCAGATGGATGGATTGTTGTTTCTGGCGGCGCGCATGATCGACTGTTTGATCGAGCGCGCCGCGAATCACGCATTGTCGCTCGCCTCGCTGGGTGCGGAAATGCGACTCGAAGGCGGCCAAACGCATCGACTTACGATACGTTCTGCTCTGCCAACGGCGGACCGCAAGTTTCTGCTGAAGCTGCTGCATCTTGAGTTGGCAGCGCATTCGCCTAAAGCCGCTGTACTGGCGCTCACGCTGACCGCCGAGCCAGGGAGATCGAGCAAGGTTCAACTCGACCTCTTTGCGCCGCCTCTGCCGGAGCCGTCGCAGTTGGATGTGACGCTTGCTCGCATCAAGACAATTGTTGGCGAAGATCGTGTGGGAACGCCGGTGCTCGAAGATTCGCATCGGCCGGCAAGCTTTCATATGGAGGCTTTCAGCGTAGATGCCGGAGCCGATACATATGATTCGCAGCCCGCGCGGCTGGCGCTGCGTCGCGTACGTCCGGCGCGTTTGATTCAGGTCACACTGCGTGAGAATATTCCCGCGGTCTTTCGCGACCGTGGCGAGAGATTCCAAGTTGCGGCGGCTTACGGCCCGTGGCGTTCAAACGGCTGCTGGTGGTCCATCGACGCATGGGACACCGAGGAGTGGGATGTCTTGACTGCGGATCGCGATGGAGTCGCATTGAGTTGCCTGCTGGTTCACGACCGGCTGCGCAAAGAATGGCGGCTGGAGGCGCTGCTTGACTGAACCTCAGAGTTACGTCGAGTTACACGCCGCCAGCGCATTCAGCTTTCTGGCCGCTGCCTCGCAGCCTGAGACGCTCATCGAGCGGGCCTCAGAACTCGAACTGCCCGCCGTGGCGTTGGCCGATCGCAATGGCCTTTACGGCGTGGCGCGCTTTCACTCAGCTGCGCGGCATTGTGGCGTGAAGGCACATATCGGCGCCGAGATTGCCGTCTCTTCCTTTGGTCATCGCTTGCAGCCCGCTGCATGGCTGCCACATCGGGCGGTTAATGAACATGCGCGCATTGTGCTGCTCTGTGCATCGCAGGCTGGCTATCAGAATCTCTGCCAGTTAATCACTCGCTTCAAGATGCGTGAAACGACCAAGGCCGAGGGCACTGCTACTCTAGACGATCTGGCGGAGTTCTCTGCTGGTCTGATCTGTTTGACGGGTGGTGGCGAAGGTCCGCTTGCCGCTGCTTTGGCAAATGAAGGCAGCCAGCGAGCAGCATCCATCATGCAGCAACTTGCCTCCATCTATGGCCGCGGCAATCTTTATATTGAACTGCAACGTCATCAGCAGCGGGAAGAGGAAGCTCGCAATCAGGCGTTGTTGGCGCTCGCTTCCACAGTGCGTCTGCCTGTCATTGCCACGAATGGAGTGCGCGCGGCAACCGAGGCCGACCGCCAGATCCTCGACGTGTTCACCTCCATTCGCCACCATACTTCTCTCGATTGTGCTGGCCGCCTGCTTACTTCGAACGCGACGCGCAGTCTGCGCAGTGCCCGCGAGATGTACGCACTCTTTCGCGATCTTCCCGAGGCCATCGCCAATACCGGTATTGTTAGCGAACGTCTGAGTTTTACCCTCGATAATCT
>Ga0181529_10005811_pt1 | contig 12773 bp, 8 predicted proteins | sample PEATcosm2014_Bin_36_FD_119763 | JGI IMG/M metagenome (GOLD analysis project Ga0181529, IMG submission 119763) | Peatland microbial communities from MTU Mesocosm Facility, Houghton, MI, USA - PEATcosm2014_Bin10_30_metaG | ecosystem: Environmental > Terrestrial > Soil > Wetlands > Peat | place... | reverse complement strand
GTGCCGCCCGGGGTTTCATAGACGCCGCGGCTTTTCATGCCGACGAAGCGGTTTTCCACCAGGTCGATCCGGCCGATGCCGTTGGCGTGGCCGAGTTCGTTCAGCCGCGTCAGCAGGGCGGCCGGCGACAGCTTCACGCCGTCGATGGCGGTGGCGTCGCCGTGCTCGAAATCGACACTGATGACGGTGGCCTGATCCGGCGCGTCCTCGGGTCGGATGGTGCGCTGGTAGACCATCTCGTCGGCCTCGACCGCCGGGTCCTCGAGGATCTTCCCCTCGCTGGAGGAGTGCAGCAGGTTGGCGTCGACCGAGAACGGCGCCTCGCCGCGCTTGTCCTTGGCGATCGGGATCTGGTGCTGCTCGGCGAACTGGATCAGCCGGGTGCGGCTGGTCAGGTCCCATTCCCGCCACGGCGAGATGATCTTGATGTCCGGCTTGAGCGCGTAATAGCTGAGCTCGAAGCGCACCTGGTCGTTGCCCTTGCCGGTGGCGCCGTGGGCGACGGTGTCGGCGCCGACCTGCTCGGCGATCTCGATCTGGCGCTGGGCGATCAGCGGGCGGGCGATCGAGGTGCCCAGCAGGTACTGGCCCTCGTAGACCGTGTTGGCGCGGAACATCGGGAAGACGAAATCGCGCACGAAGGTCTCGCGCAGATCGTCCATGAAGATTTCCTTCACCCCCAGCATCTCGGCCTTGCGCCGCGCCGGCTCCAGCTCCGCGCCCTGGCCGAGGTCGGCGGTGAAGGTCACCACCTCGCAGCGGTAGGTGGTTTGCAGCCACTTCAGGATGACGCTGGTATCGAGCCCGCCCGAATAGGCGAGCACGACCTTTTTGACGTCTTTCACGCGCATGAGTGAGGCACTCCCGGTCCGTTCGTGGCCGGCAGGTAACGCCGCCGACCCCCGTTGTGCAAGCGCCTCAGCAGCCCGCCGGCGGGCTCGGCGCGGTGGCGAAGCGAAGCAGGCAGGCGCCGAAGCGCTCGGCGAAGGCCGCGGTGTTGCCGCCGCCGTGGCCCTTGAAGCCGTCCGGCCGGTCGATGATCAGCAGCGCCGCCACCCGGTCCTGGAGGCGGCGGATGATGGACACGCGCTTGTCGCCGTCGGTGTAGAAGGGGTCGCCGAGGAACTGCACGAAGGCGACGCGGGTGTGGGCGGCGCGGGCATCGCCGGTGATGCTCCACAGCGCGGTGTTGCCCATCAGGACCTGCGCGCTGGAATCGGTGCCGTTCTTGGCTGGCGATACGGCGATGACGGCATCGGCGAGGTCGGGGGTGTCAAGCGCCTGCAGGTTGTTCCAGGCGCCGCGGGACTGGCCGGCCGAGACCACGGTTTTCCAGCCCAGCCGGCGCATCTCGCGCAATCCCTCGCGCAGGTGCTGGGCCATGTCGTCGCTGCGGTAGTCGTAGGCGGCGTGGCGGGCGAAGCGCACGACGTCGAAGCCGGCGTTGTTGAAGGCGCGGATGTAGGGCGGCGGCTGCCCCCCGAAGGATTCGACCCCATCGGTGTAGCCGTGGGCGAATACCACCACGCCGCGCGCGGCGGCAGGGCCGAGCCAGAAATAGCGCTCGTCCGGCACGAAGGCCCAGCCCTCGCCGGCGAGCAGGGGAGCGGGCGGGGCGGCTCGTGCGATCCTGGGCCGGCCGGGCGAGACCACGTCGAGGTCCTCGGCGTAGAGGGCACAGTCCGTGCCGCCCCTGCCGGCGCAACCCTTCAGCGCGGCGGCGCGCGCTTCCTCGGCGGAGGGGGCGCCCCACCGGCCGCCGTAGGCCCCGTTGGGGGCGACGGCAAAGGCACGGGGCAGGTTGCCGAGCAGGAATTGCTGATAGAACTGCCGCCCGGCCGGCTCCATCGGCGGCAGGGCGGCCAGGTCGAGCACCGGCGGCGCCGGACCCTGGGCGGCGGCGGGAAGCGCTATCAGCAGCCACAGAAGGATGCGAAGCATCGGCACCTCGCAGGCTCAACCCGGCTGGTCGTAGGCGGTCACCGCCGGCGCCGCCCCGGTGTATTTTTCCACCTGCGCCAGCGCCGTCTCGGCGATCGTGGCCTGCGCGTAGCGCGAGCTGAGCGGCGTATCCAGCGTCAGCGTGTTCACCGAGCCCTGCTTGTCGAGCGCGCCAACGGCCCCCGGCGTCGCCGGATCGTACCACGAGCCCTCGCGCAGGCAGATCGAGCCGGGCGCGATATCCGCCGTCACCTGCGCGCCGGCGAGCGTCTGGCCGCGATCGTTGAACAGCCGCACGACGTCGCCCGAGGCGATCCCGCGCGCGGCGGCGTCGCTGGTGTTGATCAGCACCGGCTCGCGCCCGCCGACCTTGTACCAGTCGTGCGCCACCGTGTTGTCCATCTGCGAGTGCAGGCGGAACATCGCGTGGGCGGACAGCAGTTGCAGCGGATACTTGGCCGCCGCCGCGCTGCCGTGCCACTCCACCGGCTCCAGCCAGGTCGGGTGGGCCGGGCAGTCGGCATAGTTCAGCTTGCCCACGGTGGTGGAGACGATCTCGATCTTGCCGGTCGCCGTGCCCAGCGGGTTCAGCAGCGGGTCGGCGCGGAAATCCGCGAGATCGACGTTGGTGCCCTTGCCCATCGGGAACTCGATGATGCCCTCGCCGTTCCAGAAGGTGTCGAAGTCGGGCATCGCGACCGCCTTCGATTGTCCCCGCGCGGCGTCGTAGAAGAACCGCAGCCAGCCCAGCACGTCGCGCCCCTCGGTGAACTTCTGCTTAAAGCCGAGCCGGTCGGCGAACTCGGTCAGGATGTCGTAGTCGAGCCGCGACTTGTACTGCGGCGCCACCGCCGCGTGCGAGGCCAGGACCATGTTCAGCACCTGGCCGATATCGTCGCGTTCGAGGTCGCTGGCGGCCGGCAGCACGATATCGGCGAAGCGGGCGGTGGGCGTCCACCACGGCTCCTGTACGATGACCGTTTCCGGCGCGCGGAAGGCCTTGATCAGGCGGTTGGTGTCCTGGTGGTGGGTGAACTGGTTGCCGCCGGCGATATAGACCAGCCGGATGTCGGGGTAGGTGATCGTCCGGCCCTTGTATTCGATGGTCTTGCCCGGATTCGTCCAGGCGTCGGACAGGGTGGCGATCGGGATGGTGCGGTTGACCAGGTCCGGCCCGGCGCTGATGCCGCTCACCACCGGCATGGCCGGCGCCGGCATGCCGCCGTCGGCGTAATGCAGCCCGAAGCTCAGCCCGCCGCCGGGCAGCCCGAGCTGACCCAGCATCGCCGCCAGCACGACCAGCGCCCACGGCCCCTGTTCACCATGGTGCTGACGCTGGATCGACCAGCCGCTGACGATGGTCGTGCGCGTCGCCGCCATCTTGTGCGCCAGTTCGGCGATGGTGGCCGCCGGCACCCCGGTGACGGTCTCCGCCCAGGCCGGGGTCTTCGCGGTCTGGTCGGTCTCCCCGGTCAGGTATTTGGCGAAGTCGGCGAACCCGGCCGTGTAGTCGGCGATGAATTTGGCGTCGTAGAGCTTCTCGCTCAACAGCGTGTGCATCATGCCGAGCGCCAGCGCGACGTCGGTATTGGGCCGCACCGGCACCCAGCGCGAGCCCAGCTCACGCGCGGTCTCGTTGCGCATCGGGTCGATCGAGATGGTCTCGACCGGTGCCCCCTTCAGGTCCAGCCACGCCCTGGTGTTGTAGCGCGCCGACAGCACCCGGCTGGTGACCAGCGGGTTGGCGCCCCAGATCACGATCAACTTGGCGTTGGCCCGGATCACCGGCCAGTCGCTCGCCGAGGAGATGTTGCCCCAGGCCACCGTCGGCAGGATCTGCGATATCGCCTCGCTGCTGTAGCTGCCGAAATACGTCGAGGCGCCGCCGTAGCCGTTGAAGAACCGCTGCAGCATCGGGTCGGTGCGGTGCAGATGGGCGTGGTTGCTGCCCCACGAGCTCTTGGCCTTGTGCAGCGAGGCGTTGCCGTAGGTTTCCTTGACCCGCCTGATCTCGTCAGTGACCAGCTTGGCGGCGTCGTCCCAGCTGACTTCGACGAAATCGTGCGTGCCGCGCTGGCTGCGGTCGCTCTTTTCGCGGTGGCGCAGGAAGTCGGCGCGCACCATCGGCGCCTGCACGCGGGCGCGGTTGTAGAGTCGGTCCGGCATCGCCTCGAGCAGCTTGTTCGGGCTCAGGTCCTGGGTCAGCGGCACCACGCCGGTCACCTTGCCGCCCGCCTTGGTCAGCCACATCGGCCCGAACGCGGTGTTGACCAGCACCCGCCCGTCGGCAACGCCGCCCGCACCCGAGGCGGCGCGCGCGAGCCCGGGGAACAGGGCCAGGCCGGCTGCCCCGGCGAGGGAGCCGCGCAGAAATGCGCTGCGGGTCAACATGGCGAAACCTCCTCCAGTGTTTTCACGGTGACGGTAGATGTCCACCCGCCGCCAGATCAAGCCGCCGCGCGGGCCAGCCGCCACCGAAGCGTCCATTCAGTCCCGCCCCGCCGCGTGCCATGTTGCGTGCCGCCAACACTTCGGAGACACGCATGCTCGACCCGTTCGCCGGCCCCGGCCGGTTCTTCAAGGGCAATCTGCACACCCACTCGACCCGCTCGGACGGGGCGCACGATCCGGCCACGGTGTGCGCGCTCTACCGTGACGCGGGCTACGATTTCCTCGCCCTGACCGACCATTTCCTGGCGAAATACGGCTTTCCCGTCACCGACACCCGGCCGTTCCGCACCAACAGCTTCACCACCATCCTGGGCGCCGAGGTCCACACCGGGGCAACCGAACTGGGCGAGATGTGGCACCTCCTCGCGGTCGGCCTGCCCCCCGATTTCGCCCCCACCCCGCCCCAGGAAAGCGCCCCGGCGCTGGCCGCGCGCTGCGTCGCCGCGGGCGCCTACGTCGCGATCGCGCATCCGTCCTGGTACGGCCTGACCATGGCCGACGCCGACAGCATCACGGCGGCCCATGCCGTCGAGGTCTACAACCACACCAGCGCGGTGAAGACCGATCGCGGCGACGGCTGGTGGATGCTGGACGCGATGCTGGCGCGTGGCCGCCGCCTGCTGGCCTGCGCCGTCGACGACGCCCATTTCAAGTTCGCCGACGGCTTCGGCGGCTGGGTGATGGTCAAGGCCGCGAGCCCCGAGCCCGAAGCCCTGGTCGAGGCGCTGAAGGCCGGCCGCTACTATTCCACCCAGGGCCCCGAAATCCACGCCCTCGCCGGCGGCCGCGACGAGGTGGTGGTGGAATGCAGACCCGCCAGCACGATCGTGCTGCTCGGCCGCGGCTCGGCGGAGGCCGCCGTGTTCGGCGACGGCATCCGCTCCGCCCGCCTGCCGCTGGCAAAATTCCGGCTCGGCGGCTACTTCCACGTCGTCGTCTTCGACGCTAGCGGCAAGCGTGCCTGGAGCAACCCGGTCTGGCTCGACACCGTGACGGGGTGAGGGTGGGCCGACATCGGATGCCTGGTGCCCGGCCCGCCCGGCTGCTGGCCGGGAGCGGGGGATCTTCAATCGACTCAACCGTTTGCAGAACACGCGGCACCGTGGGCAGACTGCTTTCGGGACAGGTGGATAGCCGCATGAACGCCAGGGAACGGGTGCTCGCGTCGGTCAATCATCGGCAACCCGACAAGATTCCCTTCGATCTGGGGGGGCACGGTTCTTCTACGTTGCACGTCAGTTGTGTGAAACAACTGAGGGAGCATTACAAACTCCCGGATGAACCTGTCGCCACGTCGAGCGTTGCCTTCATGACCGCGATCGTTCCCGACGATCTGGCGGACAGGATAGGGGTCGATACCGCGGCTGCCATGCCGCGCGGCGGAGCTTTCGGCATGCCGCTGGAGGACTACAAGCTCTGGACGACGCCGGACGGCCAGGAAGTATGGGTGCCCGGCATGTTCAACCCGACGCCCGATGGCGAGGGCGGATGGTTCGCCCATCCGCAGGGGGACACGAGTTGTCCGCCGTCGGGACACATGCCGCTGAAATGCCCCTATTTTGACGCCATCGAGCGGCAAGGGGACTTTGACGAGGAGAAGCTGGATCCTGCCGACAATCTGGAAGAGTATTCCGTCCTCGGCGAGAAAGACCTGCGGTTCATTGTCCGCAGCGTGGAAGAGGCGTACCGGACCGGACGGGCCGTTGTATTGAGCGCACCGGGCACGGTCCTTGGCAGCGTCGGCGGCATCACCGGCACGGGACTCAAGAACCCCAAGGGGATTCGCGGGATCGAAGAGTGGTATATGTCTCCGCTCCTTCGTCCCGACTATGTGAAGGAAGTTTTCGATGGCCAAACCGATATCGCCCTGATCAATCTGCGCGCCATCAACGATGCCTGCGGCGACAAGATCGACGTCGTGCACGTTTGTTCAAACGACTTCGGTCATCAGACCGGGCAATTCGTCAGGGCCGCAACGTTCCGGGAGATCTGGACGCCCTATTATCGCAAAATGAATGACTGGATTCATGCCAACACAAAATGGAAGACCCTCAAGCATTGTTGCGGGTCGGTCGCCCCCCTGATTCCTTGTCTCATCGAAGCGGGATTCGATATCCTGAATCCCGTTCAGACCTCTGCCGTGGATATGGACCCGGCGAGACTGAAAAAGGAATTCGGTCGGGACATCGTATTTTGGGGAGGTGGCGTCGATACCCAGCAGGTGTTGCCGTTCGGCTCCCCCGATGACGTGCGCCGGCAAGTGCTGGAGCGCTGCGAGATATTCGGACGTGACGGCGGGTTCGTATTCAGTCCCATCCACAATGTGCAGAAGGGCACGCCGATCGAGAACATCGTGGCCATGATCGACGCCGTCCGGGAGTTCAACGGAGAAAGATAGCGTCCCGGGCGTCGTAGGGAGCCACCTTCGAGACCAGGAAACGTAGGGTGGGTGAGCGTAGCGTCACCCACCGACGCAAGTATCCGCCCCCGCGGCCCCGGAGCAGGCAGGCACGACGCCGCCGCGGATACCGGGCAACGCTCGGTCTTTGTGGCACGTTGCGGCGGTGGATGGCGCTTCGCTTAATCACGCCCTACGGCACCTCGGCATTCCGGGCTATGCTGGCTGCAATCTACTGTCGCAGAAGATCGCTTTGTAGTAAGTCTAGCTATCCTGCCCAGACGAACTTTCCCACCATCCGAGGATCACGTTCGCGCTCCTGCCGCAGGGCTTCCCGCGCTCCCGCCATGACTTCCTCAAGCTCGTCTTCGCCAAGGCCAGCCCCAAACAGCACCGTTAACGTCCCGTCATCTTCGATGCGAAACACGGTCGCGGTCTGGGCATGAAACACCGATTTATCATCAACCAAGACGGTATAATTGATCGGTGCATATTTCACCCTGCGAGCCGACATGCGGGCTTCGTAGCCTTGTAGAAGCGCCGGGATATGCAGACCAATCGCGGTCAGCAGTGGGAAGCCTTCGATTCCGGTGATAATTTGGAGTTGGGCCAAAGCTTCCAGATCGCCCCGTGAGCACCCACTTTCGGCCGTGACGTCAGCTATGGTTGCCATGCGTGGGCCATTCCGCACCTGAAGCGCCCGAATCACACGCACTTGCTTTTCAGTAAACGGAGGCACCCAATCCACACCGGCATGGGTGAATACGACACCAAGGCGTTGCAGCGCTGTTCGGATCGCCGCGAGATTGGCGGCCGTTGGCACCCGGTCGGATGTGTCTTCAAAGCTGGTGATCGTGCGGAGGCTTACGCCGCTGGCGTTGGCCAACTCCTGCCGCGACATTGCGAAGAGGCTTCGTGCGGCGCGGCACTGGCCGGGGGAAATGGTCATGGGTTTTTCCGGTAATATTGCGCAATTTACGCAACATAGCGCTTTATATTCATGGTGTCAAGCGATTTTCCGCCTCGGCCTCGGCGGCGGGTGTGCTCCCCGTGCTGGTGACTCTGGCCGAACCATGACTCGACCTATCGCCGCCGTATTTGCGCTGCTCGGCATTGCCGCGCCTCTGCACGCTGAGACCCTCCTTCAAATAGACTACGGGTGGAGAACGGACGGTGAGAGGGCCTGCACATCGGCATTTATTGAAAGCGCACCATGGCGTCGCATAGCCTGCGTTAACCCGATAGAGGAACTCGAAAACTTCGCCCAAACGATGGACACGCAGTTCTCCAGCAATCCATCATGCCACGGCATAACGCTTTTCAGATTTCCGTGGGGACCGATGCCCCTAGACAAATCGGCTGAGATTTATAAACGCCCACACTGGATGTTCTTCATTTTTGCCTACGCTCCTGGCGATGAGAAGCAGAGCTGGAAACTTACGGACCCAGACCGCGAAAGCGTATTTGCCGGAGAGGGAATTCCCAAAGAAATCGTTCAGGAGGTTTGTGGCGTCGTTGTCGGCAAAGGCGGTTCAGTGGTGAGGTAGCATGCGTAGTACCCACAGCACGCATTGCCCGCTTCGCCCCCGACACGATGTGCGCCCCGACCACAATTTCCTTGCACACCCCACCGTCCGGTGCTAGGAAAATAATCCATGCCCGCCAGCCCCACCCTTTCCCGCGCTCCCGACTTCGCCCACCGGCTCTGCATCATCCTGGCGGGCCTCGCCGCCCTCGTCGCCCGCCGCTTCCTGCGCGACCCGTTCCGCGCTCCCCTCGTCGTCCCGCTCTGGACGCACCTCACCCGCGCCGCGCGCCGCCTCAATTGCGCCTTCGCCCGCCTCGCCGCGGCCCTTCCGTCGTCGCCCCGCCGAGCCCACTCCTCCGGCCCGCGCCGCCGCCCCGCTCTCCCAACCCGCCGCGGCTGGCTGGCAGCCGCCCTCGGCCCCGAGGCCGCCGCCTACGCCAGCCAGATCGAATCCCTCCTGGCCGAGCCGGCCGCCGCCGACGCCTTCGCCCGTTCGCTGGCGGCGCGCCGTACCCTCGCCCCGATCCGCCGCATGCTCGGCCTCGCTGCGACCCGGCCCCGCCGGCCCCGCGTCCGCGTCCGGCCGCAACCGCTCCCGGCTCCCGCCGCGCCACGACCGACCCCGCCGCCGTGGCTCCGCGACGCCGCGCCCCCGGCTGCCCGCCCCTGGTGGCTCCCGCCGCCCCGGCTGCGCTCCGGCTGATCCGCCCAGCCTTCCCTCTACGTGCCGCGCGTCACCACGTTGGCGCTGCGTGCCGGAATCCCGGTCTGTTCGGCGCACACCCGCGCGAACGCCGCCACGCCGTCGCGGATATCGGCCCGCGAGGGCAGCGCGAAGCACAGCCGCAGCCAGGGCGCCGCGGCGTCGGGGTCGGCCGCCCAGTCCGGTCCCGGGTTGAAGGCGACGCCGGCCGCCGCCGCCGGCGCCACCAGCGCGCGCACGTCCACCCCCTCGGGCAGGCGCAGCCACAGGAAGATGCCGCCCTCCGGCCGCTGCAACTCGACGGCCGTGCCGAATTCGCGCTCCAGCGCCTCCACCATGGTGTCGAGCTTGGCCTTCAGCCCGGTGGTCAGCCGCCGTGCGTGCTCGTCGAAGTGGCGGGCGAAATACTCCGCCACCACCATCTGCTCGAGCGCCCCCGGTCCGTCGCCGCGCATCGCCAGCATGCGGCCCAGCACGTCCCATGGCGCGATGACGAACCCCAACCGCAGCGCCGGCGCCAGCGATTTGCTGAACGAACCGATGTGCACGACCCGCGCCGGATCGAGCGCATACAGCGCCGGCGGCGCGCTGCCGGCCCACACCAGGTCGGCGTAGCATTCGTCCTCGAACACCGGCACGCCGTATTGCCGGGCCAGCGCCAGCAGCGCGTGGCGGCGCTCGAGCGGCAGCACGCTGCCCGTCGGGTTCTGGATGGTCGGGATGGTGTAGATGTATTTCGGCCGGATGCCCCTCGCCCCGAGGTCGCGCAGGATCGCCTCCAGCGCGTCGATGCGCAGCCCCTGCGCATCGAGCGGCGCGCCGACGATGGTGGCGCCCAGCTTGCGCAGCCGGCTCAGCGCGCCGGCGAAGGAAAACGCCTCGACGATGACGGTGTCGCCCGGTCGCACCAGCAGCGCGTTCACCAGGTCGATGCCCTGCATGGAGCCGATGGTGATCAGCACGTCGTCGGCGTTGGCATCGATGCCGCGGTGCGCTTTCGACTTGCCGGCGATGAACTCGCGCAGCCCCGCGTAGCCGAGTGGTCCGTGGCCGAGGCCATAGGTCGCGAGAATGGAACCTTCCCGCCGCAGCACCGCGGCGGCGGCCTCGGCGAGGCCGTCGCTCGGGATGAGGTCGGCGTCGTTATGTCCGCCGACGAAGTTGTAGCGCGGGAATCCCGCCCAACGCGCCGCCGGCGCCGGAACGTCGGCTGCGAACATGGCGGAATAGTCGAACCCGGCGCTGCTCATGGTTCACTCCGTTCAGAGGTGCCATCCGCCGGCATAGCAGCGATGGCGCGCGCCGCGAACCCCTCACCCCGTCGGCAGCAACTCGCGCGGCGTGCCGTGCACCATCATGGTCATCGCCTTGCCCTCCTCGAGCGTCGCCTGCACGTCCTGGCCGCCCTGCGAAATGTCGAGCCGTACCCTTCGTCCGTGCCAATAGACGCAGCAACTGACGCGGCTCCAGTGCGCCGGCAGCAGCGGCGCCAGCGACAGCATTTCGCCGGCCAGCGACAGCCCGACGAAGCCGAGCATCACCGCCTGCCGCAACCCGCCCAGGGCGGCGATGTGCACCCCGCCGGCGCTCTCCGCCGAGCTTGGCGACAGGTCGATCGCCGAGGTCTCGTGCAGGTAGCGCAACGCCAGATCGGTCATCCCCAGCCGTGCCGCCACCAGCGCGTGCATGGACCGGCTGAGCGAGCTGCCGTGCGAGCAGAGCGGCTCGTAGAAGCGGAAATTCGCGCGCTGCGTCGGCTCGTCGAAGGTCTCCGGCAGCAAGGCCAGCAGCGCCACCACGTCGGCCTGCTTCACCACCTGCGTGTGTTGCGTCCGCTCGTGCCCCAGGATCACGTCCATCGGCACCTTGCGGTCCGCGTAGCGCTCCAGGTTGATCCGCTCCAGCTGGTAGAATCCGGCGAACTGCTCGATCAGCCCGGTCGCCGGATCGAGCCCGGTCACCAGGGTATCGATGACCTCGCGCCACAGGGCCAGTTCCGCCGCGCCCAGCCCGAGCCGGCTTTCCAACTCGCCCCAGCATTCCGCCCAGCCCCGGCGGGCGCCGTCGCGCGCCGTTGCGCGCATCATCTCGACCAGTTCCAGGCCGCGCGCGATGTTCTAGCGCGCCATGCCGTTGGTATAGGCGTTGTCGTCGATGTTCTCGTGGTACTCGTCCGGCCCGATGACATGGCGGATGTGCCGCCGCCCGTCGGCCTCCAGGGTCGCCCGGCTGGCCCAGAACCGCGCGGTTTCCAGGATCATTTCCGCGCCCGCCTCGAGCAGGAAGGCGTCGTCGCCGGTGGCGCGCCAGTACTGCCACACCGCATAGGCGACATCGCTGGCGATATGCTGCTCCTCCTTGCCGGAAAGTACATCCACCAGCGTGCCGGCGGGTCCGATCACCTGGTCGGGCGTGGTTTCCTCGCCGGTATCCGCCGACTCCCACGCATAGAGCGCGCCGCGCCAGCCGCCGCGCCGCGCCTTGGCGCCCGCCCGGTCGATGGTGTGGAAGCGGTACATCAGCAGCGACCGCGCCGCCTTCGGCCAGGTGGAGATGTAGAACGGCATCAGATAGATGTCGGTGTCCCAGAACACGTGGCCGAGATAGGCATCGCCGGTCAGCCCGCGCGCGCCGATGGAAACCAGCGGATCGTCCGGATTGGCGGCGCTGTTGAGGTGATAGGTGGCGAACCGCAGCGCCCGCTCGATTTCCGGGTCGCCCTCGATGGTGACGTCGCTGGCCTGCCAGCGACCCGCCCAGGCCGCTTCATGCGCGGCCAGTATCGCCCGGCCGCCGGCCGCCCGCGCCCGCCCCAGCGTGGCCGCCGCCGGCGGACCCGGGTCCTCCTCCGCGGTGTCGGCGCGCGCCACCGCCACGATCCGCTCCAGCGCCGCCTCCTGCCCGATCATCGAGCGCCAGTGCCAGACCCAGCGCAACGGGCCGGCCGTCTCGGTGACCCGCGCGTGGCCGTCGAGCGACAGGCGCGCCGCGCCCGCCATCGCCACGCCGCGGTCCGAATCGGCGGTGCGCCACACCCCGAGTTCGTCCTCGACGCGGACCGCCATCATGCCCAGCCCCGCCGACTCGAACGAGGCTTCGAGCTTCACCTCCACCCCGTCGCGGTCCAGCTCGAGGGAAAGCAGTTGCAGCCCGAGCGCGCGCTCGGCCTGCGAGACCAGCCGCAGGGTGCGGACATGCGCGATCACGCCGGCCGGCGTGCGTTGCCGCCACTCGGCCAGCAGCAGCCCGCGCCGCATGTCGAGGGTTCGCCGGTGTTCCAGCGTGCGGCCGCGGCGCAGCAGCAGCGTTTCGCCGTCCAGCCGGATGCGCACGCGCAGCCAGTCCGCCACCGGCACCAGCGCGGGCACCGGCGGGTCGGTGTTGGGGGTGTCGAACAGCCCCGCCACGTAGGTGCGCGGCCACGACGCCCAGACCAGCCAGGGCGCCCACGTCAACCAGGTCGGCCCGCGGCTGACCGCGCGGGACGCCCGCACGCCCAGGAAGCCGTTGCCCACCGCGAAGCGCGACTCGATGCTGCTCTCGCGCAGGGGGTCGTAACCGTGCTCGTCCAGCGTCCAGTCCGGATCGTCCGTCAGGTGCATCGTGTCGCGCATGTCCGCCCCGTTCCTCCGCTCGTCCCGTGGGCGCAGCACGCCCGATACCAATGCGTCCGCATCGACTTGGGCCAGGTCCGTCACCACCAGATCGGCGCCGGCTGCCACCAGCAGCGCCGCGTCGTTCAGCCGGGCGAT
>Ga0181529_10005808_pt1 | contig 12779 bp, 14 predicted proteins | sample PEATcosm2014_Bin_36_FD_119763 | JGI IMG/M metagenome (GOLD analysis project Ga0181529, IMG submission 119763) | Peatland microbial communities from MTU Mesocosm Facility, Houghton, MI, USA - PEATcosm2014_Bin10_30_metaG | ecosystem: Environmental > Terrestrial > Soil > Wetlands > Peat | place... | reverse complement strand
CAATTGCTTCGCCCAGGGCGAAGCGCTGATGCGCGGCCGCACCCGCGCCGAAGCCGAAGCGATCACCGCCAAGCAGGGCGCGGACGCCGCCGAGGCGGCGCGGCTCGCCCCGCACAAGACCTTCTCCGGCAGCCGGCCGTCGTCGACGCTGCTCTACAAACGGCTCGACCCGCGCACGCTCGGACGGCTGGTCGCACTCTACGAGCACAAAGTGTTCGTCGAGGCGGCGATCTGGGACATCAACCCGTTCGACCAATGGGGCGTCGAACTTGGCAAGGAGCTCGCTTCGCGCCTCGCCCCGATCGTCGCCGACGCCAACGCCGACCTCAGCGCGCTCGACCCCTCCACCGCTGGGCTGATCGCGCATATGCGGGGGCTGAGGGGGTAAGCGACGCGCCTCAACCCAGCCGCTGCGTCGCTTCCCCGAGCCATTTGCGCGTCGCCGGGTCGACCAGCGGGGACAGTTTGGCGCGCGTCTCGGCATGGTAGGCGTCGAGCCAGGCGATCTCTTCGCGGCTCATCAGCTTCTTTTCGACCAGCCGCAGATCAATCGGCGCGAACGAAATCGTTTCGAAGCCGAGCGTCGGCCGGTCGGCGCCGGCGAGCTTGACCTCGCGCACGACGATCAGGTTCTCGATGCGGACGCCAAACCGCTCCGCCGCGTAATAGCCGGGTTCGTTGGAGATGATCATGCCGGGTTCGAGCGCCGTCGAATCCGTCTTCGACAGGCGTTGCGGCCCCTCGTGCACCGAGAGATAGACGCCGACGCCGTGGCCGGTCCCGTGGTCGAAATCAAGCCCCGCGCGCCACAGGGATTCGCGCGCCAAAGTGTCAAGCTGGCCGCCGGTCGTCCCGCGCGGAAAGATCGCGCGCGCGATGGCGATATGGCCCTTGAGCACGCGCGTGAAGCGGTCGCGCAGCTCGGCGCTCGGCCGGCCGACGCTGATCGTGCGCGTGACGTCGGTGGTGCCGTCCTCATACTGAGCGCCACTGTCGATCAAGAACAACCCGCGGCCGATCTTGAGATTCGAGGCGTCGCTGACCCGGTAATGGGCGATCGCCGCGTGCGGGCCGGCGGCGGCGATGGTGGGGAACGATACGTCCTTCAACGCGCCAGTGTCGCGACGGAAGGTTTCCAGCGCCGCGGCGGCGTCGATTTCGGTCAGCCCGCCTTTCGGCGCTTCGGCGTCGAACCAGGCGAGAAAACGCGACAGCGCCGCGCCGTCGCGCATATGCGCGGCGCGCGTTCCAGCGAGCTCGACCGCGTTCTTGACCGCCTTCATGCGCGCGATCGGATCGGCCTTGACGATCGCCTTGCCGCCCGCCGCCTCGAACGCCTGGACGAGCCGGGCCGGCGCGGTCGCCTCATCGAAGACGACGCGCGCGCCCGTCGCGCCGCGCGCCGCGACGAACGGAACGAGCGCCTCCGGCGGCGCGACGTCGGCGAAGCGCCCGAGCCGCGCGCCAATCGCCAGTGTGAGCTTCTGCGCTTCGACGAACAAGGTCGGCCGGCCGTCGCGCGGCGCGTAGGCGAAGGCGAGCGGCAGCGGCGTGTGGGCGACGTCGCCGCCGCGAATGTTGAATAGCCAGGCGACCGCGTGGGCGTCGCTGACCAGCAACCCGTCGGCGCCCTTCAGCGCCTCGCCGACGCGCTTCAGCTTGGCCGTGGCGCGCTCGCCGGCGAGCCGCTCGGGATGGCTATGGATCGGCGCTTGCGGCGGCCGCGGACGGTCGGTCCAGATCGCATCGACCAAGTTGGTCTCGACCGCGATCAACTCGCCGCCGGCGGCGCGGCAGGCTTTCGTCAGCCGTTCGACCGATTCCGGCGTGTGCAGCCAGGGGTCGTAACCGAGTCTTCCGCCCGCGCCGAGATTCGCTTCGATCCAGGCCGACAGCGGTTCATTGACGACGTGCTTGACGGCGAAGACCGAACCGTCGACCTGCCCCGGCGCCTGCAACGTGTAGCGGCCGTCGACGAACAGAGCCGCCTTGTCGGCGAGCACGATCGCCAGGCCCGCCGAGCCCGAAAAGCCGGTCAGCCACATCAGCCGTTCGGCGCCGGGCGGCACGTATTCGTTCTGGTGCTCGTCGGCGCGCGGGACGACGAACCCGGCAAGTCCGCGCGCGGCGAGTTCGGCGCGCAACGCCGCGACGCGCGACGCGCCATGCGCCGGGCCGCCGACCTCGGCGAAGCTTTGATACTTGGCGACGAACGTCACCGGCCGCGCCGTCACGGACGTTCGGCCTGCGTGACGACGTGACCGATATACGGCAGCTCGCGATAGGAATGGGCGACATCCATGCCGTAGCCGACGACGAAATCGTCGGGGCACTCGAAGCCGACGAAATCGGCGGTGATCGGCACCTCGCGCTTGCCGCGCTTCTCGAGCAGCGTGCACACCAGAACCCGCCGCGCGCCGCGCGCCACCAGCAAGTCCTTGGCGAAGGCGAGCGTCCGTCCGGATTCGAGGATGTCGTCGACCAGCACGACGTCGCGCTCCTTCACCGCCGACTCGATATCGCGCAGGATCTTCACCGCGCCCGACGACACCGTGCCCTCGCGATAGCTCGACAGGTGGAAGAATTCGACGTGCGGCTCGAGACCGGCGCGATGCATGGCGCGCAGCAGGTCGGCGGCGAACATGAACGACCCCTTGAGGATCGCCACCACCAGCAGGTCCTTGGGCTTGGCGCCGGCGATCTCCGCGGCAAGCGTCGTGACGCGCTCGGCGATCAGCTTTTCCGGAAACAGGACTTCGACTTTGCGCGCGCCGCTCATGATCCCTCATCCCTCCGGGGCGAGGGAATCCTTATCGCGCGGCGCGACGAATTTGACCAGCGCGTCGACGACGCCGGGCGGCGGCGAGGCGAGGCGGGCGACGAAAGAGACGCGTTCGCCAGCAGCGAGCCGATCCTTGGGCGGGCGCGTCGTCCAGACATAGAGTTCGCGTCCGTCGGCGGCGCGCAGCGCGATGCGCAGATTCGGGGCGGCGGTCTCCTTGCCGCGCAAGTTGACGAGCGCGCCTTCGACCGCGAGCAGCGCCTTGTCGCCGCCGGCGCCGAGCCGCGCGCTGACGTCGGCAATCGCCAATCCAACGGGATTGACCGGCAGGCCGATCGCCGCATAGAGGCCGCCGCTCGCCGGCGCGATGGCGACGATTTCCGCCCGCGCGGCGACCGCCGCCATCGCGCCGGCGAGCGCGGCGGCGCAGGCGACCGGCGCGGCGAGCCGACGGAGGCGGGCGGCGAGCCGGCGCAAGCGCGAAACCTTCCTCGGAGCGGTCCGGGCCGCTGGCGCCGCGCCGCGGAAGGGCGCCAGCGAGCCGGCGAGCGTCGGCCGCGGCTGAATGTCCCAGCTATGGCCGCACCGCGAGCAGCGAAAACGGCAAGTCTCGTCGCCGAGAATCTCGTCGGGAATATGATATGTAGCGGAGCAGTCTCTGCAGACGACAACCATGGCGAATCAGCCCCGCTCCAGCTCGCTGATGGAAGGCTTGGCATTTGGTCGCGTTCATGGTTAAGGCCGGGTTAAGCCAACATCCCGCGAGGCTCGCCGTTGCTGCGCTTTGACAACGTCGGTTTGCGCTACGGCGTGGGACCGGAAGTGCTGCGCGACCTTGATTTCTCCATCGCGCCGCAGAGCTTCCAGTTCCTTACCGGCCCGTCCGGCGCCGGCAAGACGACGATGCTGAAGCTGATGCTCCTCAGCCTCAAGCCGACGCGCGGAACGATTCACATCTTCGGCGCGGAGGCCGGCGCGCTCACCAAGGACGAGATTACCGCGCTCAGACGGCGCATCGGCGTGGTGTTCCAGGATTTCCGCCTGCTCGACCACTTGACGACTTACGAGAACGTCGCCCTGCCGCTGCGGGTGATGGGCAGGGACGAGGCCGGCTATCGCTCCGAAGTCGTCGAGCTGCTGCGCTGGGTCGGCCTCGGCGACCGGATGAACGCGCTGCCGCCGGTGCTGTCGGGCGGCGAGAAGCAGCGCGCGGCGATCGCCCGGGCGCTGATCGTCCGCCCCGAGTTGCTGCTCGCCGACGAGCCGACCGGCAACGTCGACCCCAGCCTCGCCCGGCGGTTGCTGCGGTTGTTCGTCGAATTGCACAAATCCGGCACCGCGGTGGTCATCGCGACCCACGATCTGTCGCTAATGGACCAGTTCGGCTACGCCCGCCGCCTGGTCGTGGGCGACGGTCAATTGCGCGTGTTCGAGGGCGACCCGCGATGAACGACGACCCCCAGACGATCCCCGGCGATTCGCAGCTCAAACGCGACATGCCGCTGGTGCCGGCCGATTCGATCGCCGGACGCGCCCTGGTGGTCGTGATCGCCATCATGACCTTTCTCGCCTGCCTCACCGCCGGCGGGGCGATCCTGGTCGGCGAGGCGTCGCAGGCGTGGCGCGGCGAGGTGTCGCGCGACGTCACCATCCAAATCAAGCCGCGCGCTGGCGAAGATGTCGACGCTGTCGTCGCCGCGGCGGCCGAAACCGCGTCGCGGGCGCCTGGCGTCGCCGACGCGATCGCCTACACCAAGGCGCAATCGGAGGCGATTCTCGCTCCCTGGCTCGGCGACGGCGTCGATCTCGGACAGTTGCCGATCCCGCGACTGATCATCGTCCACATGCAAGACGGCCACCGCAACGACCTCGAGCCGCTGCGCGCCGCGCTTGCGGCGGACGCGCCCGCCGCGAGTCTCGACGATCACCGTCTGTGGCTGTCGCGCCTCGACGTGATGGCGGGCGCGATCGTCGTCTTTGCCGCCGCCCTGTTCGCGCTGATGATCGTCGCGATGGGAACCGCGGTCGGCTTCGCCACCCGCGGCGCGATGGCGGGCGCGCGCGAGATCGTCGAGGTGCTGCATTTCGTCGGCGCCGCCGATTCGTACATCGCCGGCCAATTCCAGGAACATTTCTTCCGCCTCGGCCTTAGAGGGGCGGGCATCGGCGGCGGCGCGGCGGCGGCGTTCTTCGCCGTGGCGGCGCTCGCATCGTTTATCGCCCGGCGCACGTCAGCAGGCGCGGAAATCGCCGCGCTGTTTGGCGCCTTTCGACTCGGCCTGCCAGGTTACGCCGCGATCGCCGTCGTCGCCGGCGCGATCGCCGTCTTGACCGGCGTGCTGTCGCGCCGGATCGTCTTCCGTCAACTCAGTCTGCTCTTGTGAACGCCCGCCCCTTCGTTTCGTTCGGACCGCCATGACCGCACTGCGCTCGTTCGCTTTCAACGTCGCCTTCTATGTCAACATCATCGTGCTGATGATCATCGGGCTGCCGTTGGTTCTGTTCGGCCGCCACGGCGTGTTCTTTATGGCGCGACTGTGGAGCGCCAGCTCGCTGTGGCTGCTGGACAAGCTCTGCGGCCTCAAGGTCGAGTTCCGCGGCGTCGAAAATGTCCCACAGGGCGGCTACATCCTTGCCGCCAAGCACCAGTCTTTCCTCGAAACCTTCGCGCTGCTTCGTCACGCGCACGACTTCGCCATCATCTTCAAAAGCCAGTTGGCGTGGATCCCACTATTCGGACTCTATTTGATCGGCGGACGGCAGATCGCCATCGACCGTTCGCATGGCCGCGCCGCGCTCATGCAGATCGTCGCCAAGGCGCGCGCCGTGCTCAGCGACGGCCGGCAGATCATGATCTACCCCGAAGGCACACGCCGACCGCCCGGAGCGCCGCCACGCTACAAATACGGCGTCGCGGTGATCTACGCCGAGAATGCCGCGCCCTGCGTTCCGGTCGCGGTCAACACCGGCCTCTACTGGGGTCGGCGCAACTCCACCCGTCGCCCCGGCGTGGCGGTCATCGAGTATCTGCCGGCGATTCCGCCTGGACTCGACCGCGACGCCTTCGCCGACCGGCTTGAAAGCACGATCGAGGAAGCCTGCGCACGGATCAACGCAGAAGCGGTCGCCGCCGACCCCCGCCTTGCGCCCGTCCTGGCGGCGGGCCAAGCGACAATCGATCAGCCACAGGCCGGCCGCGCGCGTCGTGAGGCTTGACGAATCGGCGCCGATGTTCTAGTTTTGTTCTCTCCCGCCCCCCTGGAGATGGACCGATGGCGACCCTCGGCCTCGACTTCGTTTCGCCCGCCCTCGTCGCGTCGCGGCCTCCTGTCGATCCCTGGCCCGAACCCGCCCCGCCGACCGCCCCTCATTTCGCCGAAACGGAAGCCGAGCCGCTCGCCGCGCTCGCCGACGAACCGTTGTCGCCGCGCTTTTGCGCCTGGCGCGGCGCGTCCGGACGCCGCTACATCGCCTCGGTCTACGAGGCGCGCGCCTGCCCGGCTTATTGCGACGCGGCGCTGATCGTCGTTGCGGCGGACGCCGATGGCCGGCGGCGCATCGTCGCGCTCGCCGACACCGGCGCCTTTCCCGAGCCGGTCGTCGCCCGTCTCGCCCGGACGCCGACCGCCGGGCGGCTCGAGCTTCACCTTCACCTGCTCGCCGCGACGACGGCCGAGCGGCGCGCGGCGCTCGACGACCTCGCCGCGGCCGCGCCTTACGCTGCGCGGAGTTGATCGGCGAGCCATTCGAGTTCGGCGTCGACGATGCCGAGCCCGCGCAGATGGTCGCGCGTGTTGAGTACGTATTCAGCGTTGGGGCCTGAGCGACCGACGCCCTGGCGGACCAGTTCGAGCAGCGCCTCGCGCGACATCGGGCCGGCGTACTGGCCGTGGGCGCGATCGGCGAGATAGGCCAGCGCCGAAACCCGCCGCCCGTCGTCGAGCGTCACCGGCACCGTGCGCTCGAGATAGACCGCCGTCACCAGCTCCCGCTCGCGCAAGTATCGCGCCGTCGCTTCGCTGAGCGCCGCCTCGACGCGGAACGCGACGCCGCGGCAGGCGCCGCCGCGGTCGAGGCCGAGCACCAGGCCGGGCCGCTCGGCCGTGCCGCGATAGACATGCGAATAGACGCACAGCCGCCGCCGCCAGCCGCGCAGCAGCGCCAGCCGCCGATCGACATAGGCGAAGCCCGGCCGCCACATCAGCGAGCCGTAGCCGAACACCCAGAATTCGTGCGGTGGCGCGGTCGACATGCTTCTTTCGCGATTCGACGTGGTTCGCGACTTCCGGCCACGTCGAACCGTCGCCGTCAAGCCGCGCGACGGCGCCGTCTCGACACGGCGATTGGCCGCCATGAGTTTTGCTGAGCCCAACGGCCCGCGCGGGCCGGTTCGGGTCAGCAAAACTCATGGCTGCAAAACGCCTGATCCGCGCACAGCGGTCAAGGCCGCGCAGCGCCCGCGAAGCGGGCTTGGCCTTGACGGCGAGCACGGATCAGGCCCGAGCGCGGCCAAAATCGGCAAACACGGCGAAGCGGCCTGCCCACCGCCTCACTTCCCGCCGTCGCCGTCCTCGTCGTGACGGCGGCCAAAGTCCGGGGCAGCGGTTTCCTGGCCCATTTCAACGATGCCGCGACGGATCGCGCGGGTGCGGGCGAACAGCGCGAACAGTCCGTCGCCGTCGCCGTAGCGGATCATGCGCTGCAGCGCCGTCAGGTCCTCGCTGAAGCGGCCGAGCGCCTCGAGCACGGCGTGCTTGTTGTTGAGAAACACGTCGCGCCACATCGTCGGGTCTGAGGCGGCGATGCGGGTGAAGTCGCGGAAACCGCCAGCGGAGAACTTGATCACCTCCGAACGCGTCGTCTCCTCGAGATCGGAGGCGGTGCCGACGATGTTGTAGGCGATGAGATGGGGAACGTGGCTGGTGATCGCCAGCACCAAGTCGTGGTGGGCGGCGTTCATCGTCTCGACGTTGGAGCCGAGCGCCTCCCAAAACGCCCGCACCTTGGCGATCGCCGCCGGATCGACGTCGGCGGCCGGGGTCAGGATGCACCAGCGATTGACGAACAGCGTCGCGAAGCCGGCGTCCGGGCCCGACTGTTCGGTGCCGGCGACCGGATGAGCCGGCACCAGAGCGACGCCCGTGGGCAAGTGTGGCCCGACCGCGGCGATCACCGCGCTCTTGACCGAGCCGACGTCGGAGACGATCGCCCCCGCCTTCAGCTTGGGCGCAATCGCCCGCGCCACCGCCTCGTCGGCGCCGACCGGCACGCAGAGGATAACAAGGTCGGCGTCGGCCGCCGCTTCCGCCGCATCGGCGACAACCTCGTCGCCGAGCTTCAGCGCCGTCGCCCGTTCGCGCGCCTCCGCCGACTCGTCGGCGATGACGACGACGCGCGCCAGATTCTTGCGCCGCGCCGCGCGGGCGATCGAAGAGCCGATCAGACCGACGCCGATCAGCGCCAGGCGATCGAAAAGCGGCGCGCCGAGCGGCGGGCCGAGACGTTCGCTCATGACCGGCCGCCCGCCATGAAATCCGCCAGCGCCACGACGACGCCGCGGTTCGCCTCTTCGACGCCCACCGTCAACCGCAGGCAGTCGGGCAGGCCGTAGGCCGTCACCGCCCGCAGCACGAAGCCGCGCGCGCTGAGATAGCGGTCCGCGTCCTTCGCCGTCTTGCCCACCGTCGCCGGAAAGCGCAGCAGCAGGAAATTGCCAACGCTCGGCGCCGCCTCGACGCCGAGCCTGCCGATCTCGTCGGCGAGCCACGGCAGCCAGCGCGCGTTGTGCGCCGCCGCCGCGGCGACATGGCCGGCGTCCTCGATCGCCGCGACGCCGGCGGCGATCGCCGCGCCATTGACGTTGAACGGCCCGCGCACCCGATTCAAGGCGTCAATGATGCGGGCCGGTCCGTAAGCCCAGCCGATGCGGAGGTTGGCGAGGCCGTAGATCTTCGAGAACGTGCGCGTCATGACGACGTTGTCGCTGGTCGAGACCAGCTCGATGCCGGCGGCGTAATCGTTGCGCGAAACATACTCGGCATAGGCGGCGTCGAGCACCAGCAGCGCGTCGCCGGGCAGGCCGGCGTGCAGGCGCTTGACCTCGGAGAACGGCAGATAGGCGCCAGTTGGGTTGTTGGGATTGGCGAGATAGACGATCTTCGTCTTCGCCGTCACCTTGGCGAGCATCGCGTCGACGTTCGCCGTCAGGCGCGTCTCGTCGGCCGACACCGGAATTCCCCCCGCGGCGCGGATGGCGATCGGGTATTCGAGGAATCCGTACTGGCTGTAGAGCCCTTCCTCGCCCGGCCGCAGAAAGACGTGAGCGAGCAACGACAGCAACTCGTCCGAGCCGTTGCCGCAGACGATCTGCTCGGCGTCGAGGCCGAAGCGCCTGGCGATCGCCTCGCGCAGCAGTCGCGACGAGCCGTCGGGATAGACCGCCAGTCGATCGGCGTTGGCGCGAAACGCTTCGATCGCGCGCGGCGAGGGCCCAAGCGGCGATTCGTTCGACGACAGTTTGTGGATCTTGGCGAGCCCGGCGACGGCGCTCTTGCCGGGCACATAGGCGTCGATCGCCATGACCTCGGCGCGCGGCTCGGGCCACACAGGCTTGGTGCTCAGCATCGTCCCCTCGTCAATCCTCTAGGCGCGGCGCGGCCGCAGCTTCGAGCCGTCGTAGCGCGCGGCGTGCGCGCCGATCTCCTGACTGCGCGCGTCAGCCGCCCCAGCCGCGGCGAGCGCCGCTGCCGCGGCCCCGTCGCGCAGCGCCCCCGGTCGCGCCACCAGCAGCGCCAATCCCATCCCGTCGGCGGCGTTGCCGACGATCTCGCCGCCAAGCTCGGCGACCGCTTGCGGATACTCGCCCCGCCAGCGATCGACGGTCACCGCCTCCAGCACCACGTCGCGCGCCGCGCCGTCGGCGAGCGGCCGCGCGATGACGAAGATCGGCATGCCGGCGGGATGATCGGGCCGCTCGACGAACGGCAGGCGCGCGATCACCTTCGGCGCATCCGGACGCGCCAACCCCATCCACCAGGCGCCGGACGCCGGACCACGGTCAAGCGCGAGCATGCCGAGATCGCCGGTCGCGCCGGCGACCGCCGCGATCACCGCCGCCGCGCTCATATGCGGCGCACAGGGCACGGTGAAGCCGAAGTGGAACCGCGCCGAATCGCGCATCGCCGCGTCGCCGCGCGAGACGTCGACATGGACGCTGTAGGGGGCCTGCACATAAGTGAAGGTTGAGATGATCACCCGCCAGATGCTCTCGACCGTATCGAGCGGCAGATGGCCTTTGTGGCGCTCGACGATGGCGCGCATCATCGCCGCTTCGCGCGCCGGCCGGAACGCCGAGCCGCCACCCTGACGATGTTTGATCGCGATCAGCGTATCGATGATCTGGCTGCGCTCGATCAACAGCGCATGCATCGCCGCGTCGAGCCGATCGATTTCGACCCGCAGCCCCTTCAGTTCCTCTGCGGCGGCTTCCGTCAAGGCGTCGGTCCGATCAGGTGTTCATCGACTCGAAGAAATTCGCGTTCGTCTTGGTCTCGCGCAGCTTGCCAAGCAGGAATTCGATCGCGTCGACCGTGCCCATCGGATTGAGGATGCGGCGCAGCACGTACATCTTCTTGAGGATGTCAGGGGGCACGAGCAACTCTTCCTTGCGGGTGCCGGAGCGGGTGATGTCCATCGCCGGGAAGGTGCGCTTGTCGCTGACCTTGCGGTCGAGGATGATTTCCGAATTGCCGGTGCCCTTGAATTCTTCGAAGATCACTTCGTCCATGCGCGAGCCGGTGTCGATCAGCGCAGTGGCGATGATCGTCAGCGAGCCGCCCTCCTCGATATTGCGCGCCGCGCCGAAGAAGCGCTTCGGCCGCTGCAGCGCGTTGGCGTCGACGCCGCCGGTCAGCACCTTGCCCGACGACGGCACCACGGTGTTGTAGGCGCGGCCGAGGCGGGTGATCGAATCGAGCAGGATGACGACGTCGCGGCCGTGTTCGACCAGGCGCTTGGCCTTCTCGATGACCATTTCCGCCACCTGGACGTGACGCACCGCCGGTTCGTCGAAGGTCGAGGAGACAACTTCGCCCTTCACCGATCGCTGCATATCCGTGACTTCCTCCGGCCGCTCGTCGATCAGCAGCACGATCAGGAAGCATTCCGGGTGGTTGGCGGTCACCGACTGGGCGATGTTCTGCAGCAGAACCGTCTTGCCGGTGCGCGGCGGCGACACGATCAGGGCGCGCTGGCCCTTGCCGATCGGCGAGACGATGTCGATCACCCGGACCGACATGTCCTTGCGGGTCGGATCGTCGACCTCGAGCTTCAGGCGCTCGTCAGGATAGAGCGGCGTCAGATTGTCGAAGTGCACCTTGTGGCGCGTCTTCTCCGGATCCTCGAAATTGATCGCGTTGCACTTCAGCAGCGCGAAATAGCGTTCGCCTTCCTTAGGGCTGCGAATCACGCCCTCCACCGTGTCACCGGTGCGCAGGCCGAGCCGGCGGATCTGCGACGGCGAGACGTAGATGTCGTCGGGACCGGCGAGATAATTGGCGTCCGGCGAGCGCAGAAAGCCGAAGCCGTCCTGCAGAATCTCGATCACGCCTTCGCCGATGATTTCGACTTCGCGCGCCGCCAACTGCTTGAGAATGGCGAACATCAGCTCTTGCTTGCGCATGATCGACGCGTTCTCGACCTCGTTTTCCTCGGCAAACGAAAGGAGCTCGGTCGGCGACTTCTTCTTCAGGTCTTGGAGTTTGATTTCCCGCATTGGGATGATCTCGGATGTTCAGCGAGGGCAAGGGAAAGATGGGCGCGGGACCCGCGTCGAAGCAGTTGACCGCTTCGGCCGACGTCATCGGGATCGGGGAGATCCGCGCGTCGGCGGGGGCGCCCGTGGAAGGCGAGGGCCCCCGTTTAAACGGCTTCGAGGAATCTTTCAACGGCTGATTTCGCGACCGCCGCCGCTTACGGTTTCATCACCGCCAGGAAGACGACGAGGATCATAATCACCGTCGGCGCTTCATTGATAACCCGATAGAAGCGCGACGAATGGACGTTGCGGTCCCCGGCGAAGGCCCGCACCTGGGCCGAAAAGAAACCGTGCAAGCCCGTCAGCAGCAGCACCAGCGCCAGTTTGGCGTGCAGCCACGGCGAGAAAAAGTAGCCTTCGCGCCACGCCAGCAACGGTCCGGTGATCCAAACGGCGACCATCGCCGGATTGACGATGCCCTTCAGCAGACGGCGCTCCATGATCTTGAATTGCTCGGAGATCGCCGATTTCCGCTCCGTATCGGCGTGATAGACGAACAACCGCGGCAGATAGAGCATGCCCGCCATCCACGAGATGACGGCGACGATATGCAGCGCCTTGATCCAGAGATCGATCGAATCCATGCGCGAGAAGACCACCGTCGCGTTGAGGGCCGGCAACTTGCCATGCGAGCGCGGCGAGGGCAAAGCCGAGCGCGTTACCCACAGGAGGCCCGCCAAAGGAATCTAGGAATATGACTCTCTGATTCGATTCTTCTTAGCGGCACATAGCGCGCAGGCAATTCTGTCCACCGCCGAGCGCCATTTGCAGCCGGACGGGCCGCGTCCCGGCGTCGGCGAGGCCGGCTGGGGACTAGTTAACAAATCGTTAATCGATTCAACGCGGCCGACAAAAGTGCAGATGTGGACAGAAATCCGTCGTCCCCATAATTGCCGGTTCGGGACGCGTCGGCGTCATGACGGGCGCCCGACGAACGCCTGTGGACGGCGGTTGGCCGATTCCCGCCTCGCCGGCTCCGGCGTCGCCGAAGCTGCGGCTTCTCCACGTCTGTCCACAAGCGTTGCGGCAGGTTATATGGGAGCCAGTCGCGAGCGGGGTAGCCGATGGGGCGCAGTTATTTTCACCTTCATCTGGTCTCCGATTCGACCGGCGAGACCTTGATCGCCGCGTCGCGCGCCGCCGCGGCGCAGTACCAGGGCGTCGCCTCGATCGAGCACGTCT
>Ga0181529_10005801_pt1 | contig 12803 bp, 9 predicted proteins | sample PEATcosm2014_Bin_36_FD_119763 | JGI IMG/M metagenome (GOLD analysis project Ga0181529, IMG submission 119763) | Peatland microbial communities from MTU Mesocosm Facility, Houghton, MI, USA - PEATcosm2014_Bin10_30_metaG | ecosystem: Environmental > Terrestrial > Soil > Wetlands > Peat | place... | reverse complement strand
GCGAAATCGTAATCGGGATAAAGCGCCGCAAGGGCGGCGGCGTCATCCATGCCGTCGTTGCCGGCATATCCACAGGAGATGTACCCGCGGCGCAGCAGCGACGGCGCCCAGCCGCCCAGGTTGGGACTGATCAGCACGGGGAACGGACCCTTGCCCTCGGGGATCATCACCTGGACGCGCATGGTTCCCTTGCCGCCGGGTCCGAATTCCAGACGCAGATTGCGGACCAGGTAGCCTTTGCCGGGTGTCTCGTCGAGCACCGCGGCGCGGTCCAGCTTCGGTTTCGGCGGGAACGTGCCGAGGTCGTACTTCTCGAAAAGCCGGCGGATCTCGGCGCGCCGGGACAGCCACTCGGCGGGCGTCCGCACGGGCCGGCCGTCCAGGAACCGCAGCGGTTCGGGCAAGCCGTTGACGCGCGGGAACGAGTCGAAATCGGGAGGCAGTTCGCCGGTCTTCTGCAGCCACTCGCGGAACGAGGGGACGTCCGGCAGAATCTGCTGCAGCTTGGCCAGGTAGTCACGCCGCTCCTCGGGCGTCATCGCGCGCGCCGGCTGCGATCCTGCCAGGCCCAACAGCAAGGGCAGTAGGGCAATAGTAGTCAATCGGACCATGACGGTGAGCTCCTTAGTTGCCGATAAAGAACCGCGACGACACCGGGGGCAAGACCAGGCGGATGGTAGTAACCGGCTGGCCGTTCACTTCCGAAGAGGTCAGCTCGGCGGCTTCCTGTCCGCCGGTGTGCGGGTTCCAGATGGCCAGGTTCTTCCTGCCTCGCAGGACGACTTTGGTGTCGATGGCCTTGGGGGAGGAATTCGCGAAGAAGTAGATATCGCGGCCGTCCTTGACCTTATGGATGTAAGTCAGGGCGCCTTCATATTCGTTGCCGCGCCGCAGCGCGCCCATGGGCTCCTGGATATCGACGTCGCGCTGCGGAAGCACCAGCTTCAGCGCGTAATCCATCAGCCAGGGATGGGTATTGGGAAGAAAGATCGCCTGTCCGCCGGCCGGATTCTTCTTAATGTAATACCAAAACACGTAGAAATTCTGCCGGTCCTGCGCGCGGCGCACGTCGGCTTTCAACGGTTCGTCGGGCGACACGCCGAAGACGTCGGCGATGGCTTGCCGCACCTCCCGGTCTTTGCCAAGTTCGGCGGAGCGCGTGGGCAGCAGGCCGGTCGCGATCACCATGCCGCCTTTGTCGTAGAACTCCTTGATCCTGGCCGCGGCGGCGGCCGACAGCGTATCGCCGGCCGGCAGAATGAGGACGCTGTACTCTTCGCGATTCTCGCGGTTGTTCAGAATCAGCTTCTTGCCATCCACGATGCAGTGGTCCGCCAGCACTTCCGGATGCAGATAGGTATAGTCGACGCGCAGGCTGCGGAACAGGTCTTCGCCGATATCCTGATAATCCATACCGAAGGCCGGTCCGCCTTCGCGCGCGTAGGCCGTTTCCATGATCTGCGGCGGCTGCTCGCCGGCGGCCAGCGGAAACTGCACGCCGCCCACGTGATGATACTGCGCGTGCAGCGAGGCGATGGGATAGAGCACCGCGACATCGGAGACGTGCTTGCCATGTTGCAGCAGGTAACTTAGGCGGCCGACGTAGTCATTCAGCTCGGGACGCAGCGGCTGCGCGGTGCGGGCGGGAATCTGGTAGTTGATTCCCATGGCGAACTGGTCCATGGTCACCTGGAACGCGATCTTGCCATCCAGAATGCGATAGGCGGCAAAGGTCTCGGCGCGGGCGATGGGATGGTCATAGTTGAAAGCCGCCGAAGTAACAATCTTATAGGACGGATTGGAGCGGCCGTACCACCAGATGTCGTCCACCGTGGGCGCGGACTGGTACTGGAAGACCTTCAGCAAATCGCCATTGAGCGGCGTGGGGTTCAGCGGCTCTTCCTGATCCAGATGGCCGCCGAAGATCAGGTGGTGCTCGGCGCACCAGTCGTTCAGGCGCTTGATGAAGTGCGTCCCGAACAGCTCCGCGCGGAATCCGAACAGCGCATTGCGGGCGGCGGCGGTTTGCGGGCCGATGTCGTACCACAGCGCCGGGTAGTATTTCATCGGCGAGTAGCCGTACTTCTTCTGGAAATAGCTGTTGAAGTTGGGAGTCCACATGCGATCGGCGTGGTGCATGGAGGGTTCGTCGTAAAAGGTCTGTTTGATGAGGGTTCCGAAGTAACTGCCGAAGTTGTCCTGATACTTCTGATAAGTCATGGCGATGAACTGGCTCATGGCGGTTTCGTCCAGATAGTCCACTACGCGGGCCTTGCCTTCGGTGAGATAGAAGGCCATGACTTTCCAGTTCCCTTTAGGGGCCTGGCAGAGCAGGCGGTTTTGCGCCTTTCGGTCGCTGACGTCCACCAGCTCGAAGGTGTCGCGGCTCATCATCACGGAGCCGATGTAGATGCCCTGCGGAATGGCCAGTTCGACGCTGGCCGGTCCGGTGACGTCCTTCTCCGCCATGTCCAGATCCTTGGCGACATACTGCGGGAATTGGGATGCCATCTGCCCGCCCACCGTGCCCGTGGGGAACGCGTAGTCGTCGTAGAGAATGACTTCGAGCCCGTCCTTCTTCGCTTCTTCGAGGGCCATTTTGTAGAAGCGGAAGTATTCGTCGCTCAGGAACGCTACGCCCTGTCCGGGCTGCGGACGGCCGCCGGCCTCGATGAAGAAGCCGCCGTAGTTCAGCTTGACCATCTCCTGAATCCCGGAGATGACGGCGTTTTCGTTCAACGTCGGCAGGTTGAAATTCCACATGGCATGGCCGCGGTACTCCGCCGGGGGCGACTTGAAAATCGCGGGATCGAAGGGGTTGGGGCCAGTTTGGGCCGACAACCCGGCCGCCAGCAAGGCAACGGAGATGACGAGTCGTGACATCGGGGCACGCTCCTTTTGCCTTGTACTGTATCACCCCTGCGGGTCACTGAGCCGCGGTCAGCTCGTCGATTTCCCGCTGCAGTTGCCTGGCCTGCAGGCGTCGGCGCCAGAGGCCGAATCCCACCCAAAGAGCCAGCAGGACAAGGAGCGGCAGTACGTTCCGCAGCGGCTGGAAAGCCAAGTGCCGCTTGCCCGTGAAGAGCGCGGCCAGAATGATGGCCGCCAGGAACAGCGGTCCGTGCCACAACCATTCATTCCGCAAGTGGTCGCGACGCCGTTCCAGCTCGGCGCGATAGTATTCCAGGCCGCTTGAGGCCACGGCGTCCGGACGTGGCGCGGCGCGGCGCCAGATGCGGCGGCGAAACCCGTATAACGAGACGGCGACCCACACGAGGACGGCGGCGAATCCGACTTCCAGTTGCTCCTCGTGAGCCGCCGCCAGCCGCCAGCCCAGTACGGCAAACAGGAGCACGGCCGAGCCGATGCTCATCAGAATTTCCGAACGGCTCCGCGAGGAGAGTTCCTCGGTTCGACGGTTGACAAGCTGTTGCAGGTTCACGGGATGCTTTTCCTCGGGCTGATCCCTCCAAAGGCGCGCCGGATCCTGACTTCGGGTCTGCTCAGACATAGCGTTTCTCCTCTAGAAAACGGTTGGACAGTATGTTTTTGATGCGGTGGATTTTCATGCCGACGTTGGCGGGCGAGAGGCCTGTTATTCCGGCGATGGTCGCGGCGTCCATCTCCTCCAGATATGAGATCATGATCTGCCGGTCCAGCGGTTTGAGCTGCCGGATGAATGCGGAGAGCTGCTGGAGGGCTCGCTGCCGGTCGATATCGGGCTCGCCGTCGCCGGCGGGGATCCGTTCCATCTCTTCCAGGCTGACGAAGGGTAGGTTCTTCCGCCGCTCGCGGTGCACGTAGGTAACCGCGGTGTTGTGCGCCACGCGGAACGTCCAGGTCTTTACCGAGCAGCGTCCGTCAAAGAGGGCGAAGCTGCGCCACAGTTGCAAGTGGATGTCCTGGCGGAGGTCGTGCCGCTTCTCGGGGTCGGCTTCGTAGCCCGCCGCCAGCCGATCCAGCATGCGGCCAAATTCCCGGCTGGCGGCGGCGTACAATTCGTCGCGTTTGGGCGATGCGTCGCGGCTCGGATTGCGGCTCACATTCGAATAGTCGATGCGCCGGGTATTTTATAACAGGCCGGCGTGGCATAATCGAAGGAATCGGAGGGACTATGCATCGCATTGCCGCCTGTCTTCTGTTTGCCGCCCTGCTGGTGGCGCAAGCGCCCAAGATCCCGCCCGACCTGCGGTTCGAGGTGGTCTCGCTCAAGCCCACCGAAGGCATGCCGCAAGGCGGTGGAATTCGTCCGGCGCCGGGCGGCCAGCGGTATGAAGCCACTAACTGCCCCATAAAGTTGATGATCCAGGTGGCGTACCGCGTCAAGGCGGATCAGATTGTCGGTGGGCCGTCGTGGCTGGATACCGACCGCTTCGACATGATGGGCAAGGCCGAAAAGCAGTCGAATGGAGACGAGCTTCATGTGATGCTCATGAATATGCTGGTGGACCGGCTGCAATTGAAATTTCACCGCGAGAAGAGAGACATGGCGATGTACGCTCTCACGGTGGACAAAGGCGGGGCCAAGTTGACGCCGCACGAAGCCGATAACGCCGGCGATCCCTGGATCGATCAGACTCAGGAGACCTTCTTGCATATCAAGCTGAAGGCGACCTGCGCTCCGCTGGATTACTTTGCGTTTCGATTGTCTCAACTGATGGACCGGCCGGTGGTCGACCTGACCAATCTCAAGGGCGGCTACGATTTCAACCTGGAGTACACGCGCGAGCTGCCTCAGGGATTTCCCGAAGGCGGGAAGATTAACGGGGCGGAGCCCGATACCTCGGGTCCCACGGTCTACGCGGCGGTCAAGCAGCAACTGGGGCTGGAGTTGAAGGCGCAAAAGGGCCCGGTGGAGGTGATTGTGATCGACCACGCGGAGAAGCCCACAGCAAATTAATTTTTGGGTTGGCGCTAGAAAATCGCTGGGATTCCGCATATTGGGTCGAGGGGGTCTGGCGGTGCGGAGTCTATTGCCGGCGGACCGCTGGGCACGGATCGAAACCCTGTTTCTGGCGGGCGCCGATCTGCCGGCGGATCAGCGGGAAGCGTTTCTGGAGGCGCAGTGCCCGGATCCGCACCTGCGTGAGGAAGTGCTCTCCCTGCTGCGGCACGATAGCGCCGGGGAACCGCCCTTGCAGGAAGCGCTCAATGCCAGCGCGGCCAGCGTCCTGGAAGACGATCCCGCGGCCGGACGCGTCCTGGGGCCGTATCGCATTGTGCGCGAGATCGGCCGCGGCGGCATGGCGGTGGTTTATCTGGCGGTGCGCGCGGACGGGGAGTTTCAGAAGCGCGTCGCCCTGAAGCTCATCAAACGCGGTATGGATACGGCCACGGTGATTGAGCGCCTGCGCCGCGAACGGCGCATCCTGGCGGGTCTGGAGCATCCTTCCATCGCCCGCCTGCTGGATGGCGGCACCACTCCCGATGGACGGCCCTGGATCGCCATGGAGTACATCGAGGGGCTGCCCATCGACCGGTTCTGCGACCAGCATCATCTCACCATCGAACAGCGCTGCCTGCTGATCGGCAAGGTGTGCGACGCGGTGGCGTACGCGCATCGCAATCTGGTGGTGCACCGCGACCTGAAGCCCACCAATATCCTGATTGCGCGCGACGGGAATCCGAAACTGCTGGATTTCGGGATCGCCAAGCTGCTGGGGGAAGACGGCGCCGCTGGCGAAGAGCCGCTGACGCGCGGTCCCGCGCCTCCGCTGACTCCGGAGTACGCCAGTCCGGAGCAAATCGGGCGAGCGGCGGTGACGACGGCCAGCGACATCTATTCCCTGGGCGTGGTGCTGTATGAACTGCTGACCGGGGAACGGCCCTACGCGGTCGCGAGCGCCAGCCTGCGCGAGATGGAGCGCGTGATCTCGACCACCGAGCCGCGCAAGCCGAGTACGCTCGAGACTCTCGCGGGACGCACGCGGCGCCGTCTGGCGGGCGACCTGGACAACATCGTCCTGATGGCTCTGCGCAAGGATGTAGCGCGCCGCTACGGCTCCGCGGAGCAATTGGCGGAAGACATCCGGCGGTATTTGCAAGGGCTGCCGGTGCAGGCGCGCCGCGACACGCTGCTGTATCGCGGCGGCAAATTTCTGCGCCGCCACCGGACGGCGGTGGCGGCCGGAGTGCTGCTGGCCGCCACGGCGATTGCGGGAACCGTGGTCGACGTCCGGCAGGCGCACGCCGCGCGCGAGCGCTTCGACGAGCTGCGCGGATTTGCGCGCACGGTCCTGGTGGATCTGCATGCGCAGTTGCAGGACATTCCCGGCACCGCCAAGGCGCGCCAGGCGCTGGTGACCTACGTGGACGACTATCTCAAGCGCGTGGCCGCGCAGCATGCCGGCGACGACACCGCGCTCGCCACGGAGTTTGCCACCACCTATCTGCGGCTGGGAGAAATGCAGGGCGCCACGCCGGAGGCCATCGGCAGTTTCGAAAACGGCCGGCGGCTGCTGGAACGCAAAGGGAGAAGCGCCACGCTCAGTCCCGCCGATTCCCTGGTGCTGGCCCGTTTGCGCGGACGCGAGGGATCCACGCTGGTGGAACTGGGCCGGACTACGGAGGGCGTGGAGAACCTGACGGCGTCCGCCCGCCTGGCGGGGAGCCTGGACGCGGCCGGATGGAACCAGGAGGCCGAGTTGGTGAAGGCTTTCGCCGGCTGGCGTCTGGGCCGCATGGATCGCATGCAGAACCGCCTCGGCGAGGCGGAGGAACAGGCCCGCGCGGCCATCGCCACCGTGGAAGAAGTGGTACGGCGCGGCGTCCGCACCAGGGAAGTGGATGAGGTTCTCACCGGGGCGCGCAACGTGCTGGGCAGCGCGCAGCGCCGGCAGGGCCATTGGCGCGAGGCTATGGAGACCTATCAACAGGTGCTGGCCGACACCGAACAACGCGCCCAGGCGGAGCCGGGAAGCGCCAGCCTGCAGCGCGAACTGGCGCGCTCGCACCAGATTCTGGGCGATATGGTGGTCCGCATCCCGGGCCACGACGAACGCCAGGTGCGCCTGCACGTGCGCGGAGCCATCGCCATCGCGGAACGGCTGGCCGCGGCCGATCCCTGGGACAAGACGGCGCAGAACGAGCTGGCCCAATACCTGTCGAGCGGTGCGGAAACGCTGCGCCAGCCCGAAGACGCCAAGGAAGCGCTGGGATATTTGCGGCGCGCGCTGCCGATTTTCGACATGCTGCTCAAGACCGAGCCCGGCAACAGCGAACTGCGGCTGTATGCCGCGTTGACGGAGGCAGATCTGGGAGAGCTGCTGGGGCGCGGTCCGGCACAGTCGGAATCGATGGTTTGGCTGCGGCGCGGACTGGCGGATGTCCGCGGGCTGGTGGCGAGCGACCCGTCGAACACCACCAACCTGCTGGAGATGATCAAACTGCAGGAGTGGCTCTCGTTGAGCCTGGGACGCGCCGGGCAGGAGACTGAAGCGCTGGCGCTGGCGCAGGAGGCCATCGGCCAAGTGCGGCGCCTGGACGGCGACGCGGGCGCCACTGCGGAAACATTGCGCGAATGGCCGCGAGCTTACGCCGCCCTGGCGGCCACGTATGACGCATTGGGGAGGCGCGACGAGGCCCGCAACTGGTATCGCGCCGCCACTACCGAGTGGTCGAAGCTGGCCGCCAAGGGCCTCAATTTTCCCGATAGCGAACAGGAAAGGGAAGACGCGTGGAGGGGCGCTGCGGCGGGCGTGCCGGTAGCCGCCCGGCGTCCGGCGTACTGAATCGGCGCCCGGCAGCCTGAATCGCCGCCTGAGTGCGGCCGTCTGCCACAATAACAACGTGCCTACTATCGCCTGCATCGGAGGCTCTCACCGCGACCTCCGCGGGATGCTCCGCGCGCCTCTGGTGCTCGGCACCTCCAATCCCGGCGCCATGAGCACCGACTTCGGCGGCGTCGCCCGCAACGTGGCGCAGAACCTGGCTCGCCTGGGCTGCCGCGTCCTGCTCTGTTCCCGCGTCGGCAACGACGAAGCCGGCCGGCAGGTGCTGGCCCAGCCCCTCGATACCTCCCTGATCACCGTCTCGTCCACCTGTCCCACGGCGTCCTACACCGCCATCCTCGAATCCACCGGCGAACTGGTCATCGGACTGGCCGACATGGACATCTACGACGAAGTGACGCCTGCGGTGCTGGAGCCCGCTGTCGAACGGCTGCGCGAGGCGAGCCTCTGGTTCATCGACACCAACCTTCCCGGCGACACCATCCGGTGGCTTCTCGAAACGGCCGCAGTTCCGGTCGCCGTGGATGCCATCTCGGTGGCCAAATCGCAACGCCTGCGGCCGCTGCTGCCGCGCATCCGCTATCTCTTTTGTAATCTGGCGCAGGCCGGTGCGATCGCCGGGACCGCGTTCCGCGACCCGCGCGAGGCCGCCGCCGCGCTAGTCGGTCTGGGCGCCGCGAGCGGCATCGTCTCGGCCGGACCGCGCGGGATTGCCGTTTATGACAGCGCCGGAATTGTCGCCATGCCCGCGCTCGCGGCCACGCCGCGCGATGTCACCGGCGCCGGCGACGCCCTGGTTTCCGGGACCTTGTACGGTCTCTCGCAGCACCTCGATCTCGCCGCCGCTGCCCGCCTGGGAGTGGCCGCCGCGGCCATCGCCGTGGAGTCCGATAGCTCCGCGGCGCCTTGTCTTACTGCGGAGGCCCTGCATGCACGAGCTTGAAATTTCCGATGAAGTACGCGATGCGCTGGCCGCGCATCGGCCGGTGGTGGCGCTCGAAACCACCATCGTCACGCACGGCATGCCGTATCCCGAAAACGTCGCCACGGCGCGATCGGTGGAGCGCGCAGTCCGCGCCGGCGGCGCCGTGCCCGCCACCATCGCCGTCATGGGCGGCGCCATCCGCGTGGGGCTTGCGGATTCGGAACTGGAATCGCTGGCCACCACGAAAGGCGTGCTCAAGCTCAGCCGCAACGATTTGGCCTACGCCATCGCGACGGGACAACCGGGCGCCACCACCGTTGCCGCGACCATGATCTGCGCCCGCCTGGCCGGCATTCGCGTCTTTGCCACCGGTGGCATCGGCGGGGTTCATCGCGGCGCCGAGACCAGCTTCGACATTTCCGCCGATCTGGAGGAACTGGCCCGCACGCCCGTCGCCGTGGTGTGCGCCGGGGCCAAGGCGTTGCTCGATCTTCCCAAGACGCTGGAATACCTCGAGACCCGCGGCGTCCCCGTCGTGGGGTATCGCACCGCGGAGTTCCCCGCGTTCTGGAGCCGGTCGAGCGGTCTGCCGGCTGCGCTGCGCATCGACTCTCCGGCGCGGATTGCGCGCATGCTCGATGTGAAATGGGCGATGGGTCTGGAGGGCGGCGCGGTGATCGCCAACCCCGTCGATGCCGAAGACGAGATTCCGGCCGCGGAGATGGCGGGTTACATCGAGACCGCCGTCGAGGAGGCGGCGGCGCGCGGCGTGTCCGGCAAAGCCGTGACGCCCTTCATCCTCGGCCGGCTGGTGGAAATCACCCAGGGACGCAGCCTGCGCACCAACATCGCGCTGGTGCTGTCCAATGCCCGCCTGGCGGCCGAACTGGCTGCCTGCTGGTAAGTCCGCGCGCGGTTCTGCGTGACATACTTCCGCGTGACATAATCCATCAGGAGGGGATGGCGCGGCGCGTCCGGTAATCGCCATGGAACACTTATTTCAGCCGGCGGGCTGTCTGATGACGTGGCGCGGCCACGGAGAAGCCGTGCGCACCTGCGCGTTTTCTCCCGATGGATCGCGCATAGTCTCGGGCGACGCCGAAGGCACAGTCAAGATGTGGGACGCCGCCAGCGGGACGGTACTGTGGTCCGTGGTGTCGCCGGCTGGACCCGTCGGGCAGTGCCGCTTTTCGCCGGATGGCGCCGCGGTTCGGGCGATCTCGGGCGATGGCGTGTTGCTGCGCTGGACTGCGGCGAGCGGCACGGAAATTCCGGCGCGCACACTGGCGGATTTCGACGAAGCTGCGCGCCTCGCGTCGCGCGGCGGGTGGGCCGTCAGCGAGGATGGTTCCCGTTGGGCGTCGGTCAGTTGGGCGGAGCATACCGTCACCATCCGGGATGCCGCCACGGGACGCCCGATCGCCATCCTGCCGGATGTCTGTTTCCCGCTCGCGTTTTCGCCGCGCGGCGACCGCGTCGCGGCCATGCCGATCTCCGGCACCGCGGCAGTCTTCGATCTGCCAGGCGGCAAGCTCTTGTGGACGCCGCGCGACGTTCCCCTGCGGCCGGCGGGGTCCGGCCCTTCCGCGGCCCGCTGGAATCCGAATCCCGGCCGCTTCTGGGACAACGACGACAACGCTCCGGCCATGGCCGCGTACGCGTTTTCGCCCGACGGAGCGCGGCTCGCGGCGCTCTCCCGCGACGGAATTCTGGTGACGGTGGATGCCGCGACGGGCGCGGATCTGCTGGCGTTTGCCGCTCGCGGCAATGACCAGGGTTGCCGGTTTTCTCCCGATGGAGCACGCATTATTTCCTGGGGCTCCACGACGGTGAACGTCTGGGATGCCAACACCGGTCTGCTGTGGGCGGGGTTCGAGGCCTGTACGGCGGGCGTCCGCGAATGTGACGTCTCGCCGGACGGCGCGCGCATCGCCGCGGCTTGCGAGGATGGCGCCGTGCGGATTCTGGATGCCACGCGGAGACCGCCGATCGCCGTCCGCTCGCTGCTGCCGGGGCGCGTGCTGGTTTGGGGTTTCTCTCCCCACGGCGACACGCTGGTAGTGACCGCCGGCCGCACGCTCTCTCTGTGGGACGGGGAGAAGTTGCGCGCCGGCGAACCGTTGGCCGAGCGTGTCCGCGTGTCGGTGCACTATCACTCGCTCACCGAAATTCAGGATTGCGTGTTCGCGCCGCACGCCGGCGCCATCGTCCTGGCCGTCGACAACCAACTCACGGTGCGGGATGCCGCGACGGGCGAGGAACGTGCGCGGTTGCAGGGCCATGGCAGCCGCGTGGAAGGGTGCGCGATCTCCCCGGATGGCAGCCGCCTGGTCACCGCCGATGCTTCGGGCGACGTGCGTCTGTGGGATATGACTACGGGCGCTTGCCTTCGCAGCTTCCGCGGCGAGGGTCCGAATCTCACCACGCCGCGGTTCGCTCCGGATGGGCAGCAAGTGCTGGTAGGCGGTGACGCTGTCGCCCGAGAGCCAACCGGTTCGCCGTTCCGCATCGGCGCGCGCAAGCTGGCGATTTCGCCCATGGGAACGCATACCGCGCGCTGGGAGGGCAGCGATCTGGAACTGGTGGACACGGGAACCGGTGCGATCCAGCGGCTGATCGGCCATCGCGATACCATCTGGAGTTGCCGTTTCTCACCCGATGGCCGGTATCTGGCTTCGGTATCGCACGACCGGACGCTGCGCGTCTGGGACACCGCATCGTCCGCCGAAGCGTATTCCTATTGGGCGGAAGCCTTCTGCTCCTGCGCCTGGCACCCCGATGGCCGGACTCTGCTGGCGGGCGGCTATTTCGGAGGCATGCACCGGGTTCAATTGCAGGGTGCGGCAGTGCTAGCCGAACCTGTCTAATTCCGCTGTGGGGCAGCCAATCGGGGCAGGAAAAATTGCCTGCCCCACAAGTCTGCAAATTTGCGGAGAGTTCTTACGCCTTGGCAACCATCGTGTTGACGCGGGTCTGAAATGCGGAGACCGCCTCGGGACCGCAGGAGTCCAGGTACTTCAGGAACGCGTTGCCCACCTTTTCCAGATTGTGAAACGCCTTGGGATTCTGGAACGCTTCACGCAGCGAGGGCAGTACGTGGCGAATGCGCTCCCAAACGAAGAGCAACTCGCCGTTAGTTTCGAAGAACAGATCCTGATTCAACACGCCGGAAGTCACAAACGCGGCGGCCATTTCCCAATAGCTCGCCACCTGGCGCATGTAGGCGTTTTCCTGGCTACCAGGAGGCGCCAGCTTCATCATCTCTTCGACATTGGCCGGCGCGAAATTCCGCGCGAACCAGGCGCGGGCCGTGCGCATGGTTTCCTCGCGGCGCAATTCGTACAGACGCAGGCAGAGATTGGCATCGTCGTAAGTCGCTTGTGTGGACATGCTGGGATTATAGCGAATCGGAAGGCGGTTCCGAATCGCCGTTGTGTTTCATTTCCGTAACTCCGCGATGGCCTCGCGCATGCGTGCCGCCTGCGGCCAGTCGGGGTGGTAGTGCAGGAATTCCTCGAGCACATCGGCGGCCGCGCTCCTCTCGCCGCGGCGCAGGTGGATCTCCGCCAGAAGTAGCTGGGGATGCGAGAAATGCGCCGGATCGATAGCGCGCGCCCGCTCCAGATGCTTCACGCTGAGGTCCAGGTCGCCCAACTGGAAGTAGTTCATGCCCAGTTGCGAATGCGCCAGCGCGTCGTTGGGGCGGACTTCCACCGCCAGGGCATTGTATTGCCAGGCGTCGTCGGCACGGTTCACGGTCACCAGCACACCGCCTAAGTTGACTAGCGGCTCGAAGGCTTGCGGATCGTTCTTCAGGGCCTCGCGGAAGCAGGTCTCGGCGTGGTCGTATTTTTGCGTCTGGTAGGCGATGGTGCCCAGTTCATTCCACGCGTCGGCGAATTGCGGCGCCAGCGCCACGGCCTCTTCCAGGTGCGCGCTAGCGGCATCTGCATCGTGCCGTGCCAGATCTTTGCGGGCCTCTTCATAATCGCGCTGCGCGCGGGCCGGGATGGTCAACTGCGCGGCGGAGACCGAGTGGCGGCGGCGCAACGTGTCGGCCAGCTCGAAATCGGTTGCCTTGAAGCTGATGTCGAGCGACACGCGGCCGTGCGCGTCGGCGCCGCTGGGACCGACTTCAATGGTCTGGC
>Ga0181529_10005797_pt1 | contig 12808 bp, 10 predicted proteins | sample PEATcosm2014_Bin_36_FD_119763 | JGI IMG/M metagenome (GOLD analysis project Ga0181529, IMG submission 119763) | Peatland microbial communities from MTU Mesocosm Facility, Houghton, MI, USA - PEATcosm2014_Bin10_30_metaG | ecosystem: Environmental > Terrestrial > Soil > Wetlands > Peat | place... | reverse complement strand
TGCCCGCCATGCTGCGCAAGGATCAGCTCACGCTCTCACCTTGCGAGCGATCGGATCTGGAGCGATTCAGTTTTCTCTGCCGTGACGTTCCCGGTGCGCTCGGTCGAACCCGGGGCCTTCTCGAGCGGCTTCTGCCGCAGGGCAATCAAGGCGAGGAGCATGGCGACTCGCTGGATTCATTGCTGGCGCAGAACGGCTTCGATCCCATTCAGCATGAACGCATCCAGGCGGAGCTGCGCGCCGGACACATCGGACTCGCACAAAACCGGATTGCGGCGTCGGTTCAGATCGAAGACGTAGAGTCAGACAAACTCTTTGACCTAAGGCAGGAAGCAGACGCACGGCTGCGTTCCATTGGCGAGGAAGCCATTGCATCGGGAGCCGTGGCCGTTGTCACCCTGAGCGGAGGCGCCGGCACCCGCTGGACGCGCGGTGCGGGTGTCGTGAAAGCGCTCAGCCCCTTCTGCCGCCTCGCGGGCGTGCATCGCACATTTCTCGAGGTGCATCTGGCGAAGAGCCGGCATACCAGCCGTGTCTTCGGGCATCCCGTGCCGCACGTGATCACGACGAGCTATCTGACCCACGATCCTATCGATCGCCTATTGCGCAGCGAAGGCGCTTACGGGTACGAGGGGCCGCTGCATCTTTCGCAGGGACAAAGTGTGGGATTGCGCCTGGTGCCGACGGTGCGGGACCTGCGGTTTGCCTGGGAAGACACGCCGCAGCAGTTGCTCGACACCCAGGCGCAGAAGGTGCGAGACAGTGTGCATGCAGCCTTGATCGCCTGGGCGCAGCAATCGGGCGAAGCCGGCAACTACACCGACAATCTGCCTCTGCAATGCCTGCATCCAGTCGGCCATTGGTACGAAGTGCCGAACCTGTTTCGCAGCGGCGTTCTCAAGCAGCTGCTGGAAGCGCAGCCCCAGCTTCGCTATTTGATGCTTCACAATGTCGACACCGTGGGCGCCGATCTCGACCCCGGCATTTTGGGCCGGCACATCGAGCGCAAGGCCACGATGACCATCGAGGCGGTGACGCGCCGCATCGAAGATCGCGGCGGAGGTCTGGCACGCATCGACGGGCGCATGCGCATCGTGGAAGGCCTGGCCTTGCCGTCAGAAGAGACGGAGTTCAAACTTTCCTATTACAACTCGAACACATTCTGGATCGATATCGATGCGCTTCTCAATGTGTTTGGTCTGCGCAGGGCAGATTTGGCCGATCAGGCGAGGCTGGCTGAAGCCGTCCGCGCCATGGCCGCTCGCATGCCCACCTACATCACTCTCAAAGACGTGAAGAAACGATGGGGCAAGGGGCAGGAGGACATTTATCCGGTAGCGCAATTTGAGAAACTGTGGGGCGACATGACTGCCCTGCCTCAGGTGGCCTGCGAGTACGTGATTGTGCCACGCATGCGCGGCCAGCAGTTGAAGGAACCGGCGCAACTCGACGCCTGGCTGCGCGATGGCTCAGCCGATTACGTGACGCGGCGCTGCGCGTTTGTGCCTCAAGCCAATCCGTGATCGCGGACTTCATGTTCGCAGGCCATGACATTGCTAGACTCGAAGCCGAGGGCCCTTGCCCTTCCGCATTCAACCAAGGAGCAGCACACCTCATGCCCCTGAGGCTTCAGAAACCGAACCTTCCGCAAGCCGTTTATTGGTTCACATTACTGGCATTTGTATTGCGCATGATGGCGCGACTGCATACCGGCGCCGCCGATTTCTGGGTCAATGGCTACACGTTCTATTTCGCCATGGCCCAAAACATCGCTGCTGGAAAAGGCATCGGGATTGAGGGCATGCTCACCGCATTTCGAGTTCCCCTTTACCCGATTTTTCTCGCCGCACTGACCATGGGCCACCAGGTCTTTTGGCCCATCCTGATTGCCCAATCCATGATCGGCGCTGCCACGGCATTTTGTGCTGCGCTGCTGGCGCGCCAGATGTTTCATGGACCATGGGCGGCCAAAGCGGCGACCCTGGCGGCTGCCATCACCGCGGTGTATCCCTACTATGTCATCCACGACACCGCACTCGAAGAGACCAGCCTTTACACGCTTCTTTCCCTTGTGGCAATGCTGCTTCTGCGGCAATCTGTGCCAACGTCCAGGCTCGCACTCGGCGCCGGCGCCGGCATTCTTCTTGGCCTCGACTTGTTGACGCGTGCCACCATTGCACCCTTTGCCATTCTTGCCCCGCTATGGCTGGTCTGGCAAAAGCGCACTCGCGCCGGTTTGGTTTGCGCATTCCTTTTGTTGGCGACAGTTGCTCCATGGCTCTGGCGGAACTACCTGCTTACCGGGGTTCCCACATTGAGCACGCAAACCGGAGTGATGCTGTGGAACGGAAATAACGGCTTTCTTTTCCACCATTATCCGCGGGAAAGCAGCGACCTTAGCGAGCATGAAGCGTTATTCTCGCTGACATTATCTGACCGGCAGCATTTGCTCGAAATTGAGTATAACGAGGAGCTCGTGAACCAGTGGTTCATGCGTAGAGCCCTCGACTATATCCGTGCGCATCCCGGACAGACCGTTATTGATGGCTTCCGCAAGGTCGCGGCAGCGTTTTACTGGCTGCCCAGCCCCCGCCGGGGCCCGATAGCAGATCTTGTCTACGCGCTTTCCTATGGGCCTGTCATGCTGTTGGGGCTTTGGGGAATGTGGCGACGGCGCAACTGCTGGCGCGAAGACTCGCTGGGCTATCTTCTCTTCGCGACCTTTACCATGGTCACAGCGGTTTTCTGGGCGCATACGTCCCACGTTGCTTGTCTCCATGTTTACTGGATTGTGTTTGCCTCGGGCGTTCTGGCGGAATACTGCGATCGTGTCCCATTCTTTTCCGCGCATCTTGCGGAAAAACGTGAGTAACTGACACGCACACTTCACACTCGCACTTCGCACTCACTGAATTTTTCGAAACACGGCGTCAGGGTTTTTCGCATCCGGCAACAGGCAATCATCACGGCCGTAGAGCGGCTCCCATTTGTCGAAATTTACCCTGAACACCGTTTCGAATTCTTTGGCCGCACGAGTATCGCAAAAGCGGAACATGGCGTGTTGGATGACCAGAAAGCCGCCGGGCTTGAGTACGCGCGCCAGGTCAGCCACAGATTGCTCGAAATCGGCAAAGCGGATGCGATGGCCGCTCTCAATCGGCGGCGGTGAAGTGTTCAGATCTCCATGGCGGAAGACGGCCATCGCGAAGATGGCGTCGTAGCTGGCGTTCGCCTCCCCGTCTGTCGACCCGGCGACGGCGAATGCCATCTTCTTATCTCCGGCCTTGAGACGGCGGAATCGGCAGACCGCGATATTGAATGGATTGATGTCGAGCCCGGCGATATTCGCGTCAGGGAAATACCGGCGTAGAGAGAAGACTTCCTCTCCCGTTGAACAACCGAACGAAAGGATGCGCACACTTGCGTTGCCCTGGAGCAAACTGCGCACTTGCTGAAAGATTTCCGGATAGCGGTCGATTGAGGTTGTTCCGTAAGGCTGGTAGAGCCCTTTGGGCGGCCGCAGCAACAAAAGCGCTGCGTTGCGCGACTCGAGACCTTGCAGCAGCTTGTACAGGAAACGTGCGCTTCGATATCCGGGCAACCTGCGCAGGAAAGGCTTCGCTCGGATGATCAACGCACGCATACCAGACGTTCCCTGCCGCGGAATTCGCGCCTTATCACGAAAGGCTCAGAAGATATCGTACGATATTCTGTCGATCATGTTGCAGGCTGTCGCGTCAGCGCGTGACGCGGGCGGAATAGAACGTAAAGCGTTTCGCCGTACAACTGACGGGTTCCAGCGCGGCATCCTCCGCGGAAAGCATATACGTGGCATCCGAAATCTCCCTGATAAAAGCGAAGGATTTCATCACCTTTTGATAGCGGACAGTCGATGCATCGACACCTGCTTCCGGAACGCAAAAATCCGCATGGAGAAGATAGGTCTCGCGTGGAGAGCGCCGCAGTTGACGTTCCAGATTGGCCAGGACGCGGCGGAGAACCGGCGTGAAAAAGGGATAGTAGAAGAAAAGCATCAGCGGCCCCTCAGGATACACGCAGGCTGCCGCATCCTGGTTGACAATGGAGATCCGCTCCTTCCAGGCCGGATCGAGCTCCACATTTGAACGGGCCACTTCGCAGAGTTCGCCTGCGATCTCCACGCCCACCAATTGCCGGAAGGGATACTCGGCCGCCACAAAAAGCGCACGGCCTTTCCCGCAGCCAATGTCGATAAAAGTGAAATCCTCGTGCCTGATGGGCAACGCAGCGAGGGCGGGCCGCAGTGCGGACGGGGGCACGCCAAGGTAGCCGGTAGCATACAACGCCGAAAGCGACGCGGAGGGAAAATCCGCCGCGGAATAGTTGCCTCCCGTATCGGTGCCGTGGAGGATGTCGAAATAGTGCGGCGCTTGGGGAGCCGCGGGCCGCTGCGGTTGTGGTGGCGCCGGCGCCTTTACAAATGCGCGTTCGAATGTGCCGGCGAAACCGTGATTCTTCAACGACCGAAAGAAGCGTTGATAAGAATGAACGATTGCGCCGCGAACGCCATAGTATTCGACGGAGCGATTAAACCGTCGAAGCATCCGGAGGAGTGGAGATGGACTATACCTCATGCCTGTTGCCACAGTCAGAATCGTGGCGCCTCTTACGCTCAGCGCCAAGGTAGCCTGGACGCGCAGGTAAAACCCACCCGCACTTTACGCACAGGCATATTCGAAAACTGATGGGGGAACCTCTGGCACGCGGGTTGGTTTAACACATCCGATGGTTGAGTGCCGGAAGGCGCGATGCCACACACAGTACTTAGGCACACGCCCTCATAAAAATCGACATAGAAAGTTGTTAGGGTCACGACCGCCAAGATTATTCAAACGATTTGCTTTGCTTTGCGCAGCACAATGCACCGTAGAACCTTGGGGAACCAACTCAGAAATTTACTGGAAGGTTCACAGGTCAAGGAGCGCAGGCATTAGCTCTTAGAAGCATGGCCATCGCTGGCTGTTGAAACGGAGGACACGTTCGCCGTGATTTGCTCCACGTCAACCTTCTTGAGTTCAGGGGCAACCCACACACGTTTGGTTTCTGATTTACGAACCATCTGCACTCTCCTTAAAGGGAATAAAACTCGATAGTTGGACTATAAGGGATACCCCCCCGGAAAGCAAGTGAATATTCCGGCGGGACGCCGCACTTTTCAGCGGATTCAGCGTTACTTTTGATGGTTACCGATCGCGTGGTCTGGCTGGGATAAATGACGATCAGCCTGCAAGTTGCGCAATCAGCTCCAAGCCCCGCATCGTACTCCTGGCGCAAGTAATTGAATTGTAGATATTTATCCAAAACTGGAAGCGGTCAGCAGGCTCTTGCCCCGGCTGACGCCGCCTTGAGTTGCGTCCGGGAAAAATCCTGGAGATCTATCCCGTCTTAACCCCACTTGTGCCTGGCGCCTGATGAATCTGGACGCCCTGGGCGTGACGGCTCCAAAACTCTGACAAGTCTTCGCAATCGACCCGGCAAAGCGATCGGCGCGATCAACTCCTGTTGGCGGTGCTGCGATGCCCCTTCTGTTGCGCCCATCGCCACAACCACAGAACAGGACGCAAGGGTTTGTAGGCCCAAAAAAAACCATCGGGCAGAGGAAGCGTTCTGAAATCCTCGCGGCCATAGAAGAGTTCAGAGAAGCTGTCGCGCCAGGATTTTGCGGGCCACAGAAGCCGCTCGTAACGGCTCCTGCGAATCCTGTTGCGGAGCTTGGCCGGGCTCACGCGATGCAGCGGCTCGTCCGAGTTGATTAGAGCCTGAAACGGCGCTGCAATGAGCCTTGGAGAGGACTCCTGCCACGCTTGCGCAGGAAGATCCGGCCTGGGGAGCCCATAAACCTGTTCGAGAAGATAGATCCCCGCCATGAGAACTCTCGTCTCACGCAATCTTTGCGCTTCCTCCCATGCCGCATTCCAATCCAGCAGTCCCAGAGAATGGGCGCGCGCCAAATCTCCCAGCCATTTGGCTCGGAACCATTCGTGCAGCCCTCCGTGGCAGCAGAGGTAGAGCGTCATATCACAGGGATCCATGGCCCGGATCGAACATCCTTGCCAGGTAGAGGAGACGCTCCTGGCCCAGCGGGCGCGTGTCGCATCGGGAGTTTCCCACTGGTTGCGCCAATGGAGTTCCAGCATGCGGCCCGTTCGGATGTGGATGAAGTTGATGTGCTGCTCATTCTCGAGAAAGCTGTCCCATTGCCGGGGACTCATGGAAAAAAATGTTTCTTCGAGATGCCAGCCCTTGCTCACCAGGCAGTCTTCGGCCCTGCCAAGATCTTCTCGCGGCACTTCCAGATCCATATCCAGCGTTTCGCGAAGACCCACATCGCCGTAAAGCGTGAAGGAAAGGATCTGGCCCTTGAGCGGCATCACGGGAATGCCTGCGCGGTTGAATCGTTTCAGCGCGTCGGCTAGCAGCAGGCAATGTTCCACCGCCGTCATGCGGCTAGCATCACTGCGTCTTTGCAATTCCTGTCCGGCAAATTCCGGAACCGTTGTTCCCGGGACCCGGCTGATGCTTGCCCAACTCAACGCCGACGTGCGGTGCCGATCGACCAGAGATAGATACTCTTTCCAATCCGGCTCCGCCTCGATCGCCTCCCGGATCGCGTTGTCCTGGTTTTGCCGCCAGGAATCCGGGGCGAGCCATGAGGTCGCGATCATGAGGCGGAACGCGGGGCGAGTTTGCTCGAGCCAACTACTTCTGTTCATCGCCGATCTCCCGCATCTGTGCGGCCCATGAAGCAGCGTATGTCCCTCCCGTGGCCACAAGCTCCGCATGAGATCCAGATTCAATGATGCGCCCTTTGTCCATCACGTGAATCACGTCGGCGTACATGGCCGTAGTGAAACGGTGGGTAATCATCAGCGCCGTTCTGCCTTCCACGAGGGTGCGAAAGCGGTGGAGCCAGTCCTGCTCCGCCCAGGAATCCATGGCGCTGGTCGGCTCGTCCAAAATCACCAGCGAAGCGTCGCGGAAAAATGCTCGAGCTAGGGCGATCCGCTGCCATTCACCCCCGCTCAACTCTGACCCCCCAAACGACTTTCCGAGAATCGATTCCAGTCCATCCGGCAGCCGATCGATGGACTCCATCGCTCCCGCTTGATGTGCGGCCTGGGATACGCGTTCGGTGTCTCTGATGCAACTAATTTCCCCATAGGCGATGTTTTCGCGCACGCTCGCGTCGAAGTGAACCGGGGCCTGGAAAAGTACGGTGATTTGACGGCGCAACACCTCTTGATCCATATCCCGCAAATCCACGCCATCAATAAGAATCCGGCCCTCATCCGGATCGTAGAACCGGCAGAGCAGCTTGATGAGCGTGCTCTTTCCTGCTCCGTTGGAACCCACCAGGGCCACGACTTTCCCTTTCGGGATCTCCAGATTGAACTCATCCAATGCGCGATGAAATCCGCCCGGGTAGGTGAAGCTGACGCGCTCCAGGCGAATCGCTTGCTTCACGGGCAGTCCATGTTCTCCTGGCCGGCCGGAGCGGACTGCCGACTCGATCTTCAGGAACTCCTCCAGATTCTCGACGAAGAGCAGGCTGCCGTAGATTTTACCCGCGCCCTCCAACAGAGAACGAAGCAGCAACTGGCACTGCTGGAAGGCCTGAAAGCAGAGCAGCAGGTCACCTAATCTGGCTTCACCCGCCAGAGTCCGGTGGAGCATCCAGCCAAGTCCCGCCACGCTGCCGCCCCAGGCCAGAGAACCGGCCGCTAGCTCGGTTCCCGCTCCCTGCCGCACCAACCGCAACCGTCCCTTCCAAAGACCCTGCCGCACGGTTTCGAAGGCCTTCAGGAAATAGGACCCAAGGTCGAAGAGGCGCAGCTCGGCGGCGGCCGTGTTGTCCACCATCACCCAGTCGAAATAGTGCGCGCGCCGGTCCTCGATCGTGTGCTCCAACTCCCAGAGATGCTCTTTGAAAATATGTCGAGCCACCAGCAGCAGGCCGGGAACCGCGGTGAAAACCAGGAGCAGGGGCAGCCATGCAGCATAGGTCCAAAGAATGCCGGCCAGCACCAGAAAGCCGAGTCCGTTCTGCACCAGCGTGCCGAGGTTCTCCAGCAACGCGAGGGGCTGGGAAGCGGCATTGATCTGCGCCCGATAGAGCAGATCGTAGGATTCGGCACGATCGTAAAACCCCATGTCCAGACGCAGGGCCTGCATATGGATCAGCTGCTGGACATGGTGCTGAACGCGCTCCGCCTGTGCCGCCCGCACCCATGTCATGGCGCTTGACATGAACTGTGCCACCATCCAAAGAACGGCGATTCCCAAGGCTGGAGACGCAATGGCCTGCCACCCCTTGGAAGCCACCATGCCATTGACCAATGACCTGAGCAGCAATGCCTGGCCGGCGGGAATCAATCCCTGACCTACGAGCAGCAACACCCAGACCGCGATCCACCACCTGGCTGCCGTCCATACCAGGCCGAGTGCGCGCCGGCCGGCCGGCAACTGGCGGAAGAATTGTGTGATCTGGCTGCTCAGCATGATCGCCTGGAACCTCACGAACCCGTGTTGGCCACACGGCGCAGAGAGAGCCCTACGCCGATACCACGAACAAGAATATCCACTGCGCGTGCGGTGGTCTGAGGATTGACCTCCCCGAGGACCTCGTTCAGGCAGCGCTCAAGAAGCGGCAAGTCGAGAATCATCGTGGCCAGGGGGTCTGACTTCAGCGCACGCAGGCACTCCTGAAACTCTGCCTGCTCACGGACAATCCTGTGCCCTAAATCGGCGGACTGCAGACCTTTTTGCTTCGGATACACAACCGCTTCCGGCATACGCGTCTGCAGGGCGCGCTTGAATAGGAAACTCCTTTCACCGTTGCGAAAAAACTGATCGTCGGGCACTCTCAGCAGAAACTCCAGCAGGGCGAGGTTGGCGGTAGGATCCAGGCAGTCAACAGAATGCCATGCGCTCGCCTCCGCCCAAATGCTGGGGCCGGTTCCATAGGCGGGCTCAAAAAACAGCCGCCATAGATCGTCAAAAGGGGACACGGTTCCGGTTGGATCATATCCTGACGCCTGCAGGCGGCCTTTCAGGTCCAACTGCCTGGCAAACTCGACATTGATTGCGCAATAAGAATGCCAAGACCCCGGTCGACGATTTCTCAAACGCTGGAGGAGCCGCCGCCCCGGCGTCACCAACGGCTTGATGACTTGACGCTTCAGCACCTGCCATGGATTCGCCTCCCCGTGAAGGAGCAACCGCAAGGCAACTGCCGGGTACCCCTGGCGCAAGGCCAGAACCGCCGATGCATTTCCCATCCATGAAACAGAGGCATTGCCCGTCTGGCCCACCAGAATCACAGCAGCCCCGTCACGAGGGGCAGCTTCCATCACGGCCTGCACCCAATACTGACTGCTGGCGGCATGACCTGGACCATCGTGCATATCAAAATGGTGTTCAACGCCTGCGATCACTCCGTAGTCCCTTGCATCGATGGGAATGTGCCTCACATTGGCGCCTGCCATGGTTGCGGTTGCTTGCGCCAGATCCCATTCATTGCCGATGCGGCCTTCCCCTGCACCATCAGGAGGAAAATAGGGGACCGAGGTGTAAGCGGTAAGCTCGCGGCCCTGGCTCGAGAGAACCGGTGCGGCCAGCGCGACTACCGAACCTGAATCCCGTCCCCCGGAGAGTTCCGCCGCCACGGGCTTCTGGGTCCGCAGGCAGCTTCGAACCGCGCGCGTGTAATGCTCCAGGAAGGCATCCACATAGTCCTCATCCCTGCGATATCTAAGCAATTCGCGGCCCCCGAAGGACCAGAAACGCCGGACGTGGGTCCTGCCGTCTGCTTCAACGCTCATGGTGTGAGCCCCGAGCAGTGCGCGAAAGCCCTTGTAAGCGGTCAGATCGGCATCGACATGCCAGCCGACCAGAACATCCGCGAGACCCAGCAGATCGGGCTCCTTCGCCGTTCCGGGAAGAGCCAGCAGGGCCTTCATGCTGGATGCGAAGGCGATAAAACCATGGCCCTGGTGATAGTAAAGCGCGCCAAATCCAAAGACGTCGCGGCCTAAAATCAGCCGGCGCTCTTTCTCATTCCATGCCGCCAGTGCCCAATCTCCCTCAAGGTGTGGGCAGAGTTCTTCGCCCCAGCGATCGAAAGCCAGGCCCACCAGGCGTCCGTCGCTCAACCGGGGCCGCTCCCCTGCGAGTATCTTGAAAGTGTCGAGAAGTTCGTCCCGGTTGTCCAGCCGGGCGGCACATACGACCAAACCCCGCTCCCCCTCAATCGGTTGTCTCTCGAAGCCGTCTTCCGGGTTGACTTCCCGCAGAAGATGGCCCATGCCCACCCGCCCCGAAATCCTGCACCCGCCGCCATCTGGGCCGTAGTAGGCCATGGCCGATCTCATTCGCTCCAACCACTGCGGTTCCACCGGCGCACCATCGTAGCGATATATGCCGTAGATGCCGCTCATGATCGTTTCCGGGCAAATGTGGTGAAGACTTTGAAGCGCTCGTGACTGGCCCCTCCGGTCACGATCAGTGGACCCACGCGCAGCCACGAGTGAGCGTCAAAGCCTGCCGACTCCCCCTCGGAGGCGCCAAAGCTGACCGTCCCTTCCAGACCCCTGCGCCGCAGCATGCTCGTGGCCGCCAATGCCTGCGCAAGGCAACGTCCATCCCAGGGCACACGCTTGCCCATGGCCTCTACAGCCCACCCTACGGCTTCTGCGGTGCGCGCTTCTTCTTCAGTCGCGCCGGCTGGACTCTCGGCTCCGGGCGTCCCCAGCCAGGCCGCGATGCGCCGAAAGGGAACACACGCCATGACAACCCGGGCGATCGCAAGACACACGAAGGCTTCAATTAGAAGGCGCTGGCGCGCAAAAGAAATTCGGAAAAAGTGCTTCAGGTCATTCCACACGTAGCAGGCCTTCGCGTTCCATCGCTTCAAGAAATCCCTGCAAGTCCGCGGCACAGGCCTCTGGTGTGATGTTGTATTCATTCACCAATTCGTCCACAAGCGTCGAAAAAGTGATGGGCGACTCCAGTTTCTCCCAGATCCGCCGTGCCGTTCCAGCAAGCCCATAATAGGCCCCTGCATCAATGCCCATCAGGACTGTTTCCTGATCGAGATCGGTGGAAAGCATATCCTTGGCGCGAATTAATCTGTCTTCCGGATTGAAGCCGCGCATTTAGTTTCTCTCCTCTGGATGGTCTACGCTAAAACGTGCTTCCCACTCCGATTCCAAAAAACCGACCATGCTCTCGATCATGATCGGATCGCGCCGGCGCGACACCTCGGCAATCGTCGCCCGCTCCGCAATCTGCCCCGCCAGCCGCATCAGATCGCCTTGTGTTTCCTGGCCTTTCAAGTATTGCGGACGATAAAGATTTTCAAGCAGGCGCTGCACCCGGTCAAAACCGCGCAGCGCCGCGAATTTCGGATCGCCGCTTTCCTGATCGACAAGAACATGAATCGCCTTCAGTGGCGCTGGATGAGAATAGTAGCCATCATTCATTGAAACCACGAATTTGTCCACGTTGAAGCGCGCCCCTTGCGGAGTTCCGAGGCGTTCGTAAGCGTCCGCGCAGAGCCGGAAGTGGGCCGACGCGGGCAGAACCCGCAATCCCTCCTGCGTTGCAGACACGGCGCAAACATCGTCTGACAGCAGGCGATACCCTTGGCGATGAAACTCCGCGGCCAGCGTGGACTTACCGCTGCCCTGCGCGCCAGCGATGATCATCGCGCCCCATTGCGTCATAATGGCGCTGCCATGCAGGGGAAACAAACCACGTTGATAAAGAAGCGCACCCATGGCCGAACCCAGGAGGAAAAGGCGAATCTCTTCCGCCGAGGATCCCTCCTGGGGCGCGACGGAAATGCTGCATCCTGTCTCCACGACATATTGAGCCACTTGGGATACCGCAAGGCGAAAGATCCCTGGCCGGACCTCGTAATAGCCGTTCTCAAGAGATTCTGAAACGCTCGGCACCGGCGACAGCATGCGGATGATGACATCCGGCTTTCCGCCCGGCTGCGGATCCCGCGGGAGCTCCGGACAGTCCATCTCTGCATGAATGTGAAGACCATAGGCCCAGTATGCATTGACGGGCATTCCGCACTCTCGCACGATGTAAGAATAGTGAACTTCCCTGCCACGGCGTTCATTGACCGATGCGGGCAGGCAACCACCGAGTTCGATCTCAGAATACAACACTCAAGCAGTTGCTGATCTGCCCCGTTTCTCTCATCCAGCCATCACCAGAGTTTCTGGTTTGGCCGCCAGCATCCTTCGCCACATGCAGCTACGGTTGAGTGCTCTGCCCTTGCTCGCGGAAGCCAGTTGAAGTTACAGACAAAACCATCCCTTACAGGATGCTGAAAGATCGCTTCTTCTCTCCTGATTTGCTTTCCCAGGTTCGTGCGTTGTCCGATCGCACGCTCTCCGGTATTCTGCGTTCCCCGCTCAGCCGATCAAGCGCTAGTGTTCCAGGTCCGCAGTCCAGGCTGGTATTCAGCTCCCGGACCCAGGCACTCACATTGCCCCTCGTGCCGTGAATAAAAATGCGCGGTCAAAAGCACATCGCCAGACCGCGAGAAGCATTCATTGGGCTGCGAAGCCGGAGGTAAAAAGTTTGAGGCCGGCCCGAGAGTGCGGCCGGCCTCTGATTTCTGCTGGAGGACATACGGTTGGCTGAGGCCCGCGAACCCTTCCCTGGACCGGGAAGAGTTCGCAGAACCATCGGTTGGTTGAAGCGCGCGCGAATTACTTCGCCGCGGGCTTTTTCTTCATTGGGTGCCTCTCCG
>Ga0181529_10005796_pt1 | contig 12811 bp, 7 predicted proteins | sample PEATcosm2014_Bin_36_FD_119763 | JGI IMG/M metagenome (GOLD analysis project Ga0181529, IMG submission 119763) | Peatland microbial communities from MTU Mesocosm Facility, Houghton, MI, USA - PEATcosm2014_Bin10_30_metaG | ecosystem: Environmental > Terrestrial > Soil > Wetlands > Peat | place... | reverse complement strand
GCCGCTGTCTTTGTCCGTCGCCAACTGGTAGCGGGCCATGATCCACTCAACCGCGGGTTTGCCGTTGACGACGTATTCGTAGGCGGCGGGCGGGATGCCCGTCAGGGTGATGTGGCTGTTGTATTGGATTTTGGTCTTGTCCACTTCCTTGCCAGACTTGCCGAAGCGCATTTTCGGATCAACGAGGTAGAGTTTTGACTCGTCCAAGGCCAGCAAGTCCCGCTCTTCCTTGACGGGATACGGTTCGGCGTTTTCGTAATTCAGGTGGATGTTTGCCAAGTCGCGCCCGGCGCGGCTGAACGCCCAAAAATCCGCCGCGAACGGGATGCGCGGCAGCATCTTTTTCAAATCGGCGGCGAACCGCGTCTTGTATTCCGGCGAATGAAGCACGCCATAGACGTAATAAAAAATGTCTTCCTTGCCGATCTTCGCATCCTTGTAAGCCGCGCGAAATTCTTTCAACGCAAACTCGCTGACGTTGCATTTCGACTCGGCTTTGCTTTTCTCGGCAAACGTCAATTGTTTTGATTCGCTTTGAAATGTGTTGAGTGCAAAGCATTGGCAATTTGACAAACATTGAACATCAACCGTCTTATTTGAAATGATTGCTGAAAAATCTGTGGATGCTCCTATCCCTGTGACGCAAATCACAAGATTCTGTGAATCTGGTTGCGGAAAGAATTTAGGAAATTGGCCGGGTCGGTGAACCAAATGATTTGAGAAATAAAGATTCTGCGTGGCAAATGGCCGATAAAGCCCTGTGCGGATTTGTTTTTTCTCGAATTCAATTTTAATTCCTCGCTCACAAAACGAATGAAGTGAGGATGTCCACCGAATTTTTTTGGGGTCGCTTTCAACAATTTCTTCAACTTTCAAATCCTTTGATGACGTATTTTCTGCCAGACTTTTGTATTTGTCCACTTCGCTATTATAGACAGCAATCATCGCTCGCATATTTTGAGCAAGGCTCTTTGCCGAAAAATTATAGCCCCAAGGGTCTCGATTTGTCTGCGCTCCCGGAGAGAAATTGAGAAAAAACGCTTTGGAATTCTCGACTCCCTTATTGTCCTTGTCACCTATTACCATGAAGTCTCCAAATGCTTCGTCTCGCTGGTTTATCCAGTCATGGTTTTTGTTTGGCGTGAGATTTCCCCACGGAATTTTTTTGATGCTTTGAAATTCGGTGACGATGTTCAACTTTTCATCCCGGCTCAAATAGTCGCCGATGTCGTGATAGAAAAGCTGGCACGCGCCTTTGTGTTCAAGATTTTTGACAAGTAGCGTGATGGCGATTTGGTTGCGACTGCCCGCACCAAAAATTTTGCCGCCTTCCTTTCGTGATTCATCGCCCGACGTGCGCTGGTTGCCGCGCAAGTTGAAACAATAAATTCCAGCAAATTCATCCGTCAGACATTTACGCAAACCCGCCATTGCATTGCCGTCAATGTATGAGCCATTGCTGACGAAACTGATGATGCCTTTGTCTTTCACGCGGTCACTTGCCCAGCGAATTGCGCGGATATAAGAATTGTAAAGGCTGTTTTTATTCGTGGATGCTGAATGCTCCGCGTAAGTATGTTCAATGCGCTTGTCTAGCGCGGCGTATTTCAAGTTTTGGTTGTCATCATTGACACTTTCTTGTCCAACTTTATATGGCGGATTGCAGACAATAACGCGGATGTCCCGATCCTGTTGCGCTTGCGCGCGTTTGCTGTTGGTCTGAAAACTTTCATCGGCAAATTTCCCCGCGCCTTCGGATAGCTGGAATGTGTCGGTGAGGACGATGCCTTCAAACGGTTCGTAATCTTTTTTGACGCGCCCGTGATACGCTTCCTCGATGTTGATGGCGGCGATGTAATAGGCGAGCAGGACAATTTCGTTGGCGTGGAGTTCGCCCCGGAATTTGCGGGCAAGGTCTTGGTCGTCAATCAGGCCGCTCTGGATCAAGCGCACGATGTAAGTGCCAGTGCCGGTGAAGGGGTCGAGGACGTGGACATTTTCGGCGGTGAGGCCGACGCCGAATTGTTCCCGCAAAATGTCGTCCACGCTTTTGAGCATGAAGTCCACGACTTCAACCGGCGTATAGACGATGCCCAGCCGTTCGGCCATGCGCGGGAAGGCGGTCTTGAAAAATTTGTCGTAAAGTTCGACGATGATGCGCTGCCTGCCTTCGGCGTTGTCAATGCCGCGCGCCCGTTCGCGGACGCTTTCGTAAAATTTTTCCAGCGATTCGCGCTCCTTTTCCAAGCTCTGCTCGTCGAGGATGTCGAGCATCTTTTGCATGGTCTTGGAAACGGGGTTGTGCTTGGTGAATTCGTAGCCTTCAAACAGCGCGTCAAAGACGGGCTTGGTGATAAGATGCTGCGAAAGCATTTCCACGGCGTCCGCCTCGCTGATGCTGGGATTGAGCGTCTTGCGGAGTCCATTCAGGAACTTGTCGAAATGGTTGCGATACCTGGCATCGGAACTTTTGAGCAAGCCTTTGATGCGGGTGACGTGGGTTTCGGCAATCTTCGCCACGTCCTGCGCCCATTGCTCCCAGTATTTGCGCGTGCCGCATTTGATGACGATTTTGGCGAAGATTTTATCTTCCCAATCTTGCAATGGAAAATTCAGCGCGGCTTGCACGGGCTGGTCATTCAGTTCGCCGTCGCGTTTTTCCCCTTCACCGCCGACGCCGATGATTTGGATTTTGTCCGTGCGCTGCTTATTAAGCTCAATCTGATTGATGATGGCGTTGAAACGGTCGTCGTGCGCCCGCAACGCCTGCAAGACCTGCCAGACGACTTTGTATTTTTCATTGTCGGCAAGGGCTTGTTCCGGTGGCACGCCCGCCGGCACGCCAATCGGCAAAATGATGTAGCCGCATTGCTTGTTTGTCCCCGGCGATTTCCGCATGACGCGCCCGACGGATTGCACCACGTCCACGACGGATTTGCGCGGATTGAGAAACATCACGGCGTCGAGCGCGGGCACGTCCACGCCTTCCGAAAGACAACGGGCATTGCTCAAAATGCGGCAGACGTATCCTTCGCGCGCGGTGTCTTCCTTGAGCCATTGCAATTCGCGGTGACGGACAAGGGCGTTCATCTTGCCGTCAACGTGATGCGCCTCGGTTTTCAGGAAATCAGGATTTCCCCCGCCGTCAGAATCATTTTCGCCGGTGTAGTCTTTGATGATTTCGGCGAATAGTTTTGTGATTTTTTGCGAGTCCGCTATGCGGCCACTGAACGCGACGGCGCGGCGCATGGGGCTGCGGTCAATGGCTTCGCTGCCGTCGCCTTCCTGTTTCACGAACCGCTTTCGCAATCCATTCCAGCAACCGACAATTTTCACGGCGTCGTCGAGCGTGAGTTCCTTGTTTTGCGCGAGCTGTTGTTGCAAGGCCGCGCTGACGTGTAATTGATCCACGGCCAAAACCAAAACCTTGTAATCGGAAAGCAAATCGCGCCGGACGGCTTCGGAAAAATCCAAGCGGTGAAATTCCGCGCCGTAAATCGCCGGGTCGTCCATCGAATAAAGCTGAATGTCGGCGTCCTTCGCCTTGCCTTTGGATGCGTCGTCATAAATGCGCGGTGTGGCCGTCATGTAAAGCCGTTTCCGGGCGCGGATGTAATCCGGCTTGTGAACGGCCACAAACGCGGACGCATCGCCCGCCTTCAATTCCAATTTTTCAACGCCGGTAGTGCGGTGCGCCTCGTCGCATACCACCAGGTCAAATTCCGGCAAGCCAAGTTCCTGCGCCTTGTGAATGACTTCGATGGATTGATACGTTGAAAAAATGACATTGAGATTTTTCTTTTTGAGCGCGGCGGTCGCGCCGATTTGCTTCACCAGCAAGCGCGCGTTGGTGTGCGCGGGAAATGCAAGGTCGTGCGTGCTGATGTCTTCCTCGTCATCTTTCCTGCCGACTTTGGGATCGGAACACACGGCGTAACAATTCAACGGCGATTCCGATTGCGCCGACCATTCCGCCAGCGATTGTCCAATCAGCGAAATGGACGGCACAAGAAAAAGAACGTAGCCGCCAGCGGGAACAAAACTTTCCGCGATTTTCAGCGCGGTAAAAGTTTTGCCAGTGCCGCACGCCATGATGAGTTTGCCCCGGTCGGCTTTTTTGAGTCCGGCCAAGACATCCGCCAACGCTTCATCCTGATGCTTGCGGATTTTTTTTGTTGGTTTGAGTTTGATGTCCTGCGGGCGGTTCAATTTGAAGTCCGACCAATCCACCGCGCTTTCGTCGAGGTCTTGCACGCGCAAACGCGAAACGGGAATTTGCTGGTTCGCCAGCGCGTCCTCCGCGTGCTTGCTCCATTTGTCCGTCGTGGAAACAATCAGGCGGTGCTTGAACGGCTCTTTGCCGGAAGTCGCCAGAAATTTATCCACGCCGTCCTTTTGGAGATAAGTGTCGGGATCAAGAAACTTGCATTGCACCCCCCAAACGTCGCCCGTCGCCACTTCCTCGGTCACGATGTCAATGCCGGTGTCGGTCTTGTTGCCGCGCCCCGGCCATTCCTGCCAAAGCCAGACTTTGTTGCCAAACAATCCGGCGTAGTAAGGGTCTTTCGTCAGATACGCGGCAATCAGGCGTTCAAATTTGTCGCCGAGATCGCGCTTGCTGGCCGCTTCCTCGCGGAAAAATTTCAGGATGTCGTGAATGGTTTGTTTCGCCATGCCGTGTGGCGAGCATCGTAAGCCTGAATTATTTTATGGCAATCGCAAACACAAACCCCAGCGCAGACCCCTTGGGGATGGAAGGGGGCGAGCATCCGGGGTTGGGTGGGGGCTTGGGGCTTTGCCACGCCATATTTCACCCCACGGCGGCAGCGGGCTACTGGCGTGCCCGGATGCCTGCAAGCTGGCGCGATGACTGCCACGCGGCGGGGGCCGCGTGCCGCCGGGGACGGCGGAAAGCAGTCAGCGTGACAGCGCCGCAGCCGGTAGCCGCACAAGACGATGTTATCTTCAATGAACCGGGCCGGCGGGCGGTGCGAGCCGCACTTGCCTTTGCTCGCGCCGGGGAGACGGCGGGGACCCATTTTTCGGAGGGACCCTTTGGGATACCGAAAATGGGGCGGCTTTGCAGATAACATCTCTTGTGCGGCTACCGGGAAGCATCCGGCATGACAGTCCGCCCGCAGAGCCAAAGTTTAGTTTTCGCGGTGCGAGCCGCACGGGCGAGCATGGGGTTCGTCCGGGCGCGTCGCGGTTGTGCGCGCCCGTTTATGCTGACTCCTCGACCATTTGGCGGAGCGTCGGGCGAAGTGCGGCAAGGGCAACATGGGCTGCAACATAGCCGGGCGCGCAGACTGATGGCCGTGGTGTCAGCCCATTGCCGGTTTTTTGAGTGAGGGCGGACTGTTTCGCGTAGGTGCGAGCCGCGCTTGCCAATATACAATTCCCCGGCGCGGCACCGGAGCGAAAGCTGGCCGCTCTCACGATTCTTCAACCTGGGTAGCGCACGATGTTCCCGCCTGTCTCGGCAGTTTGTGGCCGTCGGAACGCAATGGAGTGGAAGTGTAGCCTGCGAAATTGAAACGGAATGGAGTGGAGCGGGTGCAAAGCTGGCGAGTCAGGCTGTGCGCGGGCCAAACCGTGCCGGGACTTGCTCGGCGCCAGGACCGGCTCGGTGCGGCCGGGTGGCGTTCCGAACACCAACTTTCCGCCGTTCGCGGGGCGCATTAGCGCCCCGTTGCTTTGTCGAGTCGCGTTAGCGACGAGCTTGTCTGACGCCGCCCCCGCGCGCCCAAAAAACGTTTGAACGTCGTGGCCACGTGGATTGGAATAATGGGATTCGAGCCTTATAGGGCGTGATCCGCGCGCGGGGGTAGCCGCAAGGGCAGCCGAGCGGGACATCCGAAAACCGGGGATGGCTGCCCGGTGCCCGTCAGCAGACCGCGTTAGCGGGCTGCGAGGGCATGCGCGTCGGCGTCCGCGCGTGGGAGTGACATTCGACAAGGGAAAACCGTTGCTGGTTGCGCGCCCGTGACTATTGAGCAGCGCGAACTAACTTTGCATTCCGGGGCGGCCAAATTGCGGTAGTGTCCTAATTTGAAATCTTGGTAGGAATCTCAAGCCGGACAAAAATCCGCGATTTCTCTTTTTCGAGATGAATAATGCTTGCGCCGGTTTTTTCTTGAATGGCGGTGAGAATGGACGTGACCGTTTTTATGTTTTTTTCGCCCAAACCGTGAATGTTCAGGTGGCGCACTCCATTTACGGCGTTACGCTTCATTTTTTCAACGATATGGGCTGTGGCCTTTTCAACAGAAGCCCTGCCAGAAACAAATTCAGTCACTGGCAATTCGTTCAAAACCGTCTTGTAAAAAGCCAGATATTTCGCTTTTGCCGTTTCAGGGTTGTTTGGATAGGCGCGCATTAACTCATCGTGGGCTGGAACAAATGTTGATTCCAAGTATCCAGCGGAACACAAATTTGCAAAGTTGCAACCACGGGTGCCATAAATGCGCATTATCTGTGCTTTTAGAACCTCAACCGGCTCGCCCCTATCAAATTTAAGGCGGAGAAAAAGACAGGCATTTAACAAAGGAACATCTGCTGGTGGAACGATCTGGGTCAGACCTTTAGCAGCATTCTGAATCGCTGGCAGCGATTTTACAACAGCCTCAACGGTTGGCGCACTGCTTTCATCCAAAATCGCAACGGATTCATTCAGCAAATCCGGCATGATTTGCTTCAAGGCTCGTTTTTGCTTCCCTTTGAGCTTGTTTGCATTGATTACAACAGTTGACCCCTCGACGTGAATGGAGCGGTCAATGTGGATTAAGGAGGAAAACTTTATTCCGGTTATTTCCTTAAGTTTCGGAACATGAATCCCGATATTCTTAAGTATTTCCAGAATTTTCATCAATTGGCGGTCACGATTGGATCGCCGCCGCTGTTTCAACTAAAGAAACGATGTCGTTTTTGACGAAAATCACTGACCCCTTGCGAACACCGGCAAATTCTGGCACAGGAATCACGTCACCCCTTGGTGTGATTACTTTTTCGGTTGGCTTTGATTTTTCAACAACAAATCCATCGCGAACAGTCTTCCCGAAGGAATCCAAGATGAACGCGCGGGCGCTTTCATCAAAAGTGATTTTCATAGCGTTCTTCGTTTCTCTCACGCCTTGCTATCGGTGTCTGGCGACGGAACTTGAATCCGACAAATCCTTCCTCAGCATCAATGCTGAACCAAAACCGAGGCGTCAATCTTTCACAAAATCGTAATCCATACTACGACCAGACTGATTAAAGTCAACATCAAAAATATGCCGTTTTTGTTACGTTTTTTAGACTTTTTTGAATCGGAAACGATTTGAACCCGGACAGCGGTTGTGGCGTCCACAACGGGCGGAATTTCCAGCACGGCAACGAAGCGCGTCCCCTCGTCTTTCGCGCCGTCCAAATGGCTCCATGCGTATTCATTGCCGCCTTGCGTGGGCTGACGGTTCGATGCGCCACGAAAAATCCCATCGCACATTTCATCTGGAATGAACAAGTGACGTGCGCTTCAATCAGCCAAATCCGGCCCGCCGGCAGTCCCTTTTGAATAAGCATGCTTTTTTCCGTCCAAATTTCCGTCCCAATATCCACATCTTTTGTGATGATCAGAAAATTCCATTCCCACGGATCACCCTCCTTTCGGACCGCCGCGAAGAAATTCAATAGTTGTCGCTGCATGAAAAACAGCATCGCAGCACGGGTTGGACATCTGCGGGGGTAGCCAAAAAATGTCAGTCTTTCTCTGACGATGAATCAAAACCTTGAAATTCCTGACTGAAAACCACGAAAAACACTGGATAAAACCAATCCATTACCGATGCCAGCCATGCCGGAGTAAGGATTCTTTTGAAACATCGCTTTTTTTGCCAGATTTGAAATCCCCTCTGGTCTTTCATGCGAACCGTTTTTTGGTTCGGTTACACGAAAATTAATTGGATTGCACCTTGAGCATCGTCATGCGGGTTGGCAGTCTGACGATGTTTGCCGGTTGCTTTGGCGCGATGGCAAACCAAGTTTTCGCATCGTCCGCCGTCACCAATTCGCGGTAGTGGCCGAAAATCATGGCCGGGGAGTTGCCCGCTTCAAGCGCAACTTGCGCGACATTTTGAATGTCCGCGACGCGGTAGGAAATAAACGAGTTACGCAAGGCGTTGTGTTTCCATGCCACGGCGTCGAGTTTTTCGGTTTTCGTTTTGGCGGAAATGCCGCGCTGCATTTCGTGGAAATAGGCGCGTGTGTGCGGGAAGATTTTGCCGGATTTTTTCGCGGCGTCTTTCAACCATGCGGCAAGGTTCGGCAGTATCGGCACAATGCGGCGGCTGGCGGTCTTGGCATTGGCGGCGGTGATCTCAATGTGGCCGCGTCCAAGTTTCACGTTTTGCCAGTCGAGCCGCATGACTTCGGCGGAGCGCAAACCGGCGAACGCTTGCAATGCCAAGACGGGCTTAAAACTGTCCGGCGCGGCGGCAATCAGGCGGGCGATTTCGCCGGGCGCGTAAATTTCAATGGCGTCGGCGGACTTGGTTTTGATTTGCTCGGTTGCGGTTACGGGATTTTCCCCCCGCGCGATGTAGCCCCGCGCCTCGGCAAACTTGAAAAGCGCGCTGGCGTTGTTTCGGAAATTGCGGATGGTGCGCGGCGCGGCGGAAAAGCCGTCGAGCCATGCTTGCACGTCGGCGGTCGTCACCGTGTCCACGCGGACGGAAAAGCGGGTTGCCAGCTTCGCCAGCCGCATTTTCAAATCTTCAATGTAACGCGCGCTGGCCTTGCGATGCGATTTCAGGGCAATCAGTTCGTCGGCAACTTCGCGGACGGTGCGCGCCGGTCTTTCGGCGGGATTGCGCCGGATGAAATCTTGCGCGGCCTCGACAATCTTTTCTGTGCCGAGAATCTTCACGGCCTCGACGTAGCGCGCCGCAACCAGTTCAAGGGGCGTTTCCAGCCCGGCGTCGCGTATAAGCTCGACGGCGCGGCCATAGCTTGCGGCCTCGCTGCCCCGTAGCCGCGCAGCGGCGGTTTCCCCCGTTGCCAGCAAGCGGCCAATGCGCTGCGCCTCGCCTATGGCTTTGGCGGCGTCGGAATAGCTTTGCAGGCGACGTTGCCCGGTAGTGTAGTCGGCAACCTCGAAAACCTCATAACGCCTGCCTGTCGGCTTGTGGCGTTTTTTCCTGCGGTATATGGCAACCGTGGCGTTGCCGATCTGTTCAACCCGCCAAGCTTTCGATGTTTTGGAGTCAGATTTTTGTGTTTTCATAAGGTAGGAATACAGTAGGCAAACTGTCGGAAAATGTCAAGTAGCGATTTTGAAAAAAGTGGCGAAATGCCACTTTATCCTTTGTTTTCAATGGTTTAGTGAGTGAAGAAAGTGGCGACCCTACCGGGAATCGAACCCGGGCTACCACCGTGAAAGGGTGGTGTCCTAACCGCTAGACCATAGGGTCGTCAAAACGCGCGACAATATAATGACCTGCGATGCGGTGTCACGCAAATTCACTTTGCTTCGGTGAGCCGGGCTGACTGCCGCGTTCCAGAATTTGGCGAGTTGGAAGCAGGCGTTTAAATATATTTTGGTGCCGGCGCGCTTCCATTTACTTCAAGCCTGAGGCGATCGTAAATAATACAACCGGCGGGACGCCGGCGGAAAAGTTGAGGTTCAAAACATTTCGCGACCTTGGCCGCGCATGGGCGCGCCTTTCAACTTGTTTTGGGCGTTCGCTCTGCTATTCAAAGCGCCGTGAACATTCCATTTCGACTGGGCGTCCTTGGTTCCGGCAAAGGGTCAAACTTTGCCGCCATCGCCGACGCCATTGACACGGGGAAAATTTTGGCGCAGCCCGGCATCGTTTTGAGCGATGTTGAAGGCGCTGGAATTTTGTCGCACGCGCGCGAACGGGAAATAGCGGCGCAATTCATCCCGCCCGGAAAATTTCGCACGAAGCTGGATGAGGCCGCCGAACGCTGTTATGTAGCCGCGTTGCAGGCGGCGAAGGTGGATTTGATCGTGCTCGCCGGTTTCATGCGGGTGCTCAAGGGGGATTTTCTGCGTGCGTTCGAGGGGCGCATCGTGAACATCCATCCGTCGCTGCTGCCGTCATTCCCCGGACTCGAAGCGTGGAAGCAGGCGCTGGATCACGGCGTGAAGGTGACAGGCTGCACGGTGCATTTTGTGGATGCCGGAGTTGATGCCGGACCAATCATCGGCCAGCAAACCGTGCCGGTCTTGGACGACGACACGCCGGAAAGTTTGCATCAGCGGATTCACGCGGCGGAGCATGAGCTGTATCCGAAATGCGTCGCGGCGATTGCGCGCGGGGAAATTTCCGTGCGGGGACGGCGTGTGGTTTGGCAAAAAATTCGACTTTGATTCTCGTCGCAATTCGCGCCAGCACTTTTACTGCCACTCCCGCCATCGCGTGTCGGGCAAGGTGTTTGACCCGGTCAGGCCGGGCTGTTGAGCACGCGGACTTCGCGTTGCGGGAAGGGAAGGCTGATATTGGCGGCGCGCAATTGTTCCGCCATGGCCTGGTTGATTTCCGCCTGCGCGAAAACAAAATCGTCCACCTTCACCCACGGTTTGACGGCAATGTTGATGGAGGAATCGGCCAGCATGGTAACGCCGACGATGGGCGCGGGCTCCTTGAGCACGCGCGGGTTGGCGGCGAGCACGCGGCGGACGATGGCGGTGGCGTTGTTCAAATCCGTCCCGTAGGCCACGCCGACGGAGAGGTCAAGTTGCCGGACATTGCCGAAATTGTGCAGGACGTCGCCAATGATTTTGCGGTTGGGGATGACGACGCGCGACATGTCGGTGTGCAAGAGGGTGGTGGTAAAAAGTTCAATGCCCTTCACCTGCCCGGAGACGCCGGCGATTTCAATCCATTCGCCCACGCGGAACGGCTTGGTGAAGATGATGGTGAGGCCGGCGACGAGGTTGCCGAGGACGCCTTGGAGCGCTAGGCCGACGCCCACGCCGGCCACGCCGATGCCCGCCAGCGCCGGGCCGATGGGCACGCTCAATTTTTCCAGCGCCTGCAGCAGGGCGACGAGAAATACAAGCAGACGGACGACGCGCACGGCGAGCATGATGATGGGCGGTTCGACGCGCTTGCTTTCCAGCCAGTTCTTCAGGGCGCGTCCGACCCACCACGCAATGATGAGTCCGATTGCAAGGATGATCAGCGCGCCAACTATTTGAAAGCCGTAGTCGGTGAGGAAAGCCACGACCCTGATTTTAATCTGATCAATGGCGTTGATGGTTTTGTCGGCAGTTTCGCCCATATTTCATTCCAATTTGCGCCACTGATAAAATGTTTGCCGCACGGCGTCAATACTTGAATGATTGACGCCGGGCGATTTTTTGCCAAGCTGCGGACACGCATGACTCGGCAGACCCGAAACTGGCTGATTGCGCTGCTGGTGATTTACACCGTGCCGCTGTTCGTTGCGGGCGGACTGGTGGCGTTTCTGGTGCTCCGCCCGCTGCCGCCGCTGCCGGCTCTGCCCAATCCCAACGGCTACGGCGATTTGTTGAACGCGGCGAAGCTGGTGTCCACCAACACGACGGACTACGCGAAGTTGAGCGTGTATCAGTTGCGCCCGCTGGTGGAGGGCAACGCCGGGGCGTTGTCGCTCGCGCGCGACGGCTTGGACAAAGGATGCGGCGTGCCGGTGCAGTATTCGCAGGACGGTCTGCGGAATGTGAACGATAATTATGTCAAACTTCGGACGCTGGCGCAGGCGTTCATGGCGGAGGGCCGGCTGGCCGAGCTGGAAAAGCGTCCGGGCGCGGCGGCGGACTCGTATGTGGATTTGATGCGGCTGGGCGCGGCGGCGGGGCACGGTGGAATTTTGGTTGATGCCATGGTCGGCAGCTCGATTGAATCCCTCGGTTCAACGGGTTTGCAAAAGTTCGTGAGCCAGGAGGACGCGAAGTCCTGCCGCGAAACCGCCGCCGCGCTGGAGGCGCTCGATGCGGTCAGGCCGTCGTGGCCGGACGTTTTGCAGCAGGAGGACAACTGGATACGCCGGACTTTCGGCGCGCGGTCGGTGTTGGTGGAATTTGTCTATCACCGGCAGATGAAGAGCAACGGGCCGAAGGCGCAACGCGTTTTTCAAGCGGAACAGCTCAAGGCGCGGCGGCTGATGATTGATTTCGCTTCGCGCGCCTACGAATTGGACAAGGGCCATCGCCCCGCCAGCGCCGCCGATCTGGTGCCGGAATATCTCAAGGCCGTCCCGAAAAATCCCGGCACGGGCAAGAACCTGGATTGAACGCATCACGCTGCGAACATCAAAAACACATGACGAACAAAAAACGCAACTGGCTCATCACGCTTTTCATCGTGGCATTTCCGTTCCTCCTTTTTGCCGGCTGCCTGATTTTCATGAAGGAACCGCCCAAAACTAATCCGAATGAACCGGTGCAAACCGTTCCGCAAGGCCCGGTCAACGGCACGAACATGGTTAAATTGCCATAGGTTGAACCTTTTCGCGTTGCCGCGTGTCAAACTCCAGGTTCTGAACCATAACCAAAACAAATAATTATGATGACCCGACGCCAAGCCATTAAAACCACCGCGCTCGCCAGCGCCGCGCTCGCGACGCTGCCCGGCGCAATCGCCCAGACAAATTCCACCGCGCCCGCCGCCGCCGCGACTCCAAGCGGGCCGTTCACGCTGCCGCCATTGGCTTACGCCTACGACGCGCTCGAACCGCACATTGACGCGCTGACGATGCAGATTCACCACGACAAGCATCACGCCGCTTATGTGGCGAATTTGAACAAAGCGGTAACAACAGGTCT
>Ga0181529_10005795_pt1 | contig 12811 bp, 6 predicted proteins | sample PEATcosm2014_Bin_36_FD_119763 | JGI IMG/M metagenome (GOLD analysis project Ga0181529, IMG submission 119763) | Peatland microbial communities from MTU Mesocosm Facility, Houghton, MI, USA - PEATcosm2014_Bin10_30_metaG | ecosystem: Environmental > Terrestrial > Soil > Wetlands > Peat | place... | reverse complement strand
CACCGGAATGCGATAATAAATATAGAGTTAGCAGAAAAAATAGAAAATAAGATAAAGGGATCATATATAGTGAAGTTAAAAAATTATCCGGAACTGATTCATTTCAGTCAGAGATATTCGCAAAAAGTTCGCAAATTATTATTGATGAAATAAAAGCAGGAACAGAATAAAAGAACAGGGAAGTGCTAAAAAAGACGGGAAAAGCTTACAAGTAAATACTACGGGATTGAGACGATAAGGTAATTGCACTTCATAATGTTTTAAAAACAATAAAGAATTTTAAAATAATTATTTGCAACAGCTAATAGCTAAAATATTTACGTTTACACCAAGATATAATACGCTTACCGACAATAATAATCGGTTACTGAATTATTTTATACTAAAATTAATTACTGCCGATAATTAAATTAGAATTAAAATAAATGTATCTGAATATAATAGAATATAAAGTTAAAAAAAGTTTATTAAATGCCGATAGATATAAAATATTAGTGTTTGAAAAAAATCAAAAAAAATATTAAGATCAGAGTGAAAGCTTTACAGTGAAGTTAGCAGGTATTGAAGATTGTATTATGATAAAAGAAATGGAAGAATTACGAAGGTTGGAAGTATATTCTGATAAAAAAGCAATCACTTAATATATAAGATATTTTTAATGGCTGTGTAATCAGCTATTTGAAAACTATTTCCCCCCTCGATATAAACCCAGACTCCTTGCCCCTCTCAGCAATTGAGAGGGGCATCGTTTTAAAATAATATCAAACTTTTTGGTGTAAATAATATCACATATTAGGTGAAATACTCTATATAAAATTGAATATTAAATTTAATTGATAAGTCAAAGAAAATATATAAGTGTTGAGACAAAGGCCAGTCAAAGTAACAAGAGTCAGACTAATTTTAAATAAAGTAAAATTGATATAGACATTAAAAAATTAAAATATAAATTTTAGGCTAAACAAGTATCTTGATATTGTATGAATATATATATTTTAATGAAGACCATTTTCCCAGTATACAAATAAATTCAATTTATATAATCAGAGTGGCTTAATATGAGTTCAAAAGTCTATCCGGCTAATTTCAGCAGGATGCTACTACCTTACATGTTTAATAAATCCTATTTTAAGATATTTTATCATCAAAAAACTACCATCATTTGCCGGCAGGCGAAAGTTCTGCGATACCCTCAGCTTTACTTAACTTTGACCATGAGTATCCGTATAGTGCAATTAAAGCGAAACAGCACATCGGCATGATAAAACTAACAGACATATTGTAAACATCACCGAGATAGCCCATAAGTTTCGGCATAATTGCGCCTCCTATAATTGCCATAACAATAAAACCGGATGCTTTCTTAGCCTGAATGCCAAGCCCATAGATTCCCAGTGCAAAGATTGTAGGAAACATGATTGACATAAATAAAAAACATAAGAAAACTGCAGATACCGATACCCAGCCGAGTTTAAGAGTAACAAGAAAACAAAGAAAAACATTTATCAGAGAATAAGTGCCAACCATTCTATGGGCTTTAAATTTCCTCAATATTGCGGCGCCTGTTGCGCGCCCTAAAAGGAATAATGGAAATCCAATCGTCCCCAGTAAGAATGTTGCTCCCTTTTCATTCACAAAGTAATTTCCGTTCCGCACAATTGTTCGATCGATAAAAAACCAGCTCTTTGCCATATTCTGTGAGATGGCTGGAATTTCTTCAGTCATATAATTAATAAAAAAGCTGAATATTCCGGCTTGTGCTGCTACGTAAAAGAACTGAGCAATCATGGCGCCGGTAAAATGCGAATGAGACCAAATTGAACGTTTAATGCCTGCCGGGTCCGGCTCGCTTAAATTGTATTCATCTTCTGTATTCAGGTCGGGAACATTTGCAAAATAAAAAATAATGGCCATTATAAGAACTATAATTGCGATCACCATGTATGGAATATAAAGACGTCCCTGTGCAACTGCTGCTCCTTTAGACGAATAAAAAAATACACCTCCGATAATTGGTCCGAAAATCCAGCCGACTCCATTAAATGATTGAGCAAAATTAATTCGTGTAGCTGCATATCTCTTTGGTCCGAGTACTGTAGTATAAGGGTTTGCGACAGTCTCCAAAATAGTAAGCCCCATTGCAATCAAACAGACACCGAAAAGAAACGCCCAGAAAGCGGAAATACTTGTTGCCGGGATAAACCAGAACCCGCCTAATGACACCAGCATAAGCCCTGCAATTATTCCCCCTTTATACCCAAGTTTACGGGCCAGCCAGCTTGCAGGCAGCGCCATAAAAAGATATCCCAGGTAATGTGCAAACTGCACCCAGGCTGATTGAGCTTTAGACAGATGTAAATAATCCTGGAAGTGTTTATCCATTACATCAATCATCCCATTGCAGGTACCCCATAATAAAAATAAAGTGCTTACAAGTGCAAACGTGAAAAAATAATTTTTACCTTCTTCAGTTCTGAACATTCTGGAAATATCCATATGCTTACCTTGGAGATCTTATAAAATTATTTAATTTACTTTTAATTATACAGCGGGCCAAAATTCTTACATGCCCTGAAATCTGCTCCTTCCGGATCCTGTGTTCCGAACGCGCTCCATACGCTGGGCCGGTATACCCGTTCAGCGGGTACATTATGCATATTAACCGGAATTCTCAGCATTGATGAAAGAGTAATTAATTTATCCCCTATATGCCCATAACTAATTGCACCGTGATTAGCACCCCAGTTTAACATTACGGAATAAACATCTTTGAAAGCGCCGCTACCGGTTAGTATCGGGGCAAACCATGTAGTGGGCCAGGTTGGACTCGTTCTTTTTTGTAATATTAGGTTAACGTCATTAGGCAAATCAATTGTATATCCTTCAGCGATTTGTAATACCGGGCCTAAACCTTTAACTAAATTCAGGCGGCTCATTGTAACCGGCATATTACCCTCTGTTAAAAACTGTGACGAGAATCCGCCGCCCCTGAAATATTCTTTTTCAGCCGGACACCATTTAGTTGCTTTCAGGCATGATTCAACTTCCCGCTGTGTTATATCCCAAAACGGTTTCATAGCAGGTTTTCCATTTAATTTCTCTCTGCCAGTACCGTCTAATGCGGATGAACCTGAATTTATCAAATGAATTATACCGCCCGATGCAGCTCCTTTTAATACTTTCCCGGTTACGTGTTTAACTGCAGCTGGACTCCAATAAGTTCGTACATCCGAAAAGATCTGCGCCGTATTTGAAAGAAGATGCCCGAATAACATTGTCACTCCATTTAAACTGTCATTTTCAGTCGCTATAATAAAGGGCTCACGTATTCCGTTCCAATCGAATGATGAATTCAAAATTGCTTCAAGAAAATCTCCATTGGGAAAATGATCCGTCCAATGCCTTTGGCCCTGAAATCCGGCAGCAATTGCATTGTGTCCAAGCCCTTCTTCAACGAATCCAAGTTTTTGAAGTTCGGAATTGCCAATCATTAAATCACGGCATATGAGCGCCATTTTTACAACTGTATCCCATTCATAATTCTTTCTTTCATGTGATGATTTGTTTTTATTAATATCGAGGCCTTCATTACAATATTTTTTTGTCCACTCCAAAGCTCTTTTAAATTCTTTTTCGTCATAAATTTTATTTTCGATTCTTCGTGTAAGCTCTGACATATCAACAAATTCATTACGCATTCCAAGATAATCTTTGAAGAAACTTGTATTTACAATAGATCCCGCAATACCCATAGAAACCGATCCGATTGAGAGGTATGAGTTCCCTTTCATTTCGACTGCAGCCAGTCCGGCTTTAGCAAATCTTAATAATTTTTCTTTTACATCATGGGGTATATTCAGATCATCTTTATCCTGAACGTCCCTTCCATAAATTCCAAAAGCAGGGATGCCTGTTTGAGAATATCCGGCTAATGCAGCAGCTAAGTAAACGGCGCCCGGCCTTTCTGTTCCATTAAATCCCCAAATAGCTTTAGGTGTCAGTGGATCAGAATCCATTACCTCGGTTCCGTAACACCAGCATGGTGTAACCGTCAATGATACGCCAACACCTGTACGCGTAAATTTTTCAGCACAATCTGCAGCTTCAGCAACTCCACCTATGCAAGTATCTGAAATAACACATTCTACGTTAAGCCCGTTGGGATGACGGATATTTTCACTAAGAAATTTTGCCGCATTCTGTGCCATCAGCATTGTTTGTTTTTCAAGAGATTCCCGTACACCCTTTCTTCTCCCATCAATTACAGGACGGATTCCGATTTTTGGTAAACTGACTTTTAACCTGTTCAAAAAAGGAGCTGTATTATCACGATTGTTAAACATTTGTTCTCCTTAGATTATTTTGCGGGCTTATTTATTAAACTAATATATAATTATTTTGAATATTACAATTTACTTATTTTTTTTAAATATGTAGAATGGAAACGCCATTATAAATAATATATTTATTAAAAAAAATCAAACTGGACAATTTTAATATTAAATCTCAAGAACTGAGATTATTTTCAAACTTTTAAAATTATAATAATTTTAATTTAATTAGTTACCAATTAAGCCTTATTGTCTGTTCCTTTTCCAATGTAATTTCTTTTTGTTTATTTCCGCAAATGATGGTAGTGGACCCGCCGTTTTTAGAGCCGATAATTACTCTTATTAATTTTTTATTTTTCCAATTCATAGAAATAACAAAGCCGCCTCTGGCGCATATCCCTTTTACAGAACCGCTTTCCCAGGCATCGGGTAAGGCGGGAAGTAATCTGATCTTATTTCCATCTGATTGCATCAGCATTTCGATGACAGCAGCGGTTCCTCCGAAATTACCGTCGATCTGGAAAGGTGGATGAGCATCAAATAAATTGGGGTAGGTACCGCCTCCGCCTGAATAATTTGTTCTCACTCCATTTGGGTCAACATAGTGAAGTAATTCCCTGTACATTTTGTATGCATGATTGCCGTCCCAAAGCCTTGCCCATAGATTAATACGCCATCCTTTTGACCAACCTGTTGTCTCATCGCCTTTTATTTCAAGAGTTCTTCGACATGCACTCGCCAGTTCAGGTGTTTTGTCCTGTGTAATTTGGTGTCCCGGAAATAATCCGAATAAATGAGATTGATGACGATGCTGTGGGTCTTCATCTTTCCAGTCATAATACCATTCCTGCAAATTTCCTTTGCTGCCAATTTTATACGGATGCAGCCGGGAAAGAGCCTTCTCCAGCTTAACCCTGAATCCGGAGTCAAGATTAAGGGTTTTTGATGCCTCAATTGTGTTCATAAAACACTCTCTTATCATCGCTAAGTCTGCTGTACCGCCGTACAAAGTTGCACCGTGATAACCATCGGGAGTTACATATTTATTTTCAGGTGAAGTTGATGGTGATGTGATTAGTTTTCCTTCTTTATCCTCTACCAGCCACTCAAGGCAAAACCTTGCAGCGCCTTTCATAATAGCATATGCATATTTTTTCAAAAAGGCTTTATCCTGAGTAAATAAAAAATGCTCCCATAAATGTGTGCTAAGCCAGGCACCTCCCATATTCCAGTTTGCACATACGGGATCAAGGGATCCAAAATCCCCTACCGGATTACTTATAGCCCAAATATCGGAATTATGACATTCAGTCCATCCATTAACCCCATAGAAAGTCCTGGCGGTGATTTTCCCAGTAGTTGATATATTCTTTATAAAACTTAGCAGCGGCAGGTGCATTTCGGAAAGATTTGTATTTTCTGCTGGCCAATAGTTTTCTTCAGTATTTATATTGGTAGTGTAATTGCTGCTCCACGGCGGGCGGATGTAAGGATTCCAGATACCCTGTAAATTTGCAGGAACTCCTTTTGTTCGCGAACTGCTTATCAGTAAATAGCGCCCATATTGGAAGTATAAGATTTCCAAATTTTTATCCTCTTTACCTTCGGCATAACGTTTCAATCGTTCATCAGTGGGCAAATCAGGCGCATTAGTTTCGCCAAAATTAAGGCTCACCCGTTTGAAGTATTTCCGGTAATCTTTTTTGTGGGCTTCTTTTAATTTTGCATAAGACATACCTGAAGTTTTAGTTAATTGATTAAATGCCAACTTTTCATCGTTAAGCCCTTCTTTTGCAGGATCTTTGTCAAAGCCGTTAAAACTTGTAGCAATTGAAATTAGAATTAAAGCATTAGTACCGCCTTGTAAGCCTATACTGCTGTCTGATTCTATAAGTGTTCCGCCATCGTTTTTAATTTTTACAAGAGTTGTAAATCTGGTACCTTTATTTTCCTCAAAGATTACAGCGTTGGGTTTATCTCCCATATAGCCGGGTTCAGAATGAATAGGAGCATAACCTCTTGCTTTTAAAACATTTTTCCCGGAAGAAACTACATATTTAAGTAAACTTTTAAATTTAATACTGAAATTTAAAGCGCCTTTTTGACTTGCCGTAAGTTTGATTGCCATAATCCTGCCGGGGTGTGAAATAAAATATTCGCGTGAAAATTTTATACCGCTTTCTTCGTAATTAACTTTGGAAACAGCATCACTTATGTTCAGCTCCCGGTAATAATTTTGCGGAGTCCCATTGTGATGGAATTCAATATACAAAGTACCTAAGGGCGCGTACGATTCGGAAAATTTTCCCTGCAGTTTTTTATTCAGCTGATCTGCTAATTGATAGTTCTCATTTTTCAGGGCTTCCCTGATTGCCGGGACATTTTTATAAGCTTCCGGGTTCATATTTGCATTAACAGGCTCGCCGGTCCAGAGAGTAGCATCATTCAGAAATATCTTATCGGTGTCAACACCGCCGAACACCGATGCAGCTGTTTTACCATTTCCCAGCACCAGGCTTTCCTCAAAAACATTTGCGGGCTCTTTATACCACAATGTGCTTGCAGATTGTGAATAATTTATATGAATAATAATCAGAGAAATTAGAACTGTTTGAAGAATGATTTTTGTTTTCATGCATCAAATAATTTTAGTGAATTAATGGTTGATTAAATATTGGCCTGTAAATGATTTCCACATTATTAGATTTCCCAATGATGCCGGACACTCCAGGATACTACAGGTAATATCCCAAATAAAGAACTTTAAAAATACACTGATAAATTTTATATGGGTTCAATGATTAAATTTCTATAGTTTTATTTGTCCCGTATTAAAATATTTTCATTCATTCCAACAGTCTACTTGACCTAAATATCAGTACTCAGTGAGACAAAATAATAGGGCCGATAATCGTTCTACAAATCACTTAATGCATTGCGAAATGCTTTAAGTAAGTTATTAAGCTAATATTTTAAAGTCAAGAGTGTTTTAAAATATTCTTTTTTTTGTCCGTTTAAATAATAATAATTCTTGACAATGATTACTTAAATCTAATATATTTTACTTAATCGTTTTCGTGAAATATGTTCTTTTCATAATCTAAACATTATTGTCTTTCATTGCATCTGATTTGCTGTAAAAGCTTTTTCATTTTTAATTGTCGAATTTTACCGAACAAATTATTTTAAAATATACCGGAATATATTGATGAAAAATATTTATTGGATAATTAGTTCAATAATATTGTGTTTAATAGTAAACTCAAATTTAAACGCTCAGAATGAAGCATATAAAAACACGTCGCTGACCATTGAACAGAGAGTAGATGATTTGGTATCAAGAATGACATTGAATGAAAAAATTTCACAAATGATGAATGAGGCTGCTGCAATCCCTGACCTGGGTATTCCTTATTATAACTGGTGGAATGAGGGCTTGCACGGCGTTGCCCGTACCGGTGTTGCAACTGTTTTTCCCCAGGCAATAGGAATGGCTGCAACGTTTAATGACAGCCTTCTTTATGCTGTTGCAACAGTTATTTCTGATGAGTTCAGAGCTAAATATAATGATTATATTAAAGACAACCAGAATAAAATTTTTGTAGGATTAACAGTTTGGTCTCCTAATATTAATATATTCCGCGATCCGCGTTGGGGAAGAGGGCAGGAAACTTACGGCGAGGATCCTTTTTTAACATCCAGGATGGGAGTAGCTTTCGTAAAAGGGATGCAGGGTAATGACCCTGTATATTTAAAAACTATTTCTACTCCAAAACACTATTTAGTTCATAGCGGCCCTGAACCGCTGCGCCATAAGTTTGATATTAACGTAAGTGAACGAGATTTTTGGGATACATACGCTCCGGCATTTGAAGCTTGTGTAAAAGAGGGTAAAGCTTATTCTATAATGGCAGCATACAATAGCTTCAGAGGCATTCCAATAAGCGGGAATGAATATCTGCTTACAAAATTATTAAGGAATACCTGGGGTTTCAGGGGGTACGTTGTTTCTGACTGTGATGCTGTAAGCGATATGTATTTCGGCCATAAGTATACTTCATCATTAACAGAAGCTGCAGCTTTGGCCGTTAAAGCCGGCTGCGATCTTGACTGCGGCGATTCATACATCCATTTGAAGGAAGCAGTTGAAAAAGGGTATCTAAGTGAAAAAGATATTGACAGATCCGTAAAAAGATTAATGAGTGCACGTTTTCGATTGGGAATGTTTGATCCATCAGATAAAGTCCCGTATAATAAAATTAATCCTGATGAAAATGATTCTCCTGAACACAGAATGCTTTCTATTGTTGCTGCACAACAAACAATGGTTTTATTAAAAAATGAAAACCATATATTACCCCTTAAGAAAAATATAAAGTCTGTTGCTGTTATAGGTCCGAATGCCGATAATCCCGAAGTTATGTACGGTAACTATAATGGAACTCCATCCAAATATGTTACTCCATTGCAGGGAATAAAAAATGAAGTCTCAAAATCAACTAAAGTCTACTATGCTCTTGGCGATAATTATGTAGAAGGCCAAACAACACCTGTTATAATTCCCGGTGAATATTTAATGGCGGGAAATAATCATGGATTAAGAGGTGAATATTATCCAAACATGGACTTATCAGGGAATCCTAAAGTGGTAAGAATTGATTCTACCGTCAATTTCGTTTGGGATAATACAAGCCCTGCTGCCGGATTTTCTGTAAGTAATTATTCAGTGAGGTGGACAGGAGAATTAGTTGTACCTGAGACCGGTAAATATCAATTGGCTATAACCGGCGACGACGGTTATAAATTATTTTTGGACGACAGCCTGGTAATAAATGATTGGAAAGTCCAGGGACCGTCCACAAATACTTATAGTGTTGATTTACTTAAGGGAAGCCGGCACAACATTAAAATAGAATATTTTCAGAATGCAGGCGGAGCCAGTATACAGCTTGCCTGGTATTTATATAGAACAGATCCGGAAAAAGAAGCACTTGAAATAGCAGAAAAGTCCGATGTTATTATTTACTGCGGCGGGATCTCTCCCACTCTTGAAGGCGAAGAGATGAGTGTACCTTATAAGGGTTTTTTTGGCGGAGACAGAACTTCAATAAATCTTCCGGGTATTCAGGAAAAACTTCTAAAGAAATTAAAGGCCTTGGGCAAACCTGTAATATTTGTAATGATGAATGGGAGCGCTTTGGCAATAAATTGGGAAGATAAAAATTTACCTGCTATCCTTGAAGCATGGTATCCGGGGCAGGAAGGCGGTACTGCTATTGCTGATGTACTATTTGGCGACTACAATCCTTCAGGACGCCTGCCGGTAACTTTTTATAAGTCTCTGGATCAGCTTCCACCTTTTGAGGATTATAATATGAAAGGACGAACTTATAGATTTTCTGATGCCCAACCTTTATATCCTTTTGGTTACGGTTTGGGCTATACTTCATTTACATACAGAACTATACAGGCGCCCAAAGATGTAAAAACCGGTGATACAATAACTGTTAAAGTAAAAGTTAAAAATAGCGGGCAAATAGATGGCGATGAAGTTGTACAGCTTTATATTAAGCACATTAATGCGCCGGTGCCGGTTCCAATAAATGAACTTAAAGGGTTTAAAAGAATTCACCTTAAAAAAGGGGAAGAAAAGACAATTGAATTTAATCTTACTCCGTCAAACATATCTATTATAAGTAACAATAATAAAAGAGTAGTTATACCAGGGGATATAAAAATATTTGTCGGTGGAAATCAACCCGGTAAAGGTTTGGCAGGAAATAATATTATGGTCGAAACAAAGACTACGCTGATAGGTGATAATTATATAATTGAATAGATAATTATTCTATTTCGGCTATTTTAAAACATAACGCGTTCGGCGTATTTTTAAGCCTGAGAGCCATATTGTTCTGTTACAGTAATGGCAAAGTACATTGTAATTATTTCAAGTATCATAGAATTTAGTTAACATTTTTAGTTTCGTGATTAATTATTTTAGGAGCTTAGATATGGAAAAGAAATTTCATTTAGGGTTAAGTGTAATATTATTTACTTTATTAGTAATCATTTGTCCGTCAACAAGAGCTCAGAATAAATTTGTAGAAAATGTTTGGCCGAACGGTGCTCCCGATGCAAAAGGTGAGACTCCCGGTGATAAACCTACATTAACATTTTTTCTTCCGCCAAAGGAAAAAGCTGTGGGGACAGCCGTACTCATTTGTCCTGGCGGAGGTTATTGGGCTCTTGCTGCGGATTACGAAGGTGATGATGTAGCCAGATGGCTGAACAGTTTTGGAGTTGCAGGAATAGTTTTAAGATACAGGAATGCCGGCAGCGGTGCAGGATACCACCATCCAAGTCCTTTGAATGATGCACAGCGTTCTTTGTCTATAATAAGGAGCAGGGCAAAAGAATTTAATATTGAGTCTGATAAAATCGGAGTGCTCGGTTTTTCTGCAGGAGGCCATCTTGCTTCAAGTCTTGGGACTCACTATCTAACGGCTATAAAAAATTCAACTGATCCGGTTGAAAGAGTTAGCTGCCGCCCCGACTTTATGATTTTAATTTATCCCGTAATTACTATGAATTTCCCTTATACTCATAAAGGTTCCCGTGAAAATCTACTTGGTAAAAATCCGGATCAGGATCTTGCAGATTTAATGTCGAATGAAAAACAAGTAAACTTACAAACACCTCCTGCATTTTTAGTTCATGCAACTGAAGATTCGGTGGTACCGGTAGAAAACAGTATCATGTTTTATTCTGCACTTAGAAAAGCCGGTGTGCCTGCAGAAATGCATATATATTTAAAAGGCCAGCATGGCTTTGGCCTGGGAATAAATAAAGGTGAAGTTTCAACATGGCCGGATCTTTGTAAAAATTGGATGAATTCTCTGGGTTTGTTAAAATAATTAAAACATTTACAAGTTGCGTATTTCTTAACAGTAGCTTTTAAACTATTTGGGCGGCAATTTTTTTTATTACTTAAATTTTTTACTTCACTCTTATGTTGACCTATTAATTTGAGGTATCGTTATTAATATCCGTATTATAGTAGATTTAACCAACAATTAATGAATTCTTATATACCGCTCATGCATTCAGATGTTCATGGCATTTAATTTGAAACTGATATAAAAAAAATTTTTTTCTTGACAATGATAAATGAAAAACAATATATTTCGCTTAATGGTTTGCGAAATCCTTTAAGGTAAAATTTAAGAAGATAAAAAAAAGAAAATGAGTTATTGGGACTTATGTGGCGAAGCTGTGAGTTGAGAAAAAAATTTTAATTGTTTACTTAATGGATTTCGAAATCCATTAAGCAATAACTTACTATTTAACTATATCATCGTTATTACAAATGTTACTCTATTATCCAAATTGTTCCCTAATATTCAATCGATCCGATCTTTTCAATATAGAATGTTAAAACAATGCGAAGCGTAAGAAAGAAAATAACGCTGAAAGATATTGCAAATATACTTTCTGTAACACCTGCAACCGTATCAAAGGCGCTTAGAGACAGCGATGATATTTCTTCCGAGATGAAGCAGAAGGTAAATAACACAGCAAAAGAGTTGGGCTACCGCCCAAATATTCTGGCAAGATCCCTGATTAGTAATAGAAGTAGAATATTGGGAATACTTATCCCCGACTTGCGGATTTCATTTTTTTCTGAAGCCGTAAGAGGTATGTATGAGGAAGCAAGCCGTAAAGGTTATGAAACAATTTTACTTGTACATGATGAGAAGAAAGATAAAGAAAAAGAAAAGATAGAATTTTTATCGGACATACATGTTGACGGCATATTGCTGAATGCGGCGGGTGGAAGAGGTAATTATTGGTTATTTAGAAAATTATCTGAAGAGGGAATAAAATTAGTATGCTGGGATAGGAAGCTTGATGGTCTGGGTTATAGGTCTGTAACTATAGATGATAAAAAAGCTTCATATGAACTAACTAAGAAGATAATAAATCAGGGAAGAAAGAGGATTTTATTCTTAGGGCCAAATACCGGGATACCAGTTGCAAGAGACCGGTTTGAAGGATACAGGATGGCGCTTAGAGAACATTGTATTGAGTTCGATCCGGACCTTGTTTTGCAGACATTTAGAAACTATGCGGACAGTTATAAAAAGATGGATTGCTTCCTTACTAAGAAAGTAAAAATAGATGGAGTAATAAGTGTGGGTGGATTGATGACGTATGGTGCGGGGAAAGCCATATTAGATCATGATCTATTAATTCCGGAAGATATAATAATAGGAGAGTTCGGTGATAATGATATAGTATCAAGGTTAGGAGTTCCATTTTATACAGTTGATCAGAACCCATATAAAATTGGTAAAGCTTCAGTTGATTTGCTTATAAAATTGATAGAATCAAAAGATGGTGAAAATTCTTTCCATGATATAATAATTGAATCTAAAATTCTTGAAAGATAATAATTGCTGATAATAATAAAAAAGTTCTTT
>Ga0181529_10005794_pt1 | contig 12814 bp, 12 predicted proteins | sample PEATcosm2014_Bin_36_FD_119763 | JGI IMG/M metagenome (GOLD analysis project Ga0181529, IMG submission 119763) | Peatland microbial communities from MTU Mesocosm Facility, Houghton, MI, USA - PEATcosm2014_Bin10_30_metaG | ecosystem: Environmental > Terrestrial > Soil > Wetlands > Peat | place... | reverse complement strand
TGTAGCCGTCGCGCGTCTGCGCCAGCGCCTGCACGGTATTTTGCGGCAGGCCGTTCTCCATGCCCCACGTTTGGCGGCCGTAGCTGGCCAGCGGCGTGGTTGGCTCCAGCGCCGCGGCAGAGAGCGCGCAGCCCAGCAGGCAGACGGCAATCAGCAGAGTGCGTCGCATAACACAAACTGACCTATGTGCAAGCAACGAGCGTACTCCGGCTTGTTCCTCCGCATCCATCGAACTGGAGTCATTGAATCTCATAGACTGCTGCGGAAGACTCTTCAATCTGCCTTCCTTGGCGCGAAGGCCGCGCATCTCCACAATAACTGGTTGATGTGGGTTTTGCAGGATCACCTGCAGAGTATCCCACGGATACCGCCTCCGATCTCCACCTAAGGATGGAGATCAGGCTCAATAAATAGGCTCATGACATTTCGCCAGCCTGCCGATACTCTAAATAAGACAAAGAGCTTGTCTACAGACCAAGCCTCCTATGAATCACTTTCGGGCGGCTGCCTACTCATGGGGCAGTCGCCCGCTTACTTTTTAGAGGCCAGGCGCTTTCATTCCTGGAGCACCCTGCACCATGCCGATCAGATGGCCCTCGGGATCAAGGAAGCCGGCGATGAGGCCTCCATCGGGAATCGGATGGGGCCCGAAAGCCGTTTTACCTCCATTGCTTTCAATCAGTTGAAGCGATGCTACCACATCCTCCACGGCAACATAAAAAGTAACATGGCCGCCGTACTGCTTCCTGGCACCAATGCCGCCGTGAATCCCGTCACCGGGATTCACGACAGAGTACCAGTCCTCAATAGGGTCAATCTCCCACTGGAAGATGCTCTGGTAGAACTCCTCCAGCAGCTTTTTGTCGCTTCCAAGGATCTCGAAATGGACAACTGGATGGGTATTGGACATTGAGAAGTTCTCCTCTGCAATGGGCACAAAGCCTAAATTTCGTACTTCGTCAAGGATAACCCTAACAAAACAAAAGACGAAAAATATTTTTACGATTTTCCTTGCAAAATATCGCGGATTGCGATACATATATTACATATTGCGATAGAGCGGTAAGGCAGAGATTCACTCTAGCGCAAATGAGATAAGAAAGCGCATCCGGGTTGGGTTTCTGGTTTCTGACCATTGTTCCCTGATTGCCGGCATCTATGAAACTTGGCGAGAAAATTCGATATCTGCGCGAGGTCGAGGGAAGCTTACGCGGCCTGGACCGGGCGATGAGCCAGCAGGAGATGATTCGGGCCATCGAGGCCGAGACTAGTTCCAAGCTGAGCCAGAGCTATCTCTCGCAGATCGAGAGCGGCGCGCGGCCCCACTTGACCAACACCACACGGCAGATTCTGGCCGGTTTCTTCAAGGTTCATCCCGGCTACCTGGTGGACGATCCGGAGGGCTACTCGCCGGAGTTGCAGAGTGATCTGCGCCCCAACGAGGACAAGCTGGATCTGTGGCTGGTGGCCGGCGCCGAGCGCTTCCGCCGCGATCCGGAGCTGATGCAGGCCCTGCTGACCTTGGCCAAGCATGAGCGCTCGCGCGAGTGCCTGCTGCTGCTCGAATCCATCCTGGAGACGCCAGGGCTGATGCCGCGGCTGACTGAAGTGTTGCGGCCTAAGAACAGGGATCAGGGGTCAGGGAACAGGGATCAGGCGGCAGTTCGCAAGACAAAAATGAACGGCAGGAAAGACGAGGCGTAGCGATGCACTGGGAGACCTTCTACTTTGTTTGTTTTCTTATTGGGCTGTTCTTGAGCGCGTTCTCGCTGCTGGGCGGCATGGGTCACTTTGGGCACTTCGGACACATCCACATTCCGCACGCGCCGCACGCCGTGCATCTGCCGCATGGCGGTCCAGCGACGCACGCGGGCGCCGGCGCAAGTCACGCTGCCGGACATGGAGCGCAGGGTGCAGCGCGAGGATCGGCCAGCGTGCCCTGGTGGAATGCCTTCTCGCTGATGATCTTTCTCTGCTGGTTTGGCGCGGCGGGATACTTGCTGACTCGTCACGGCGGATTTGTGGCCGGCACGGTTCTGGTGATTGCTGGAATTTGCGGCGTGGCAGGAGGTGCAATCATCTTCTTTTTTCTGGCCAAGGTAATGCTGCCACACGAGCATGAATTGACTGCCGACGAGACCGATGTTGTCGGCGTGGTGGGCAGGGTTTCGGCGGCCATCCGTGCGGGCGGAATTGGCGAGATTGTTTACGAGCAACTGGGTGCGCGCTACTCCGCTCCAGCCCGTTCAGAGGACGGCGTAGAAATTCAAAAGCAGCAAGAAGTCTACGTGGAACGCTTTGAAAAGGGCATTGCATATGTTCGCCGCTGGGAAGATTTCGAGCAGGGACTAAGGACTGAGGACTGAGAGGGATTAGGAGTTTCTATGACCAACAACGGCGTGCTGATTATCGACATGGCCATCCTGGCGGGAATCTTCCTGTTGGGTTTGCTGGCCAAGTTGTTTCCCAAGAACGGCCGCAACGGATCGAAGCAATAAAGGCCGTCAGCTCTCAGCTATCAGCTTTAAATGCTGAAAATTGAAAGCTGAGGGCTGAGGACTGAAAGCTGTCCAACCATCAACCACTCACCTCCCGGATGAAAGGGCCGGGATCGCAATGAATGATCTCTTGAATGGTGTCAACGGAACAATTGTTTTGTTTGTGGGGCTCGGCGTACTGGCGCTGATCTTCATCCTCGGAGTCATTACCTCGTTGTATCGCAAGGCCGGTCCCAACGAGGCGCTAATTGTTTACGGCTTTCGTGGACCGCGCATTATCAAAGGCCACGGCACAGTGATCTTTCCCATGGTAGAAAGCTGCCGCCAGTTGAGCCTGGAGCTGATGAGCTTTGATGTGGCGCCTCAACAGGATCTCTACACCAAACAGGGAGTCGCGGTGACCGTCGAGGCCGTGGCGCAGATCAAGGTACGCAGCGATCAAGCCTCGATTCTGACTGCGGCCGAGCAGTTCCTCACCAAGGAGCCTCGTGAGCGCGAGGGACTGATCCGCCTGGTGATGGAAGGCCATCTGCGCGGCATCATCGGCCAGTTGACCGTCGAGCAGATCGTCAAAGAGCCGGAGATGGTGGGCGACCGCATGCGCGGTACCTGTGCGGAAGAGCTGAGCAAAATGGGGCTGGAAGTGATCTCCTTCACCATCAAGGAAGTCCGAGACAAGAACGAGTACATCTCGAACATGGGCCGCCCGGATGTGGCGCGCATCCGCCGCGACGCCGACGTTGCTACCGCCGAAGCTGAACGCGACACTGCCATTCTGCGCGCCAATGCGTTGCGCGACTCCTCGGTGAACAAGGCCAAGGCCGACCAGGAGAGGGTCATCGCCGAGACCGCCTCCGCCACGCGCCAGGCCGAAGCGCAGCGCGATCTGGACATCAAAAAGGCCGAGTATAGCGAGCAGAGCCGCCGTCAGCAAGCCATCGCCGACAAGGCCTACGAATTGCAGACCAACGTGATGCTGCAGCAGGTGACCGCCGAGCAGGTGAAGGTGCAACAGGTCGAGCGCGAAGGCCAGATCAAGGTGCAGGAGGCCGAGATTCTGCGCAACGAAAAGCAGCTCATCGCCACGGTGCTCAAAGCCTCCGAGATCGAAAAGCAGCGCATCGAGAATATGGCAGCTGCCGAGAAAAATCGCCTGGCCGCCGAAGCCGAGGGCCGCGCCTCCGCCATCCGTGCCCAGGGCGAGGCCGAGGCCAGCATCATCTTCCAGAAGGGAACCGCGGAAGCCAAGGCCATGAATGTGAAAGCCGAGGCTTATCAGCAGTGGAACCAGGCCGCTGTGGTGGACAAGCTGCTCACCAATATGGCCGACGTAGTCCGCGCCATGGCCGAGCCGCTCAGCAAGGTCGACAAGATCACCATCGTCTCCACCGGTGGTGACGACGCCGCCGGCGCGCACAAGATCACTGGCGACATGACCCGTATCGCGGCGCAGGTTCCGGCGCTCTTCGAGGCCCTCAGCGGAATGGACATCAAGCAGTTGATGGCCAATGTGACCGGTATCGGAAAGAAACCGGAAGATAAATCGCAGGAGAAGTAGAGTCGGAGTGCCCCAGGTCCCGTTTTTGGGACCTGGGAAACCTTCAACTTTCAACGAGATTTGGCCTCCATTCAAGAAAGATGGCGAGAGTATGAACAGAACATCCAAAATTGCAGCCGTACTTGGAATGGGATTGGCTCTGCTTCCATGGGCGGCGATGGCACAGCCTGCGGGAAGCGGAAAGCTGGATGGCGCATGGCGGGGCACGCTCGATTTTGGCAGCATGAAAATGCGGATTGTGCTGCATCTGGTTACCAATTCCAATGGGCTGACGGCCACGCTCGACAGCCCCGACCAAGGTAAATTTGACATTCCCGCAACCTCAGCCACACTCATCGGCAACGAGGTTACGGTGAAAGTGGCGGCCAACGATTCGACAATCTCTTGCAGAACAGGAGCGAATGTTGATGAGTTGACGGGAACCTTCACCCAGCGTGGAGGCTCGATTCCGCTGACGCTTGCGCGGGTACGCGAGCTGTCTTCATTAAATGATTCCACGCGGCGTCCTCAGACTCCAGTGAAACCATATCCGTACCGCGAAGAAGAGGTGAACTTTGCCAGCAAAGCAGCGGGTGTGACACTGGCCGGAACGCTGACGATTCCGGCTGGCAAGGGGCCGTTTCCGGCTGTCGTGCTGATCTCCGGATCAGGTCCGAATGAGCGCGACGAAGTGGTCTTTGGGCATCGTGTATTTATGGTTCTGGCGGACCAACTGACGCGCCGGGGAGTTGCCGTGCTTCGCTACGACAAGCGCGGCCTGGGCAAGTCCAGCGGCGAATATGTCAGTGCCACCAGCGCGGATTTTGCCGATGACGCCGAGGGCGGCTTCGCCTATCTCAAGACCCGGCCTGAGCTTCAAGTGGCGCACATCGGATTGATCGGCCACAGCGAAGGCGGCATGATTGCGCCGATGGTTGCATCGCGCAATCCGGGCGTTGACTTTGTTGTGCTGCTGGCCGGACCGGCCGTTGACGGCTGCAAGCTGGTAACAGAACAGGTGCGCAGTTTAGTCTTGGCCTCTGGCGCGGATCAAGCGGCGGCAGACCACAAGGCGGATATGCAGCGCGAGTTGCTGGAACTGATCGCAAGCGGCGCTGATACCGACAAGGTGAGTGAATTGCTGCGTCGGCAAATCGGCGCATCCTCGCTCAGCCCGGCCATGCAGCAGCAAGTCGCGGCGCTGATGTCGCCATGGTATCGGTTTATGTTGACCTACGATCCTGCTCCGGCGCTACGCAAGCTCAAGTGCCCGGTTCTGGCGCTGATTGGCGACAAGGACGTTCAGGTTCCAGCCGCGCAGAACTTGCCCGTAACCCGCACCGCGCTTGCCGCCAACCGGCAGGCAACGGTGGAGGAAATCGCAGGCATCAATCACATCTTTCAAACGGCTAAGACTGGCTTGCCCGCGGAATACGGAGGGATTGAGGAGACGATGAGTCCGGCGGTAATGGAGAAGGTTGCGACGTGGATTCTGCATACCACGCAAGCGCAGGCTGTGTCGCAAAACAATTCGCAAGCGGGAGTGTTGGCATCCAGCAGCGCAACGCAAACGGTGGAAGTCAAGTAACTTGCACCAGGATTTTTTTCGACAAGGAGCATCTATGCGATTTGAAACCCGATACGACAAGTGGATTGTGGGCGTGCTGATAGCTGCCGGCCTGATCTTGTTCGGCTTGCCTCTCGCGCTCTATTCCAATCTCATGGCGCATGGCCAGCCGGTTTGGACTCTCTTCTTTGGGCCGGTCATCTTTTGCATCGTGCTTGCGGGCACGCTGCCGCAGTATTACGAACTGCGCGAGGATGGTCTTTTCATTCGCCGGGGATGGAAGAAGGCGCTGCTGCCTTACTCTGATTTGCGTGAGCTGAGCACGGTGAACAGCACTCTCAGCGCGCCGGTATTTTCCACGCATCGTCTGCTGGTCACCGCAGCTCATGGTGGACGGTTCATGATTGCAGTCGCGGAGCAGGAGCGATTCCTGGCCGAGGTGGCGCGCCGCGCTCCGCAACTGGAAGAGGGCCCGTCGGGATTGAAGACGCGCGGTAGTTCACCCAACTGGAACTGATGGGGAGAATTGGATATGGAGAAAATCGCTGCTTTATAACGCGGCAAGACTTAAGTCATGCCGAGAATCAACAAATGAACAGGGGCTTTAGTCTCTGAAAAAGTCTTGAAGAAATCGAGGAATGTATGAAGAAAGCAGTTTGTAGCACCGCATTTTTCGGAATTATGCTGTTGCCCTGCGTGATCTTTGCGCAGACTCCTGTGGCACAGCCCGCAGCCACTCCAGATGCTGCCTCGGCCTCTATCCCCGCCGATCAGCAGCCCTCCAAAGAGCAGTTGAACAAACTCTTTGAGCTGATGAATGTCCGCGATCAGTTGGCTTCCATTACCAAGATGATGCCTGCGCTAATGCAGCAGCAGATGCAAGCGCAAATGGAGCAGATGAAGAAGGATCATCCAGAGATGGCTTCGATGAGCGATGAGCAGGAGCAAGAAACCACGAAGGTGATGAACAAATTCATGACGCGGGTCTTCGACGTATACAACGCCGACGAGATGATCGAGGACATGAGCGCGATCTACCAACGTCACCTGAGCCGCTCTGACGTAGACGGATTGATAGCCTTTTACAGTTCGCCGGCAGGCCAGCACATGATCGCCATGGTTCCGGTCATCATGCAGGAGTATATGCCCCTGGTGATGCATAGGATGCAGGACCGGATGAAACCATTGATCGATGAAATGGGCAAGGAGGTAGAGCAGATCGCCAAGCCCGCAACGCCATCGAACGATAAACCCGTGGTGAAGTAAGTGGAATCCCACCCTAGCCGCAAAATTAAATAAGCGGTAAGGGTGGGGCACCCACAGATGAGAGATGTGAACAGCTTTGGCTGATAGCTGATAGCTAATAGCTAACAGCTGAAACAAGGAGGAACGTCATGGCATTGCTGGAGAGAGTTAGCACATTGTTGCGCGCCAATCTGAACGACCTGATCGAGAAGGCCGAAGATCCGGAGCGGATGTTGAAACAGATTGTCCTGGACATGGAGAATCAGTTGATGCAGGTCAAGACACAGGTGGCCATCGCTATCGCCGACGAGCACTTGCTGGAGAAAAAGCGCGCCGAACAGATTGCGCAGGCTGCCGAATGGCGGCGCAAGGCTGAACTCGCCGTGCAAAAAGGCCACGACGACTTGGCTCGCGCGGCCCTGGAGCGCGCATTGAGCCACGACGAGCTGGTAACAGGCTTCACGGCGCAGGCCGAGGATCAGAAGCATGAGGCCGACAATCTGCGCCAGGCGCTGCGCAAGCTGGATCAAAAGCTCAACGAGACTCGAGCCCATTGCGAGATGCTGGTGGCTGAGCATCGCCGCGCCAAAGTGATTGGCCGCGCTACAGAAGCGCGCCAGGTCGTCGGCATCGATCAGCAGAATGCGCTCGGTCGCATGAAGACTCGCGTCCATCTGAAGGCCGCTCAGAACGCAGCCGCGGGCGAGGTGATGCTCACAGACTCGCTGGAAGACCGCTTCCAGGCCCTCGAAAGCGAGGACAAGGTGGATCTGCTTCTGCAGGAGATCAAGTCCCGCCAGGCCATTCAATGAATGTACGAATGGCGATCGCTGAAAGAAACATAGCGCCGACCTCCCGGTCGCCTGTGGCGTGGACCTCCAGGTCCACGCCGTACTCCACACCATGGGTCCACTAGCGCCTTTTTTTCGTCTAACCTATGAGTGATATAAAAGCACGATGAAATCATCGCCTTCGTAGTAGCCTGAATCCGGTTTGGATAGCGCCTTCGGCGGTGGTGATTTACCCTAAAGACAGCCCCCGCTTGCTGAGCGCTCGAAGAGCGACCGGCTAATGGGGAGCTGATTTTTTTGATTGGTGGGCGAATGCGCTTCCGTTCTAGCTTCTTTTCTGCAACGTTTCTTGCGGGACTGGCTCTTTTGGCCTCGTCCCTCTGCGCATCAGCGCAACAGACCTTCGCTTCAACCAGCGCCGCGACCTCCGTCCAGCTTCCGGATGAGCCCCAGCCGCAAGTCGAAACCGCTTCCGCAGAACTTGACGACCAGCAGGCCCCGAACCCCGCGCCCGCCCAGGCCCCAGCCGCCCCGGGAAGTTCCAGCGCACAAGCCCCTGCGCAACCGCCTGTCGCCGAAAAAAGCCAGCACGAAAAAGCCGAAGAGCAGATCAAGGAACAGGAGAAGCAGCGCGTCGAAGGCATCATTCCGACATTCAACGTCTCCTATCGTCACGATGCGGTTCCCCTTTCACCAGGACAGAAGTTCGATCTCTCCTTTCACTCCTCCATTGATCCATTTGCCTTCGCTTCCGCCTTTCTTGCGGCAGGCTATCACGAGGCAGATAACGACCTGGTGGGCTTCCCCTGGGGACCGAAGGGCTTCTTCGAGCGCTCCGGCATTGCCTATCTGGACACCTTCAACAGCAACATTCTCAGTACCGGTGTCGTTCCAGTCCTTTTTCGCCAGGACCCGCGCTACTTTCGTCTAGGCTACGGCAGCAAGAAACACCGCATCCTCTACTCGATGGCCACAAATTTCATGGCTAAAAACGACTATAACGGCAAGTGGTCACCGAATTATGGAAACCTGTTGGGCAACTTCGCCGCCGGCGAGATTTCCAACCTTTATTACCCTGCCGGCAACTCCGGCTTCGGGCTTGCAGCCACAGGCACTGTGATTCAAATCGCTGAAGGCGCAGGCGGTTCCATCTTTAATGAATTCTGGCCGGATATCTCGCGCAAGTTTTTCCATAAAGATCCAACTCACGGCCTGGACGCGCAGGCCAACGCCGAATACAAGGCTCGCAAGGATGCAGAAAAGAATGCCGCCAAGGATGCGGCGGCGAGTCAGAAGTAGAGTGCAGAGGAAAATTTCTATGAACATCTCCAGGCAAATCAGGAATATCCTGCTCCCAATGGTTTTGCTTTCTCTCCTTGCCGCAAGCCAGTGCGCGCGCGCTCAAGCCGTGCCTCAGGACGGCACGGGAGCCTTTGCCACGGGCCACTACCGAAATCTCTTTCTGGAAGACGGCCATTCTCAGAAAGAGATTCAAGCCAAGATCGACGCCGCCTTTCAGCAGCTCTTCCACGGCGATCCGCAATCGCAAGCCGTGGCCTTTGCCGCAGGCTCCAACGCCAACGGCCCGCTGATGTACCTGACCGATTGGAACAACCATGACGTGCGCACAGAAGGAATGTCGTACGGAATGATGATCGCCGTTCAGTTGAACAAAAAGGCCGAGTTCGATGCGCTGTGGAATTGGGCGATGACCTATATGTACATCAGTGACCCCAAGCATCCGTCCTATGGCTACTTCTCATGGTCGTGCAAGACAGATGGGACGCCGAATGAGGAGACGTCCGCGCCCGACGGTGAAGAGTACTTCGCCATGGCGCTGCTCTTTGCCGGCAATCGCTGGCCTGGCGGTCACGGCATCTACGACTATCACGCTGAAGCGCTGAAGCTGCTGACTGCCATGCGCCATCGCGCCATGATCACCGGACCCACCAAGTTCGGCAAACGCAGTGTGGGCGCCGAAGTGAACGAGCAAAAGGCAATGATTCTCTTTGTGCCTGGAAAAATGCCGCATCCGTTTACCGATCCGTCGTATCATTTGCCTGCATTCTATGAGCTATGGGCGCGCTGGGGTCCGGTGGAAGATCGCGCTTTCTGGGCGCGTGCCGCTAATGTAAGTCGCAGTTACTTTGTAACTGTAACCAATCCGCAGACCGGTCTTGCGCCTGATTACGCCAACTTCGACGGCACGCCGCGCAAGGCTCCGTATAATGCAAATTCAAGCGACTTCGCCTACGACGCATGGCGCACCGCCAGCAATTGGAGCGTCGATTGGTCGTGGTGGCAGAAGGCTCCGGCCGAGCAGCAGTTGAGTGACCGCATTCAGAGCTTCTTCGCCGCTCAAGGCATCGACTCCTATGCTCCGGTTTATACACTGGACGGCAAGGCTGTGAGTAAACAGGGCCAAGCGCCAGAGGTGCATCCAGCCGGATTGACCGCCACCAATGCCGTCGCCGGACTGGCCGCAACGGACCAAGCCCGCGCAAAGCAATTCACGGAAGCGTTGTGGAATGCGCCGCTTCCCACCGGCCAGTTACGCTACTACGATGGAATGCTCTACCTGATGAGCTTCCTGCATTTGAGCGGCGAGTTTCGCATCTGGGATCCAAAGTAGAGCTACTCTTTCACCAGCGCGCGGCCCCGCTCAATCGCGCGCCGGTTCACTTCCGCAAAGCGCGGATTCTTCACCAGCCGCCCCAGCGCTGCGTTCAAATGTACATCGAGCAAAACTCCGGTGATCTCAACCAGCGCGCCCAACATGATCATGTTTCCCGCGCGCGCATTGCCCAGTTCATTCGCGATCTCCGTGAAGGGATGCGCCAGCACGCGCACATTTTCCCGCGCGCAATCGGCGGGAAATTCTTCGCCGTTATAAAGAATCCATCCGCCCGGCGTCACGCTCTTTACAAATTTTCTCAGCGAAGGCTCATTCATTGCCACCAGGATATTCGGGCTGGTCACCATCGGAGAATCGATCACTTGGCGCGTAATGCGCACATGACAGTTGGATGTTCCTGAGCGCATCTCCGGCCCATACGACGGCAGCCATGAAACTTCGAGGCCTGCATCCAGGCCCGCCTCGGCCAACACCTCGCCCAGCAGCAACACGCCCTGCCCTCCAAAGCCCGCCACGCGCACACGCAGGTCAATCACAGCATCTGCGGCTAGCGCCAGCGGATTGCCTTCGGGCAGATCTTCATCCGCCACGCCAAGAATGTGCGGAAGCACTTCAAGCGCCGGAGGAGCCGGCGGTGACGCGTGCCTCTCCGCCTCTTTCGTGCGGTCCCGATAAACGCCCAGCGGAAAAGTCTTCTCCATCACTTCGCGCACCCACTCCTGCGACTGCGTCGGAGTCATCTTGAAGAGCGTGGGGCAGGGCGAGAGCACTTCAATCAACGAGAAGCCCAACCCGCGCACCTGATTCTCGACTGCCTTTTTGATCGCGCGCGCGGCTTGCATGATCTGCTTTGTATCGCCTAGTCCAACGCGCTCTATGTAGACCGGTGCTTCAAGTGTGGCCAGCATCTCGCTCACGTGCAGCGGATAGCCCTCATTCTCTGCGCAGCGTCCGTTAGGCGAGGTCATGCTCCTTTGTCCAAGCAGAGTTGTCGGCGCGGATTGTCCACCGGTCATCGAGTAAATCGCATTGTTGATAAAAACCACCGTGATCGGTTCGCCGCGATTGGCCGCGTGCAGAATCTCCGAGCTGCCTATCGCCGCCAGATCGCCATCGCCCTGATAATCAATCACGATGCTCTCCGGCCGGCTGCGCTTCACGCCGGTTGCAACCGCCGGCGCGCGCCCATGCGCAGCGGAGATATTGCCCACATCAAAATAGTTGTAGGTAAATACGCCGCAGCCCACCGGTCCAACCATGATCGTACGGTCCTGTATGCCCAGATCATCAATGGCTTTGGCCAGCATCTTGTGCGTCTGTCCGTGGCCGCATCCGGGGCAAAAGTGTGTCTGATGCTGCAACTCTTCCTTGCGCTCATAGCGCGCATAAAAGGCATTGGCCTTGCTGTGCGAAACCTCGTATTCAGCAATCATCTCGCTAGACATTTGCCGCACACTCCTCTTCCAATTGCGTCGTCCATAAATATTTCTGCGCTTGCTTGCGTACGAATCCAAGCACCTCATCAAGCGTGGGAACATTGCCCCCCACGCGGCTATAAAATTCAACCGGACGCGCGCCGTTCAGCGCCAGACGAACGTCATCCACCATCTGTCCATTGCTCATTTCAACGGTCACAAAAACCTGCACGGTCTCCGCCAAATGCTTGAGGTGCGCCTTCGGAAAAGGAAACAGCGTAATGGGCCGCAGCACGCCTACTTTAATTCCATGCGCGCGCGCCTCCGCTGCCACAGCCTTTAAAACCCGCCCCATGATTCCATAGCCAACTAGAACCATCTCTGCGTCTTCCGTTTGCCATTCTTCGGCGCGCGTCTCAAGCTCTTCCGCGCGCTTGTACTTCGCTTCCATGCGGCCCTGGTGCGCTTCCATCTCATCAATATCCAGATGAAGGCTTGTGATCAAATTGCCGCGCGTCTCCCGCGTTCCAGTCACGGCATACGCGGGCGTCTGCTGCTCAACCGCGCTCTGCGCAAACTCCACCGGCTCCATCATCTGACCGATAAATCCATCGGCCAGCAGCACCACCGGATTGCGATACCGATCGGCCAGTTCAAATGCCAGCGCCGTCAGGTCAGCCATCTCCTGCACCGAATGTGGCGCCAGCACAATGGTCCGATAGTTGCCGTGACCGCCGCCCTTCACCACCTGGTTGTAATCGCCCTGCTCGGCGGCAATGTTGCCCAGCCCCGGCCCGCCGCGCGTGATGTCCGCAATTACGCAAGGCAGTTCCGCGCCGGCCATATAACTGATCCCTTCCTGCATCAGGCTGATCCCCGGTCCGCTCGATGCGGTCATCGCGCGCACGCCAGCCGAAGCCGCGCCGTAGAGCATATTCATCGCCGCTACTTCGCTCTCAGCCTGCAAAAAAACTCCGCCCGTCTGCGGCACATACAACGCCGCGGCCTCGGCAATTTCACTCGCCGGAGTGATCGGGTAACCATAAAATGCGCGGCAGCCGGCCAGAATCGCGCTGCGCACAATCGCTTCATTTCCCTTCATCAGTTGCTTGCGCATTCGCTTGCT
>Ga0181529_10005792_pt1 | contig 12819 bp, 7 predicted proteins | sample PEATcosm2014_Bin_36_FD_119763 | JGI IMG/M metagenome (GOLD analysis project Ga0181529, IMG submission 119763) | Peatland microbial communities from MTU Mesocosm Facility, Houghton, MI, USA - PEATcosm2014_Bin10_30_metaG | ecosystem: Environmental > Terrestrial > Soil > Wetlands > Peat | place... | reverse complement strand
TTCGGCTGTAAATACTGCTATGCGCGGTACACTTTCGAATTCATGGAAATGCCGGTCGAGGATTTCGAGGACCGGATCTTCGCCAAATCGGCGGCGGCGCATCTGCTGGCGCAGGAGTTGCGGCACGCCGACCGCCGGGAGCAGATCGCGATCGGCACGGCGACCGATCCTTACCAGCCGGCGGAGCGGCGTTACGGCCGCACGCGCTCCATCCTCGAAGTCTTCGCGCGCGAGAAAGGCTGGCGGCTGGGGCTGGTGACCAAGTCGGACCTGGTGACGCGCGATATCGATCTGCTGCGCGAGGTGGCGCGGCGCAACGTGCTATCGATCCATATGACCATCACCACGCTGGACGAAAAGCTGGCGCGGTTGCTGGAGCCGCGCGCCCCGCGCCCCGCGCTGCGCCTGAAAGCGGTACGCAAACTGAGCGAGGCCTCGCTCGCCGTGGGAGTGACCGCCAAGCCGGTTATGCCCGGGTTGACCGATGGCGAGCGCGCGCTCGAGCGGCTGGGGAAGGCGGCGAAAGACGCCGGAGCGCGGTCGTTCCACGGCGGTGCGGTCTTTCTGACGTCCAGCGCGTTGCAGGTCTTTCTCCCGTTTCTGGAACGGCATTTCCCCGAACTAGCGCCGCGATATCGCGAGCAATTCGCCCAAAGCGCCTATCTGGGGCGGGCTTATAAGGACGCTCTGCAAGTCCGCCTGCAGAAGATACGCGAACGGTACGGCCTGGACATGGGGACGCTCGATTACAAGCCCGAGTTGTGGGTGGAGGAGCAGGCCACTCTGTTTTGATGTGCCACGTCAGCCCGCCAGCCTGGTGTGCTCCGCGCCACTGGGAAGCAGCAACTCCAGAAAGGCTTGCGCGGCGCGATTGAATTTCTTGCGCCGCCGGTGCACGATGCCCACCGGCCGCACCAGCCCCGGCGCTTCCAGCCCTACCGCTACCAGCCGCCCCCGCTCGATCTCCGCCTGCATGCTGCGTGCCGGCAGGATGCTGACGCCAGATCCCAGCGCCACCGCTTCCTTAATCATCTGGATGTTGTCGAAGTGCATCACCATATGCACCGTCACTCCCCGCACGCGCAGAAAGCGGTCGATCTCGCGGCGAATCGAAAGGTCTTCGTCGAAGCCGATGAAGTCGATACCCTCCAGGTCGGTCGCCAACACAAGCTGGCGGCCGGCCAGCGCGTGCACCGGCGGCACGGCAAGCCGCATCTCTTCGTCGCGCCACGGAATCGCGGCGATCTCGCGGCTGGACTGCGGATAGCTCACCAGCCCCAGGTCCGCCTCGCCGCCGCTCACCGCGGCATAGACTTTGTCCGGCCGCATGTACTCCACTTCCAGGCGCGCCGTGGGGTGGCTCAGGGAAAACTCTTCGCTCAGCCGGCTCATTTCCGAAAGCCCCACCGAATAGATTGACGCCACGCGCACGGTGCCTTCCACTTCCTGCTTGAGCCGCTCCAGCGCGAGTTGAAACTCGTCTTCCTGCCGCATCACATCGCGGCAGAAGTCGGCGTACAGCTTTCCGGCGGGGGTCAGTTCCAGCGGCCGCTTGGAGCGATCCAGCAGCGGCGCTCCCAAGCGCCGTTCCACCTCCTGCACGTGTTGGCTCGCCGCAGATTGCGTTACACCGCAGAGCTTGGCCCCTTTGCTCATGCTGCCCGTGACAGCTATCTCTTTGAAAAGTCGAAGCTCCCAGAAGCTCACCGGTCCAGCATATCATAACCTGTGCTAATTGTGTCAAGGAATCAATTTTCTATTGCCTAATACTAGCTCTGCTGGTAAACTTGTGAGCTAAGGCAACCGCCAAAATTCCACTCAGCCGCGACCGGACTACCCTCCAGGAGTCGTGGATGACACCGGGACAACTTATGAATGACTCCGTAACGCCTCGCGGCCTGCCCCAACCACAGGGTCTCTATGACCCGGCCCAAGAACGCGACTCCTGCGGTATCGGCTTCGTTGCCAATATCAAAGGCCAGAAATCGCACGACATCATCGTCAAGGGCATTCAGGTTCTGATCAACCTGACCCACCGCGGCGCTTGCGGCTGCGATCCGGAAACCGGCGACGGCGCCGGCGTGCTGATTCAGATCCCGCACAAGTTCTTTGTCCGCGAATGTGCCAAGCGTGGCTTCACGCTTCCGGCCGCGGGGGAATACGGCGTGGGCATGACGTTCCTTCCGGTGGAACGCCACGACCGCCTGCAATGCGAAGGCATTCTCGAACGCATCGTCACCGAAGAAGGTCTCACCGTGCTTGGCTGGCGCGACACGCCCATCAATGGCGCCGCTATTGGCCGCGAAGCGCGCAACAGCCAACCCTACATCCAGCAGATTTTCGTCGGCCGCGGCAAGGGGATGAATGAGGACCAGCTCGAGCGCAAACTGTACCTGGTCCGCAAGCGCGCTGAAAACGAGGTTGCCAAGTCCGATCTGCCCGAGAAGAGCTTCTTCTACATGCCGTCCTTCTCGTGCCGCACCATCGTTTACAAAGGCCTGCTGCTGGCGCCGCAAATCGCCAACTTCTATCCCGAGCTCAGCGATCCCGACGTGATCAGCGCGCTCTGCCTGGTGCACCAGCGCTTTTCCACCAACACCTTCCCCACCTGGCAACTGGCGCACCCCTACCGGTTCATCGCCCACAACGGAGAAATCAACACGCTGCGCGGCAACGTGAACTGGATGCACGCCCGCCAATCGGTGCTGGAATCGCCCTTGTTCGGCGCCGATATCAAGAAGCTGTTCCCCATCATCCAGCCCGGCGGCAGCGATTCGGCGTCGTTCGATAACGCGCTCGAGTTGCTGGTGATGGCCGGCCGCGGCATCAGCCACGCCATGGCCATGCTGATTCCCGAGGCCTGGGCTGGCAACCCGCACATGAACCCGCAGAAACGCGCGTTCTACGAATATCACGCGTCGCTGATGGAGCCGTGGGACGGCCCCGCCGCCATCGCCTTCACCGACGGCCGCTCGATCGGTGCCACGCTGGACCGCAACGGCCTGCGTCCGGCGCGTTATCTGGTCACCAACGACGACCTCATCATCATGGCTTCGGAATCCGGCGTGCTGCCCGTTAAGCCCGAGGATGTCAAACTCAAGGGCCGCCTGCAGCCGGGAAAGATGTTGCTGGTGGATACCGTGGGCGGTCGCATCATCTCCGATAGGGAACTCAAGGCCAACCTGTACGGCCGTAACCCGTACCAGCTCTGGATCAAGGAAAACCAGGTCCATATTCACGAACTGGCCGAACCGCCGCGCGAGTACGGCACCGAGCGGGGCACCCTGCTGCTGCGGCAGCGCGCTTTCGGCTACACCGATGAAGATTTGAAAATGATCCTCGGCCCGATGGCTGCCAAGGGCGAGGAGCCGATCGGCTCCATGGGCGCCGATACGCCGCTGGCCTGTCTTTCCGACAAGCCGCAGCCGCTGTTCAACTACTTCAAGCAGCTTTTCGCCCAGGTGACCAACCCGCCCATCGACCCCATCCGCGAAGAGATGGTGATGTCGCTGATCAGTTACATCGGCACCGAGCGGAACATCCTGGCCGAAACGCCGCAGCACTGCCACACCCTGCGCCTGCCGCATCCCATCCTCACCAACCGCGACCTGGAACGGCTGCGCCGCGTCTCGCAGGGCAGCTTCCTGGCCACCACGCTGCCCATGCTCTTCGCCGTCGAGGAAGGGAATCGCGGCCTGGAACGCGCCCTCGATCAGCTCTGCCGCCGCGCCTCGCTCGCCATCCAGTCCGGCTACACGCTGCTGATTCTTTCCGACCGCGGCCTGGACCAGGACTACGCGCCCATTCCCAGCCTGCTCGCGCTCACCGCCGTGCACAATCACCTGGTGCGTGAGGAGACGCGCACCCAGGTGGCGCTCATTATCGAATCGGGCGAACCGCGCGAGGTGATGCACTTCGCGCTGCTGATCGGCTACGGCGCCAGTGCCGTCAATCCCTACCTGGCGCTGGAAACCTTGCAGGCCGGCCAGTTGCAGGACACCGGCGTGAAGCCGGATAAAGCGGTGGCCCATTTCATCAAGGCCATCAACAAGGGTCTGCTCAAGACGTTTTCCAAGATGGGCATTTCCACCTTGCAGAGCTATCGCGGCGCGCAGGTGTTCGAAGCCATCGGCCTCTCCAAGCGGCTGGTGGATCGCTATTTCACCGGCACCGTTTCGCGCATCGAGGGCGTCGATCTGGACGTTCTGGCGCGCGAAGCCATCCTCAAACACGAGTACGCCTTCCAGCCGCTGAACGAATCCGATACCGATCTCGCCATCGGCGGCACCTATCAATATCGCGCGCGCGGCGAGTACCATCTCTTCAATCCGCAGACCATCGCCAAGCTGCAACAAGCCGTGCGGCAGGAGAGCTTCGCCACCTTCCAGGAATACACGGAGCTGATCGACGGGCAGAACCAGCAGCTCAGCACGCTGCGCGGGATGCTGGAGATCAAGAAGGCGGAAGAGCCGATTCCGATCGAAGAGGTCGAGCCGGTGGCTTCCATCGTCAAACGCTTCGCCACCGGCGCCATGTCGTTCGGCTCCATCTCCAAGGAGGCCCACGAGACGCTGGCGCTGGCGATGAACCGCATCGGCGGCAAATCGAACACCGGCGAGGGCGGCGAGGACGAGGAGCGCTTCGCCGACGGGCGGCGTTCGGCCATCAAGCAAGTGGCCTCCGGCCGCTTCGGCGTCACCGTCAATTATCTGGTCAACGCCGACGAATTACAGATCAAGATGGCGCAGGGCGCCAAACCCGGCGAAGGCGGCCAGCTTCCCGGCCACAAGGTGGATGAAACGATCGCGCGCGTGCGCCACTCGATTCCCGGCGTGGGCCTGATTTCGCCGCCGCCGCACCACGACATCTATTCCATCGAAGACCTGGCGCAGTTGATTTACGACCTCAAGAACGTCAACCCGGCCGCGCGCATTGCGGTCAAGCTGGTGGCCGAGGTGGGTGTGGGCACGGTGGCGGCCGGCGTGGCCAAGGCGCATGCCGACGTGGTGCTGATCGCCGGCGATTCCGGCGGCACCGGCGCTTCCCCGCTCAGCAGCATCCGCCATGCCGGCATACCCTGGGAACTCGGCTTGGCCGAAACGCACCAGGTGCTGGTGCTCAACGATCTGCGCGGGCGCATCCGCGTGCAGACCGATGGCAAACTGCAAACCGGCCGTGACGTGGTCATCGCCGCCCTGCTCGGCGCCGAGGAGTTCGGCTTCTCGACAGCGCCGCTGGTGGCCCTGGGCTGCATCATGATGCGCAAATGCCACCTCAACACGTGCCCGGTGGGCGTGGCCACTCAGGACCCGGCGTTGCGCGCCAAGTTCCGCGGCACGCCCGAGCACGTCATCAACTTTTTCTTCTATATCGCCGAGCAGGTTCGCGGCTATATGGCGCAGATGGGCTTCCGCACCTTCGACGAAATGGTCGGCCGGGTGGACATGCTCGACACGCGTGCGGCGCTGGACCACTGGAAGGCCAAGGGCCTCGACTTGTCGATGCTGCTGTACAACCCGCAGGTGCCTCTGCGCATCGCCCGGCGCTGCGTCCAGGCGCAGGACCACGGGCTCGACCAGGCGCTCGATTACAAGCTGATCGATCACGCCCGCGAGACCATCGAGGGCGGCGCGCCCATCGTCATCAAGCTGCCCATACGCAATGTTCACCGCACGGTGGGCGCCATGCTCTCGGGCGAAATCGCGCGCCGCCATGGTTCGGCCGGCTTGCCCGACGGCACCATTCACTTTCAGTTCACCGGCTCGGCCGGCCAGAGCTTTGGTGCGTTTCTGGCCCACGGCGTGACGCTCGAGCTCGAAGGCGATGCCAACGATTACGTCGGCAAGGGCCTCTCCGGCGGCAAGCTGATCGTCTATCCGCCACGCGCCTCCAACTTCCTGCCGGAAGAAAACATCGTGATCGGCAACGTGGCCCTGTACGGCGCCACCAGCGGGGAAGCGTTTCTCAACGGCATGGCCGGCGAGCGCTTCGCCGTGCGCAACTCCGGCGCCACCGCCGTGGTGGAAGGCCTGGGCGATCACGGCTGCGAGTACATGACCAATGGCCTTGTGGTGGTGCTCGGCAAGGTCGGCCGCAATTTCGCCGCCGGCATGAGCGGAGGCATTGCCTACGTCCTCGATGAGAAGGGCGATTTCGCCGAGAAGCGCTGCAACACCGCCGCCGTGGACCTGGAATCCGTGAGCGAAGCCGATGCCGGCCTGCTGCATGGGCTGATCTATCGCCACGTTGAGTGCACCGCCAGCCCGCGCGGCACGTGGATACTGGAAAACTGGGAGCAGATGTTGGCCAAGTTCGTCAAGGTCTTCCCGCACGAATACAAACGTGTCCTGGGCATCCACCGCGAAACCACCGCGGTGGCGTAGCGCCGGGCTCAAACCGGTAGCGCCGGCGGTCTTTGCCGCCGGTGAATTTAAGACGGAGTCGAAATGGGAAAAACAACCGGGTTCATGGAATACACGCGCGAGGTGGCGGAACGCCGCCCGACGGCCGAGCGCATCAAAGACTGGTTTGAAATCTATCGTCCCTTCCCCGAGCCGAACCTGCGCAGCCAGGCCGCTCGCTGCATGGATTGCGGGGTTCCCTTCTGCCACACCGGTTGCCCGCTCACCAATCTCATCCCGGATTGGAACGACTTCATCTACCATGGCCGCTGGCACGACGCTGTGCGGCAATTGCACTCGACCAACAATTTCCCCGAATTCACCGGCCGCATCTGCCCCGCTCCCTGCGAGGCGTCCTGCGTGCTGGGCATCAATGAGCCGCCGGTCACCATCAAGCAGATCGAACGATCGATCGTCGATCGCGGCTTTGAAGAGGGCATCATCCGGCCGGAGCCTGCCGCCATCAAGACCGGCAAGCGCGTGGCGGTGGTGGGCTCGGGTCCCGCCGGACTGGCTGCCGCGCAACAACTGGCGCGCGCCGGCCACGCCGTCACCGTGTTCGAAAAGAACGACCGAATCGGCGGCCTGCTGCGTTACGGCATCCCCAATTTCAAAATGGAAAAGCACCTCATCGACCGGCGCCTGGAGCAGATGCGCGGCGAAGGCGTTGTGTTTGAGATCAACGCCCAGGTGGGCGGCAATGTTCCGGTGGAGGATCTACGCAAGCGGTTCGATGCCATCCTGTTGGCCGGCGGCGCCGAACATCCGCGCGATCTCGACGTGCCCGGCCGCAACCTCAAGGGGATTCACTTCGCGATGGAGTTCCTGCCGCAGCAGAACCGCCGCAACGAAGGCGACGCGGTTCCGGACTCCGAGGCCATCCTGGCCACCGGCAAGCGTGTGATCATCATCGGCGGCGGCGACACCGGCGCCGATTGCCTGGGGACGAGTCATCGCCAGGGCGCGCTCTCGGTCACCCAATTCGAGCTGCTGCCCAAACCGCCCGACGATCGCTCCCCGTCCACTCCGTGGCCGCTGTGGCCCATGCAACTGCGCGTCGAGACTTCGCACGAAGAAGGCGGCACGCGCGATTGGGGCGTCGCCACCACCGGTTTCACTGGCGACGACCGCGGCCAAGTAAAACAATTGCACGCCGTGCGAGTCGGCCCGCCGCCCAAATTCGAAGCCATCGGCGCGAGCGAGTTCACCATCGATGCCGACCTGGTGCTGCTGGCCATGGGTTTCCTCGGCCCCGTGAAGAACGGCATGATCGAGCAACTCGGCGTGGCGCTGGACGCGCGCGGCAACGTGGCCGCCGACGCCGATTACATGTCGAACGTGCCCGGCGTTTTCGCTGCTGGCGACATGCGCCGCGGCCAGTCCCTGGTGGTCTGGGCCATCGCCGAAGGCCGCAAAGCCGCGCGCGGCATTGACCGCTTCCTCACCGGCGCCACCAAGCTGGCATAGGGCGGGCACGCGTCAAAGCTCGCCTGTTGTTTTCAAAACAGCCGTGGCATACTGGAACGTGCTACCGGCGGCGGAGACTCTGGCGGGAAGGTTGGCGGCGGTTCGCGCGCGCATCCGGGCCGCGGCCGGGCGGGCGCGCCGCGATCCGGCGGGCATCACGCTGCTGGCCGTCACCAAGGCCTTCCCGGCGGCGGCAATTCGCGAGGCTTACGCTTTGGGCCTGCGCGAGTTTGGCGAAAACTACGTGCAGGAATTTGCCGTCAAGGCGCCGGAAGTCCGCGACCTCGCGGGAGCGCGTTTTCACCTCATCGGCCACCTGCAATCCAATAAGTCGAACCTCGCCGCGGAATTATTCGCTTCGATCCAGACCGTGGATTCGCCGAAGCTGGCACGCCGCCTGGAATCGGCCGGCCGCAAGCTGGAAGTGATGCTGGAAGTCAAACTCTCCGGCGAAACGGCCAAGAGCGGGGCCGATCCCGCGGCGTTGCCGGAGCTGATCGCCGCCGTTCGCGAATGCCCGCACCTGGCTCTCACCGGCCTGATGACCATGCCGCCATGGTCGGAAGATCCGGAGGCCGCGCGGCCACATTTTCGCCGCTTGCGCGAGCTTGCCGGACGGCACGGGCTGTGCGGGCTTTCGATGGGGATGTCGCACGACCTGGAAACCGCCATCGAAGAAGGCGCCACCTGCGTGCGGGTGGGCACGGCGCTGTTCGGCGCGCGGCAAAAAGCGTGACCGTTGGCTTCCATGCGCCGCTGCCCCCGGCGCGCACCGGCGTGGCCGATTACGCGGCGGCGCTGTTGGCCGATCTGGGGGGGCGCGGGCAGGTGGAGATCGCGCCCGCGCGCTGCGACGTGGCGCTGTATCACCTGGGCAATAACGCGCAGCATGCGGCCATCTACCGGCGAGCGCTCGAGCGGCCCGGCGTGGTAGTGCTGCATGACGCCGTGCTGAATCATTTCTACCTGGGCCAGCTTGACGAAGCGGCTTACACGGAAGAGTTTGTGTACAACTACGGCGAATGGAACCGCGAACTGGGCCGCGAGTTGTGGCGGAGCCGCGCCGCCGCCGGCTCCGATTTCCGCTATTTCGATTTCCCCATGCTGCGGCGCGCGGTGGAGCGCGCCCTGGCGGTGGTGGTACACAACCCGGCGGCGGCGGCAATGGTGCGGCGCCACGCACCCGCGGCGCGCATCGTGGAAATCCCGCACCTGTTTGTGCCGCCGGAACTGCCTTCGGCGGCGCAGGCGCTGCGCTTCCGGGAGCGGCTGGGCGTGCCGGCGGGCGCGTTCCTCTTCGGCGTTTTCGGCTACCTGCGGGAAACCAAGCGGCTGCTGCAGGTGCTCGATGCGTTCGCCGCCGTGGCGGGAGAAATGCCACAAGCCATGCTGCTGGTGGCCGGCGATTTTGTGTCGAAGGATCTGGAGCGCTCCGCCGCGCGGCTGCTTTCGGCGCCCGGTGTCCGCCGCCTCCCCTACTTGCCGGGTGCGGGTTTTTGGGTAGCCGCCAGCGCCGTGGATGCGTGCATCAATTTGCGCTATCCGGGGGCGGGCGAAACCTCGGGCATCACCATCCGGTTGATGGGCATCGGCAAACCGGTGCTGGTGACCGATTCGCTCGAATGCGAGCGCTTTCCCGAAGACGCCGTGGTTCGCGTGGCACCCGGCCTGGGCGAACGCCAATCGCTGTGCGCGCATATCATTTTGCTAACATCGATGTCTGACGTGGCGCGTGCTATCGGCCAACGGGGGGCCGGGCACATTCAGACGCGCCACCGGGTGGACCTGGCCGGAAGACTGTATTGGGACTTGTTGTGCGAGTGCTGTGCCTCATCGCCGCCTGCGCCGTTGCTTTCGGCGCCCAGCCACGGCAGCAGACCGTAAAGATGCTGCACGTGGCCGTTCCCATGCGCGATGGCGTACGCCTTTACGCCAACGTTTTTCTGCCGTCGGAACGCGCGCGCGTGCCGGCCATCCTGGTGCGCACTCCTTACGGCAAGGGTGAGGAACTGGCGCCGAATTACCAGGCGCTGGTGGAGCACGGCTTCGCGGTGATGGTCGAGGACGTGCGCGGGCGCTATGAGTCCGAAGGCGAGTTTGAGCCGCTCACGCAGGAGCCGGCCGATGGCGACGACACGCTGAACTGGATGGCGCGCCAGCCCTGGTGCGACGGCAAGATCGGCATGACAGGCGGTTCCTACCTGGGCATTGTGCAATGGAAAGCGGCGCTGCGCGCCAATCCGCATCTGAAGGCGATCTTTTCCGTGGTGGCGGGCGACGACGATTACCGCGACCGCTTCTACTCGACCGGCGGCGCCATGAAACTTGGCAACCGGCTGGAGTGGATGGCGGAGAATCTCAAGACGCCGGGTTATCACCCCGATTTCAACCACTTCGTCTGGCACCTGCCGCTGCTCACCGCCGACGTGGCCGCCACCGGCCGCGTCTCCAGCATGTACCAGCAGGCGATTGCGCATCCGGCCTTCGACGACTTCTGGCAATCGATCAGCACGCGCGAGCACCTCGACCAGATGCGCGTTCCGGTGTTCGCCGTGGGCGGCCTTTACGACAACTTCGCGGAAAGCGATTTGGATGCCTTCGCGGCGGTGCATAAGCGGTCCGGGCTGAATCACGTAGTGATTGGTCCGTGGCCGCACAACATGTCGGCCAAATTCGCCGATACGGATTTCGGCTCCGAGTCCGCGGTTCCGGTGCGCCGCCTGACGATCGACTGGTTCGACCAGTGGCTCAACGGCAAGGAGACGCGCATCGCCTCCACCGCGCCGTTGCGGATTTTCGTAATGGGCGCCAACAAGTGGCTGGACGAGCGCGAATGGCCGCCCGCGCGCGCGCGAGCCCGCGATTTTTACCTGGTCAGCCAAGGCCACGCCAACACTTCGGCGGGCGATGGCGGGCTGGAGGATGCGCCGCGGCGGCGCGCCGCCGCCGATCGCTTTACCTTCGATCCGCTCGACCCGGTGCCCACGCGCGGCGGGGCAGTGTGCTGCAACCCTCGCGTTTTCCCTTGGGGTCCGATGGACCAGCGCCCGGTGGAGCAGCGCCGCGACGTGCTGGTCTTCTCCACGCGTCCGCTCGATCAGGATCTGGAAGTGGTGGGACCGGTGAAAGCCGTGCTCTACGTCGCCACCAATCAGCGCGACACCGATTTCACCGCCAAGCTGGTGGATGTGTTCCCGGATGGTTACGCGCGCAACCTGACCGACGGCATCCTGCGGCTGCGCTACCGCAACTCTCTCGAGCGGCCCGAACCGGTGCGGCCCGGCGCGGTGTACGAGATCACGCTGGACGCCGGGTTAGCCAGCAACGAGTTTCTCAAGGGCCACCGCATCCGGGTGGAGATTTCGAGCAGCAACTTCCCGCGTTTTGACCGCAATCCCAACACCGGCGCGCCCATCGCAGGCGAGACCCGCCTGGTGAAGGCCAACCAGATCATCTACCACGACCGCTCGCATCCCTCGCGGCTGGTGCTGATGGCGATGTGAGCGGCGACCCCGCTTAGGACCGTTTCCGCAACAACGTTACCAACCGGGCCATGGAGCTGGTTCATTCCTGACAGGCCCGTGGCCGGCAATCATAGTTGGCCTCCGGTCAGCGGCAGCGTCTGACCTGTTACGAAGGCGGCCCCACCAGACAGTAGGAACTCGACGGCACAGCATACGTCTTCCGGCGAACAGAGCCTTCCTAATGGAACCTTCGCGGTTTCCGCCAGAATGGCCCGGCCGGTTTTGGAGCTGTTCATTCCGATCGGCACAAACGACGGGGCAACCAGGTTGATGGTAATGCCGGATCGGGCCAGTTCGGGCGCCAGCAGGCGAACCGTATGTTCCAGCGCCGCCTTTCCGAGAGAGTAGGCGGATATGTTCATAACCGGCTTGATGGTGGCGGCGGTGGTCCCCAGTATGACGAACCGGGCCGAGCTTCCGCTGAGAGAGCGAAGGAGTCGTGCGATGCGAATAGTGGTCACGCTTCCGAAATCGACTTGGGTGCGGACGGCATCGGTCTCCACATCGAGCAGGCTGCCCTGCGGACCGGCCGGCCACGCCGCATGCACCACGCCATGCAGTCCGCGGCCGCGCAATTGGCGCTCCACGGCCAGCTCCCAATCGCCGGAAAGCAGATCCGCCGCGACCCACTCCACACCCCGGTCGGTCATCTGTTCTGGAGCCGCCCGTATCGACCTCGCCATGCCGATTACGCGGTAGTTCCCGGAGAGGATGGAAGCCAGACGGTGGCCCAGACCGCCGGTAGCACCGGTGATCAACACGATCGGCCTGTCTTCCGCCGGTGGGGTCCCGGCTTCCGCCTCCTCGAACCGGGTGCAACGGGCCTCGTGCAGCGTAAAGCCGACGTGGACTTCCGAAGTCAGCGTGATGGTGGAGAGATCGATCACCCGGACCCGCAAGGTACCGCTTGCGGTTCTGGGCCCCCACGCCGTGATCTCACCCTGCACGCGCACGCGCGATGGATAGTGCAACGGAGCGGGAAAACGGCATTGAAAGGAACCCACGACAACCTGCCGGCCCGGCAGATACATACCCGCCATTGCCGAGGCGAGCGCGACCTGAAAAGCGCCGTGTACGATTCGTCCACCGTAATTGGTTTGCGCCGCGTAGGCCTCGTCGACATGCAACGGATTCCGGTCGCCCGAGAGCGCGGCGAATGAAGTCACGTCGTCCGCCGTAATTTCGCGCTCGAATTCGGCCTGGAGCCCGGTCCTCAGATCGGACGCGGTGAATACACGCGGCTCATCCATGGGCGGACTTGCTCTCCAGATAATCGACGATCAACGCGTAAGAAACCAGCTCCTCGAAATCGTCCAGTTCGAAGTTCAGGCCGAACTCCTCCGCGATCGCGGAGAGAAGCGTGACGTGCGCCACGGAATCCCAGGCAGCCAGCGAGGCCGTGCTGGCGCGGGGTATCTCATCCGGCC
>Ga0181529_10005790_pt1 | contig 12822 bp, 9 predicted proteins | sample PEATcosm2014_Bin_36_FD_119763 | JGI IMG/M metagenome (GOLD analysis project Ga0181529, IMG submission 119763) | Peatland microbial communities from MTU Mesocosm Facility, Houghton, MI, USA - PEATcosm2014_Bin10_30_metaG | ecosystem: Environmental > Terrestrial > Soil > Wetlands > Peat | place... | reverse complement strand
CCCTCTACGAGGCGGGGCTCTTCACCGAGTTCATGGAGCAGCGGGCGCCCGGCCACACGGCCCTCGACGGCTCGATCTACCGCGAGGGAATGAGGGAGCGTCGGGCCAGGATTGCGGCCGCGAGGGCCTCGATCGACTGGGCCTCGGACGCCGAGGCCCTCGACAAGGACGAGGAGCTCCGCGCGATGGACATCGCCTGCGAGGGCTATTCCATCTTCGCGCGGCGCCATGCTGCCCTGGCCCGCAGGATGGCGGCCGCCGAGACGCGGCCTACCCGCGCCATCGAGCTCGGCGCGATAGCCGAAACCTGCGAGCGAGTCGCCGAGGAGTCGCCGCGTACCTTCTGGGAGGCCCTGCAGGCCTATTGGTTCGTCCACTTGGGCACGATTACCGAGCTCAACGGCTGGGACGCGATGAGCCCCGGCCACCTCGACCACCACCTCGCTCCCTTCTATGAGGGGGACCTCGCGGCGGGGAGGCTCGACCGCGAGGGGGCCAAGGAGCTTCTCGCCTGCTTCTGGATCAAGGTGAACAACACCCCGGCCCCGCCCAAGGTCGGCGTGACCGCAGCCGAGAGCGGCACCTACAACGACTTCACGAACATCAACCTCGGCGGCCTCGGGCCCGACGGCTCGGACGGCTCGAGCGAGGTCTCCTACATCGCCCTCGAGGTTCTCGACGAGCTCCAGCTCCTCCAGCCGCAGGCCAACCTCCAGCTGAGCGCGCGCACGCCAGATCGCCTCCTTGAAGCGGCCTGCCGCGTCGCGCGGCGGGGCTCGGGCTATCCCTCGCTGTTCAACGCCGACGAGATCGCGATGGCCCAGGTCGGGATGGGCAAGAGCCTCGAGGACGCCCGCTCGGGCGGAACCTCTGGCTGCATCGAGACCGGCTGCTTCGGCAAGGAGGCCTATCTCCTCCACGGCTACCTGAACTCGCCCAAGGTGCTCGAGCTTGCGCTGAACGACGGGGTCGAAAGCGCGAGCGGGAAGGCGATCGGCCTGCGTACCGGCGACCCAGCCTCGTTTGGGAGCTTCGAGGATCTGTACGCCGCCTTCGAGCGGCAGCTAGGCTATGTGGTAGACCTGAAGACCCGCGCCTCCAACTACCTGGACCGCATGTACGCCGAGTACGCTCCCGCGCCCTTCCTCTCCTCGATCGTCGCCGACTGCATCGCCAAAGGGCGTGACTACTACTGCGGCGGAGCCAGGTACAACACCGACTACATTCAATGCTGCGGCCTCGGCACGACCACAGACTCGCTTTCGGCCATCGAGACGCACATCTACGAGAGGCGCGACGTCTCCTGGAACGAGCTCCTCGGGGCCTTGCGGGCGGACTGGGCCGGCCACGAGGACTTGCGGCTCCTCATGGCCAACAAGACGCCCAAGTTCGGCAACGACGACGACGGCGCCGACAGGCTCGCGCTTCGCCTTGTCGAGAGCTGGCACGCAGCCATAGACGGCAGGCGCTCCCCTCGGGGCGGCACCTACCACATCGACTTGTTGTCCACGACCTGCCACGTGTACTTCGGCCTCAAGACCGGGGCCACTCCCGATGGGAGGCACGCTCGAGCCCCCGAGTCCGACGGGGCTTCTCCCGCCCAGGGCGCGGACCGCAAGGGCCCGACGGCCGTGGTCAAGTCGCTGGCCAAGATCGACGCGGCGAGGACCGGCGGCACGTTGCTCAACCAGAGGTTCCTGCCCCAGGCTCTCGAAGGCGAAGACGGCGTCCGCAAGCTCGGTAGCCTGGTGCGGACCTACTTCAAGCTGGGCGGCCACCACATCCAGTTCAACGTCGTCGACACGCAGACCCTGCGCGAGGCCCAAAAGCGGCCCGAGGACTACCGCAACCTCCTTGTGCGCGTGGCGGGCTACTCCGACTACTTCGTCGACCTCGACTCCTACCACCAGGAAGAAATCATCAGCAGAACCACGCAAGAGGGATTTTAGCGCGGTTCTACAGGGCAGCGTGGGACGCGGGCCGATACGCAAGAAGGTTTCTCAGGCAGGTCTGCAAGCCGGCGTATTTCTAGTGGTACGAAGCTTGTTGGTGTCGAACTTGTATCTTTAGATTAGAAAACGAATTACATTATATTTTCCTGGTGATGCTGGAGGGCGTGCCCCCCAAGCCCGTTTAGGGCTCCTGCACTGCATTCAGGCCAACAAGCTTCGTGACACTGACTAAACATCTAGATCGGCCTCTCCCCTCGGGTCCTGCCACGGCATCCCCGATAGCGCGGGCGCAGGAAAGTCCTGGATGATCGATGGGCCGCGCTATATATTGATGAAGAATCCTCGAGAACCGGGAGAGCCGCATGGGGACCGAGCATTTGGCATCATCGATTCGGTCGGGCAGCGCGGCCGTCGTGGGCCTGGCGTCCATCCTCCTCGTCGCCTGCGCCTCGGCCCCGGCTCCTGCCTCGGCGCGAGCCCCGACGCTCGCCACGCCCGCGACTCCAGCCGCGACCGCAGCGACCGCCGCCGTGGCCGCGCCGGCCAGGGCGAATCCTCCCCTGGCCGCCGCCGGCCTCTACCGGAGCATGGAAGCTGCCCGAGAGCCTCCCTCCGGCAGGGAGCTCGAGGTGATCGCCTCGGCCAAGGCCCTGCTGGGCCAGAAGCCCAACTCCTCGGTCATCGTAAAGGGCAAGCAGTTCACCTTGGACTGCATTGGCACCGTGAGCGCCATTTTCTACCGCGTCGACATCGACGTCACGAAGGATTTCGACAAGTACTCGGGCAACGGGGTCAATCGGCTCTACATGACCCTCAAGGACAACGGGGTGCTGCATCGCGACACGTACCCTCGGCCTGGAGACGTGGTCATCTGGGACAATACCTGGGACGCCAACGGGGACGGCGATCGCACGGACGACCCGAGGACCCACGCGGGCGTGGTGCTTTCGGTCGACGACGACGGCACCATCAACTACGTGCACGAGAACCTGTACTCGGGCGTCGTGATCGAGGAGATGAACCTCCTCAAGCCAGGGGCGGCCTGGGATGACAGCGGCAAGCGGCTCAACAGCGGCATGGCGATAGCGACGGTCTCCGGAGGAGCCAAGCCCGAGCGATGGCTCTCGGGCGACGTCTTCGACTCCTTCGGCGACGTGCTGCGGATAGCCGGCCGCCTGAAGGTAGCCGAGGCGCCGGCCCCGCCCGACGCGATCGTGACGGCCGAGCGCTAGTGTCCTGCAATAATCGCCGGCGCGCTTCAGCGCTTGAAGTACTTCACGAGCGTCACTTGGTTGCCCTTCTCGTTGAACAGTGTCCTGTCGAAGGCGCTCATCGTGATGAATAGTCCCCGCCCGTGCTCGATCAGTTCCTCGGTAGGCGCCGAGGCCCCCGCGAGGAAGGGCCGGTAGTCGAATCCAGGGCCCTCGTCGGTGACGCGGAAGGTCGCCCTCGAGGCGGAGATCGAGTATTCGACTATGACTTTGCGCGAGCGGAACCGTGGGTCGAGCCTGCGCTCCTGGAGGAATTCGAAGTAGTGGCCCGCGCGCATGCTCTCGGTCTTTTCTTCGAATCCGATCTCGAGGTTCCCGTGCTCGACGGCGTTCACGATGATCTCCCGTAGGCAGCCAGCCAGGAAGCGCGACTCGTCCTCGGGAAGGTAGCGCCCCAGGTGGCCCGTAGCGCGTCGGCAGACCTCGTCGGCCGAGGAGAGGCTGCTCTCGACGTCGAAGCGCTCTCGGCCCTCGACGAAGAAGTCGGCCAGGGCGTCCCGAGCTTCGGGGACTGCGCGCAGGATTATCTCCTTGCGCTCGAGGGCGTCGATACGCTCCAACCTCAGCCTATAGGGCTTGGGCTCGCCCAGAGGCTCCTTGAGACGAGTAAGGAGCTCCCTGGCCCCACCGCGGTCGCGCAGCGACCTAGCCGCCGCTCGAAGATACTCGGCGGGAATGTCGCCCTCTCGCTTATCTGCGTAGATCGCGTCGGTCAGGGAGCGCAGGCCGGGCGTGGCGCCCGCGAGGCCGAAGAGCCCGGCCGCGGCCTCGTTGCCCTCGATGAAGGCCAGGTCCTCGTCGAGCAGGGCGACCGGGTCGGAGCTTCCCTCGAAGAGACTGCGGTAGCGGCGCTCGCTCGCCTGGAGCCGCTGACCCGTTTCGCTGAGGACTCGGATGCGCTCCTCCAGGTTCTGGTTGAGCCCGCTCAGGCGGTCAAAGAGGAAGCCGAGTCGGTTGGCCAGTATGATGGCGGTGCCCATCGTAAAGAGGAAGAAGCCGTACTTGGTGAGGACGAGGTCCCATTGGAGGAAGAGCGCGTCGATGACGTCGAAGATAGCCGTACCGAAGAGTATTGTGCCTCCGATGAGGAGGTTGCCGATAGGCGTGCGCAGCAGGGCCTTGAGATAGATTCGGCCCAGGCTCCGGCCTCCCTCCGTGTCGCGCTCGCGTTTCCATCGGCGCTGGCAGTCGGTGATGAAGCGCGCCAGGATGTCCGCGATGAAGTAGTAGAGGATCATGCCCAGGCCTGAGAATTGCCAGGCGCGGAGAAGGTCGAAGGCGAAGGCCGGCGGCGCGATGGCCTCGGCGAGGGCAAACAGCGAGCAGAAAAGCGCGTACCAGAGCGTGATCCGCTTTACGCGGGTGTCGTTGAGGAACTCGAGGAAGGCTCCCATCAGGGGCAGGAGGAGGAAGAGGGTGAAGAGCTCAATCCTGAAGATGGTCAGGCTGTCGCCAAGGACCAGAGTGATGGCATAGGTCCTCATGAGGAGGTAGAGCCCGAGGTCGATCGAGAAGAGCCCGTAGAGGAGGTTGTGCCGATCCTGGAGGCGCATCAGGAACATGAAGATGTAGTAGACGCCCATGAAGAAATAGAGGCCGATGAAGATCATCGCCCAGGTCTCGGCGTGGTCCCTCACTATGGAGTCGTAGCTGCCGATGTAGAAGGGCCCGGCCTTGTCGATGCCGGCCGGAAGGTAGGTCGGGTCGGCGACGACCCTGAAGGCAAGGATGTTGCGGCCCTCGCGGAGGAGCCGCGGGGCCAGGGGCAGGCGCCGGTCCCTGAGGTCCCGGTGAACCGCGATGCTGCCGTCGGGATTGAGGTGCATCTCCGAGCGCACGAGCGTGCCGTTTAGGTAGAGCTCCCAGTCGTCGCCGATGCCCGAGATGAAGATAGCCGGCGCGGCCGACCCCGCGGCCTCGAGGAGCCGCAGCTGCGCAGGCTGGAGCTCGAAGGGCACGAGGTAGGTGAACTGCATGACCGGATAGCGCTCGAGCGAGAAGGGCGTACGAATGGGCACGCCCTCGAAGCCGAAGTCGGCAGGCCGGGCTATTCGGCCCGTCGGGCCCGCGGGTGCGAGGATCTTCCAGCCCTCAGCGCCAGGAGTCGGGAGCTCGCCTATGGCGGAGGAGTCGAAACCTATCCTCGCGTAGACGGGCGAGGCGCCGAGGTCGATCCGCAGCTCCCCTGGCTCCTGGGCGTCGAGGGCGGCGGCCCCCAGGAGGAGCGCGAGGCACAGGGGCGCTACGCGGGCGAAGCCGCGTCGGCGCGTCGGGCTCGGAAGGATGGCGCACATATCCGCCAAGTATAGGCGCTGAGGCATGGGCAATCAATGCGCGAGGAAAATTTAGTCTCTCAATCCCCGGTCGTATACGCCAGCCTGAAGCCGTAGTCGGGCATGCGTGTCGAGGGGTTGTCGTCGCCGCGGTAGTCGGATTGCAGGTAGGCCGCGTCGTAGTCGAAGGATCCGCCTCTCAGCACCCGATACTCGCCCGAGGCCGGGCCGCGCGGGTTGGTGGCCGGCTCCTCGCCGTAATACGCGTACCAGTCCTGGACCCATTGCCAGACGTTGCCCGCCATGTCGTAGAGCCCGAGCACGTTGGGCTTCTTCTGCGCGACGGGGTGGGTGGACTCGCCGGAGTTGCCCGAGTACCAGGCGACCTGGTCGACGTCGAGGCTGCCGGCGTAGAGGGCGCCTTCCTGCACGCTCGCGCCTCCGCCCTTGGCTGCGTATTCCCATTCCGCCTCCGTCGGCAGGCGATAGCCGTCGACCGAGCGGTCGCAGGCGATCCCGCTCTCCTTCTTGGCGTTCCAGTCCTTGGGCCAGCGGCGGAAGTCAGTCTCCTTGCCGTAGCTGTAGGCGGGCGATCGGCCATCCGCCTGGCTCTTCCAGTTGCAGTAGGCGACGGCGTCGAACCATGACGCGAATACGACGGGATCCCGGTCCGTCTGCGGGAAGCCCGGGCGGCTCCAGGAATCCTGGGACTCGGATCCCGCCACATAGCCGGTGGCCTCGACGAAGGCCCTGAATTCCCCGACGGTCACGTCGGCGACGGCGATCGCGTAGGAGCTGAGGCTGACTCGGTGCTGGACCTCGCCGTTCTCGCGGCCGTTCTCCGTGGGGCTGCCCATCATGAACGTCCCCGACCCGACTCGCGCGAAGCCCGACGCGGCCGCGGCGGGAGAGCGCGCTCCCGGCGCCGGCTGAGCCCCCTGCGATGCCTGCGCGCCTGGCGCCGCCGCGGTTCCGCCGAGATAGATCTTGTGCGTGAGGTTCTCGTAGCTGGCGGGCTGCTGCTTCTCGTTCGTCGCCTTGCGCACCTCGGCCTTGACGTCGAGCAAGATCGAGGCGAAGTCGTCGGACCTGGCTATGTTGTCGAGGAGGGCCGCGGTGAAGCTGCCGTTGCGGCCTGAGCCGTCGTCGGCCGTCTGGCCCGCTTCGGTCGAGTACACGATGATGCTCTCGGGCGGCTTGACGCCGACCACGGCGAGGCCGCGCTCCATGCCTCGGGACGCCTGCGGGAAAGGATTGTCGCGGCAGGCGTCGAGGATGACGATGTTCGTCGCGGCCCCGCCCGAGTCCATCCGCCCGATCACCCTTTCGAGCTGGACGCCCTCGCTCTCGACGTCCGAGGCGATGCTGATCTGCGCCCCGATGGGGATGAGGTAGTTCTCGCCTCCGGCCTGGACCCCGTGCCCCGAATAGTAGAACAGCGCGATATCGGAGCCGCGGATGTCGCTCCCAAACTGGTCGATCAGCCGGTACATGGCCCGCTTGTCGGCGTCCGTCCCGACCGAGACGATGAAGCCGATGTTCCGGAGCGCCTCGGCCACGTCGCTCGCGTCGTTGGCCGGGTTCCGCAAGGGGCCCGTGGCGTAGGCCGAGTTGCCGATGACGAGGGCGAACCTCTTGCCCTGGGACGATAGGGCCGAAGGAATCGCCGCTGCGAGGAGGGCGGCGGCGAGGATGGCCATGGAGCGGAATCGCATGAAATCCCCCCTATTGCCAGCTTTTCTTGTCTGGGCCTCAATCATTCCGCGCCGCGCGGAGAGCCTCAGGGCAGGGCGGCGCGCATTTTGGCTTATATCGGCATGCTCCCTCAGCCAGGGTAGACCGGCCCCTCGGGCGGCGTCAACCTAGGCGCGGCCGGCGAATCGCTCATTGGCCTTGCGCAGCCGTTCCGCGAGAAGCTCGACGAGCTTCCGCGTCGCTTCGCCGCCCGATTGGAGGTAGGGCTCGAAGATCTCGGGAGGGAGCACGAGAGCCAGGCACTCGGTCTCGGCGCGCGCGGTCGCGCTGCGGACCTCGCCTTGAATGAGAGCCATCTCTCCGAAAATCTCGCCAGCCTCTATGGTCGCGAGCCTTACCTCGCCCCCCCGTGCGGTCACGTAGATGCCGATGGAGCCCTCGTGAACGAAGTAGGCCTCGCTGCCCGCCTCGCCGGCCGAGAACACGAGCTCGCCGGCCGCGAACGAGCGTCCATAGCGAGCGAAAAGCCGCTCGGGCCGGCCGAAGAGGGAGCGCTCGAACCGGCCGCCTTCGACGGAGGCCCGCTGGTACCTCGCGAAGAGGAGAGAGTCGAGGCGCCGCTCGATGAAGACCAGCTCGGCGCAGCCGAAGAAGAAGCAGAAGAAGAAGTAGACATTGGCGAGGAGTATGATCAGGTTGCCGAAGATCCCGTAGAGAAGGTTGTAGCGGGCGCCGCTCATGAAGAGGCCGAAGACGCTCGAAAAGGCGAGGGAAGACAGGACGCAGAGCAGGGCCGCCGCGAGGGCGATGCCGCGGGGGGGCCTCTCGGGCGGGGCCAGGCGGTAGTTGAGGTAGACGAACGCGAGGAGGACGAGGGAAGGCAGGGCCCGCGCGGCGCGGCGCATCGTGCCGTTGAGCAGTAGGCCCGCGCCCGAGCCGAGCGCGTCCGAGACTATCCTCGTCGCCGCGGAGGCTGCGAGGATGGCCACGACCGCGAGGAGGGCGACGAGTTCTAGGGCGAAGCCGAGGAGATTGTCCCTCAGGAGGGCCGCTTTGCCCTGGCTGCCCCATACGGCGCGCAGCCCCCGCTGGATGGTCACGATGAGGAGCCGGGCGGAGTAGAGCAGACTTATCGCCCCGATCGCCTCGGCGAGCAGCCCGAGGGGCCGGTCGAAGAAGGCTTTGACCGCGTCCTGGGCTGCCATGGCCCCTATGAGGCCCGCGATCGCGCTCTTCGCGTCCGCGAGGGCGCCGGGCCTTGAGCGAAGGAGTCTCGCGGCGAGGTCGAGGGCCAGGAGGACGACGGGCATGGCGGAAAGGAGGAAGGCATAGGCGCCGGCCGCTGCGTGGTTGGCCAGCTCATGCTCTCCGAATTTCTCGAGGCAGAAGATCGCGCGTTGGGCCAAGCTTTTCGATGCCTTCCTCGGGCTCATCATGCTGGTACTCTCGCCCAAAAGAGAGCTGCGCACAAGCGGCGTGTGGGCCGCCTGGGGAGAGCCCCTCGGCCCGCAAATGATTTGACAGGCGAGGATAATCAATTGAAAATAAACCTATGAACAAGAAAGCGATACCGATCCTAATCGCCTCCGCCGCGGCTGTCTTGCTGCTCTGGGCCTCTCCTCCCGAGGACGAGCTCCGTGCGCGCATCGTAAAGATGGCCCAGTCCTTCCTGGGCGTTCCCTATGTCTACGGAGCCGAGTCGCCGGATGCCTTCGACTGCTCGGGCTTCGTGCAATATGTCTATGCCCATGCGGCGGACATGGAGATCCCTCGAAACTCCAAGGCGATGTGGGCGGCCGGAAACCCAGTCGATAAAAGCGCGGTCCGGCCCGGCGATCTGTTTATTTTTGACACCGTGGGCGGCGGCGGCCCAAGCCATGTCGCCCTCTACTTGGGCGAGGACAAGATGATCCACGCGATCTCTGAAGGGCCTCAAACCGGCGTCGTCATCTCCCCCGTCGGCGATCACTATTTCTCCCCTCGGATGCTCGGCGCTCGGTATTTCATCGTCTCGCCGATCGCGAGCTCTCAGACCTCGAAGGGCGCGGCGACACCTGCGCCGACGCCAACACCAGCGCCAACACCAGCGCCAACACCTGCGCCTGCATCCTCGCCAAAGACAACACCGACACCAGCGTCGACGCCTAGTCCCCCGCCAGCCCCGACTTCGAAATTTACGAGAGTCCCCCTTGCCGCGTCGCCTAACGCCTCGGCCTTGGCCAAGGAAGCCGCAGTCGATCAGGTAGGCTTCATCGTCACGTCGAAGCCCTCAGTCTTCAGCGACAAAATACCGGCCGCGACCAATACCTCGATAGCCTTCACGATCACCAACGGCACCGGCAAGGCCCAGGTATTCCATATCTTCTTCTATAAGGCCGACGCCGACTTCTCTAAGACCAAGATCCTGCGCGAGGACAGGCAGGAGATTAAGGCGGACGGAAGCGTGGAGATCGCGCCATACCTGTTCACCGAGCCAGGCGTCTACCGCCTAAACGTCAAGACCGCGGATAACACCCAGCTGATGCAGCGCACCTGGAAAGTCGTGGACATCCGTATGCAGAAGTAGCCTGGCGGGCCTGCCTAAGGGTCCGTTGACAGCTACGGTCAATTGAGTGGACAATCATGATGGCTGGAGGTGGGATAGATGATCACGAAGTATTGCCTCAAGGCGAAATTCTCGGGGATCGGCCAGGAGCTCTTTTTCGAGGTCGACGAGAAGGAATTCTCCCGCCTCAAGGAGCGGTACCTCGAGGTTTCGAGGCCCGAAGAGGCGATATCCTTCACGATGAGCGATGGCTCGGCGGCTATCATCGTCTGCAAGAGCGTTGAAACGCTCCACTTCGTGTTCGAGTCGAGCCTCGAGGAATTCCCGCCCCTCGAGAACATCAAGGACGAGGACTGCGTGGTCAAGTATCGCCTTCTCGGCCGAGACGATCCCGAGTACCTGCCGGTCGACACTCCATCCACTGCCGTCGAGTTCTACGATCGCGTCCGGGAGGCGCTCGAGACCGACTTCGCGGAGGACGCCGGCTTGTTCTTCGCCGTGGTCGACGAGGACGGCAAGGATTTCTACTTCAACCGCGATTGCCTGCTCTACATCGTCGTGCCCAAGAAGACCTACGACGAGGGCTGCAAGCAGCTCGGCAGGAAGAGATCCTAGCCGGTTTCTTTCAGCTCGGCCATGCACGCCCAGGCCGTGAGTCTTCTCGGCGTGATCAAGCCGCCTCGCGTCTGGTTGGAGGGGATGAAGACCATTACCGCCTTCGACCTGACTCACGGCGGCAGAACGGAAACGATCGCGGTAGCTCCCACGGACCTCGTCTTTTTCAGGAACGGCTCCACGACCCAGAACTCGAGCCATGGCGACGACGATATGGCGGCTGTCAGGAAACGCGATACGGCGCGCCGGCCCTTCTCCCCCGACCAACTCTAGAACGTAGGGGTGCTCTGGGGGAATGGCCTCCAGGGCAGCGCGATCGACGCCGTCGTCAAGAGGCCTATGTCCAACTGCCCCGGCGCGGAAATACTCAAGGAGCTCTTCCAGTTCCAGTCTGTGGAAGTTCACGGTGACGCGGTCTTCGCCGTGGAGACGAGCGCGTGCGCGGCTCTTGAGGCCGTCTGCTCGCCCGCGAAGTCCGACAAGGATATGCTCGAGGTCGTCTCTGCCCGCTGCGACATCCGCTACGACCTCTCTCGCCTTGATAGGTTCTCTAGCATAGCGGGCGGGATCAATGAACGGGATCCCCCGAGGACCACGCTCCGGGGCTGCCAGGGAAAAAGAAGAGGCTTGTGAGGATGTTGAATCGTTGCCTGAAATTCGATTTTCTTTATTCGCGGGTGGGCCGAATACCCGCGGCACGCCGCAGGGTTGTGGATTTGGGAGAGGGTCGAATACCCCGAAGCTCTACCGCGGTATGCCCGCGACAACCTTGGGCTATGCGATCCCTCATCCGATCAAGTCCCTTGCCGAACGAGCGATACCGCGGAGCTCTGCTCCGTGGTATCGCATTGCCTGCTTATATGGCTACGGGGAAGGCCTAGTGAACATTCTCCGGAGTTGGCTTGCTCGTCATCATTCCAGTCGTCCTGCTGCTTCTCGTCAAGCAGGACTGCGGCTGCCTCTATCTAGGCCTATTCGAAATGGGACCGGGGGAGGAAGCGCGGGGACGTAGAAGACGCGAAGCCGCGAGGCCGGAAAGTTCTCCTGGACATTTGGAGACCGGTCCCGGATAGCGCTCTAGACACTTTTTTCTTATGGAATAGTGCGGCGCTGATATTCAATTTTGACTAGTATGAACAGGCAACCGCAAGCTGGCCGGTTTGCTTGTTGAGGAGTTCGCGATGGTGGACTTGAAGGACATTGAGTCTGTGCTTGCATACAACGGGAATCGATACCCGAAAATCGATCTTCACTCGCATTTTATCCCGGTGGTCTATTCGGAGGCGCTCGAATCGCGAGGAGAAAAGTACCCTGATGGCTTCAAGACGCCAAAGTACAAGGCCGAGGGCCATCTCAGCCTTATGAAGAGACTCGGAATCCAGCATTCCATGATATCCATTTCTTCGCCGCACATTAATATAGGCGACGAGAAGGATACGGCAAATCTCGCGCGAAGGACAAATGATTTCGGATTTGAACTACAAGAAAAATACCAAGGCAAATTTCGGCTTATGGCATCGCTGCCGGCCCCGTATAAGCATGCCAGCATCGAGGAAATAAATCGCTGCGCTTCTCAAGGGGTGGATGGGTTTGCCCTTCCGACCAACACTCGAGGCGTTTATTTGGGCAGTGACGATTTTGACCCGATTCTCGAAAAGTTGAATGAGATTGCTGCGGTAATCGTGCTCCATCCAAACAAGCCGGGAGCCGTGCCGGAGAATGTAAATGAGGGACTTCCTATTCCGACGATGGAGTTCTTCTTTGATACGACGAGAACGATAACAGATATGATCGTGAAAGGAATTTTCCGGAAATATCCGGAGATAAGGTTCGTCGTTCCTCACGCGGGAGCTTTTCTGCCGTTGTTGGCCGATAGATTAGTCCTATTTTTCGAGCTAAGCGGGAAAATGAGGAAAGGAACGGTATATGGAATATTGCAGAAGCTTTACTATGATCTTGCTGGTGCTTCGGTGCCGAGGCAGCTTGAATCGCTCTTGAGGATCGTTGCTGCCGATCACTTGCTCTATGGCAGCGACAATGCATATACACCGGAACTTGCGTGCATTTACCTGGCCGATAAGCTCGATAAGACCGACCTCCTTAATGAAGAGCAAAGGAAGGCCATCTATTGGGATAACGCGATCAACCTCTTTCCGCGTCTCAACAAAGCTACTTGATAAGGGAAACGCTCGCATACTCCGAAGTCCCGCTGCGGCATACCTACAACATCCTTGGGGTATGCGATTTCCCGCGAGCTGGTCACGTCTCGACGAGGTCGGTATTTCTGAGCGTCCAGCGATGCGCAGCGCTTGCGGGCGCTGCGAAGCATCGTATAATGTCGGGTTAAATGGGATATCACGGGGTACCATGAGGTCTGAACTCATTTTGTCCATTGGCGGGAAAACGAACCTTTCAGTGATCGGCCGAGATCGCGGGCATACGTGGGAAACCAGGCTTGTCGCTCTTTTGAT
>Ga0181529_10005789_pt1 | contig 12823 bp, 9 predicted proteins | sample PEATcosm2014_Bin_36_FD_119763 | JGI IMG/M metagenome (GOLD analysis project Ga0181529, IMG submission 119763) | Peatland microbial communities from MTU Mesocosm Facility, Houghton, MI, USA - PEATcosm2014_Bin10_30_metaG | ecosystem: Environmental > Terrestrial > Soil > Wetlands > Peat | place... | reverse complement strand
GATATAACGATCACACTGACGCCATTCGATGTTGAATTTCTTCCTGACGGCGCGGTGGATTTGGGTTTTTGATTTTCCGGCGCGAAGTAATCGTTCAACAAAAATGCGCCGTTCGTAAATTTGAAGGCGTGTGCCTTTGACGAAGGCTTTTTTTTGGCCGGGGCGAATTACTGGCGGTTTTGGGAGATTCATATTTGAAATAAATCAGTCTGCGCTTGTGACAGACGTGACGACATGACGTTCGCCCTGCGTCTGTCACGAGTGTCACAAGTGTCACGGGGCAGCTTGCCGGTTTTCATATTCGCGCCTTGGTGAATGACCCATTGCCAAAACTCCCAAAACTCCCAAAAGGGTGCTTTTGGGGCTTTTGCCACATTTGGCGGAGGGTTTTTCATTCCATGAGTGTTGCCAATCGGACGACTTCGCTGGGGCGTCCGCCCGTTTCCACGCGCTCTACGGTGAACCGTTCCGAGAATTGTGCGGCAAGGATTTGAACCTCCTCCAATTTGAAACCGTGGCTCTTGTCGAGGTTGCGGAGTGTTTCCTTGCCGCCCGGTTTACCCGCAAGGATGGTTTGAAGCGCATCCGCGCGCGAGACGCGTTTCTGCATCCGGGCCGCATTGGTGATCTGTAAAGCGGAGCGGGCGCACCAGCGCATGATTTCCACCGCCCGCGCCGCTTGCTCGCCGGTGAGTTCCTGTGCGTCGAGGTTATCGGCCACGCATTGCCCGATGGCAAGACGGATGGCATTTTCCCGCCAGCGTCCAAGCTCCGCCTCAATGTCGTGATATTCGCCGCACCGGAGCCGCACACTTTCGTTGTGGAATTGCCGGAAGATTTCGCGGGCTTCCGGTGTGCAAGTGATGCGGCGCGGATTTTCAGCAAGGGTTTCACGCCGCGCAAGAATGCCACGAATAAGTTGCTGCCATGCCGTTTCCGTCGCGCCGTTTATTTCCCGGTGGATGCCATCATCTTCGAGCGGTTCCGTCTCCACGATAAACGTGATCGTGCGCGCCGTCATGCCGCGCTCAAAGGCTTCTTCGTTGCCCATGAGTTCGAGGAGAATGGAAGGTTGCACCAGCAAGAGCATGGAGAGGCAAGGTTTGATCTGGCAGGTTCCGCGCCCGATGCGGTCGCTCCGCCACGGCTCCACACTGTAGCCGGACAAGCAAAGGTCGAGGTCTGCCGCATCGCCCTTCGTGTATTTGCCGAGTATGACGCGGACAGCCGCGCCTGCTTCCGGCGAGTAGCAAAACAGGCCGAGGTTGTTCCGCTTGAATTGGCGTTCCATCGCTTCACTGGTGGCGTTGCCCAGCCAGTAAGTAGGCAGAGCGTCGAGGAAAGGAGCAATGGCGTCGAGGCGGGCGTGTGCTCGTTCCAACTCGCGCCGGGTTTCCTCCTTTTCCATTTCGCCCATTGGTTTCTTGGCCTTGCCCGTCCCGGTCTTGCCGGTGGCGAGTTCGTTCACCAACACGTTCACGCGCTTTTCTAGGATGGCTTTTTCCGTTTTCAGTTTCGGGAGTTCGTTTTTTTTGAAGTCCGCTTCAAGTTCCGCTGAAGCGTCAAGCAATGGACGCACCAGCACGCCAACCACGCTGCCCTTGCCGGCGGATTTCGGCAAAGCTGGAATGACGTAAAGGTTGCCGTGGCAATCTTTGCCATTCACGGCTCTCGTTAGCATGAAGGCGTTGCCCAGTGCGCCACTCACGATGGCGACGGCGCACATGGCGGGGAGTTCCACCGGAACGCGATGAACGTCCGCCACGTTTTCCACCATTGCGCGCATGACGGGATTGAGCGCGTGAATCGGAAACTTGCCCGGCTCCAAGTTTGGCGTGGCATTATCCACCGCTGCCGCGTCTGGTTGGCCGCTGCTGGGCTTGTAAATACGGCGGGGTGTTTTCATGGCAGCAAATTCCAAAGAGTTCGTTCCGTTTCAAAATCGTCAGAATGAATGGACGTTAAATCGTTCAAATCTTTTACGGCGGATTCATCTACGCGATGCAGTCCCGCAAAATCAAACGCATCATAGTCGGCTCCCACGGTTTCAAGCTGGCGTGCCCAGCGTTCGATGGCTTCGCGCCCGCCATCGTCCGCGTGGCCGAAAATGCGGATGCGTTTTCGTGCAAAGAGGGGAAGTGCGTCAGGAGGAATTGAAAGTCCCGCGCCAAGCATGGCAACGGCGCTGCAATCCGTTTCACGATTTTCACAATAGATGAAATGAAACGCGGCCAGCAGATCGGGACTGCCTTCGCACAAGCCAATGGCAGGGAAATTTTCCGCTTCGCCGATGCCAACCGGCCAAGCGGCCTGCGAACCGGGCAATGTCCATGCTTTCGCGCCGATGTCCGGCCAAACGTGCCCGTCCATCCGTCGCGCTTGGGCGTTCATGCGCGCCGAGTCCGTGATAATCCATGCTTCTGCGTTTTTCAATCTTGCGAACTTGAGCAAGCCGCGCCCGCTGGCAAGGGCTACGGCGTCCGGGGACACGTTGCGAAGATTTGCAAGCCGCTGAAAATCCGCCGCTGTGCCTGTGCGGAATGCGGGGAAAACGGGCTTTGTGGTCGCCGCCTTGATTTGTGGACGGGGTGCTCGTGGCGGAGATGTGAAATGTCCGCTGGCAAGTTCAATGAATTTTCGGCACGCCTCTTTTAGAGATAAACCGCTGGCACGTTGGAAAAAATCTACCGCGTCACCGGATTCGCCAGTAGCAAAATCGTTAAATAGAGTTCCGTCCACGTTCACGGAAAAACTCGGCTTGCGGTCTTTTCGGAATGGCGATTTACAAGACGTTCGCGGCTCGCCCGGCAAATTGAAATGCCGCCAAATACCGTGAATGTTAAGCCGTGTCTTTGCGTCTGCCAAAGTTGACTGCCCTGAAGGGATGGGGTAAGATGTTTTCATCAGTTAGTTTTCCGCCGCGTTTTTCCTGTCACGGAGCGCGGCGGATTTTTTTGGGATTCAAATTACTAATTCCTGCTTTTTCTTCGCGGATGCTGAACGGCCTGCTGCGCCGCGAGGCTCACGGGCGAACTCTCCGCGCTCGGCGCGTTTCAGAAACTCCGAAATGTCGTCTCGTTTCAGAAATGGCCGCCCGGCGATGTTTATGGGATGCAACCAACCGGATTGAACCCATCTCCAACCTGTTGTGTCACTGCGTCCGATTTGACGCAGCCACGCGGCTTGTGAAATCAGTTCGGGCGTCTCGTTGTTTGCAATGTTGTGTCGTTGCATAGGGCATTATTAAACACCCATGCGCGCGGCGAAATTTGGTGAGTTTTAGAAAATGAGCCGTAGCGTGGGCATTGGCAAGCCACAGCGCGGTATCAACAAAGCCAGAAACTAGCTTTCACAAGCCGAAAAACTTTGAAAATTATTTGACAGGGTAAATCAGTTTTCAGGTATGCCCGCAGTGGGCAGACTAGAAGCGGCACTGCTCGGCCTTTTCGACTTGAATTGTGCGCCCCGTTTGCTTTGCCTACCCAAACCGGCCTTTTGCTGTTTCAGCCAGAGTCGCTTGAACCGATCCCGCCTCAATTTGCAAAGGTCTGGAAGAGGAATTCGATTGTTTTGCAAACAATCTTTTTTGACAGCTTCGCGTTCCTTTGGGAAAAGGTCGGCGCGTTTTTCGTAGTAGCGGCTGACGGCGGCTCTGATCGCGGTTTGCTTCATCTGACCTTTGTTTCGTTGCTTCGGTTCAGGAGGAAGGAGTGGTAATTGGCCTGATCCCATTAAGTTGCTGTTTTCGATTTCATCGAAGCTAACTGTGATCTGGCGCGCGAACAGAAGGCTCGCAGCCCATTTTTTTTGAGGTTTCCTCAATGTGTCCAAATAGTCCTGCGCCTCAATGAACAAATCGTGCGCGATATGAACTGATTTAGAAGGGGCGACTTTCGGCACCTTCTTGCCAATCATCGGAGATGCGATCATTGCTAATGTTTCGGCATTCATGGATGTATCTACTCGCAACAGCACTGGCTCACAGAATTCTTCTCGTGCAGGAAATTCTTTTTCGGGTATGGGGAATTGTTTTCCATCGTTTCCGTTGCATTTATTGTCGCCCATAGGCCACTCACCCGCGTTCCATTTGCGTGCATTATCTACTGTATCTTTCACGCGGGAATACGCTCCCCATGCTATCTCGAATTCAAAATCATGCAGCTTCCGGCCATTGATGGATGGCTGGACTCTGTGCTTCCAATATGCTTTTGCAAATCGAAGTTCATCAAGCAGCCAATTACGGTAATCTTCTGGAGTGCGGAATTCCGTTTCGGCAATGCTCGCCGTGACCTTCGCTGATGGTTTTGCCAATGCAGAGATTTTTGGGGTTTCAGACATAAAAATCAACCCATCGCCACTTGCGGCATCGCAACCACGGTCGGGCCAAAATTCATTCGCGTTGCCTGTAACTGCGCGTGTTCGTTCGACAGATGCCCATAAACTTTGCCGATTAAAATGCCGCCGTCTTTGTGGCCGACCCAACGGGCAATTGTCATGAAGTCAATCCCACTCATCACGGCGAACGAGATAAAATGGTGTCGGCAGTCGTGGAAGCCAAACTTTTGCAAGTGATCGGGCAGCACCTTCTCTTTGTATTCGAGTCGCGTGCTCTGGCATTGCGGACACACTTTCGGTGTCTCCTTGCCGAACGTGACCTTGTTACAGTCCTTGCAAATGCAGCCCGATACAGCCCGCGTCAGCAGCAGGGATTCCCTGAAAGTCATTGCGCGGTCATCTTGGTCGCCTCGTTGCGGACTTGGAAACATCCATTGCGAGTCCGGCGCGCGGCGGGCGTGCATGGCCTTGAGGTGGGTTTCCAATTCGGTGTTGAAGTCCACGCGCCGGGCTTCACGGTTCTTTGTATCGCCGTCCGCGCCGATGGTGAGGAGCTTTTGGTCGAAGTTCACGTCAGTCCAGCGCAGCTTTATGCTTTCCTGCTCACGCGCGCCGCACAGTGCCAGCAGCCGGATATAATCGGCGAACTCCACGCCGTTCTTTGAGGCGGTCAGCGCCGCTTGGCAAAACAGGTCAATATCTTCGCGCGTGTAAAGACGGCGGGCTTTCTTTTCGGAACGATGCCACGGAATTCCATCCACCGGCAGCGTTTTGATGAAACCGTCTATTTTGGCATTTTTGAGCACGTTCCGCAAAACCACCAACGCCAGATTGCAGGTGCGACCGGCCTTGCCGCGCTGCTTGAGCTTCTGCAAATGGCCGGTGACGTGGTAGGGTCTGATCTTGTCGAGGGTCAGATGCCCGACAGATTCACGCAACTGTTTGAGGTGAACGCGCTCTGTGACCAGAGTGTCGGGTTTCTTGCCCGATGTGGTCAGCCGATTCTCGTAAGTCTGCTCAACGTAGTCAGAGAATTTCGGGCAACGGCCAATATGCCGCAGCCTGTCCTCGCCCCGCTCCACCAGCAGCGTGCGGAATTCCTCTTGGGCGGCGGCGGCGGTGTCGGCCTTCAATGGAACCCATTTGACCGCCTTGCGCCCGTCGTCGTCCTCGACGGTGATCCGGGCCACAAAACTCCCGTTGCGCCTCCACAGCCCGCGAATTGCGTGCTTGCGGTTGTCCACAACTTTGGTGTATTTATATCGTCGTGAGCTTGAACTTGAACCAGTTTGATTGCCCGGCGTTGCTTTGCGTTTCATACGGCAACACTGTCGCAAACTCTGTCGCAATTGTCAAGCTCGCGCAGAAATTAGTTGTAAGTAGTTGATAATTAGGTTGCCGATGTGGCGGAATTGGCAGACGCGCTAGACTCAAAATCTAGTATCCGTGAGGATGTGTGGGTTCGACCCCCTCCATCGGCACCACTTTCAATTTTCCGATGAAATGCCCGCAAATCTTTTCGTTCGCGTTGGCGGTGAGTTTTGCCGCGAAAGTGTCCGCCGCAATCATCGGCACCAATCCGCCCGCACCGCCGCTCACACCTGAACGCATCGCCGCGCTGCCTTCGGCGCAGCAGCCCGCTTGGAAAAATTATTTGGAGCAGTCCGTCCGGCAAATGCAGGCGGACAAAAACTTTCTCCACGCGGAAATGCGCGGCCGCAGCATGAATGAATCCATCACGCCGCCTTCCGCAAAATCCGCGGAAAATATTCCCCTCGGGAAAAGCGCCGGCTGGTATGCCGGCGACGATGCCAGACGCATCGCCGACATCATCGTCTCATTCCAGACTCCGGCAGGCGGCTGGAGCAAAAATCTGGACATGACAAAACATGCCCGCGCGCCGGGCGAAAGTTTTGCGTCCGACAGCCATTCGCGCTTCCCCGGCACGAACGACTTTGACCTGGCCGGCGACACCAGTTGGGACTACGTCGGCACTTTCGACAACGACGCCACAACCACCGAACTTCGTTTTCTCGCAAAGGCCGCCGCCGCCGGAACAAATCAGATCGCGCCATATCACGCGGCATTTCTGCGCGGACTCGGCTACATTTTCGCCGCGCAATTTCCAAACGGCGGCTGGCCACAGGTCTGGCCGCTGCAGGGCGGCTATCACGACAACATCACCTTCAACGACGACGCGATGATCAACGTCCTCAACCTGTTGCAGGACGTTTCTGCGGGAACAAACGAGTTTTCCTTTGTGCCTGAAAATATCCGGGCGCTCGCCGCCTCAAGCCTCAAGCGCGGAACCGCCTGCGTCCTCGCAACTCAGATTGTCGCGGACGCACGCCGCACCGTCTGGTGCCAGCAGCATGACGCGCTGACGTTGCAGCCCGCCTCGGCGCGCAATTACGAAATGCCTTCGCAGGCCAGCGCCGAAAGCGCGAAGGTCATGCAATTCCTGATGCAGCAGCCCGATCCCGATTCCAACATCGTCGCCGCCGTGGACGCCGCCGCCGCGTGGTTCCAGAAAACCGAAATGCACGACGTCGCGTTCAAGCCTGCAAACAACGACGGACGGCATCTCATTCCCGCACCGGGCGGCGGCCCGCTTTGGGCGCGCTATTACGAAATCGGCGGCGACCGGCCGATTTTCGGCGACCGCGACAAAACCATCCACGACAACGTGGACGAAATTTCCAGGGAGCGCCGCGATGGTTATTCATGGTTTAATGACAATCCCAAGCGGATGCTCGAACATTACGCGAAGTGGAAAAAGAACCTCGCCAAATCCGCATGAGCTTCAAGACTTTTGAAAAGCAGACGCAGGGCGTCCAATTGCTGCAACGCTCGCTCGCGCGCGGACGGCTCGGCCATGCCTATTTGTTTTCCGGCGACTCGCTGGAGAATCTCGAATCCCTCGCGCGCACCCTGGCGAAAACCCTCAACTGCCAAAATCCGGTCAAAACAAAAAATGCCGCGACCGATTGCTGCGACGAATGCCAGAGCTGCCGGAAAATTGAAAATGACACGCATGCAGACATCCATTGGGCGCGGCCCGAATCCAAGTCGCGCGTCATCACGATTGACCAGACGCGCGAATTGATGCAGCAAATCCAGCTCAAGCCGACCGAGGCCGCGCATAAAGTCGCAATCATCGCCGCGGCCGACCGCCTGAATCCGCAGGCCGCGAACGCCTTTCTCAAGACGCTCGAAGAGCCGCCGCAAAATTCCGTCTTGATCCTGCTCTCGACCGAACCACAACGGCTGTTGGAAACAATTTTGTCGCGCTGCCTGCGCCTGAATTTTTCCGGCGACGGGAAACGCGAGTTGAATCCCGCCGAGGCCGGCTGGCTGGAAAAATTCGGCGGTCTCGCCGCGTCCGAACAGAAAAGTCTGCTTGGCCGCTACCGTTTGCTCGATGCGCTCCTCCAAAAACTGGCCGAAATCCGGTCGCAGGCTGACGAAAAACTTGCCGCCGGTTCCCCACTCGAAAAATACGACGAGGTGGAAAAAGATTTGCGCGAAAAATGGGAGGACGAGCTTGCCGCCGCGATTGAATCCGAATACCGCCGCCGCCGCGCCGATCTGCTTCTGCTTTTGCAATGGTGGCTGCGCGATGTCTGGCTGCATTCGCTCGCCGCCGGAAAAGAGCTGCTCAACTTCCCTGAAATTCCCGGCGCGGAAACCGTCGCCAAACGAATTTCGCCGCGACAAGCCTTGGAAAACCTGCAAACGCTTGAGCAAACGCAGCGGTTGCTTCATACCAACGTGCAGGAAGCCCTCGCGCTGGAAGTCGGCCTTTTGAAATTGCATTTTTGACAAGCCTGTAAGCCGCCGCTTTCGCGCGGAACTTGCAAATTGCGCCAAATCCAGTTTTAATCGTGCAGGATGTTGCGATTGAGCTGCCTTCTTTTAGTCTTCGAACTTGCTCTGGGGGCCCGGATGGCCGCCGGCGCGGAATCCGCCGAGGTCAACCTGGATTATGTTGCGCAGCGCGCCCTTGAACGCGCGCAGAAACCGTTTCACTCGCCTCGCGCCGACCTGCCCAAGGTTCTGCGGCAGGACAATCTCGATTATGACAAATACCGGGAAATCCGCTTCCGCCGCGACCATGCGCTGTGGTCGGAGGACAACCTGCCATTCCGCATTGAGTTTTTTCATCCGGGCTATCTTTATCAGGAGCCGGTCCATGTGAACGAGTTCACGGCGACACATGCCCAGCCCATCCGCTTCGTGCAGGAATTTTTCGACTACGGCAAGCTGGACATCGCGAATCAAATTCCGTCGAAGACCGGTTACGCCGGATTCCGCATTTTGTATCCGCTGAACCAGACGAACCAACTGGACGAACTCGGCGCGTTTCTGGGCGCGAGCTATTTCCGGCTGCTCGGCAAGGACCAGCGCTACGGCCTGTCCGCACGCGGGCTGGCGCTGAACTGCGGCGAGTCCGACCGGCCGGAGGAATTTCCCATCTTCACCGACTGGTGGCTCGGCAAGCCGCAGCCGGGCGACACATCGCTGAACTTGTTCGCGATCCTCGACAGCCCCAGTTGCACGGGCGCGTATGAATTTCAAATCTATCCCGGCGAGACGACGGTGGCCGACGTTGACGCGGTCATTTATTTGCGCGAGGCGAAGGAAATCCGCGCCTACAGCACAAACCAGGCGCCGCTCAAAACCATCTGCCTGGCGCCGCTGACGAGCATGTTCTGGTTCGGCAAAAATTCCGAGCGCAAGTTCGACGATTACCGCCCCGAAGTCCACGACAGCGACGGACTGCTCGTGAAGATGAGCGGCGGCGAGACGCTCTGGCGTCCGCTCGACAATCCGTCCGTGATGCGCCACCAGATTTTTTACGCGCCGAACATCAAGGGCTTTGGATTGATGCAGCGCGAGCGTTCCTTCAACGCGTATCAGGACAGTTTCAATTTCTACCACCTTGAGCCGAGCGTGTGGGTCGAGCCTCGCGGCACCAACTGGGGCGATGGCGATTTGCACCTGGTTGAACTGAGCACCAGCTATGAGGGACTGGACAATGTCGTCGCGTTTTGGGATCCGAAGAACAAGCCCGCGCCGCTGCAGCCGTTTCGTTTCAGCTACACGCTCCGCTGGCAGGGCCGCGACGCCGACATCAAGCTTTCCGAAAACCGCGCGATTTCCACGCGCATCGGCCTCGACCTCTTCCAAAATTGCGAGAACTGCCGGCAGATTGTGATTGATTTCACCGGGCCGAAGCTGGATGCCGTCCCCGAAAACGACCCGCCGCAGGCCATCGCCAATTGCAGCACGAACGCCGCGATCCTGAACGACCAGATCATGCGCAACGCCGACATGAAATCGTGGCGCGTGATCTTGAAAATGCAGACCAAGCCCGGCAACGTTGATCCCGTTGACCTGCGCTGCACGCTGCAAAAAGGCACGAACATCCTGAGCGAAACATGGACCTATCAATGGAGTCCGCCGTGAACGCCGCGATTCTGCCCGACGCCTCCGGGCGCCTCGCCGGACGCCCGCTCGAAGAATGGAACGACGCCTACGCGAAGGTTGAAAATTATTTCCACGCGCTCCGCATCCGCAACAAGGTGCTGCTGGGCGACCTCGTCCTGCGCGTGCTCGAACGCGCCCAGCGCCGCGCCCCCGCCGAGCCGGACCGCTCCGCCACGCAGATCGCCGCCGAGGAAATGGAGCGCATCGTGACCGAATGGTTTTCCGAAGTTTTGCAATCGCCGCCGACGAAGGCAGACAACTCCCTGTCCACGCGCGGACGCCTCGCGCTGCTCCTGGCGGACATGCCGGGCCGATGGCAGGAACAATTCCTGCGCCCCGGGCCGTGGCCGGAGGAATTCACCGGCGCCATGCGCGAGGCTTTTTTGCGCGCCGGGCCGGACTTCCAGATTTCGAAAATGACGCCGCGCCCGTTCGACCTCGGCCCCATCACGACGCTCACCAACCTGGGGCGGTTTCCGTATTTTCGGATGGCGCTCATCTGGGTGCTGTTCGCCCTGATGCTGGTCGTCATTTTCATCCTCACGCACTGAAGCCATGCCCTCAACCACGCCGCCAGTCCAAGCGACACCGGTGCCGCGCCTCCAGCGTGGCTGGCGGCTCTTCATTTTTTATTCGTCCGCCCTGCTGCTCACCGGCGTGGTGTCGCTGCTGTTCGCCGACCTGCTCTGGCGCACCGGCTGGTCGGCGTCGCGCACCGTGCTGCTGGTCCTGTTCGTGATTTTGTTCCTGCTCGCCTCCGTCGGCTGCATGCACGGCGTGTATGGATTTTTTCTGCGGACGTTCGGCGACCGCCGCCGCATCACGAACCTGAAAAACTACCGCGACCAGAACATTGACGGCATCAGCACGGCGGTCGTGTTCCCCATTTACAACGAGGACAGCGTGCGCGTTTATGAAGGATTGCGCGCGACTTATGAATCACTCGCCAAAACCGGCCAGCTTGAGCGGTTCGACTTTTTCATCCTGAGCGACTCGACCAACCCGGACAAATGGATCGAGGAGGAGCGCCGCTGGTTTGAGCTGATCCGCGAGATGGACGCGCTCGGCAAAATTTATTACCGCCGACGCCTCGACAACGAAAGCCGCAAGAGCGGGAACATCCGCGACTTCCTCAGCGCCTGGGGCCGCCGCTACCGTTACTTCATGGTCTGCGACGCCGACAGCATCATGCGCGGCGAAACGCTCGTGGACCTGGTCAAGCTGATGGAAGTCCATCCGACCGTCGGACTGGTCCAGACCGTTCCCGCAATCGTCAACGCGGAAAGCCTCTTCGGCCGCATCCAGCAGTTCGCCAACCGCCTTTACGCGCCGGTCTTCATCGCCGGGCTGAATTACTGGGCGCTCGACCTGGGAAACTATTGGGGCCACAACGCCATCATCCGCACCGAGCCGTTCATGCAGTTCTGCGACCTGCCGCAACTGCCCGGAGAAAAGCCGTTCGGCGGCCAGATATTGAGCCACGATTTTGTCGAGGCCGCGCTCATGTCGCGCGAAAACTGGGGCGTCTGGTTCGCCTACGACCTCGAAGGCAGCTACGAGGAGACGCCGCAGGCCATGATCGAAAACGCCCAGCGCGAGCGCCGCTGGTGCCAGGGCAATTTGCAGCACGGCCTCGTGCTGTTCGCCAAGGGACTTCGCGGCGTGAGCCGGCTGCATTTGATCCTCGGCATCTTCGGCTACCTCGCCGGCCCGCTGTGGCTCGCGTTCCTGCTCACCTTCAATTTCATCTACGCCTACCAGAAACACACCGGCCTCTCGGACATCACCGTGCAGGCGTTCACGCCCTATTTGAGCGGATTGAGCGGCACGGCGCACGCCCTGCTCATTTTCATCGTCTGCATGGTCGTCATCATGCTCCCGAAATTCCTCGCGCTCCTCGACCTCGCCAACGACTGGCCCCGGCGCCGCGCGTTCGGCGGGCTGGCGCGCGCGGCGACCGGCGTCGTCGGCGAAACCGTTTTCTCCACGCTGCACGCGCCGCTGCTGATGCTCTGGCACACCCGCTTCGTCGTCACAAATTTCCTCGGCATCAGCGTCGGCTGGGCCACGCAGCAGCGCGCCGCCGGCGGCACCACCTGGCTCTTCGCCCTGCAACGGCACTGGGGGCACACGCTCATCGGGCTGGTGTGGGGCGCGTTGATGTGCCAGTTCGAACCGGCGCTGTTCTGGTGGTTCACGCCCGTGCTGGCCGGCATGGTCCTTTCCATCCCGTTGAGCGTGCTCACAAGCCGGCGACGCCTCGGCTCCCGCGCGCGCAACGCCGGATTGTTTCTCACGCCCGAGGAAATCAAGCTGCCGGACGAACTGCTTTCACTGCGCTCGAACATGAAAATCCACGAGCTGACCGACGACGCCACGCCGCCGCGCGCGCACGCCGGGCTTGCCGAGGTCGTCCTCGACCCCTACGTCAACGCCATCCACGTCTCGCTCCTGCGCGAGAAACAATTGAACCCCGTTTATGCCGAGCAATTTTCCAAACTCGGCGCGGGCAGCGACCGCGTGCAGCGGCTCGGCGAAAAACTGCTGTCCGAAGGCCCCGACAAACTGGACGCGCCCGAACGGATGCTGGTCATGGCCGACCAGCGCGTGCTCGTCTGGCTGCACCAGCAGGCATGGCAGCGCCCCGGCGAAACCCTCACGCCCTGGTGGCGCGCCGCGATCCTCGAATACAGCCGCCGGGATTGAACCCGGGACATGCGGGCATTGGTAACGGAGCGCGCCCGTCCTCGGGCGCAGCAACAAACTTACGCCCGAAGATTTCCAAAAGTTCCAATCCACTTCGAAACCCGAACCCTGCTCTTGCCGGGGACAGCCCTATTTCACCACCGCGACGGTCTTGGCCGTCACATTTTCAGTCTTGGAGGGGACAATTTATAGCGGGTTAAATAAAACTTTGGCCGTGCTATGTCAGTCCGTCTGAAAAGTTCCGCGAGGAGGTTGGACATTGCTGCGCCCGGGGACGGGCGCGCTCCGGCTT